>Ga0182027_10001478_pt1 | contig 39327 bp, 43 predicted proteins | sample 712E1DmetaG_FD_121300 | JGI IMG/M metagenome (GOLD analysis project Ga0182027, IMG submission 121300) | Permafrost microbial communities from Stordalen Mire, Sweden - 712E1D metaG (Illumina Assembly) | ecosystem: Environmental > Terrestrial > Soil > Wetlands > Permafrost | place: Sweden...
AAGCCAGCTTACTCCCGTCCGGGCCGTAAATGATGTCGGTGTAGTATTCATGAGTTCTTCCGCGAGGTCGAATCCGCGCGGCGGGCGCCACGTCGCCGCCTCGGCGACCGTATCCGTGCGCGAACCGTCGGATCTGAAATGCCCGAAACCCTCGGAGCTTGGCCGGATTCGATTGTGGCGACCGACAGTCGTAACTCTTGCCGACGATGGATTCTGGTGACGGGCGTTCGTGCTACTGCGCGGACACGAAGCGCTGGCCTGTGTTGGAGTAGGCGAGGCTGAGGCTCTTCAAATCGGGCCCAAGGACATGAACACCCCAAGCCCCAACCGAGTTCTCTTCGTCTGTTACCTCGCTGCCACCTGAGTTCGCTACGTCACTGCCGCTCACGTAACCGATGGCCACTTTGCCTTCAATGTCTTTGCTGCTGAAGTAGAGGGTTCCTTCTCCCCGCTCGTTGATCCGAAGAAGGACCGAAGTCCTCCCTTTTTCATCGAGGAAGACAACCTGAGGCATCTCACGGCCGTCGATCCGGGTCGTGCCGATCACGCCACGCACGCGACGCTGATCATCCAGTATCTCGATTCTTTTTGCGCGTAGGTAATCTCCCGCGGGCTGGCGCCAGTGCAAACTCAGCCACACGCTTGCGCAGATCGACACGCCAGCACTCAATAAAACGGCTAATGAAACAGCGGCAATACTCTTAAGATTCATGGCTTACAGCCTCCTTGGATCCAATTCGTGATGTCGTGGGTCCCCGGATTGACCTGCCGAAGCCCCGAGCTCCTAAACTTTGTGAACACCGTCGGGTCGGTCCATTTTGTGAAATGATGGATACCCTCGTGGATAAGAGTGAATATCTGACCTGCGGTGCCTGCCCCGTAGAAGTTCGGAAACAGTCTTATCGGTGCTCCCGGCATACGTATCATTGTTTCAGCATCGGCCCCGAACATGTGCGTCGGTATGTTGGGTGTGCCGGCTGGGTACTGCTCAATCGTCGCGGACAGTAGTGACTTGAAAAAGGCAGCCTTCGTGTACCCGGGAATCACCCTCCCAAATTTCGTGTTGCAGTTCTGGGAAAGATCGGTCGGAGCCTTGGAGATCAGGTCGTTGGTGTCGACGGGGCCCCAACCGCCTAAGCCGGCGGGGCCACCGGTGTCTAGAGCAGTGTCGAGGTCCGCAGTATAGTAGTCCGCGTAGCCCTGCCCGAACTTCGTGATACTAAAGTTAGGACCAGCGTTCGCGGGCGTTGGCGGTCCCGTGGGGAGGGCGCCGTGGCCGCCGCCGCCGAACAGGCCGAAGAGGATGCTGGCCAGGTCAGTGGCGATCCCGATTATGTCGCCGATCGGGTTAGGAGTGCCCATCCACACCCAATCCAGCTCCATTTGCCCGTCGGGATCCGTAAGTGCCAGCGGATTGCCGCGAACATAGGCGTACCGGTTCAAGGTCTGGGGATCGCCGGTATTGACAGAGGCCATCCCCGCCGGATCCGGCGAAAGCCATCTTCCGTGGATGGGATGATAGTCGCGGTATTGGAAGTCGAACAGGTCCGGGGCCAGGTCCGCATTCTGACCGGTGAAGTTGCGGTCCTGCGTGCCGGCCTTGGCCATCACTTCGCCCATCATTTCGCCCATCGGCGAGTAGGCGCCGTCATAGTACATGGTCCCGCTGGCGGTCGAGGCAATCCGCGAGGAGCCCAGCGAGTCCGCATGGCGGTACCAGGCCAAGCCGCTCGAGTTGTAGACCGCCGTCCCGCCGCCGGGCAGGGGCGCGAATGCCTTCACCAGCGTCCGCACTCCCGATTGCACGTTCACCAAAGCCAGCTTACTCCCGTCCGGGCCGTAAATGATGTCGGTGTAGTTCGGCGTCCGGCGACAGCTAAGCGCGCCGGCGAGCCCTGTTCCCGCCTTGAGGGGCAGATCATGGCGCGCCCATCAATGAATGTACGGTTCGTAAGTCAGCGTCTCTACTCGGCCGCGCCCCCCAAACAACCCTCTGCGGCGTCCATTGCGAAAGACAACCTCCCTGCCGTTCAGGGCAAGCCTGGAGTCCCAGGAAAGGACCTCACCCTTAGCGTCGAGGGTAAGACGCTCGATGAGCTGACCAGCTACAACCGCTTGCCAGATCCACCGAAGGTCCTCCCGCCAATCGGCTCCCGGCACAATAGTCCCGCCCTTAGCGAACCCGCAGAACTCGCGCCACGAATGGCCGACCGTGAGCTCCAAGTCTGTGGCAACGCCGCTGCCTTTGACGGAAACCGCCTTGGGGTTCTTGGGAGTGATCTCAAAGTACGGCTCGGGCCACTCAGGATGGCCCGGAACACGATCCACGGTGAGCTGCGCCACTCCTTCTGGCAACGTTCGCACGAGAGCCTTCAGTTCCAGGATGAACTCCGTTTCGAAGCCCGGGCTCGGCCGCGGGGGTTCGCTCGTCAGGACTAGCCGGTTCATCTGAGCCACCACCACGGCGGCCAGAGGTTAATGTGCGGGTTCGCCTTAACCGCCGCCACGACTGGCCCCCCAACTCGAAATACGTACTCACCAGTGTCCCTAATGTAACTCCACCCGACCCTCAGTGCGCTGTTTGAGTTAAACAATGGGTTGTTCCCGCCCCACCGAGTTCCAAACAGTCTGCCTTCCTGAACGAGACTGATGTCATAGGCCGTGTATCCGATGACAGCGCTCGCTACGTACCATCCGGCAATCGTCCGGGGATCGGTGACCTGATTGGTGTTCCGCCAGACATCTCCGCAGTTCGGGCAAACCGCCGAGTTGTGCCAGATGTCCATATAGACTGGCTTGTCGTTCGCGGCCTTCTCGGTGTGGGTGATCATGACGTAAGCGTACCGGTTTCAACTCTGCGGATTCGTGGGATCCACGGCCCCTATCCCCGCCGGATCCGGCGAAAGCCATCTTCCGTGGATGGGATGATAGTCGCGGTACTGGAAGTCGAACAGGTCCGGGGCCAGGTCCGCATTCTGACCGGTGAAGTTGCGGTCCTGCGTTCCGGCCTCGGCCATCATTTCGCCCATCGGCGAGTAGGCGCCGTCGTAGTACATGGTCCCGCCGGCGGTCGAGGCAATCCGCGAGGAGCCCAGCCAGTCCGCATGGCGGTACCAGGCCAAGCCGCTCGAGTTGTAGACCGCCGTCCCGCCGCCGGGCAGGGGCGCGAATGCCTTCGCCAGCGTCCGCACACCCGATTGCACGTTCACCAAAGCCAGCTTACTCCCGTCCGGGCCGTAAATGATGCCCGTCCAGTTCGGGCAGGTGCCCAGTTCCATCCGGCGGCCGAAGACTTTCTGAGCATCGCCGAGGCGCCATCGATCTGATACAGGTTGCCTGCGGCGTGACACCGACTTTCAAGGGCGCGCCGCCTAAGCCCGAGAAGCGTCGGCCCGACCGCGGCGACCCGGCCGCGAGCTTCGCCAGCCGGCAGGTCCGCTCCCTGGCGGTCGCGGCTCGGTAAACCCTCGGAAGCGGACCGTCACGGTTCTGGGCTGTATACTACTAAAAACAGTCCAATTCGACAATGGTTTGCGGCTTTGCTATCATAAGATCATCCATGGGAATTAGAACTCCTTACCCCCAAGGTGCACAGGTGGAGCACCAGAAGTTTGGCCTTGGCGCCGTGCTTTCCGCCTCCGACGAGTACATCGTCATCAAATTCGACGACTTCGGCGAGAAGAAATTTCTTGCCCATATCGTTTTGACGGCGCTGAAGAAGAGCGATCGGACGCCTCCGGTCGAAAAGCGCGCACGCCGCAAACCGAAAGCTGTGGCCGCAGCCGCTCCTGCCGCCCCCGCTCCCGTTCCAGCAGTCTAGCCCTCTAGACGCGTTCCGATCCGGCCGATTTCCCGGGATAGCTGGAGGTGTGTCCGGCCCCGGCGGTGTTACACTGGTAGCCTCTCATGAGATTCGGAGTCGTAGTCTTCCCTGGCAGCAATTGCGATCACGACGCATGGTATGCGGTGTCGCAAAACCTGGGGCAACAAGCGGAGTTTCTGTGGCACGATTCGCCGCGGCTGGGGGACGTCGATGCCGTCATCCTGCCGGGTGGGTTCGCCTACGGGGACTACCTGCGCTGCGGCGCTATTGCCAAGTTCTCGCCGGTCATGGGCGCGGTGCGGAAGTTCGCCCAGGACGGCGGGCTGGTTCTGGGCATCTGCAACGGGTTCCAGATTCTGGTCGAAAGCGGGCTGCTGCCCGGCGCGCTGACCCGCAACCGCGGATTGAAGTTCATCTGCCGGCCGGTGCAACTACGCACGGAAACCGTGAATTCTCCTTTCACTTCAGGCGCTAGCAAAGGGCAGGTTCTTACCTTTCCCATCGCGCATGGCGAAGGCTGCTATTACGCGGACGAAGAAACGCTCGACCGGCTCGAGGCGGAAGACCGGGTCGTCTTTCGGTACCTCGATAACCCGAACGGGTCGCTTCGGGACATAGCCGGAATTCTGAATGCAGGCCGCAACGTGATGGGGTTGATGCCCCATCCGGAACGCGCCGCCGATCCGCTGATGGGATCGACCGACGGCCTGGTGGTGTTGGAATCGATGGTCTCGGCGCTGGCCGCCGAAAGCCGCCGGGCCTAGGGCCGACGGCTGAAAGCTGACGGCTGATGGCTTCTTCATGACAATCACTCCCGATCTCATCGCAATTCATCAACTCAGTACCGAAGAATACGCAAAGATCGTCGCCCTGCTGGGGCGCGAACCGAGCTACACGGAGCTCGGCATCTTCAGCGTGATGTGGAGCGAGCACTGCTCTTACAAAAGCTCGCGCCTGCACTTGAAGAAGCTGCCCACCAAGTCGAAGCTGGTGCTGCAGGGGCCGGGCGAGAACGCCGGCATCATCGATATTGGCGGCGGCTGGGCCATTGCGTTCAAGATCGAATCGCACAACCACCCCAGCTTCATCGAACCGTTCCAGGGCGCGGCGACCGGCGTGGGCGGCATTCTGCGCGACATCTTCACCATGGATGCGATGCCGATCGCGGTGATGGACTCGCTCCGCTTCGGCCCGCTCGACGACGCGGAATGCGGCGCGCACAACCGGCGCATCGTGGAGGGCGTGGTGGCGGGCATTGCGCACTATGGCAACTGCTTCGGCGTGCCGACTATCGGCGGCGAGTGCATCTTCGAGCCGTGCTACAACGGCAACCCGCTGGTGAACGTCTTCGCGCTGGGGGTGTTCAAGAAGGACGAGGTGTTCTACGCGCGCGCCAGCGGCGTCGGCAACCCGGTGGTGTACGTAGGCGCGAAGACGGGCAAGGACGGGATCCACGGAGCGTCGATGGCCTCGGCCGAGTTCACCGAGGAATCCAAGCAGAAGCGCCCGACGGTCCAGGTGGGCGACCCGTTCATGGAGAAGCTGCTGCTCGAGGCCTGCATCGAGGCCATGCACACGGGCGCGGTGGTCGGCATTCAGGATATGGGCGCGGCCGGGCTCACCTGCTCCACCTGCGAGATGGCCAGCCGAGGCGGCACGGGAATCGAAATCGACCTGGCGCTGGTGCCGCAACGCGAGACCGGCATGACGTCCTACGAGATCATGCTGTCGGAATCCCAGGAGCGCATGCTGCTGGTGGTGGATAAGGGACGCGAGGACGAGGTCTTCAAGGTCTTCAAGAAGTGGGGCCTCGACGCCGTGGCCGTGGGCGTGGTGACCGACGACGGTAAGATGCGCGTGCGGGATCATGGCCAGGTGGTGGCCGAGATTCCGGCCCGCGAGCTGGCCGACGAGGCGCCGCTTTACGACCGCCCGCATACGCTGCCGTTCCGCACGGCTCCGATCGACGGTCCTCCGATTCCCGAGGGCCATCCCGAAGCGGACCTCGCGGCCCTGGTGGCCTCGGGCGACCTGTCGTCCAAGCGCTGGATCTGGCAGCAGTATGACCACCAGGTTCGCACCAACACCACGCAGGGACCGGGCGGCGATGCCGCCATTGTGCGCATCAAGGAGACGGGAACTTCCGTCGCGATGTCGCTCGACGGCAATGGCCGCTACGCCTACCTGTCGCCGCGCGAGGGCGCCAAGCTGGCCGTGGCCGAGTGCTGCCGCAACCTGTCGACCGTGGGCGCGGTGCCCGCGGCCGCCACCAACTGCCTCAACTTCGGCAATCCGGAAAAGCCCGAGATCATGGCGCAACTGGTGGAGGCCATCGAAGGCATGGCCGAAGCCTGCCGCTTCTTCGAGACGCCCATCACCGGCGGCAACGTGAGCCTCTACAACGAGACGCTCGGCGAGGGCGTGTATCCCACGCCCGTGTTGGGTGTGGTGGGACTGCTGCCGACGGGCGCGCCGGTGACCATCGACTTCAAGGCGCCGGGGCGCTCGGTGGTGCTGCTGGGCGGGTTGGGGCACTGCGATGACAGGGCCTTCGGATCGAGCCAGTACGCCAAGGTGGTGATGAAGCAGCTCTGGGGCCTGCCGCCCGCGCTCGATATGGAGTATGAAAAGCGCGTGCAAGCGGCCATGCGTGCCATCGTGGCGGCTGGCCTGGCGGACTCCGCGCACGACCTGAGCGATGGCGGCCTCGCGGTTGCGCTGACGGAGTGCTCCTTCGGCCCGGCAGGCGTGGGAGCCATGCTCGACCTCGCCAGCGACCTGCGGCCCGAATTCCTGCTGTTTCACGAAGGGCCGTCGCGCATTCTGATTTCGACCGAGCGGCCGGGCGAGGTGCAGCAGATCGCCGAAGAGCACCGCGTCCCGGCTTTGCTGGCGGGGGCGACCATAGCCGGCCGCGTCTCCATTCGCAACCGGGGGCAGAGACTGATAGACTGTGAGCTTCAGCGCCTCAAGGCCGCCTGGGAAGGGGCGCTCGAAGCGGGTTTAAGAGGGGAATGATGCTCGACAAACTGCACGAAGAGTGCGGAGTCGTAGCGGTCTACGGACATCCCGAGGCTGCCAATCTCGCTTACCTGGGGCTCTATGCCCTGCAACATCGCGGCCAGGAAAGCGCCGGGATGTGCTCCACCGACGGGAAGGAGATCTTCACCGTCAAGGAGATGGGTTACGTTGCCGACATCTTCAGGCCCGAACAACTAGGAAAGCTGCGCGGCCACTCGGCCATCGGCCACACGCGCTATTCCACGGCCGGCACCACCGTGCTTCTGAACGCCCAACCGTTCGCCGTGTCCTGCAACAAGGGGCTCATCGCGGTGGCGCACAACGGGAACATCACCAACGCGGCCGAGCTGCGACTGGAGCTCGAGCGCGAGGGCTCTATCTTTCAGGCATCGAGCGATACGGAAGTTATCCTGCACCTGGTGGCGCACTCGCGCGAGCGGACCCTCGCCGGCGCGCTGCGCGAGGCCCTGCTGCAGCTCGAAGGCGCGTTCTCGCTGGTGTTCCTGGCGCAGGACCGGGTGATTGTGGCCCGCGATCCACAAGGCTTCCGCCCGCTGGTGATGGGCCAGATGGAGCTCTCCGGCGGCCAGAAATCCTACGTCTTCGCTTCGGAAACCTGCGCGTTCGACCTCATCGGCGCGGTCTACCTGAACGAGGTGGAGCCGGGCGAGATGGTGGTGGCGGGGCCGGAAGGGCTCACGCGCGAGCGCTACTGTCCGGAGCAGGCGCGGGCGCAGTGCGTCTTCGAGCACGTTTACTTCTCGCGGCCGGATTCGATCGTCTTCGGCCGTTCGGTGCAGGAATCGCGAGAGATGCTGGGGCGGCTGCTGGCGTGCGAGCACCCGGTGGAGGCGGACGTAGTGGTGCCCGTCCCCGATTCCGGCGTGGCCGCCGCCATCGGCTTCGCCGCCGAGGCACATATCCCCTTCCGGCACGGGCTCATCCGCAGCCACTACATCGGGCGCACGTTCATCGAGCCTTCGCAGGCCATCCGCGACTTCGGTGTGAAGCTGAAGCTCAACCCGGTGCGGCACCTGATCGAGGGCAAGCGCGTGGTGCTGGTGGACGACTCGATCGTGCGGGGAACCACGTCCCGCAAGATCGTGCGCATGGTTCGCAACGCGGGCGCGCGCGAAGTTCACGTCCGCATCTCCTGCCCGCCGACCCGGTCGCCTTGCTTCTACGGCGTAGATACGCCCACTAAGCGCGAGCTGATCGCGGCCAATAACACCGTGGAGGAGATCCGCACGTTCCTCGAAGCCGACAGCCTGGGCTACCTCTCGCTGGGGGGCTTGCGCGAGGCCGTGGCCGACCGCAACCACGAATACTGCTACGCCTGCTACACCGGCGATTACCCCACCGATCTGGTCAACATCGAAGCGCTCATGACCGCCAAGGAGCGCCGCTGCTGATGCCCGCGCGGGTCGGATGTTCCGCCGCGAGCGTTGAACCCTCGCGCATCCGCGAGCTGGCCCACATCGCCATGGGCATGGAAGGCGTGCTGAAGCTGTACTTCGGCGAATCGAGCACGCCCACGCCCGAGTACATCCGCCGCGCCGCGCAGAAGGCGATGGCCGACGGCTACCTGTTCTACACCGAAAACGCGGGCCTCCCTTCGTTACGCCGCGCGATCGCCGATTCCTATCAGAAGCTGCACGGGGTGACGCTCGACGCCGACCGCGAGATCGTGGTGACGGCTTCGGGCGTGCAGGCGCTGAACGTCTCCATTCGATGCGTGATCGACCCGGGCGACGAGGCGATTGTGCTGACGCCGGCGTGGCCCAACGGCGCGGCCAACGTGACGCTGTCGAATGGCGTCGCGCGCATGGTTCCGCACGTGCTCCGCGGCGGGCGCTACGAAATCGATTTCGACGCTGTGGAAGCCGCGGTGACGCCGCGAACGCGGATGCTGCTCTACACCTCGCCGTCGAATCCGCTAGGCTGGGTGGCCACGTCCGCGGATCAGGACCGCCTGCTCGAGTTCGCGCGGCGGCACGAACTGTGGTTGCTCGCCGACGAAGTGTACGAGCGCCTGGTCTATCGCGACCCGCTGGGCACGCCGGCGCCGTCGATTCTGAAGAAGGCGACGCGCGAGGACGCCGTGATCGTGGCGCAGTCGTTTTCGAAAACCTACTGCATGACCGGGTGGAGGGTGGGCTGGCTGGTGGCGCGGGCGGACCTGGCGGCCAAGGCGGCGCAGTTGAACGAATTCATCATCTCGCACGCGCCGAGCTTCGCGCAGCGGGCGGCCGAGACCGCGCTGGTGTGGGGCGAAATCGAGATCAAGAAGATGCTGGCGCGCTACAAAGAGAACCGCGACTACTGCCTGGCCATGCTGAAGAAAGCGCCCGGCGTCACGGTGCCCCAGCCCGAGGGCGCGTTCTACCTGTTCCCGCGCATCGAGGGGTTGACGGATTCGTTCGCGTTCTGCCGCCGCCTGCTCGACGAGACCAGCGTGGGTCTGGCGCCGGGCGTGGCCTTCGGAGAGGGCGGGGAAGGCTCGATCCGCATCTGCTACGCGGCCGAGCAGGAGATTCTCAAGCCCGCGATGGAGCGGCTGGTGGCGTTCCTGCAGGCGCGGTAAGGAATCAGCGCCAGCTCGCCCGCAGTCCGGCGCAACTTGTCAGCTTCTCTCTTCGACAGGGACCCAGCCAGCGCGGCAGCGACAGAGAACTGGGCCTTGGGCGTGGCTTCCTCGGAAGTCGAGCCGTACACCGTCACGCCCGGCAGCTCCGGAATGTCCGCGATCCAGCGGCCGTCTGCTTCGCGCAACAAGCGGATCGTAAGCTGCATCCGCCCTATGCTACCAAATGGCCTCAGCAGAGCGAAGCCAGCAAGGCGCCGCGGGCGGTCGAATTGAGGGGATCGTCCGACAGCCGGACCTCGGAAAGCTGCAAAGGGAATTCGTCGGGCCGCAAGGCCTTCTCGAAGCGCTGCTGGAAGCCGCGCGGCATGGCGCTGCCGCCGGTGAGCACCAGCGGGATGGCGCGATCGAGTTTGGGCAGCCGGCCGCTGGTGGCCAGTCCCTCGCGCAATGACTCCACCACGCTGCGGATCAGGTCGTCATAGTAGACCGTGAGCGCATTCTGCACCCGATCCGCGGAGAAGCCGTCGAGCTCGAAAGTCTGTTCTTTGAGAATGCGCAGGCGCGTCGCCAGCTCACCGGTGGCGAGCGCCGCCTGGGCATCCACGAAATCGCCTCCTTTGGCAATGCTGAAGCTCACCACCGGCAGCGACAGCACGGCCAGGCACACATTCGACAGGCCGCTCCCGCAGGAGATGCCGATGCCCGTGAAGTTCGACGACTCCATCTCGCCGAGCACCACCGCCAGCCCCTCCACGATCGGCTGCGCCTCGTAGCCGAGCTCGGTCAGAACCTGGCGGCACGATGCCTCGTGGTAGGCGATGCTGGCCTCCGCCCCGGTCACCGGGGCCGGCACGCTGAAGATCACTTTCTGCGCCTCGCCGCCGTCCCTGCCAACGAGCTTGGTGAGGATCGAGCGGAGGACGCCCAGCGCGTACGGCTCTCGCGGGTTCAGCACGCCGTTCATCATGGGCCGGCGCGTCTCCACGTGGAGGATGTCCGAGAACCGCTGGGCGTCGTTGCCGGCCACGACGATCTCGCGGCCCTGGATCTCGTAAAAGACGCCCTCCTGGCGGAGCAGACTTTCGGTCAGTCTCGAGTGAGGCAACGTGACAAAAGCGTTGAGCTGCGCCTCGTACTGAGGCCGGCCGCCCACGCTTCGCGCTACCACGATCCGGTTGGTACCGATGTCGAGACCGATCGGCTGTTTGCGATCCAGTTCCGCGTTGTGCATTACACCTTTCCCCAGCCGCGACGTGAAACCTCGCGGCCCTACTCGAACGGAAGTACTTCTTCGCGGTGAATCCGTTCGTAATACTGCCTCATCCGCAGCAGTTCGTCGCGGTTCAGCGACGGCCTGTCGCCTCTAGCGTGCATACCAACCCGCGCAATCACCGCGACCAGAATCAGGACGGCACAGACAATCATGACCGCTTTCCTGCCGCCTCCACGCCGCAACGCACCAGCACGGACGACAGGCTGTTCTGGTTGTTTACGCCGCTCTGGGGCGTGCAGAACGACGCTGCCTCCGCGATGCATTGCGATTCCTGCTGCTTCTCCTTTTGCCAGGCCCGGTAGGCGTCCTGTTGGCGCGCCACCTCATCGACGTTGCCCTGAATGCGAGCCATATAGCGGGCGGTGAGGCGATCCAGTTCGGCCTGGATCTCCGCGTTCTCCCGGTTCTTGGTGCCCTCGAATTCCCGCAGGGTGTTCTGCAGGGCTTCTTCGTAGTCGTTGAGCGCGCGTTGGCGCGCCATCGCGTCCTGCAAGAGGTCCTCGGTCTGCACTCCGGCCACGTCCAGCGCCATCAGCACCGCGCAGCGCTTGGCTTCGACCGAAAGCCCCGAAACGTGGGAGCTGTTCACCATTTCGGCGACCTTGAGGATGTCGTAGGCCACCTTGGGCTGCTTGAATGAGGCGGTCCGGTAAATCTCCTCGAAAGGCACGAAGTGGCCCACAACTTGGCTCGACGCCTCCGGCCTTGGAGCCGGCCCATTCACCGGTTCTAAATTCATTCCCTCTTCTTTGACCCGCGCCACTGCGCCTTGCGGCGCGCCGTGAACTGCCGAGCCGTTGCGATGCGATCCATTCAGGGACGCTTCGTCCCCGTTGAGCGAGAAATGGAAAAATCGTTTGAGCATACGAACTCCCTTAACCTGCCTCCGCTGCGCTGCCGCCGAATCGTTATCGGCGGGCGACTTGAGCGAATGTCCTTGGTGATCGACTGCTTCGCGTATCACTTTGGCAGTACATTTGAAGGCGAGGTTTTCTCAACCAAAATGCCCGCGGGCTTGGAGGCCCGCCGCAGCGTGGCAGCACACTTGCACTGAAACGCCATAACGGCGGCGGCACTCAGGCCGCGGTCGAGTTGAACGCAGAGGGGAGAAATCTCGATGAAACAGATCAAGTTAGCCGCGACGCTGTGCCTGTTCACCGGCGCAGTGGCGCTCGCTCCGGCCGCTCGGGCCGACCAATGGAACCACGAAACCCGGGTAACATTTTCCCAGCCCGTGGAGATTCCGGGCATGGTCTTGCCACCCGGCACCTACACTTTCAAATTGCTCGATTCTCAGACAAATCGGAATGTTGTCCAGGTTTTCAACGAGGACAAAACCCAGATACACGCAACCATTCTGGCCATTCCCGACTATCATTTGCAGCCGGCAGGCAAGACGCTGATCATGTTCGAGGAGAGAGAAGCCGGCGCACCCGAGGCGGTTCGCGCCTGGTTCTATCCCGGCGAGAACTATGGGGCGGCGTTCGTGTACCCGCAGCCTCAGGCGGCGACCATCGCGAAGGCCACGAATCAGGCGGTCCCGTCAATGCCGGCAGCGGACAAGCAGCGTGAGATGGGCGAGTTGCAGCAGGTGCCAGTCATGACGCAGCAGCCTGGCGGGGAGCAGACTGCGCCTGAGCCCGCCCCGCAACCGCAGGCGGCCGCGATGCCACCCCAACACCAAGAGCCCGCTCCGCAACCGCCACCGATCGAACAGGAGCAGCCGGCGCAACCGCAGGCCCAACTACCGCAGACGGCGAGCGGTTTGCCGCTCATCGGTCTGCTGGGGCTGCTCTCGCTGGGGCTGGCGGCAGCGTTCCGGCTGGCCCGGAAGAGCGCCGTTCGATAGAGCGCTAGGCTCGCCGGCCCGGCCCGGGGTCTTTTTTCTCGGGCCTCGGCCTGGCCGGCTTCGCGAGAAGTGCCTTTCCCAACAAGACGGCCAGCGGAATCGCGGAACCGACGAGGGCATACTTCAGCTTTCTGTTGCTGGGCTTGGGCAAATCCAAAGGCAGCACGCCTTTTGCCGCGTCGCGCTCCACCGGTCCGCCCAGGTGCATCTTCTCCCAGTCGTAGTAGAACTGCTTGCCGCACTCTAAACACACCACATAGGTTTCGCCCGACGGGGCCCCGGGTTTGGTGACGGGAGTGATAGGGCGAGTAAGTCGCCGGTGCGCGCAGCGGAACAACAGGTCGGCAAGGAAAGCAATCATAACGGGCCTGCCTTCCTATTGTCCCAGGATTGGCACAGCCGGGCGATAGCCGCATTTGCAGGGGGGCGGGTACCGTGACCATTACGGTACTGCAAGTCATTGACATAAAAGCCTAATCGTGAGGAACTAGTGTTCCGGGGTTCGGAGAAGTGAATAGGGAGGCGGTCATGTTGGATCTTCTCGAACGGGACTCAAGCACGTGGCACAGAAACAGGGAAGCGGCTTTCGAGAAAAAGCTGCTGTCCTTCGAGCTGGTCCCCAACCGGATCACCACCACGTCCGCCAACTTCACCATCTACAGGGCCAGGATCCCGGGCGGCTGGCTTGTCGCCGTACGCCCGCATGACAACCTGACGTTCATTCCCGACCCGCAGCACGAGTGGGACGGCGGTTCCGTCGACTAAACCGCCTACCCTGCCGTATCGGTTCCGAACCGCGACCGTAAGGGAGCGGACCTACGTCCGCAGCCGGAGCGCTCCATACATCGGAATCAGGCGGAACGCCGTCTCGACCGCTCTGATGGGCTCACCGATCTGGTGTACGCCGGCCGCCCGGGTCTGGCCCTCGTCGGTTAATTGCAGGTAAGGGATCAGCGTGGGGTCGATGCGCATGATGCGGCAGCAGGTGGCGTCCACGGCGACGCGATCCGCTCCCCCGACCAGGACGTCCGCCGTCTTCGGCGTACCCTGGATCGGGCCGTTCCCCTCCATGCCCACGATTCCGTCCACGATCGCGAAGGTGCGTGGGAACAAGCCGTGCAGGTCGGCGATGCATTCCGGGATTCCGGCCCAGTGGAGCACGTTCTTCGGCCAGCCGTAGACCCCTCCCGGCACCAGGCCGAACAGGTTCTTCATGCTGAGCGTAGCGCCCACCCAGTGGTGGCATTTCATCTTGGGCATGGAAACCAGCAGGTCCGCGGCGAGCGCGGTCCGCGGCAGGTAGACCGACTTCATCAGCGAATGGGCGCCCGGCACGCGGACGCGCTCGACGTCGTCCAGGTTCAGGTCCGTGAAAAGCTCTTCAAAACGCGGGATCGCCTGGAAGTATCCGGCGGCCTCGGCCAGCTCCAGCGTGTTGCGGCGGTGACCCGGCCCCTCGGCGATGCGAACCTCGGCAGCGCCGAGCGAGCGGAACGCCTCCAGGGCCGCCGCCACCACGGCCGGATGCGTGTTGATGGTGGTTCCTGGGTCGAACTCCACCAGGTTCGGCTTGAGCACGATCCGCTTGCCGCGAACCGGCACCTTGTGCTCGACCAGAATGCGCCGGACCAGATCCGCCAGGTCCTGGGAATACGAGTTGGCGCGGACGATCGAAACCAGAGGCGCGGGCCTGGGGGTGCGAGAGCAGCCGGCCAGGGCGCCGGCCGCCGCGCCCGCCAGCACCTCCCGTCGCGTGAAACCGCTCATCGGGCAGCCTCCAGAAAAACGTTCCGGCCTTGGCGCGCGCGGCCGGCCAGGATGGCGAGCGCCGTGTCGAGGAGCGTTCGGGCGGGGACATCCGCCACAGGGGCGGGCGCGGGGCGGCCCTGCGCCATCAGGCCAAGCTGGAGCCAGCTCAAGCCCTCGAGAGAGCGGCAATTTCGATAGTGCTCTTCGGCCCTGGCTATGGACTTCTGGAGCGGGGTCGGGCCGGGGTCGTGCAACGCCAGCAGGGCGATGCCGGTGGTTTCCGGATACGAGACCGACTGGAAGCCCAGAGCGCGGATGGAGCCGTGGTTCCAGCCGCCGTCCTCGCAGCGGTGGGCCAGCAGGAAGCGGCGTCCCTGGTCAATTCTGCGGCGGATCCGCGGGTCGGGGTAGAGATGCTCCGCCTTCTCGAGCGCCAGCATGGTGAGCGAGGTGGGAACCACCCATGCCGCCGTCCCCGGATACCACGACCAGCCGGGAAGGCCTTCCGCCATCGCCTGGGGCCGGGTGTTGTTCATCCAACTTCGCAGCCGGAAAAGGAAGGTGGATTCTTCGCCGCTCTCGGAGAGAAGCCACTCCACGGCGCGGCGGCCGGGATCTCCGGTGGCGGCTCCGGACAATACCGCCAGCGCGGTGACCCATGTGCTTTCTTCTACCGACGGCCGGGGCGCGAAGCCGCCGTCATGGCGCTGATTGCCGGCCAGCCAGCGGCGCGCGCGGTCCGAAGCCGGCCCGGCCTCCGGCAGCCCTTCAAGCGCCAGCAGCGCGTACGCGGCGGGCTCGGTCCAGGACGCGCCGCCCCGGTATCCCCACCCGCCATCCGGGTTTTGCTCGGCCAGCAGCCGGGCGCAACCGGGCGCGAGGTCCGCTTCCTCACGGTCGCGGTTCGGATCAGATACCAAGCCGCGCGCGTAAGCGAGCGGACGCGCCACTATCTCGCTCTGTATCAATCCAGACAAGCTTACACCACCTGAGGCGGGTGGGTTCAAATGGCTGTCGCCAACATGATGACGGTCGCCAGCGCCATGAGGCCGGTGCAGACCCACCCCAGCCAGCGGAGCAGCTTTCCGTTGCGGTGCTTGCCCATGACGTCGGCCCTGCTGGTGAGTAGCACCACCAGGACCAGCAGCGGCGGCGCCAGCGCCCCGTTGAGCACCGCCGACCAGAACAGCATCTTGACGGCGTTCAGCCCCGCGTAATCCAAGCCCAGGCCGAGAGCCATCGCAACCGCGATGACGGCATAGAAGCCATGGGCTCGAGGAGGTTTGGCTTCGAGGGATCCGAACCAATTGGCGGCTTCCGAGATGGCGTACGCGCAGGATCCGGCCAGCACCGGGACACCGAGCATTCCGGCTCCTATCAAGCCCAGGCTGAATAGCCAGTACGCACCATTGCCGGCCAAAGGACGCAGCGTCTCGGCGGCTTCGCGAGCGGTGGAGATGGTGGTCTTGCCGTGTGCGTGCAGGGTGGCGGCCGCGGTGAGAATGATGAAGTACATCACCAGGTTCGAAAAGAACATGCCGGTGAGGACGTCGTCGCGGGAGCGTCGTATGTCTCCCCAGGAGGCGCCCCGGCGCTGTGCGACGGTGGTCAAGCCCGCGGCAGCCTCCTCCTCCACTTCCTGCGCGGCCTGCCAGAAGAAGAGATAAGGCGAGATGGTGGTTCCCAGGATGGCGACCAGCGTGGCCCAGTACGCGGCGGACCATTCTACGTGGGGAATCAGGGTCGCACGCAGGACGGCGGCCCAGTCCGGGTGCGCCAGGAACGCAGCGGCGATGTAGGCGAACAAGGCCAGCGTGAGCCACTTGAAGATGCGGGCGATAAGGCGGTAGCCGGTCCAGAACAACAGGCCGACGATGAGGAGCGCAAAAGCGGGAGTCCAATACCGCAGACGGACGCCGGTCAGCAGTTCCATGACACCGGCCATGCCGCCGAGATCCGCGGCGATGTTCACGACATTGGCGACGACGAGCAGGATACAGGCGCTCCACAGAATCCAGCGCGGATAGCGCGTCCGAATCACGCCTGCCAGGCCTAGCCCGGTGACCATGGCGAGGCGGGAGCACATGATCTGCACGGCCGCCATCAACGGGAAAGAGACGAGCGCGGTCCACAGCGGCGCATATCCGAAGGCGGCGCCGGTGATCGAATACGTGGTGATGCCGGATGGGTCGTCGTCTGCTGCGCCGGTGATCAAGCCAGGACCGAGGCTGGCGAAGAACCGGCGCACGCGGTCTGGAAGAAGCTTCATGTCCCTGCTACTACTCTACGGGGTTGATGTTCACCTGTCTGCTTGCTGACGCGCGCGGTTCAGAGTGACGCGCCGCTACCGAACCGCGACCGTAAGGGAGCGGACCTCACGTCTGAAGCCGGGCCGGCGCGGCAGGGCCTGTTAGAATCAAGGGAAGAATGCGGGGCAATGACTCATACAACTAGTTCATTCAAGGCCTCCGGCAGCTACGAGCAGGCGCTCGACCGGGCTGCCCGGCAGTGGGGAATCGAAGCGGAGTTTTGGGACACATGGGGCCACCGGCACGCCAATTCGCCTGAAATCGAGCGCGCCATATTGGGCGCGCTGGGTGTAAGCGCGGGAACCGGGGAGAGCCTCGACCGGGCGGTCGAACAGCGCTTGGCGCGGGACTGGGAGCGGCTGCTGCCCCCGGTCTTCGTGGCCGGCGAGAGCGGCTGGGGCAAGGGGTTCCCGGTTAGCGTTCCGGCGAGGCTGGCCGATGTGGAGGCTTCGCTGAACATTCGCTGGGAAGGCGGCGGAATGGAGCGCCGGAAGCTGCTGCTGAGCGAACTGCCGGTCTCCGGCCGGGCGGAGTTCTGCGGAGCCGCATATGTGCGCAAGCAGGTGCCTTTGCCGGCCGCGGCGCCCTTGGGCTATCACGACGTGGAGATCTCCCTGCGCACCGAGGGCGGGGTGGTCCGCCGCGAATCCATGCGGCTGATTCTGTGTCCGGACCGCGCCTATATTCCGCATGCGATCCGCGAGGGCCGGCGCACGGCGGGCCTGGCCATCGCTCTTTACGGGCTGCGCTCGGAGCGCAACTGGGGTTGCGGCGATTTCACCGACCTCGAGGGCATCACCGACTGGGCGGCGACCGAACTGGGCATCACCTTCATCGGCCTCAATCCTCTGCACGCGATTCCGAACCGCCAGCCGTTCAACACCAGCCCGTATTTGCCCAGCTCCACCTTCTTCAAGAACGCGATCTACGTGGATGTGGAGCGCATCCCGGAATTCCGCGACTCGAAACGGGCGACGGCGTGGATGGCGCGGCCCGAGGTGCGGGCGGAGCTTTGCGCGGTGCGAGCGAGCCCGCTGGTGGAATACGAGCGCGTCTGGGCGCTGAAGCTGGCGGCGCTGAAACTGGCCTACGCCACCTACCTGCGCCGCCCACCGGACCGCGCCTTCGAGGACTACGTGGAGCGCGAGGGCCCGCTGCTCGATCGGTTCGCCACCTGGTGCGCTCTCGATGAGTGGATTCACGGCCGCGACCCCGGCATCTGGGTCTGGCAGGACTGGCCGGCGGAATATCGCGAGGCGTCCTCTCCCGCCGTGGCCGACTTCGCCCGGAAACGCCGCCGGCGGATCCTGTTTTACAAGTGGCTGCAATGGCACGCCGACCGGCAACTGGCACGCGCGCAGGAGCACGCCCGCGCTCGCGGGCTTTCGATCGGACTCTATCACGACCTGGCGTTGGCCACGGACCGCTGCGGTGGGGATTTGTGGGGCTGGCGGCCATTCTACGTCAACGGTTGCCGCGTGGGCGCGCCTCCGGACAACTTCTCGCCCAAGGGCCAGGACTGGTCGTTTCCGCCCCCGAATTCCGAACACCACCGCGAGACCGGCTACCGGCTTTTCGCCGAAGCCATCCGCAAGAACTGCCGCCACGGTGGCGCGCTGCGCATCGACCATGTCATGCGGTTCTTCCGCCTGTACTGGATTCCAGAGGCGATGGACCCGGCGCAGGGGGCTTATGTTCGCGACCGCTGGCAGGACCTGATGCACGTGCTGGCGCTCGAGAGCGTCCGCCACAAGGTGATGGTGGTGGGCGAGGATCTGGGAACGGTGACGGCGGAGACGCGGCACGGCCTGGATCGCTTCGGGCTGTATGGGTACCGCGTGCCGTTCTTCGAGAAGGTGGAGGGCGGCGAATTCCGGCCGCCGGGGCAGTATACGCCGCACGCCCTGGTGTCGTCGAGCACGCATGACCTGCCGACGCTGGCCGGATACTGGATCGGCCGCGACATCGAGGCGCGGCGGGAGGCGGGGCTGCTCGATAGCGAGCGCTATCGGAACGCGCTAGCCGAGCGGCGGTACGACCGGCAGAAGCTGCTGAACGCGCTCTTCACCGAGGGGCTGATGCCGGACTGGTTTCCGCGCAACGCAGACCAGGTTCCCGAGTTCACCGGAGAGCTGCACAACGCGATGGTGGGCTGGCTCGCGCGGGCGTCTTCACGCATGATGGTGATCAGCTTCGAGGATCTGCTGAAGGAGACCGAGCAGCAGAACCTGCCGGCCACCACCTCCGAGCATCCCAACTGGCGCCGCAAGGTGCGATACACCGTGGAGCAGTTCCGCGCCGGCGAGGCGGCCGACTATTCGCGCATGTTCCGCAACTGGCTGGGGCGCACGGGACGGCTGCCGAAGTAGCTTCGGCAGGCGGAACCGCCTGCCCCACTTAGGCTCGCCCCGTTCCGAACCGCGACCGTCAGGGAGCGGACCTCAGGCGAAGCCCACGTACTGCACTTCTTCTTCGAGCTCGAGGCCGAAGCGGGAGGCGACGCGGCTCTTGAGATCGGCGACCAGTTCGCGCAGCTCGCGCGCGGTGCCGGCGCCGGCGTTGTAGATCAGGTTGGCGTGGTAGTCGGCGACGCGCATCTCGCCGCACGCCAGGCCCCGGGCTCCCGCCTGTTCCAGGAACCAGGCGGCCGGCACCTTGCCTTCGCGCACCACCCGTTCCGGCACCTGCGCGGCCACCTCGGGCGGGAGTTGGGCCAGGATCAGGTTCTTGAAAATGCTGCCCGCGCATTTCATGGTGGGCGGGAATTTGCGGTTGCGCTCAGCGAGAATCGCGTCCGCTCCGCGGCGCAGTTCTTCGGCAAGGGCGGGGCGGAGCGCGAGACGCGCGGAGAAAATGATCCAGTCCTTGCGGCGTTTGAAGATGCTTTCGCGATACTGGAATTCGCACTCGGCGCCGGTGCGGATGGCGATGCGTTCTCCGTCGAAAAGGCGCACCGTCTCCACCACTTCGGAGATCGAGTGGCCGTACGCGCCCGCGTTGCCGTAAATGGCCGCGCCCAGGGAGCCGGGGATGCCGGTCAGGGTCTCCAGACCGGCCAGGCCGCGCGCGATCGCATAATCGACTACCGCCCCGAGCTCGGCGCCGGCATCCGCCTCGACCGCGCTGCCCTGGCTCGCGATCCCATCGGCGGTGAAGCGCAGCACGATGCCGCGGAAGCCCTGGTCGGAGACGATCAGGTTGGTGCCGCCGCCGATGATCACGTAGGGCAGGCCGGAGGCGCGCGCCTGCCTGAGCGCTTCGACAAAAACCTCAGCCGAGGCGGTCTCCGCGTAGATGTCGGCTGGTCCGCCGATCCCGAAGCGGGTGTAGCGCGCCAGCACGGTGTTCTCGGAAACCTGTAAATTGGGAATTCGGCCGAGAAGGCTGAGGGTTTGCTCGAGGGCGGTCATGAAACCAACCATTATAGGCACCGGGCGCGGCGCGACCGCGGGTTTCGCCGGATTTCCGGCCGAGGGCCTCGCGTTCCTGCGCAGCCTGAAGCGGAACAACCGGCGCGAGTGGTTCCAGGCGCGCAAACACATCTACGACGAGAAGGTGCGCGCGCCCATGATGGAGCTGGTCTCGGCGCTGAACGCGTCGATGTCGCGATTCGCCCCGGATTACGTGCGCGAGCCGGAGGCGGCCGTCTACCGCGTGTACCGCGACACGCGCTTCAGCCCGGATAAGACGCCGTACAAGACTCACATCGCGGCCATCTTTCCACGGCATGGTCTCGACAGGCACGCCTGCGCGGGACTGTATTTCAGCGTGTCGCCGGGAGGCGTTGAGATCGCCGGTGGCGTGTACACGCCGACGCCGGACGAGCTGCGCGCCATCCGCCTGCACCTGGTGGATCATCACCAGGAATTGCGGCGTATTCTGCGCGGCCGCACGCTGCGCACGCTGATGGGCGAGCTGATGGGGGCCGAGTTGACGCGCGTGCCGAAGGGCTTCGATTGCGAACATCCTTCTGCCGATCTGGTGCGCTGCCGGCAGTGGCTGCTCGACGTCACGCTCGAGCCCGCCCTGGCCGCGACGCCCGAGCTCTACCAGGAGCTGGTCAAACGATTTCGTGCCATGACGCCGTTGGTGGAGTTCCTGAACGCACCTCTCCTGGCAGGGCGCCCCGAAAAGAAAGCGGCTCGGTTCTTCGGCTGAGTCTACGCCAGGCCCGGCAGTCCGCCGAGCGACGGAGCCAGGCGGACGGCGCGCAGGATGGACGCGGCGACGGCTTCGGCAGCGGCGACTCCCAGAGCGTCTACAGGCGCGCGCCCGGCGCCGAGCGACAGGGCGATGACGATGTCGCCGTCGGACATCGTGTTCACCGGGTTGATGGCGCGGGCCATCCCCAGACTCGCCAGTTCGGCCAGTTTGCGCGCTTCGATGCGGGAGAGCTGCGCGTTCGTTGCCACCACCACGAGCGTAGTGTTCTCGGGCCCAAAGCCGCCGATTGCGCCACGCTTCACCTGGCGCGCGGTGTCCGCGAACTCTCGGCTCTCTGGAGAAACCCGCGCACCGGCCACGATGGCGCCCGTTCGCGGATCGATCACATCGCCGATCGCATTCACGACCGAGAGCGCGGCCACCAGGACTCCCTCCAACGGCCCTTCGAGCTCGACGGTGGCGGAGCCGACGCCCGACTTCATGGCCTGCGCCATGCCGAACAGCTTGCCGACGGTGGCGCCGGTCCCGGCTCCGACGGCGCCCTCTTCGACCGGGCCGTCGCTCGCAGCGCGCGCGGCGGCTTCGCCCATCTCGCGTGTGGGGCGCACATCGGCCCGGCCAATGCCGAGGTCGTAGAGGATCGCGCAAGGCACGATGGGCACGCGCGCGGCCGAGGTGTCGAATCCAACGCCCTTGCGTTCGAGATAACGGCGCACGCCTGAGGCGGTCTCCAGGCCGAAGGCGCTGCCCCCGGCGAGGACGACCGCATGAACGCGGCCGGCCACGTGACCCGGCTCGAGCGCGGCCAGTTCCTCGGTCCCGGTCGCCGAACCGCCCACCGAAACGCCGCCGATGGCGCCCGCCTCGGTCAGGATCACGGTGCAGCCAGTCAGCGCGTCTGTATCGGAGGCGTGGCCGACGAGAATGCCGGGAATACCGGTGAGGCCTTTGGCGACGTTCATCCGCAAGCCGTATGTTACCATCGGGACACGAGGATCCGACGGTTTTGCTCGACACGCTGAAGTCGCCCGTACTCGCAGTTCAAGACTTTTACCTATTGACCGGCCGTGCCCTCCGGAACGTCTTTCGCCCGCCGCATTATTCGAGCGATATCTTCCTTCAGATGGACATCATCGGTGTGGGCAGCCTGCCCATTGTGATCTGCGTCGGCTTCTTCAGCGGCGCGGTCATGGCCATGCAGATGGCCAAGGCGCTCGGGCAGTACGGCGCCGTGGGAGAGACCGGGCAGATCGTGGCCATCACGCTGGTTCGCGAGCTGGGACCGGTGCTCACCTCGCTGATGGTGGCGGGGCGCACGGCCACGGGCATTGCCAGCGAGCTGGGGTCGATGAAGGTCACCGAACAGATCGACGCCATGCGCGCGCTGGGTACCGATCCCATACAAAAGCTGGTGACCCCGCGCCTGATCGCGGCCTGCGTAGTCCTGCCGCTGCTGACCATCATCGCGGATTTCGTGGGAATCTTCGGGGGTTTTCTCATCGCGTACTTCGTGCTGACCATCACCCCGAACCAGTACTGGAACACCGCCTGGCAGGCGCTTTCCTATACCGACGTTTTCTTCGGCCTGCTCAAGCCGTTCGTATTCGCGTTCGCCATCGTGCTGACGGGCTGCTACTACGGTTTGAATACCACCGGCGGCACCCAGGGCGTGGGCCGCGCCACCACCCAGGCGATGGTGGTCTCGTCAGTGCTGATCTTCTTCCTTACGTTCTTTCTCACCAAGATTTTCGTGAGCGTATAGCCGCCGGATGGCACATGAGCAGCCCCAATCCGTTCTGCGGTTCGAGCATGTGAACGTCCTCTTCAACGAGACCAAGGCGCTCGACGACGTCTCCTTCGAGGTGTCGAGCGGCGAGACGCGCGTCATTCTGGGAGCGGCGGGCAGCGGGAAGACGGTGCTGCTGAAAACCGCCCTGGGCCTGATCAAGCCGGACTCCGGCGCCGTGCGCGTCTTTGGCCAGGACCTGGGAGGGATGACGGAGCCGGAACTGTTCCACATTCGCAGCCGGATCGGCGTGCTGTTTCAGGAGGGAGGCCTGTTCGACTCGCTCACCGTCGAAGAAAACGTCAGCTATCCGCTCGAGAACCTGGCGGAGTTTCAGCTTCCCCCCGACCAGGTGCATGAGCGCGCGGCGGAGGCGCTGCGGTTCGTGGAGTTGGAGCAGACGCTCGACAAGTTCCCCTCGGCGCTCTCGGGTGGAATGCGGCGCAGGGTGGGGATTGCGCGGGCCGTGGTAACCGAGCCGCCGCTGGTGCTCTACGACTCGCCCACGGCGGGCCTTGACCCGATTACGGCGTACACCATCGTCGCGCTCATCGCCAAAGAGCGCGACCTGAAGAACACCACCACGGTGATGGCTACGCATCGCTACCAGGACGGCCACTTCATGGCGACTTGCCGCTTCGATGCGAATACCGGGCGGGCCGAGCCGGTAGCCGCGGAAGAAGTCGGATTGGGAACCGTATTCATGGTTCTGAAACAGGGTAGGATCGCGTTTGAAGGGACGCTGGCTGAGTTTAACGCGTCCCTGGATCCCTATGTCGCGAAGTTTGTACGGCACGAAGATACCGAACCGCGACCGTGAGGGAGCCGGACGTGCAGCCTGGAGGGAGTCCGCTCCCTCACGGTCGCGGTTCAGTATCAGTGGTATGAGTAGAATGAGGCCTGTAGAGTGAGCCTCGGGGGATAGGAATGCCATCGCAGGCAAAAGTCAGGTGGGCGCAGCTTCGGGTGGGCGTGATGGCCATGGTGTCGATGTGCATTCTGGCGGTGCTGGTCTTTCTGTTCACCCAGGACAAACCCTTCTGGGAACACTACGTCAATCTGTACACCTTCATGGACGATTCGGCGGCGCTGGCCAAGGGAGCGCCGGTCCGCCTGAACGGCATTCTCATCGGCAGCGTTACGGACATAGGATTGTCCGGCTCCAAGGAGCCGAATCGGATCGTGCGCGTGACCATGAAGGTGGCGGCGTTCCGGCTCAAGAGCGTTCCCGTCGATTCGGTGGCGGGCATCGATGCCGAGAACGTGCTGGGGACCAAGTTCATCAACATCGCCATGGGCCGGAGCCGGGTCACGGTGGAGCCGGACGGCGAGATCAAGAGCGAGCCCAGCGCGGAGATTCAGGACCTGGTCAAGAAGGGCTTCGGGATCTTCGACTCGGCCCAGGCGATTTTGACCCGCATGGACAGGATCGTAGGCCTGATCGAGTCGGGCCAGGGGAGCATCGGCAAGTTCCTGGTCGACGAAGAGTTCTACACCCGGCTGGTGCAGACGGTGGCCGAGCTTCAGAAAGTTGCGGAGACCATCGGCAGCGGCAAGGGAACGGTGGGCCGGCTGCTCTACGACGAGAGCCTGTACAACCAGGCGCAAAGCGTGACCGCGCGGCTCGATCAGTTGTTGCAGGACCTGCAGGCGGGCCAGGGAACGGCCGGGCAGTTCCTAAAGAACCCCGAGCTATACAAGGAGGCGCAGGCCAGTGTCGCGCAGGTGCGGCAACTGCTCGACAACCTGAACGCCGGGCAGGGGACCGCCGGCAAACTCCTCAAAGACGATGCGGCCTATCACCAGATTCAGAGCATTCTCGGCCAGGTGGATACCACTCTCGGCCGCATGAACGCGGGGCAGGGAACGATGGGCCAGTTGCTGGTGAATCCGCAACTTTACGACTCGATGCGCGGGCTCTCGACCGAACTTCAAGGGCTGGTCAAAGATGTGCGGTCGAACCCGAAGAAGTTCCTGCGCCTGAAGTTCTCGATCTTCTGACGATGCCCATCAAGCTCGTCGTGAACGCCGACGACTTTGGCTTCACGCGCGACGTCAATGCCGGGATCGTGGAGGCGCACCGGCATGGCATTCTGACCGCCACTACCATCATGGCCAATGGCGCCGCATTCGAAGACGCCGTGACGCTGGCGCATGAGAACCCGGCGCTCGACATCGGCTGCCACCTGGTGCTGACGCAAGGAGAGTCCGTGGCCAGGCCGGGCACTGTGCTGCCGGCCACCCTGGCCGGGCTGCTGCGGGCGCTGGCACTCGGCCGCGTGCCGGTTTACGACGAACTGGCGGCGCAGGTGCGGCGCATCCTCGCCGCGGGTTTGCGGCCGTCGCATCTGGACACGCACAAGCACACGCACGTGCTGCCCCCCGTTCTGGCCGCGGTGGCCCGGATTTCGCGGGAGTTCGGCATCCCCTGGGTGCGGCGGCCTTTTGACTTCCCGATGCACGCTGGCCTCGCGGGCATCCCGCATAGCGTTCGCATCATGAGCCGGCTGATGGGATTCCCGCGCCGGCGATTCGACGCCGTTCTCGCCGCCCACGGTTGCCGCACCACGGATCACTTCGCGGGTTTCCGGCTGACCGGCCGCCTGCGAACCGCGGAACTGGTGGCCCTGATCGGCCAGCTCCCGCACGGGACCGCGGAGTTCATGTGTCATCCGGGGCTCTGCGGCGCGGAACTGCGGGCGGCCCCCACGCGCCTGAAGGAGAGCCGCGAGCTGGAACTTCGCGCGCTGACGGCCGTCGAGACCAGGCAGGCGGTGGAAGCGGCGGGAGTGAAGCTGGCCACCTACGGCGAGCTATAGGCCGACGGTGCCGGCGTCCTGCGAGCCCGCATCCAGGAGCTCCTGGATCACGGAGACCAGCGAATACTGCGTGAACGGCTTGCGGATCAGCGGCGCCTGGCTGGCGCGACGGCCGGTGCTCTCGGTGAGAACCTTGTCCCGGTAGCCGGACATGAAGAGCACCTTGGTCTGGGGCCGCACCGTCGTCAGCGCGTCGGCCAACTGGTAGCCGTCGGTGCCGGGCATCAGAATGTCCGAAAGGAGCAGATCGATGGCACTGGAGTGTTCCGACGCCACGCGCAGCGCCTCCGCGGCTCCTGGCGCCTCCAGCACGGTAAAGCCCGCTCTCCACAACATCGTGCGCACGAGCGAGAGCACGGTTTCCTCGTCATCGACAACCAGGATTGTGGCGGAATGACGTGAACCGGGCATAGAGCAAATCATACCACTGGGACGGCAGGAGTCGTCAGAGAAACGGAAGCGGTTTTCCGGTCCGGAAGCCCAGCGCCTGGCAGGTGGCGATAGTGCGGCCTTCCTGGTCCCGGACCACGATGCCGTAGTTGACGGTCTGCGAGGTGCGGCTGATCTCGCGAGCTTCGGCGCGCAGCCGCGCCCCCGGCCTGGGGCTCGCGATGTAGGTGACGCTCACGTTCAGCCCGACCGTCACCACGCCCTCGCTCTGGCAGACCACCTCGAACGCCTCGTCGATCAGCGCGAAAACAGCACCGCCGTGCGCCCTCCCGAACAGGTTGTCCATCACCGCCGGCGCGTAGTTCATCTCGACCGCCGAAAAGCCGGCTTCGAGCTCCTTCAGCTCCATCTTCAGGACCTGGGCGAACGGTTCCCGCTCAACCCCGCGCTCGATAGCCTGTCTGATGGCGGTATCCATGGTTTCCAGTCTGCCACAGCGGCAAATCGGTTGAAGCTCTCCGCATGTCCTCTTCCAATCCAGAGCAATCTGCCTTAAGATTGAGATATGTTAACGCAGTGGGCTGGGATGGGGCTTCTGCTGGCGGTAGGGACTGTTTGGCCGTCCGTGGGCGCGGCCGCGATTCTTGAGCCTATTCTGAGTGCTCCGGCCAACGGGGCCACCGGAGTTGTGGCGGCGCCGGTGCTGGTCTGGGCCAACCCGACCGCGGCTACCTCGTATGACGTTTACCTCGGCGTTTCGTCGCCGCCGCCCCTGGTAGCGAGCACCACGGCCACCGAGTACCCTTCCGCGGCGTTGAGCCCGGGAGTCACCTACTACTGGCAGATTGTGGCCCACAAGCTCGCCGGTACTAGCAGTTCCGCGATATGGTCCTTCACCACGGGCGTGCCGGCGGTTGGTTTGGGATTTGTGCCGGTCCCGCCCTGCCGCGTTGTGGACACGCGGGGTCCAGCCGGTCCCTTTGGCGCGCCGGCGCTGGCGGGCGGCTCCGCTCGCTCGTTTGCGATCCCGCAAGGAGCGTGCGGCATCCCCAGCACGGCCCAGGCCTACGGGTTGAATGTGACGGTGGTGCCGCGGGCGTCGCTCACCTATCTGACGCTTTGGCCTGCCGGGCAAGCGCAGCCGCTGGTCTCGACGCTGAACTCCTGGGACGCCGGTGTGGTGGCGAACGCGGCCATCGTGCCGGCCGGCTCCGCCGGCGCGGTGAGCGTCTTCGCCAGCGGGCCGACCGACCTGATCCTCGACATCGACGGCTACTTCGATGCCACCACCGGTGGCGCTTCGTTCTACTCCGTCACCCCATGCCGGGTCGCGGACACGCGGAATCCCACGGGTCTGTTTGGCGGTCCGGAGATATTCGGCGGCCAGACCAGGGATTTTCCGATTCCCTCGGGCGACTGCGGGATTCCTTCGTGGGCCAGCGCCTACGCGATGAACGTCACGGTGGTGCCCGATCAGTCTCTGGGCTATCTCACCGTCTGGCCAGGGGGAACGCCGCAGCCTAACGTCTCCACGCTGAACTCCCTCAGTGGGAAAGTCGTGGCGAACGCCGCGGTTGTTCCGGCTGGTAGCAATGGGACGGTTTCGGTCTTCGCCACCGCCTCCACCCAGCTAGTTCTTGACACCAGCGGCTACTTTGGCGCTTCGGGGAACCCCGGCGCGCTCTCGTTCTATCCGATCACGCCGTGCCGCGTTGCCGACACACGGAATCCCGACGGTCCCTTTGGGGGACCGATTCTGGACGCCGGGCCGGCACGCTGGTTCACGATCCCTGCGAGCGCCTGCTACGTTCCCACCACGGCGGCCGCCTATTCGCTCAACGTCACGGTCGTGCCTGACGGGCCTCTGGCCTACCTGGCGGTGTGGCCGGCGGGGTCGCCGCAGCCGCTGGTCTCGACGCTGAACTCGGTGGACGGCGCGGTGGTAGCGAATGCGGCGATCGTGCCGGCGGGCGTGGAGGGAGCCATTACTGTGTACGCGACGGGGCCGACGCACGTCATCGTAGACATTAACGGCTATTTTGCTCCGTAAGCTGCAATTGCGGCTCGAACCCATGTAACCTGATAGTTCGCCGGTTCGCCTTTGCATTGAGGATCAAAATGGCCTTCCGGCAGCCGCTATTGGTACGGCATGCTGGTTGAACCAGATCTTATAAAACGTGCCCGCGAGGGTGACGATGGGGCCTTCAACCAAGTTGTGCAGGCGTACCGGAAGCGCATACTGGGAACCATTGCGCGCCTCATCGGCCACCCGGAAGATGTTGAAGACGTTGGGCAAGAAGTATTCCTGCGGCTGTATTATTCTCTCGACCAGCTGCGCTCTCCCGAAGTGTTTGAACCGTGGCTCTACAGGCTCACCGTGAACTCGGCATACGATTATCTGCGCCGCCACCGCCGCCGCCCGGAATCGCGCATGGCGGACCTGTCCGAGCAGCAGGTGATCATGGCCGATGCGGCTGAGGGAGCCAGGCTGGACCACGATGAGCAGCGCCGCGGGCGGGTTCGGGACACGGTCAATGCGTTGATGAGCGCCGTCTCGGAGCAGGACCGCATCCTGCTGACGCTCAAAGAAGTTGAAGGACTCTCGCTGAAAGAGCTTGAAAAAGTTTACGGTGTGAACGAGAATGCACTGAAGGTGAGGCTTTTTCGGGCCCGGCAGCGGGTCCTGAAGGTGTTTGAGGCATCGGCTCGCAAGACTGCCGGCGCCTAGGTATAGACTTGGGGGATAGCATGTCTCAGGACGGAAAAGCGCCGGCCGACGGGCTCGAAAGGCTTCTAGCGGCCTATCGGGCAGCCTGCCCGGACCCGGAGCCGGGCGTGGATTTCATGCCCCAGCTCTGGCAGAAGATTGAGGCAAAGCGGGCTTTCTCCTACAGCCTCAAGCGGCTGGCGAGGGGCATCATCACGGCTGCGGCGGCCGCCGCACTCGCGATGGCCCTGCTCCTGGCGCCGCAGCACAAAGCGTCGCCTTCCTACCTCGAGCTCCTGGCCGCGGGCCAGTCGCACGACAACATTGCGGATACCGAGATCGTGCAGCCCGCGACTTACGAGAACCCCCGATGAAGCGGGCCAACCCCTCGGTGGTCATCTATGTGCTCCTGGTTTTCCTGAGCGGCGTTCTGGTGGGCATGCTGGGTTTCGGCCTTTACAACGCGCGGACCGTCAGCGCCAAGGCCGAGCCGTGCAGCCCGGAGGCGCTTCGCCAGCACTACCGCGACGAGTTGCGAACGCGGCTCCAGCTTGGGCCGGACCAGATCAAGAAGCTCGACGTGATTCTCGATGCCACGCACAGCCGCTTCGTGGCGCTACGCGACAAGTACAAGCCCGAGGTGACGGCCATCCAGGACGAGCACGCTGCCAGCATCCGGGCGATCCTGGATGAGCGGCAGCGCGCCGAGTACGAGAAGCTGCGGCAGGAGCGGCAGAAGATGGAGTCCGAAAAACACCCTCGCACGCCCGGCTGCTGACGGTTAGGTCAGGGTCTGGCGGGCGGCGCGGGCTTCGCTTCCGGCTTCGGAATGCCTGCGTACTTCTTGTTAAATCGCTCGATGCGGCCCGCGGTGTCGACCAGCCTCTGCCGGCCGGTGAAGAACGGGTGGCACTTCGAGCAGATTTCCACGCGGATGTCGCCCTTGTGCGTCGAGCGCGTGCGGAACTGGTTGCCGCAGGCGCAGATGATGCTGATTTCGTTATAAACGGGGTGAATCCCGGCCTTCATGATGGAGACTAGTCCTTTCAGTTTATTCTATCAGACACGAACCCCCGCCGGAGCGCTGGCTCGGGGCGGGGGTTCGAAAGGTAGCCGTCGGATAAGCCCGGAGGCGAATCGACGATTTGCGAACCATAGTGAGGGGCCGGTCCACAGGAACTGGGCCTCGCCACTGGATTCGAAGCCGGCTACTTTAGAACAGTCGACTTAGCAGTCGGCCACCTCACAAGGTCTGTTACTGTCAGATGACATTATATTGGACCACCTCCTTTTTCAGTGATGCCCCCATCCTATCATGCCCGTCAACCGTGTCAAAACCGACGCGCCCCTACTTGTACGCCGGAATCCCGGTCACCGCTTCCCCGATCACCAGCGCGTGGATGTGGTCCGTGCCCTCGTAGGTTTTCACCGTTTCCAGGTTGCACATGTGGCGCATGATGGGGTACTCGTCGGTGATGCCGTTGGCCCCCAGCAGGTCGCGGCTCAGGCGGGCGCAATCGAGCGCCATGGCGGTGTTGTTCCGCTTCAGCATCGAAATGTGCGCCGGCTCGGCCTTCGCCTGATCCTTCAGCCGGCCCACCTGCACCGCCAGCAATTGAGCCTTGGTGATCTCGGTGATCATCCAGGCCAGCTTCTCCTGCACCAACTGGTGCGACGCGATGGGGCGGTCGTCGAACTGCTTCCTGAGGATGGCGTACTGGCGCGCGGTTTCGTAGCAGTCCATGGCCGCGCCGAGGACTCCCCAGCCGATCCCGTATCGCGCCTGGGTGAGACACATCAGCGGGCTCTTCAGTCCTTTGGCGCCCGGAAGCATGTTCGCTGCGGGAACGCGGCAATCGGCGAGCGAAAGGCTGGAGGTCACCGAGGCGCGCATGGACCACTTGCCGTGAATATCTGAGCTGCTGAAACCCGGCGTGCCCCGCTCCACCAGGAATCCTCGAATGCCATCCTCCGTCCGCGCCCAGACCACGGCCACGCTGGCTGCGGTGCCGTTGGTGATCCAGGTCTTCTCGCCGTTGAGCACCCAGCCATCGCCGTCGCGGCGGGCGCGGGTTCGCATCCCGGCCGGGTTCGAGCCGAAATCCGGCTCGGTGAGCCCGAAGCAGCCGATCGCCTCGCCCGATTGCAGCCGCGGCAGCCAGCGCTGCTTCTGTTCCTCAGAGCCGAAGGTCAGGATGGGGTACATCACCAGCGCGCCTTGCACGGAAACGAAACTGCGCAGGCCGGAATCGCCGCGCTCGAGCTCCTGCATGATGAGCCCATACTCGACGTGATTCAGCCCGGCGCAGCCGTAGCCTTCGAGGTTCGCGCCCAGAAACCCGAGGCGGCCGAGTTCCGGGATTAGCTCGGCGGGAAAGCGGGCGTCGCGGTAGCAATCGCGAATAACCGGGATCACCCGTTCCTCGACGAACTGCCGCGCCGTCTGGCGCACCAGCAGTTCCTCTTCGCTGAACAGGCCGTCGATGTGCAGGAAGTCCACGCCCCGGAATGGTGCCATGGCCCTATGGTAGCGAACGGGATCGTCGCACTGACCCACCGCTCAGGAATCTCACCTCTAACCAGAGGCGCGAGGGTCCAGGCCGCGTCTGGAAGCAACAGCGCCTTGGCTGCCAGGGAACAGCTCTGGTGGCGATCGCCGGGGTGATCGAGATGGCCGCAAGACAGGTGGACTTTGTGGCGGTTGTTACCCCGTCCGTGACCCAGCAGGCGACGTATCGGGGAGACGGGTGCCGGCCGAATCCGGGCGGCGGAACTTGCCTCGATCCAAGTCTGCCGAGCGACTACCACGGCCATCCGGCGCGGCAGTAGCAGAACGGGGCCAGCCGCTGGCCGCCGTCCGTTCCTCCTCCCCTCGCCTTGCCCCCCGCCCGCGCCGCGGCGGAAAGGCAGCAGGCGGGGGAGGAGCCAGCGAAAACGGCTCCAAATGAGATCTGGCTCCCCACACTGGACGGCTTTCGAGCTCTTGGCCCTGGTTTGGCGATCATCGCACGCGTGTACGTGGTTCCTAATCAGCAAGCATGCGTGACGGCGAGACGCCGAGTTCCGCATCGGCTACGATGATGCATAGCCTCGGCGGAGCGCCGGGCTTCGAACAGCGCGCCGCCGGACAGGAGGTGTGCATTGCATCGAAAAGCAGTTATCTTTATCGCGGCTGGGCTGATCCTCGGGTCCCTCGCCGCGGGCCAGAAGCCGCCCGAGAAGAAGCCTGCGGCCCCCGCCGTTGCGCCTGCGAGCCAGTTGGCGGACGACATGGCTCGGCGTATGAGCAATGAGATGCACGTGAAGACGGCCGTCGGCGCCCCCTTGAAGGTCGGCTCGGTCACTCTGATCCCGATCGTCATGGTTGAAGTCAACTTCGGCGGCGGAGGTGTCCAGAAGGCTGGCGACGCGTTCTTCATGGGTGGCGAGGCCCGCCCTTTGGGATTCGTCGCGATCACCAAGAAGGGAACCCGTTTCCTGAGCGTCGCGAAGGCGCCCGCTAAGTGAGGCATATATGACGAACGCGATACGGAAATTCTTTCTCTTTGCGGCTGTCCTCATTTCCTGGGGAGCTCGAGCCCAAGCCCCGTTGGCCAAGCCGCTGGCCGACTTCGACCAGATGGTTGCGGAACTGAAAGCCAGCGCTGTAACCGGAGAACCCATTCGAGTGGGCGACACCGCTATCGTTCCCTTTGCCGCCGTTAAGTTCGGGCTGGGCGCCGGCGGAGCGATGATGGGCTTCGGAGGCGGCATGGGTGGCAAGGTGGTTCCACTCGGGGTCCTGATCGTGGAAGGCGACGACGTTCGCGTGGAAGTATTCCCGGAGCAGGAAGAAAAGCCCACGGTCCTTCAACAGGTCCTGAAGGCCATCGCGGAGCGGAAACTCGTGTTCATGACGAACGGTTTGAACATCGGACACGCCCCGGGTACGGTTCAGGACCTGGCGCCGCTGATTTCCGAGCTGATGGGACAAACGACGATCCTGGTCAATGGCCTCAATCTGGGACGATTGGCCGCGCCGTCATCGGTCGCCTCCCCAGCCGGAGACGCTTCGCTCGGCCAGCTAAAGAGACTCTTTGACGCGAAGCAATATGCCGACGCGCTCGGCATGGCCAATGCGCTGATCGCCAAGGATCCGAAGAGTGCCGAACTCCATGTTTGGAAAGGCCGCATCATGGGCAGCCTGGCGCAGGGCAGCCCCGCGGACATGATGAAATACGGAATGGGCGCGAAGCAGGAGTTTGAACAAGCCGTGGCGCTCGATCCCAATAACCCGGATGCGCACGTGGGCCGGGGCGTGGCCCGGTTGATGACCCCTCCCGCATTTGGCGGCGATCTGGACGGCGCCATCGCGGATTTCAAGGCCGCCATCACCACCAAGCCGTCGCCCGAGGTCTACTACTATCTTGGCGAAGCGATGCGGAAGAAGGGCTCGAACGACGAAGCTGCGACAGCCTACAGGAAGGCGCTCGAATTGCGGCCGGATTATTCCGAGGCCTCGAAGGCTCTGGCTGCCCTGCCGGCAGCGGCGCGTTAGGCCATCGAAACAACGAACCAGGCTCTGCAGGCAGTTCCCGGAGCAACCGCCGGCCGAGCGGCGACGACTCCTCAAACCTCTCCGGCGTTAGGAGAAACTTCGAGAGGTGCGGCTGCCCCCGGCCAATAGCTGAAGCCAGCCTCCCTGCGATACGATAGTTGGCCGGAGGAGGGCCGAAACATGGTCAACAATCTAGCCAGGAACCTCAGGGAGAAACTGGAGCGCCGCCGCGCGCTCGTGGCCCCTGGCTGTCACGACGCGCTGAGCGCCAAAATCATCGAAGCCGCCGGCTTCGAGGCCATCCAGGTGAGCGGCTTCGGGCTGGCGGGTAGCCTGCTCGCCAAGCCCGACGTGGGACTGGTCGAGATGAAGGACGTATTGGACCGAACCTGGGACATCGTCCGCGCCGTCTCGATCCCCGTGATGGCCGACATCGATACGGGTGGCGGCAACGCCATCAATGCCGCCGAAATCGCGGAGCGCCTCATCGCCATGGGCGCGGCCGGCCTGAACATCGAGGACCAGGTGTTCCCCAAGCGTTGCGGCCACATGGAAGGCAAACAGGTGATCGCCGCCGAAGAGATGGCCGGAAAGGTCCGCGCCATGGCCAAGGTGCGCGAGCGGATGGGCGTGGACCTGGTCATCAACGCCCGCACCGACGCCTGCGCCGTCTACGGCCTCGCCGAAGCCATCCGCCGCGCTAACGTGTACCTCGAAAGCGGCGCCGACATGGCCTTCATCGACGGCATACGCACCCGCGCCGATATCGAGCGCGCGGTGTGGGAGATCAAGGGCCTGGTTTCGGTGAATCTGATGGACGGGGTCACGGGCGTCAAAACGGAACTGGTGCCGATCCCGGAACTGGCCCGCATCGGCGTGGCTCGCGTCAGTATTCCGGTCGCCTCGATCATGGTGGCGCATCGCGCGCTGAAACGTTTCTTCGACGCGCTGCACGCCTCGCCCACGGGACTGCTGGAAGGGCAGACCGACTGGGTTTCCAGTTTCGCGGAGTACACCGAATTCGTCGGACTGAAGGAATATCGCCAGCTCGAAGACGAGTTCCTTCCGCCGACCTCGCTCGAAGTCAAGTACGCGGTGACGACTTAAGGTACGTATGCAACTCTCAACTTCGCACATGACACTGGCAGAAAAAATCCTGGCTCGCGCCTCCGGGCGGACCAGCGTCGCGCCCGATGAGATCGTGGTCGCTTCGGTCGACCTGGCCCTGTCGCACGAGAATGCCGACCTGGTGCGCAAAAGCTTCGCCGAGATCGGCGTGCCCAAGGTATGGGACCCCGAGCGGATCGTGATCGTCCTCGATCACCGCGTGCCGGCCGAGTCCGAAAAGACCGCCGCCACGCACAAAGCCATCCGCGATTTCGTGCGCCTGCAGGATGTGGGCAACTTCTACGACGTCGGCCGCGGCGGCATCTGCCATCAGGTGCTGGCCGAGAACGGGCACGTGCTGCCCGGCATGGTGGTGGTGGGCACCGATTCGCACACCACCACCCACGGCGCCTTCGGGGCCTTTGCCACCGGCATCGGCGCCACCGAGATGGCCGGCGTGTGGACCGAAGGGCAGCTCTGGTTCAAGGTGCCCTCCACCTTTCGCATCGTGGTCAACGGCGAGCTGGGCGAATGGATCTCGGCCAAGGACCTGATCCTCTACATCATCGGCAAGCTGGGCTCCGACGGCTGCGAGTACCGCGCCGTGGAGTTCGACGGGCCCGTGATCCGCAACATGAGCATTGCCGGACGCATGGTGCTGGCCAACCTGTCCATGGAGATGGGCGCCAAAGTGGCCTTCACACCGGTCGACGAGAAGCTGCTCCACTATCTTTCCCACCGCACCTCGCACGTTCTGCCCATGAGCCCGCGCTACGCTCCCGATCCCGATGCCCACTACGAGCGCGTGCTCACCATCGACGCCCGCGCCGAACTGAAAGAGCCGCAGGTCGCCTGCCCCCACGCCGTCGATAACGTTCGCCCGCTCTCCGACGTTGCGGGCCTGGCGGTCAACCAGGCCGTGCTCGGGAGCTGCACCAACGGCCGTCTGGAGGACTTCGAGGTGGCGGCGCGCATTGTGGACGGCCATCGCGTCCATCCGCGCACGCGCCTGATCGTCATCCCGGCCTCGCAGGAGATTTACCTCGAAGCCATGCGCCTGGGTTACATTCAGACGCTGGTCATGGCGGGCGCCATGGTCAACCCGCCTGGCTGCGGGCCGTGCGTGGGAGTGCACCAGGGAGTTCTGGCCTCGGGAGAGGTCTGCATCTCCAGCACCAACCGGAACTTCATTGGCCGCATGGGGAGCAAAGACTCGCGCGTCTACCTCGCCTCGGCGGCCGTAGTGGCCGCGTCGGCCATTGGCGGCGCCATCACGCATCCCGCCGAAATCGGCGTCCAGGAGGCCGCATGAATCCGGAGACTCTCTTACTGCGCGGCCGCGTGGCCGCCCGGCTCGGCGACAACATCGATACCGACATCATTTATCCCGGCCGCTATCTCAACGTGACCGACCGCGAGAAGACGCCCGAGCACCTGTTCGAGCTGGCCTACCCTGAGATCCGCGGCCTCATCCATGCCGGCGATTTCATCGTGGCCGGCAAAAACTTCGGATGCGGCTCCAGCCGCGAGCAGGCGGCCGCGGCGCTGAAGTTCTCGGGCGTGGGCGCCGTGATCGCAGTCTCGTTCGCGCGCATCTTCTTTCGCAACTCCATCAACCTCGGCCTGCCGGCCCTGGTCTCGGCGACCGCCGTCGGGCGCCTGGAGACCGGGGACGAACTGGTGATCGACCTCGCCGCCGGCACCATCCGGAAGGCAGGCGTGGACGAGTCCATTGCCGCCGCGCCCCTCGATCCCCGCGCCACCGAACTGCTGGCCGGTGGCGGCCTGATCCCGTACTTGAAGAAGAAGTACGCGGCGGGCTGACGGCTATCAATAGTGGTACCGGGCTTGAAGAAAATCGATGGTGTCTTCGCCGGCCCGGTACACCAGGCGGTGCTCCTGAGTGATGCGCCGTGACCAACAGCCCGCGAGCAGATACCGGAGCGGCTCAGGCTTGCCGGGGCCTTCGAACGGATCCCGCAAGACTGCTTCGACCAGGTCCAGCACCCGGATTGCGGTACTCCGGTCGGATCTGACCCAATACCTCAGGTCCTCTCTAAACTCGGGATGAAAGACGGCGGCGCGCCTAGCTTCTTTCTTCACCGAGAATCTCTCGCCGCAGTGCAGCCACGCTTTCCGGCCTGGCCTTGCCCCGGCCTGCCCTGTGCAGCGCCGTCAGCAGACGACGCGCGTTGCGTGGCGAGCGAAGCAGGTGAGCGGTCTCAATCAGGCCGGCAAGTTCAGCGGCCGGAATCAGGGCCACGTCACGCGAGCCTCTGCGTCGCACAATGACCGTTTCCTGTTGATCCACGACGTGATCCAGAACGCTGGCCAGGTTCTCTCGCAGGCTTGTGTACGTGGTCTCGGTTGCCATGATCCAATCGTACAGGATTCCTGTACGCCTCGCGCAGCGGTGCTACGATGTGGGCTTATGCTGGGCATGGCCTTCCTACTGGCTGCCACCACTTTTCTGCCCACGGGGTTGCGGCTCGACCCGGTTGGCGACGCCGTCGATCTGGGCAGCCTGCCCCTGGCCATGGCACTTGCGCCTGGCGGAGAAAGGGCCGCGGTCGTTCTAAGCGGCTGGCGCGAGCAGGGATTGCAGATCGTCGATTTGAAATCGCGCCATGTCCTCCAAACCTTGAAGCAGGAAGCGGCGTTCATCGGCGTGGCCTTCTCCAGGGACGGACGAGAGATCTACGTCTCCGGCGGCAATGACGATTCGGTCTTCTGCTATTCGTGGAAAGACGGTGTCGCGGCGTTCGATCGGAAGATCGCACTCGCCGAACACCAGCCTCGAAAGCCCGGCACGCGCTATCCGGCCGGGCTGGCCGTGTCGCGAAAGGGAGACTACCTCTACGTAGCGGAGAACCTGGGCGACAGCCTCGCCGTCGTAGATCTCGCGACTTCACATGTGGTCGCAAGGTTCCCCACCGATCACTATCCGTACGCGGTGGAAGTCGCTTCGAACGACAGAGTCTACGTGTCCGCATGGGCAGCCGACACGATCTCCATCTTTAAAACGCGAGCCGATGGGACGCTGAAGGCTTCGGGGAAGCTGAAGGTGGGCCCGCGTCCTTCGGCCCTGTTGTCCAACCCATCCGGGTCCCGGTTGTTTGCGGCTCTGGCAGGCACCGACCAAGTCGCCGTGGTGGACACCGCAAGACGAAAGCTGCTGCGGTATTTGAGCGACGCCGCGCTCGAGGGACCTCACGAGGGCGGCACGCCGAACGCGCTGGCGCTTTCCGCGGACGAGACGCAACTGTTCGTTGCGGAGGCGGACAACAACGCGATCGCGGTCTTCGATCTCTCCGCCAAGACGTCGTCGCCCCAGGCCCGCATCCCTACCGACTGGTACCCCACATCGGTTCTCGATTCCGGCGGCCAGCTTCTGGTCGCGACCGCCAAAGGCCGCGGCAACCGCGCAAACCCTGACGGCCCCATCCCGGGCGAAGGCCTCAAGAGACCGCTGAGCTACGATCTCGGGCAGTTGAACGGAACGCTGCGAATCCTGCCGGACCATTCGCCCGCAAGCGACCTGGCGGCATTCTCGCGGCGTGTCGCCGAGGCGAACAACTGGGGAGAGCGCCGGTCAGCGAAATCGTATCCGCCCTTCAAGCACGTGATCTACATCATCAAGGAAAACCGCACCTACGACCAGGTGTTTGGCGACGTGAAGGACGGAGACGGCGATCCCAGTCTGGTCTTCTTCGGGCAGGCGATCTCACCGAACCATCACAGCCTGGCAGCGCGTTTCGGGCTGTTTGACAGGTTCTTCGTCAACGCCGAGGTGAGTTCGCAAGGTCATATCTGGTCCACCGCCGCCTACGTTACCGACTTCGGGGAGAAGACGGTTCCTTCGGCCTATTCCGACAGGCGGGAGGGTGTAGACGGCGAAGAGATCGACGAGCCGATCAACGGCTTTCTGTGGACCCTCGCGAGGAAGAATGGAATCTCCTTTCGCGACTACGGTGAAATGGTCAAAGCGCCTGGGGGGCCGCCGGTTACCCAACGGGAGTTAGGCGCCGACGTCTGCCCGGCATACCCCGGCTTCGACTTGAAGGTCTCGGATCAGGTGCGCGCGGACGCCTGGATCGCTGAGTTCGACAGGTTCGTTCGGGATGGCGAGATGCCGAGGCTTGAGGTCTTGCACTTGCCCAGCGACCACACCGCCGGTGGAAGCGCGGGTCTACGCACTCCCCGAGCCTTCATGGCGGACAACGACCTGGCCCTGGGCCGGATCGTAGAAGCGTTATCGAAGTCCCCGTTCTGGCGCGACACAGTCGTCTTCGTCCTCGAGGATGACGCGCAGGATGGCCCGGATCACATAGACTCCCACCGTTCCGTGTTCTTTGCCATCTCGGCCTACAATCGTCCGGGAACCATTCACCGCTTCGTGAACACCACCGACGTGGTTGCGGCCATTGAGGACATCCTGGGTTTGGGCCGCCTGTCCAAATACGACTATTTCAGCCGGTCTCTGGCGGACGTCTTTAACGACACTCCGGACCTCGCGACATGGACTTCGACCGCTCCCCGGGTGGACCTGACGGAGACGAACCCGCCCAAGACCGCGACGGCGAGAATGTCCGAGGGGCTTGATTTCAGCGCGGCCGATAAGGTGGATGACGCGCTGTTCAACAACATCCTCTGGACCATGCTGAAAGGATCCGAACCGTTTCCAATGGCTCCCACAAGAGCGCCGTTGCACCTGCTTCAGATGGGCCAATGAGTGATAAGATCGGTGGTTCGGACCTCCCAAAGGAGCTAGCCCCATGCACCGCATCGCGTGGTTGCCCGGAGACGGCATCGGACAGGAAGTGTGCGACGCCACGCGCGCCGTCCTCGATGCCGCCGGCTTTGAAGCGGAGTACATTCGCGGCGACATAGGCTGGGAGTTCTGGCGCCGCGAGGGCGAGGCACTGCCGGAACGCACCATCGAACTGATGCGCTCCACCTCCTGCGCGTTCTTCGGCGCCATCACGTCCAAGCCCGTCGCCGACGCGCAGCGCGAACTGGCGCCCGAGCTTCAGGCGAAGGGCTTGACCTATCGCAGCCCCATCGTCCGCATGCGCCAGTTGCTCGACCTCTACGTCTGCCTGCGGCCCTGCCAGGCCTTTCCCGGCAACCCTCTCAACTACCGCGACGACATCGACCTGGTGGTGTTCCGCGAGAACACCGAGGGCATGTACATCGGTGTTGAGTA
>Ga0182027_10001479_pt1 | contig 39321 bp, 31 predicted proteins | sample 712E1DmetaG_FD_121300 | JGI IMG/M metagenome (GOLD analysis project Ga0182027, IMG submission 121300) | Permafrost microbial communities from Stordalen Mire, Sweden - 712E1D metaG (Illumina Assembly) | ecosystem: Environmental > Terrestrial > Soil > Wetlands > Permafrost | place: Sweden...
GGCGCCACCCTCGCGTGGTGATGTGCGGCTTCCAACTTGCCCATTGTCACCGTGATGGTCTGCTGGCGTCCATCTCGCCACACCGATAATTGCGCCGTCCTCCCCGCGGGGATCTCGCGGATCATGCGACGGAACTGCTCCGAGCCTTCCACCCGTTGCCCGCTGATCTCGGTGATAACGTCGTTCTCTTTCAAGCCAGCCTTGGCGGCGGGGCTATCCGGCATGATCTTTCCGACCAGCGCCCCCCGCTCCGCCGGTGATCTAAGTTCCTTCACCTTTTCCTGCGTGACTTCGGCCACGCCCACGCCTAGCCAGCTTCCGCCTCCACCCAGCAAAACCTGGACCTCGTCATCGGAGGGAAGTCCTTCGATCTCGATGACATCGTCCGATTCCGCTTGCGGAGCTTCTTTTTCCTGGTTGACGTAGATTTGTGTGTGCTTTTGCGATGTGCTTCCGGTCTCTTGCTTCTTGGCGGAAGCGCCTGGTAGGGCAAGCAGTGCGATGCCCAAGGCCCCCAGCCCGAGTACGGACCAAAAATTTCGATTGTTCATAGTGTCGATCAGCTCCTTCGGTTACTTAGACGGTGGAAATGCTAAACCGTCGCCCGAAGTGCAACCACACGAATGGCCCCGTTCACTGTGCCCAGCCGGATGGGCGTGCCGCCGCGCCCCAGCTTCCCATGCAACACTCTGGGCTGCACTGCTCCACGCATTACCACGGGAAGCTCCGAGGAGAAATTCCCGTTCATGCAATGTGCTTCCAGATTCGCCGGGAGATCCGCCGGAATTGCCAGGAGCACCGACCCGTTCGTGGTCTCCGCAAGAGCCCCTTTGGAATCCGCCGGGTGCTTTAGTTCGAGATACACATTGCCATTTGTAGTGTGGGCATGCACGTTGCCACTGCCTTCGAAGACTTCAATATTGCCATTGACGGTACGCAGATCACCCACCGAATCGAGGTCCGTCACGCGCAGCGAGCCATTCACCGTATTGACGTGGGTTACCTGAGCGCGCCGCGGCACGTGCACCGTATAGTCCACCGCCACTTACACGCCCTCTTCCTGCGGGTAGCGCGTGGAAATGGAAAGCCCCCCGTCCGGGCGCGAGTCCACGTCAATCGAAACGCGGTCCAGGTTGGATTCCTTTTCCGTAGTCGTCTTCACGGCGCGCACTTCTACCACATCCTTGTCCCAGGCCTCAATGCGCACCGTGCCATTCACATTATTGAGTTCCAGCGACCCCCCCGAACGCAAGGGATACGTTTGCGCGAACTCGCGCGTGACGCCGAAACATTGCGGAGCCAGCAGTACTGCAACGACCATCAGAACCAAGGTAGCGGGACGACTTACGGAGCGATACATCGTAGACCCTCCTTCGTGAACCCCAACCCGTTAACTTCCCCCAGGGCAACTACAAGCTTTTCCTACCCACACGCCACTCTCCGGGCCAGTTCCTCAGTGGAGTTGAAAGTTAAACGTTACCGTGGTGATGACGTCAACCTTTTTGTCACCCAACTGCCCCGGCCGCGCCCGCCATTGCCGGATCGCCGACGTTGCGGCATCTGCCAGCGCCGGTTCCCCTTCGATGATCTTGTCCACGCTCAAGCTGCCATCCGTCTTCCCCCGGACTTGCATCCGCACCACACCCTGCAAGCCCGCCTTGCGCGCCAACTGTGGATATTCCGGCGGGGGCGAGGCGATCAAGCGCTTCTTGAACTCTTCCGCATCTTCACGCACGCCGCCCAGGAACAAACTCTCCATCCGAGCGATCCACTGGTCGACCCAATCGACTTTCGCCTCAGGTGTTAACTCTCCGGAAGCTGGCGGCTCTGCTGCTCCTGCTCCCTTGGGAAACCCAACGTTGACGAGACGTTGTTTTTCCTCATCCACCATGGATTGCCGCAGCGTTGTTTCCGTGTCCAGGTATTGCAGCCGGATTTTGCCTGCTGTAGTGTGCAACTTCAGCACCGCCCCTCCGCCGTTTAAAGCCCCGTAAGCGTGCAACGAACCCTCGGGCCGAGTCTGCAGATTCAACGGGAGAGACGGGTCCGCTTCGATGCGCTGCGCTCCGCCGTTGTCCACCGTCGCGTCGATCGTCGCCATGATATTCCGCGGCAAAAATACGACGATGTCGCCCGTGCTGGAAGAAAGTTGCGAGGCGCCTGGTAGTCGAACAGGATGCTTCGGATCGGGTGAATCCGGCGCAATCCAAGCTGTGATCGTGCCGTTTCCCGTTGCCGCGCGCAGTGTGTTCGCCACGTGCGTCAGGCAGATGCTGCCGCCGCTCGTTTCCACTTCCATCGGCCCTGTTACGTACATCACGCGAATTCCGCCGCCGGCCGTCTGCGCGTGCACCGATCCGTGCACTTCCCCAAAATCAATCTGGCCGCCGCCCGTGCGCACGCTCACATAGGAGCCCGCCTCGCCAACGGCAATGTTTCCGCCTTCCGTCTCCAGGTGCGCTTCGCCCCCAATTTGACCGGCGCGAATGTGGCCGCCCCCGGATCGCAGCTTGGCGCTGCCTGCGATATTACCGGCTTGAATGTGGCCCCCGGCTGTAAAAGCGTCCAGGTCGCCGGCGACATCCAACACAGTGATATGACCTCCCTGGGTTTCCAGCTTGGCTGCATAGCGCTCCGTGGAAAGGGTTTGGTAAGGCCCGAATCCCAGACGTCCAGTGCGAATATTGCCGCCCTGCGTTTCTAGCAGGACGCGCCCGGCCAGATCTGACGTTTCAATGTCACCGGCGCCGGTGCTCACTTCCACGCCGAAATTTGCTGGTATGCTGATCTGGAATTGCACCCAGTATTGCGCGTTGCGGTTGATAATCGAACGCAGTTGCGGAAGTCGCCCCACAAGGGAAACGCCGTTTGGTGTTTCTTTCGCCGTCAAAACATACTTTTGCAGCAGTGCGTGCGCCACTGGTTCCGAAGCGTCCGTTTCAATATGCACGGTGTAATGGACCACGGGAGGCGCGGTGGCGGGTAGGGTCTGGATGCGCACCGAACCCAGGTCGGCTGTCAGCGTGAGCGTCCCACGATCACTCGTGGTGATGTCTCCGGAGCGGTCCGCCGACGCATGCGGAGGCACATTTTCCCCCGCGTAAGCCGTCGACACCATGGCCAATGCAGCGATTACCAGGGTGAGTGTGAGAAAGATCAGTGGCTCTGACTGGCGACGGCGGGAACAAATCGAAATTTGCCAATCCATTCGCATGTGGTAAGCCCGGTTAGCAATCACGCGCTGAAAACTCACCGTTCGCTGCGCTCGTTGATTTCCCGCAGTGCCGCCGAACTGCGCAGCCGCACATACCGGCTGGGGTCTTTACGCTGCAGGTTTTCCAGGGCGCGAATCACATTCGCCAGCGATTCGTCCGGCGGAAGACCGGGAGCCCTTGGCGCCGTCATTGCATGCTCCGGCGCATCCAGATTTCCCCGCGCCGGCGGGGGCGCGGAGTCCGGCTCACTGGCATCCAGAGAGCGCACCAGCAAATTCACGGCTTCGCCCCGCACGCCGGGATTGGAATCCTGTTGCAGCGACTCCAGCAAAGTGTCGCGCACCATCCGGTCTGAAGCCGAATCGCGCAGCGACTCCAGCGCTTTTAATCGCACTGCGGGATTCCGGTCCTTGCGTGCCGCCGTCAGCAGGGCACTGCGCACCCGCACGTCTTTGGCGCGCAACTTCAACACATCCAGGCAATCCAGCCGCACGCCTGAATCAAAGCGCTCGCCGTTCTCCACAACGTACATCAGCACTTGCCGCACATCCGCATCATCCAGATTTCCCGTCAGCACCACGGGTTGTTCCGCACTCAACTGCAGGCGGACATTCTGCGTTCCGGATCCCATGGAAGGAGTCAGGTTCACGCCGGCAACGGCCATCTTCGCGAGTTGTTCTTCGGTGAGTCGTGGCCCCGGCCGCACATTCACCGCCTGGTCCAGCGCGTTCGCGTCATTCCGGCCGGTGAACCACTGCGTTGATTGCACGCCAACCACAAGCCCGAAAAGCACCAGCAGCGCGCCGCTCCATGCCGGGTGCAACGCCATCCATCGTCGCAACCACAGGAACGCGGGTGCCCACTCTTTCACGGGAGGTGTCGCCAGGTCGTCAAGCTTTTCGTAGAGTTCACTCCGGCATTGCGCCAGCAGGACGCTGGCACTGTCCATGTTGTCCGCGGCCTGCGGCATCGATCCAACCGCTTCCTGGAATGCGCGTTCTTCGGCGAGTTGCTCCCGGCAGTCCTCGCAGGTCACCAAATGCGCCTCGATGGTCACGCGCTCCTGAGCGCTAACTTCATCGCAGGCGTAGAAGACCAGCAGCGGTGCAATCTCCGCACAGCTTCTCACCGGACCGGCGGCGCTCATCGCAGTTCTCCCAGTTGACTGCGCAATTTGCGCGTTGCGCGGAAGAGCGAATTCTTTACGGTCTCTTCGCTGGTGCCAAGGGCGGCGCCGATGGCGCGCAGCTTGAGTCCCTGGTAATGCTTCATTTCAAACACGATGCGTTCCCGGGGCGAGAGCCGCACCATGGCAGCCGCAAGCTTGGCCCGGATTTCCTGGCCAACCAAGTGCTTCTCTGGGTCAAGCGCAGGGCGATGCTCCCTCTGCCGCTCGAAAAAGTCCGTCGTGCCTTCCTCGTATTGCCCGGCATGCAGTTCGGGCGCCTGATCCTCTGGCCGAGCCCGCCGACGCCGCAATTGGTCCAGGCAGACGTTGGTCACGATGCGATACAGCCAAGTATAGAAACTGCACTCAAAGCGGAATCGATGGAGGTTCTTGTACACCTTCAGGAAGGCTTCCTGATAAACGTCCCGGGCGTCCTCGGTGCGCTTCATCAAGTTGAGAGCCAGCCGCAGCACGTCCCGATCATAGCGGCGAACCAGTTCCTCGAAAGCAGCGCGATTTCCCACTTGCGCTTCCTGAACCAGGGTGCGCTCGTCGAGGTTGGCCAAAGAGGTCACCGTGGCCAGGGCAGCTTCGGAATTGCTGGTCCGGCCGGCATCATCCGCAAAAGCCAAGGCCCAGTTGGGTAGCGGCATATTCGCTTTCTCTTTGCCGAATTCGGTGCAGCCAACTCTACAACAGGAGCTAGCTTCCTGGCGCCCCGCGCAGAATAGTCCACACCACCGGTACAACATTTCGACGCATTCCACGCCGATTCGTAAGCAACAACGTCCCCACCCGTTTGCTCAGGCTTGTGCGGCCTGTTCCCTTGGATGCGGGCAAGGCCCGCCAGGTACTCCGAGAACTTACCCCGCAGCCGCGCTTTCCCCCGCCCGCAGCCGCCACAACACCAGTGGCCACGCCAGCAGTACCGCCGATGCTGTCACCACGATGTAACCCTGGCTCCGGTAGAAGGCGTCTGGCTGCCCGGTTAGCTCCAACCCCGCCCCCAGCATGCCCGTGCACACGATCACAAGGAACCACCCCAGCAGGTTGAATCGCGCCACCCACCGGATCCCAAACACCACAACCGTCAGCAGGATCAATCGCCCCAGAAACTGCTTCAAGAAATCCGCGGGAGAGCCCCAGTTCGTGACCATTGCTGCGGCCATCGCGAAGAACAGCAGTAACCGCAACCAGCGTACCCGTAGTTCCGCGCCGATAAACGCCACGGCCACAGCCAGGACTCCTGTAATCAACAGGCCGCGATAAATCGCCCCGCCGATCACCCCGGCCGCTGGCGCCAGCGCGTCAAACGAAGTGCCGAAGCTATTGGGCACAGCGCGCTGCAAAGTAGGCCACCACAGCGACGCCGCGCTCAGAAACCGCTGCAGGCCAATCAACAACGCCGATCCTCCCAATGCAATCCAGAACGCATCCCGGTAATAATTCGCCGGCATGCCCAGCCACGTGGGAACCCACTCTTCGCCGAACGCCCGCGCCGCAAAGTGCCACGCCAGCCCAAAGAGAATCACCAGGATTCCCCCCAAAAACGCCGTTGCGATGAACTGGCGCACCACAATGCCAGCAAGGAATATTTTCCAAGGATAAGCTGTCGAATACTCCGCAAGTGTTTCCGGGATTCCCTTGCCTAGCAAGAATTGGAAAAGATAGACAGCCGGGCCGACTAGTCCCCAAATCATCAGGCGCCGCCATGGCACATGGAGATCGGATCCCCTGCGGGACCTCTTGAAATACACAATCACGACCACGATGGCCAGACCTACCGCGACAACAATCCGGCCCACGTTAAACAGAGTCCGTGGTAAGGACTGCTCATCCTGCTTGCGCTCGAATTCATCGGGAATTTTGATGTACGTCCGGTAATCGGCCGGCTCGTTCCCAAGAATATGCAAATCCATGCGAGAGTAGGCATGATCCGCGGCATCCTTCCCTCCGGCGTTCTGGGGATCCAGCGGCACATTCTGCTGCCACGTGAGCGTGTGATCCGTCCGGTTCGGCCGCTTGTCGGAATTCGATTCCACAAGTTTCCAACCGCTCAGGTCAATCTGCTTTTTCTCGCGCAGAAAACCTTCCGCGATCGCCACCGCCTCTTCTTTGCCTAGCGTCTCTCCCTTCGCAGCTTCCGGCAAAGTGTGCCAGAACCCGTGCAGTGACCCGTCCGGCTTCAGCGTTACCGCGAACTCCTCGGCTTGCGAATTCCGGAAATAGCGCACCCGCCACAACGCTCCCGGCACCCGTTCCGCATAGATCTTGTTGATCTCCGCGATGGACATCCGGCGCCGCAGGTATTCATTGCTGACGGAATTCGTCGTGTCCACAAATAGCGCCCCTTTGCGAAAACTTTTGGGGTCCAGACCGTGTTCGCGCAGCACGGCGTCCGCTTTCATAACCGCGGTGCGGCTGTTTGTGGAAAGCGTTAGATAATCTCCGATACTTTCGCGCTTGATGCGCCACGCCAGCAGCCCGCCAACCAGCAAACATAACGCCAGAAAACCAATCGCTCCCGCGGTCAGCGCGGTGTACCGCCGTGCCGATAGCTGCCCTCCCTCGGTTGCGGGACGACGTGCCAGGTTGATCTCCGGCACGGCCTCCGCGCCATTCAGCAGATCGTCCACCGGCTCAAATCTCCCGCGGAGCAAATAGCTGATGCCGGACCACGCCAGCGGAGCGACCGCTGCCAGCCCCACAACCACTCCAGAAATCTTGAAATAAAGATTATCGGAGCGGATCAGCAACATCCCGACCAGCGACGCATCCACCGTGTAATGCCAGATTAACGTCGCCACGATGCCCCACCGCAGCATCACCATTCCCGCAACAATCCCGATGAGTCCCACTTCTATTCCGCGTATATATCCCGGCTCCTGCGGATAATTGCTATGCAGAAACCCCCAGAAGAATGCCGGCAAGACGACCGCCAGGAATCGCGACCCCGTCAACTTGTGCAGAAAGGGAATCGCAAATAAACGGAACAAAAACTCCTCGCTGGTCGCCGCGGTTACGCCGATCGCCACTCCGGCGATCCAGGGTATTGATGTGTTAAAGGCCTCCGAATAATTCGTATCTTGCGGCGCCCACACACCAAACCGGCTACCCACCATGTAAAACGCGACAATGAATACGATGTGCGCCGCTGCCAGTGACAATCCGACCACCGATGAGCAAAAAAACTCTTTCGACAAGAGTCCTCTTCGGCTAAACGTCTGGTAGAGACGCAATCGTTCTGGTTGCGCGGAGCGATATAAAGGCTCTCCGCCCGGCAACACCAAAGTCACCAGAAGCGCCGTCACAAGCGCGGATGCCAGGATGATTACGATTCGCAGCGTGACGAAGCTCGCATAGGAATCTTTCGTGTCATACCCTGCGCGGTAGGAATCCCATTGGTTGAACTGCATCAGGAAAAACAGCGCCGCCACGAACAGGCCAATTTTTATTGCGGCGCCCCACTTCGTCTTGTCCTGCCTGGTTAGAGAAATGCCAAGCCACAGAACTGCCCCCAGCAATAAAATGTACGGCACGATCGCAATGATTTCGTATAGGTCGTTTCTCGAACGCAGGTTCTTGTAATCCCGCGACCACGCTTCCGGCACCTGCAGGAATTCCTGCGTGCTTCCGATTTGGTTGCCCTGCAGCCCCACCACCAGCCGGTACGGCGCATCCTTGGCCTTGAAATTCTTGCGCTCCCAGGTAAACGACCAGTCCACGCGGTTCGGCCGCGTTTGGGAATTGGCCTCCTCCGGCAGGAAATTCCAGTTGTTCAGGTCCGTGCCTAGCTTGCCCTGCAAAAAACCCTGTGCTGCCGATTGCGCCTGTTCGCGGTTCAGCGATTTGGCCGCTCGCGCCTCTTCGATTTTGTGCTCGTACGTGACAATTTTCCCCGCAGGGCTGACCCGCACCTGAAACTCTTCCTCCTGTTGCGGCCGGAAAAAGCGCACTTCCCAATACCAGATGTTCAATTCGCCGGACATCAGCCGGTTGGCCTGCTGCAAGCCCAACTCGCGTTCCAGGTAGGTCTTCGCGGTTTCGTCGACATCGAACACAATCGTGGACTGATAACCGTTGAGCCGCTCCCCCAGCCCTTCCGCGAACTCCTTTGCGCGCTCCTGCGCCTCCGCCCGCGAAACCTTGAAATCCACCGAGGCTTCCGGAAACGCCCGGAAAAAGTATTTGTGCGCAAATGCTGCACCCAGGATCCCGAGCACGATCCACAGCAATAGCGCGCGCTTGTCCGCTCCATTCAATCGTGTTTCCGCCACGGCAACCTCCCAAGGGCTCTGCCGGCCCCGAACGCCCACTCTAACGATACGCATGCCCGCGACGCAAGTTTCTCGAAAAGCGGACCTTATCCCAGCAGTGGTATAAAGAAGGAGCGATGTCCATCTCTCTTCAGACCGATGTCCGCATGGTGAAAGGCGTGGGGCCGCAGCGCGCCGAGCTCCTCGCCAAACGCGGCATCTTCACCCTGGAAGATTTGCTCAACTATCTTCCGTTCCGCTACGAAGACCGCATCCATTTCTCGAAGATCAAGGACGTCCAGCCCAACGGCACCTACACCCTGCGTGCCCGCGTGATGAGCGGCCAAGCCGTTCGCGGCATGTACGGCCGCGATGCCATCTATCATCTCCTCGTTCAGGATGATTCCGGATCGTTGCCGTGCAAGTTCTTTCATGGCGGTTATCTGGAAGGACGCTTGAAGCCCGGCCAGCAGCTTATCCTGCACGGCAAAGTCGAAATCGATAAGCTCCGCCCTGCGCGCCGGGAAATGGTCAATCCCCAGATTGAAGTGCTTACCGGCGAAGAGGTGGATTCCGTGGAGATGGGCCGCATCGTGCCCATTTACGAAGCCGTCGGCACTTTTGGCACGCGCCAGATTCGCCGTGCGATTTACACCACGCTGCAGAACCTTGATCCCAACATTCCCGACGTCTTGCCTCCAGCCCTCCTGCAACAGCTCCACTATCCTTCGCGCCTCGATGCTTTAATCCACACTCATTTTCCCGACGCCGGCGAATCCCTCGAAGCGCTCAATCTCTTTCGTTCGCCCGCCCAGCAGCGCCTCATTTTCGAGGAATTTTTCCTGTATCAGTTGAGCCTGGCCTTGGGCCGCAGGGCCGTGCGCAAGGAAAATGCCATCGCCTTCCGTGTTCGCGAAGATAAAGTTCGCGAAGCCCTGAAACGCATTCTTCCGTTCAAGCCCACCAACGCCCAGAAACGCGTTCTTGGCGAGATTGCCACGGACCTCGAAAAGCCCATACCCATGAATCGCCTCCTGCAAGGGGATGTAGGCAGCGGCAAAACCATCGTTGCGCTCCAGGCCGCGGTCATCGCCATCAAAAACGCCTGCCAGGCCGCGCTGATGGCTCCCACCGAAATTCTCGCCGTCCAGCATTTCCTTTCTGCCCGGCGCATCCTCGCTCCCGGCGGCTACACCGTGGAACTGCTCATCAGCGGCCTCAAACCCTCCGAAAAAACCGCTGCGCGCGAGCGCATCCGTTCCGGCGAAGCCCAGCTCGTCATCGGCACACACGCCCTCATCGAGGAGGCCGTCGAATTCAATAGGCTCGGCTTTGTCGCCATTGATGAGCAGCACCGCTTCGGTGTCCTCCAACGCAAGCGCCTGATGGACAAAGCCGCCCGCCACGGCAATGCGCCGCACGTCCTCGTCTTGACGGCTACGCCCATCCCCCGCACGCTCTCCCTCACGCTCTATGGCGATCTCGAGGTCTCCGTCCTCGATGAACTTCCTCCCGGACGGACCCCCATCGAAACCCGCACCACCACCGAGCAGCATCTTCCCGGCGTCTGGGAATTTCTTCGCCGCGAAGTCGCCGCCGGACATCAGGGTTATGTCATCTACCCGGTCATCGAGGAATCGAAGCTGGAACTCAAGGCGGCGATGGAAGAGTACGAGCGCCTCTCAAAAACCGTTTTCCCCAAACTCAAGGTCGGCCTGCTCCACGGCCGCCTTCCCAGCGAAGAAAAAGAAGACGTCATGCAGAAATTCCGCCGCAACGATATTCAAATTCTCGTGGCCACTACTGTCGTCGAAGTCGGTGTCGACGTCCCCAACGCCACGGTCATGATCATTGAGCACGCGGAACGCTTCGGCCTCGCCCAACTGCACCAGCTTCGCGGGCGCATCGGCCGCGGCGCGCAGCAATCCCATTGCATCCTGGTCGCGCCCGGCCGCATGACCGAGGATGCCCGCGCACGCCTCGAAACGATGGTCCGCACTACCGACGGTTTTGAAATCGCCGAAACCGACCTCCAGCTTCGCGGCCCCGGCGAGTTTTTTGGCACCCGCCAGTCCGGCCAACTCGGCTTCCATGTGGCCAACCCGCTCCGCGATCGCGAACTCCTCGAACTCGCCCGCAAGGAAGCGTTCGCCCTCGCCGAACAGCCTGCCCAGAAGGAAGCGCTTCAGCGCGTGCTGCGTCTCCTTCCTGGCGAATGGCAACGCCGCTATCACCTTGCCCGCGTCGGCTGAGGCCCATCAAAAACCACCATGCGCATCATCGCCGGAACATTTCGCAGCCGCCAACTTAAAAGCCTCAAGGGCCTTGCCCTTCGCCCTACCAGCGATCGCCTCCGCGAATCTCTTTTCAACGTCCTGGCTGAACGCATCCCCGGCTGCCGCTTCCTCGACCTCTTCGCCGGCACTGGCGCCGTCGGCATCGAAGCGCTCAGCCGCGGTGCTGCTGAAGTCGTGTTCATCGAAAACCATTCGCCTGCCGCCACTCTCATTCAGAAGAATCTCGATTCCCTCGGCGTTAGCGGTTGCGTACGGATTCTCAAGCTCGACGTGCTGCGGGGCCTGCAGCGCATCGCCGCGGAACACATTCCCGCAAGCGCTCCATTCGACATCGTTTTCCTCGATCCTCCTTACGCTGCCGCCGACGAATACCGCAGCGTCCTCACCTTTCTCGGCTCCGCTCCGTTTCTCGCGCCCGGCGCCCTTGTGGTCGCCGAACACCGCCGCGCTTTCGATCTTCCGGAGGCACTCGGTCAACTGGAGCGTGTCCGCGTGCTCCGCCAAGGCGACGCCAGTCTCTCCTTCTTCCGGGCTCGCCCCGCAGTACACCCTAATCCGCCTGCGGTTCATCTATCTACTTGATTCACTGACGGGGCTCTTCCCGCGCTCCAGGTCCCAGGCAGAGCGCGATATAATTAAACTTTATGTCTACCGCTTTCCACGTCGATCCTTACGACCTCCTCGGTCAGGCGGAACTCTACCCGCCCCACATCTTCCTTCCGGGAGAGGTTCAGCCGAAGCTCGAAATCGCTTGGGGCAGCTTCCACCAAAATTTTCTCAGCAGTGTGGCCGTATCCTTCCAGCGCACACATCTCCTGAAAACCGATCCTCTCACCTTTGTCTTTCGGGATTGCCGCGTCGAGCGGAGCTTCCCACGCCGCGCTTTCCTCGCCGCAGCACTGCTGCACATCGCCTTCGTGATTTTCCCGTGGCAAAACCTTCCAGGCGCCTCCCGGCACAATCCTTCCTTTGATAACACGCAACTCACCTGGTCTGGCTCGATCGAGGACTTGCCATTTCTCACTGTTCCTCGCGCGAGGGCCACAACCCCGCGGAAATCGGTGCCAGACCCGCCCCCCGCTGAGCACAGCGTGGACGCATTTCACCCTCGCCAGCGCATTTACACGGATCCTGTCCACCCGACGCACCCACGTCAGACCCTGATCAATCCCGCCGCTCCAGCGGAAGCCCCGAAATTCCTTCCCGCCATGCCCAACATCGTCCAACTTGCCGCCTCGCAAGTTCCCGCGCGTCCGCATATCGAGATCAGCGAGCAAGCCCTCACGAAACTTCATCCCCATAAGGCTAGAACTGTCGCAACAACGGACGCGCCTTCTCCCGACCTGCCGAATCTCGAGCAGCGCCCCGCGGAAATCAGCTTGGCGGCCACTCCAACCGGCCCCGCCAGGCCCAAGCTCGAAATCAATGCCGGCTCCGCTCCTCGCGTCGCATCCCGCAAGCAGACCGGTGACGCCGCCGCACCGGAAGTTCCCGCCGTACCTTCTGAGGTGAACGGTGGAGCGCCCAGCACGCTCATCGCACTTTCAGCGAATCCCGCGCCTCCGGCTCCCGTTGTTCCTGTGCCTCAAGGCAATCTCGCCGCGCGTGTTGCCATGTCTCCCGACGGCAAGCCCGGCGCGCCTGGAAATTCACCCGGCCCCGCAAAATCCGGAAACGGCGATTCGCATGGAAACGGCACGGGCAGGGCAGGGAAGAGCGACATCGGCATCAGCATCAGCGGCGGTTCTCCGAAGCCAAACGCAAACTCCTCGGGTCTTGGCGGTGCGCTAAAGCTCAGCCTTCCGAAAACCCAATCGGGCCTGAAGCGTCCCGATCCGAATGCCGACGCCGATGACCCGCCCGAGCGCATCGGTCCGCCGAATTTTGCGACGTTGCCACCCGGCGCGAAGCCGGAGCTGATCTTCACCTCGCGCCGCGTCTACTCCATGAACATCAACATGCCTAATCTGAGCAGCGCCACGGGCAGTTGGATCATCCACTTCTCCGAATTGCACCTCGGTGGTAGTGCCGCGCATCGCCTTGGCGAAGTCAACGCGCCCGTGGCTCTGCGCAAGGTTGACCCTAAATATCCGCAGACTCTGGTCCAGGATCACGTGGAGGGTGAAGTGATCCTCTACGGCGTGATTCGCCGGGACGGTGCCGTGGACAGCATTCAGCTTGTGCGCGGCATCGACCCTCAGCTTGACGCCTACTCCATCGAGGCTTTCGCTCAGTGGAAATTCCAGCCCGCCACCAAGGAAGGTCAGCCCGTCGACCTCGAGGCCATCGTCTACATTCCCTTTCGCGGCCCTGAGCGCCGCTGATTCTTCAGCTCGCGCGTGAGTCTGGCGGAGAAAATCTCGGCCCGTGTCGTTAACTAGAGAATTTGGTTTCGGAGGTTCTACCGCGCAGGTTAAAAACCCGACTCCTGCAATTTCACTAACGTGTACAGCGCATGATTCACTGGCGTCGCCACGCCCAGTTGCTCTCCCCGCCGCGCCACATACCCATTCAAGGAATCAATTTCTGTCCGCTTTTCCCGCGCCATGTTCTGCGCCGTCGACGACCGCGTCCCGCTCATCTGCTCGGCAATCTTCAGCGCACCCGCGAGTGCCGCCTTGGAATCCTCCAAACCGGCGGGTGGATTCCCTTTGCGCGAGCCACCGCCAGCACTTCATCGACCAGGGTTTCGATGATGCGGCGTGCGTCTGAACTCGCGAATATTTCTCCATAGGTTACGCGGCCCAGCGCTGAAATCGCATTCAGCGCACAGTTCCAGATCAACTTGGTCCAGAGCTCCCCTTCAATGTTTTCGGAAATCCGGCACGGCACCTCCGCCTGCAGGAAAAGACTTGCGATTCTTTCCGTCCGCGCATTCTTTGGTCCCACCACCAGGTCTCCCCGGCCCAGGTGCTTCACGCATCCCGGTGGCGACATCGCCGCAGCCACATACACCACGGCAGGGAGCGCATCGATTCCCGCAGAGGCCCGAATCTCTTCGGCGTTGTTCACGCCATTCTGCAGACTCACCACAATCGCCCCGGGCGAAATGTGTGGCGTCAAACTTTTCGCCGTGCTCGCCGTGTCCGTTGTCTTCACGCAAAACAAAATCACTTCCGCCCCGGCCACGGCGGCAATCTCCGTGGATGCCTCGGGATATACCGTCTCCCGGAACTGCACTGTGTCCAGTTGCAGGCCGGAGTTCTTCACCGCCTCCGCAAACGCCTGCCGCCCGATCATTGTCACCGGTGCGCCTGCCCGCGCCAGCATCCCGCCAAAGTAGCCGCCGACCGCGCCCGCTCCGATCACCGCTACTTTTGGCCAGCGCGTCTCCTCGCTCATCGCATTCCTTCGGTGGGTCGTTCGATGGTGTACGTCAGGGCTTGGCTTTTCAAAAATGATTGCGTAACTCGCGGAAGGCCGGCAGAATCACCAGCTTCCCCGATCCCGCCAACACCGCTTCCTGCTCCAATTGCCACGTGTTCACGTGCGGGATGTACACGGCATTCAGGCCCGCTTCCATGGCCGGATTGATGTCGCTGCGTGGACTGTTCCCGATCATCCAGCCGTACGTCTTCACAATCTTGTGCTTGTGCACCAGCGCCCCGTAGGTCTTCGCGTCCTTCTCGGAGACGATCTCGATGGCTTCAAAAAATCCCTGCAACCCGGAGCGCTCCACCTTCGCTGCCTGCTCCGCCGGCTCGCCTTTGGTAAAAAGGATCAGGCGGTGTCGCGCCGTCAGGTATGCCAGCGTCTCTGGCACCCCGTCCAGAATCTTCGGCGGCGTTCTCTCAAGTTCCATCACGCGATTGTGCACCTGCGCCAGCACCTCGCGCTGCGCCATCTGGTCCGCCAGCTTCAGGTAAGTCTCTTCCAGTGACCTCCCAAAACTCCGCACCCCGTAGCCATACTGACGGATATTCTTGCGTTCCGTTTCGTTCAGGATGTGGCGGATGTACGCCCGGCTGTACCCGCAGGGTTCGACCAGGCTGATGAAATCATCGATCAGCTTCTCGAAGAAAACGTTATTCTCCCAAAGTGTGTCGTCTGCATCGATCAGCAGTGTGTGGCGCTTCATGGTTTTGAGTAGATGACCCCTCTGGGCGGTCGCTCTTCCGACGATTCCCGGGGAGCAAGGGTTTAGTGTAACAGCCCCAGCGCATCTTCGACGATCCTGCTGGCCGCTTCCGGCCGCGCCATCTCGCTCGCTGCGCGCTTCATGCCCGCCAGCCTTTCCGGCTGATCCAGGAGCATTGCGATTTTCCAAGCAGCTGCCGGTAGGTTGTTACAGCGTATCGCGGCCCCCGCCTCCAGCAAGTGGTCCGCGTTGCGCGCTTCCTGTCCGCATCCCGCGCCCGCGCCTAAGCGCTCTTCCGCTGACCCGTTGAGAGTTTTTCCAGGATCACGCCACCCAGCTTTTGCAGCTCACCGAACCGTGTCAGATACTCCTGGAATTCCTGGTTCAGAAGCTGCGCATCTTGCGGCCCCAGTTGATTCCGCAGGATCATATCCCGCAGCTTCACCGGGTGCGGCAGAAAGCCATCTTCCCGCAATTCTTCCAGCGCCAGATTTGGATTGTAGTGATACATGCAAGTCCTCCCGAGAGTTCTTCGCCATCCTCGGTGGCGAGACTCTCCTGCAACTATTCTACGCAAAATGGTGAGCTGCGAGTTGCAATCTGGGGGGACGCCGAGGGCGGCCGGCTACGCGGCCGAAGCCCGAACGGGCACAAATTCATAGCGGTCGATGCGCGCGGCAATCCCGGTTTTGCCGTTGTCTGTGGCTTCGACACGCACGACCTTGCCATGGCAGCGAATATGCACATCGCCCACGGAAATCACCTGTTTCGGCAGTGTCAAAACAAAATCGATCTCGCTTCCACTGTCAAACGAAGCTTCCGCCAGGAAATACAGGCCGCGGTAGCTCACATCTCGCGTGTGGGCTTTCAGTTCCGGGCTGTTTGCATCATGTGCCATCACCCGAACGGGCAGGGTCATGACAAAGCGTCGTGCTTCTCGCCTGTCCGACAAATCAGCCATTATTTCCCCCTGGAGGTTGAACCGGGGGCGAAAGTAACATTCGCCGCCGTAAACTGCAATCCGAAAGTCCAACTTTTTAGCTCTAGTACGACAAACTCGCATAGTGGCAGGTATAGAACTGCCCCATCCCAGTTTCCCAATTGGAGCGCTTTTCTCCAATTGGGAACGGAGACCTTTTACAGGTGTCTTCCTGCGAGCCCGCTCTTTTCAGGTACACTTTTCCTGGCCTTTTATGCGCATTTCCCACGATTCCCGCAATCTCTTTCTAGACGGCCCTGTTGGCCGTTTGGAGGCCATCCTCTGGACTCCAACGCGGTCGGCCTCCCCCTCGCTCGCGGCTGTGGTCTGCCACCCACACCCGCTGTACGGCGGCACCCTCCACAACAAGGTTGTCTATCAAGCCGCCAAGTCCCTGGATGCCCTCGGCCTTCCTGTGCTGCGATTCAATTTTCGCGGCGCAGGACTCAGCGCCGGATCACACGACAGCGGCCAGGGCGAGCAGGGCGACGTCCAAGCCGCCATCAATTTTCTTGCCGCGGAATTTCCGAACATCCCCCTGCTTCTCGCCGGTTTCAGCTTCGGAAGCTGGGTTGGCCTTCGCGTCGGTTGTGCCGATCCTCGTGTCACCGATCTGATTGCCCTCGGCCTTCCTGTCAACAACACCGATTTCACCTATCTCTGGAGCTGCAACAAACCCAAGCTCTTTGTCCATGGCGCCAACGATGTGCATGGCGCCCGAACCAAGGTTGCCGAACTCGTCGCCGCGTTGCCCGGTGAAAATCATTTGTCCATCGTCGATCGCGCCGACCATTTCTTTTCTGGCCATCTCCACCAACTCGACCAAGCCATCACCACTTGGCTTGTCCGTCGCCATCCCGAACTTGCCCGCTCCTGATCCGGCTGTTAAACGCCCTCTCCCCGCGAAAACAACTTATTGAACTCCTCGATTCCCGCCGGCGCCATCCCCACGAGTCGCGTGTTCGCTTCCACATGCGCCACGCGCGACATTCCCACAAGTGCCGTCGCAATTCCCGGCGACGATCGCGCAAATTGCAGCGCCCGCTCCACATCATTTTCCAGCCCCAGAGCCTCGGCCACGAATGCCGGCAGGTTTTGCGCCACTTGCCCTTGCAGTAGCGCAGCGCTTGCAATCAGCGTGATGCCCAGCTCGCCGGCTGCTTCCATCATCGTCTTCGTATTTCCCCCAACGGTCTGGTTTCCCAGCGTGAGCGCCTCTGTCATCGCCAGGTTATACGGCAGTTGCACGAACCGGAACCTGTGTTGCTCTCCCGCAATCTCCTTCGCCAAATTCGCAATCTCCGCCAGTTGCATCGCATCCCCGGCGCTCGCGTTCTGCCGGAATCCATTCCATGTCGCCATGCCGTAATACTGAATCCGCCCGCGCGTCGCCTCCGATTCCAGAAATAAAAACGCCTCGCGTATCCGGCCCAAAAAATCTGCTTTCGGAATCTCACTCAGTTGTGTTTCCGGGTTGTGCAGATAATAGACGTCCACGCATTCCACGCCCAGATTTTTCAAGCTGCGCCCCAGTTGGTTTTCCAGGAACCGCGGCGCCATGCAATGGCTGCCCGCCGCAATCCCCTTCGCGGTGAAAATGCCTTTTTGGATGTACTCCTCGAAAAAATAGCGGTTGGGGTCCGCTGGCATGGTTCCATCGGGCGTCAGGTACCCTCCCTTCGTGCAGACAACGATTTCCTCGCGCGCAAATCCCTTGTTCGCCAGCACCTTCACCGCTGTGCCAACGCTCCGCTCGCTTCGCTGAAACCGGTAGTTGATTGCCGTATCGATGACGTTGATGCCATTCTCCACCGCCGCCACAAGCGCCGCCGCATATCCCGCGTCCATGTTTTCGTTCGGCTGGCCCAGGTACGTTCCCGCCCCAAGAGAGGAAATCGTCAATCCCTGTACCTCGCGGAAATGTCCCTCCGCCGCTGCCCCTTGAAGCTTTGCCGCATACTTCTTGGTTCCTTCTTGTGTCGCTCCCCGGCTCATTTCTGCTCCTCGCTTTGCGCTTTTCCTTCTGGAACCCCGGTTTCTTCCTTGGCATTTTTTTTCGCCGCCATCAACCTGGCGCAAGCCCGCAAAATCCGCCGGTACGGCCAGTCCTTCTCCCGATAGAAAATTTCGCCTTCCCGTGGATTGCTGTAGTACCAGCGCGCCACCAGGCAAAGATGCTCGCCCAATTCCGCTGCGCTTTGTCTGATATTACCCGCAACCGGAGACGCTGCAGCAAGAAGTGGCACCCCACCGCCCATCACACCTTCCAGATACTCGCGGACCGTTTCTTCCGCCGACCGCGGCTCGCTGGTGTCCCCAAATCGCAATTCATAGGGTTCCGCCAGCCGCCCTCCTCGTACCGCATAGACCCCAATCGTTTGCTCCCGCGCCGTGCGTTGCAGAATTACAGCATCCAGGTCCTGAATCCTCCGCGCCAGTTCCGGCCTCCCGCGCAGCACATCATCCAGCTTTTCCACCTTCTTGTGAATCGCCGCCGCGCGCTCGAAATCCAGTTCTTCGCTGGCCTTTTCGCGTTCCGCTTCAAATCCTCCGCGCAGCGAGCCCCCGCTCGTCTCCAGAAACGACACCAACCGGTTCACCTCCACGTCGTACTCTTCCTTGGTGCAACCCGCAAAACACGGCGCCAGGCACATTTTCATCTCGGAATACAGGCATCCCGGAAAGGCCGGGTCTCGCCGGATCTTAATCTGGCACCGCCGCACCTTGAAAAAATCCAGCATCTTCTCCGCGAAGCCTTGCGCCGCGCGCCGCGACGCAAACGGCCCATAGTACGCTCCCGCCGTTGGCAACCCTTGTTCGTCCACGGCAATGCGCCGCGTCACGTAGCAGCGCGGGTAGGCATTGCGCAAATTTACCTTTAGAATGGCTGCCGGCCGCAGCCGCATCAGGTCCCGATAGCGCTTGGGAAAATTCTGTTTGGCGTGGCGATAGTAGGTCAGCGCCTGCTCAAATGCCGACCCCGTCTCGCGGTAATGCACGGCCCGCGCAAACTCGCGCAGGTTCAATCGCTTGCTCGCGGGATCCGCCGGGCCCAGCAATCGTTGCAGCCGCCGCCGCAGGTCCGCTGTCCGTATTAAATAGGGTTCGGCGTTTTCTTCTCGCGGTTCAATCAAGCAGACGGCCGGCCTGGCCGGGAGCAGCGAAAAAAACTCCGCGTCTTCTTCCGCCCTGAATGCAAGTCCCGCGTCGAGTTCCAGCACCCCGCCAGAATACTAAATCTTGTCTCCCAAACGCCAAGAACCCGCACACGCGGACGCGCAGCCTTGCCCGGCTCGAAGGCGAGCAAACGTTGCGCCCCTTTCCGCCTGATCCCCAATAATAGGATTCTCAACAGGTGAGACTTCGCAGCCACGGACATCTGGTGGTTCAATCTATGCGGATTTTTTCTTACGCCTTCTGCAGCGCGGGCACTCCACGGACGCGCAGCGACTGCAACTCCGCTCGCATCTCATACTTATGCATCGCCCTTCGAATCAGCGCAATCGGCCACAATCCCCGCCACGTCATCAGGATCGCGCCCTTCCACGTCAAGAAGTAAGCTTCCCCATCAGGCGCCAAGTACATGTAGCCCATCTTCACGTGCCGCGGTCCATACTTCTCCATCACGCGCACAAACCGTTGAATCTCTTGCCCCTTCGGCTCGCCTTGCGCCCACTGGCCGTTGGCGTACTTTTCGGTCAGGCTCTTATGCACCTGATATAGCTCGCGCGGCTCTTTGATCTCCGGGAACCGGAACACGCGAACCTCCGGATTATCCGGCGTCAGCGGTAAAATGCCGTTCGTGTTCGTTTCCAGCGCCATTCCGTTTCCGAACCGCGTCGAAAATTCGAAGTAGCCCGCCGTTCTCTGCGGCGAGGTGGCCACCGAAACGTTGGCAAAATCGTTCGTCGTCCGGTTGCAGAAATACGCGATGAAGCTTCGCGTGTTGCTCGCCAGCACGCCGCAGTCGTAGCACCCCAGAAACTCGAAACCCAGGCTGTGCATCTGCGGTATCTGCGACTGGATGTACGCCGATACTTCACGCGGCAGTTCTTCCACCGGCACCTGCACCGGCTTGCAGTGCGCCGCAAACCGGAAACCGCTTCGCACAGCCATCGGCGCTATCACGTGCATGGACCCGAGCAGTATTGCCGCATCTCGCCACAAGTGTTCGTACATAGTTTGAGATCGCGCGGGCGGCGCGATGCCTCCATAAATTAGAGTATTTGTTATTTCCATTATTCGGGAGGCTCCCGCCAATCGGTCGGGTTTATCCGCGGAAGGTCTTCAGTTCGTTAACGTGGGTCCACAGCATCACACTAGCCGAATGCGACACTGATTCATGTGGCTGAGTCAGACCTGGAGTGGATTGGCTTTCGGTTGGGCGGGGAATGGGGACTTGCGGCGATTTTTCCGCTTGCTCTGAACCGGAGGAGCGCCTTTAAGGGGCTCTTCACCCCTTCAGCACCCACGATGCAATCACCAGTCTCTGAATCTCGCTGGTCCCTTCATAAATCTCCGTAACGCGCGCGTCCCGGTACGCTCGCTCCACCGGATACTCCCGGCTGTAGCCATACCCGCCGTGAATCTGGATCGCCTTGTGCGTCACGCGCGTCGCCATTTCGCTGGCGAACAATTTCGCCGTCGCCGCTTCCTGGCTGAATCGCCCGCCGCTATCCTGCTTCCACGCCGCTTTCCTCACCAGCAGCCGTGCCGCGTCAATCTCCGTGGCCATGTCCGCCAGCATGAACTGGATCGCCTGAAACTGCGCGATTGGGTGCCCGAAGGCCATGCGCTCCTTCGCCCACTTGAGCGCTGCCTCAAACGCGCCTTGCGCGATTCCCGTGGCCTGCGCCGCGATCCCGATGCGTCCCCCATCCAGCGTCGAGAGCGCTACCTTGTACCCTTCGCCTTCATTTCCAACGCGGTTCGCCACCGGCACCGCGCAGTCCATGAAAATCAACTCGCAGCACGCCGTGGCGTTGATCCCCAGCTTTTTCTCTTCTTTTCCCACCTTGAACCCTGGCGTCCCCTTTTCCACCACAATGGCCGTGATCCCGCGCTCGCCCTTTGCGGGGTCCGTATTCACATAAGCGATGGCCGCATCCGCCACGCCGCCGTTTGTGATCCACGCCTTCGTGCCGTTGATCACGTACGTATCACCTTGTTTCACCGCCTTCGTTTGCAGCGCCGCCGCATTCGAGCCCGCTTGCGGTTCCGTCAGCGCGTAACACCCGATTTTTTCGCCGCGCATGAACGGCAGCAGAAACCTCTTCTTCTGCTCCTCTGTTCCGTAACGATAAATGGGATCGCAGAACAGTGAATTCTGCACGCTCAGGATCACGCCCGTGGAAGCGCAGCATCGCGAAATCTCTTCGATCACAATGGTGTACGCCAGGTGGTCGAACCCCGCCCCGCCCTCGGCTTCCGGAAACGCCACGCCCGTCAAGCCCAGTTCTGCCGCTTTCCTGAACAGTTCCCGCGGAAAGTGTCCCGTCTCGTCCAGTTCCTTGGCCAGCGGGCGCACCTCGGACTCCGCAAATTCCCGCACGCTCTTTTGCAGCAGCCTCTGCTCTTCGCTAAGCTCCAGATTCACGGCAACTCCTTGTCAGCCTGCTCTGGGCCGAGGATCTGCTTCTCGGGATTCTTCAAGCCAACGCCTTCCTCAGCTTCTCAAACGTGGTCTTCAATTCCTCCGGCTGCACGCGCGTTTCTCCCGTCACGGTCATAAAATTCGTATCCCCAATCCATCGCGGCAAAATGTGCAGATGCAGGTGCCCCTCGACGCCGGCACCGGCGGCCTTCCCCAGGTTCATACCCAGGTTCATTCCGTCCGGCGCGTAATTCGTGCGAAAAGCCGCTTCCACCCTTTGCGCCAACTCCATCATTTCCTTCAACGCGTCCGCATCGCAAAGATTCAATTCCGCCACATGCGCGTGCGGCACGATCATCACGTGCCCGGACGTGTATGGATACCGGTTCAAGATCACGAATACCTTCTTCCCCCGGTAGACGACTAGCGTCTCTTCATCGTGCGTGCTCTTCACCGCAGCGCAGAAAAAGCACTCGGGCTGCGTGCCTTGCGTCACTCCCGCCATATACTGGAACCGCCACGGCGACCAAAGGTAATCCATCGTTTGCAATCCTCACTCGCGCAATCTGGCACTCAGCATAACCCAAAATCCTCTTCGCAACCGGACATCGTCTTCCTCAAAAAAAAACGCCCCGAACTTGCCGGGGCGTCCACAACCCTTAATTGTCAAAGCTCATCCTCACGAGGGCGTTGCCTCGCTGGGTGCCGCCTCCGGGCTGTTGACGAAGTCCTTCAATTCCTTGCTCGGCTTGAAGAACGGGATCTTCTTCGCCGGCACTTCCACCTTCTCGCCGGTCTTCGGGTTGCGGCCCACGCGGCCTCTTCGCTGCCGTGTCCGGAAGCTTCCGAATCCCCGGATCTCGATCTTGTCGCCCTTCTGCAGCGCGTCGATGATGTTTTCAAAAATCGTCTCGACGATTGTCTCCGACTCCTTGCGTGGAAGTTCCGTCACCCGCAGCACTTCCTCGATCAAGTCGGCCTTCGTCAACGTCGGTTGCTTTGTCATCGTCCCTGCCTCTTCAATCGTTTCCCGTTTGGCCCGCACAACTCTCTGGTGCGAGCCGACTTAGAGGGGCTTCGCCTCTGGCTGTCCCTCTTCCTATCATTAAAATGACCCTCAGGTAAACGAATTTTCGCGCCACATCCCCTGGGCGAGGAAATTCTGTGTGCTTGCCTACCGGGACGCCAGCTTCTGCTTCATGGCGTCGCCGATCGTTGCCGTCGCCGAGGATTTCGTCGACTTGTACTGTTCGATCTCCTTGCGTTCAGTTTGCCGCACGGCCGCGCGGTAGCTTAACCCGATCCGCCGCGTTTCGGAACTGATCTTGATGATTTTGAAATCGTATTCCTTGCCGGGTTCCAGGGGTCCCGCGCTCTTCAGCGGTCCCGTGGTCGGCCGGAAGCTCGAGGCCCCATCGTCGCGCCGCTTGCGCTCTTCGATTTCCGTGTTGTGGCAGAGTCCTTCGATGTTGTCGCCAAGCTCCACGAAGGCGCCGAACGTCGCGATCCGCGAAACTTTTCCCTTCACGATCTCGCCCACGCGGTGCTGCTTGAACCAGTCGCCCCAGATGTCGTTCACCTGCTTCATGCCCAGCGACACCCGGCGATTCTCCGGGTCGATCCGCAATACCTTCGCGGTGATCGGCTCGCCCTTCTTGAACACCTCGTGCGGGTTCTTCACCCGGCCGGTCCAGCTCACATCGCCGACGTGCACCAGCCCGTCGAAACCGTCTTCGAGCTCGATGAATGCGCCAAACTCCGCGATGTTCCGCACCTTACCGGTCACCACCGTGCCCACCGGATACTTCTCCGCAACCAGCAGCCATGGATCGGCCTGCGCCTGCTTCATTCCCAACGAAACGCGCCGGTCGCTCGGCTTGATGTCCAGCACCACCACGTCCACTTCTTCGCCGGCCTTCACCACCTTCGACGGGTGTGTCGGCTTCTTCGACCAGCTCATCTCCGTCACGTGCACCAGTCCTTCGATGCCCTGTTCCAACTCGACGAAGGCGCCGTAATCGACCACGCCCACTACCTTGCCTTTGTACTTGCCGCCTGCGGGATACCGCTCCGCCGCGTCCACCCACGGGTCCTTGGCCAATTGCTTCAGGCCCAGCGAGACCCGCTGCTTATCCTTGTCAAACTTCAAAATAATTACGTCAACTTCCTGCTCCGGCTTCACCACGTCGCTTGGATGGCGCACGCGTCCCCAACTCAGGTCCGTCAGGTGCAGCAACCCGTCGATTCCGCCCAGGTCCACGAAAGCGCCGTAGTCCGTCACGTTCTTCACCGTGCCGTGGACCACTTGCCCTTCGGTCAACTTCTCCATCAACTCCGCGCGCTTGGCATGCAGCTCTTCCTCAAGCAGCGCCCGCCGGCTCACCACCACATTCCCGCGCCGCCGGTTCAGCTTCGTGATGCGCACCTGCACTTCCTGCCCCATCAAGCCGTCCAGGTTCGCCGTCGGCCGCAGGTCATACTGCGAACCCGGCAGGAAGGCGCGCACGCCGCCCACATCCACCACCAGTCCGCCCTTGATCCGGTCCACTACCTTCGCGGTGATCGTTTCCTTGGTTTTATACTGCGCGTCAATCTTTTCCCACGTCCGCCGCCGCAGCACCTTCTGGTACGTCAATATGACGAACCCGTCCTTGTGCTCTCCGGTGCGCTGCACTTCAATCGTCGCGTTCGGTTCGGGCCGGGGAATGTCTGTCTCAGAGAACTCCACCGCGGGAATCAGGCCCTCGGTCTTCCCGCCGACGTCCACCACCACGCCCTGTTCCGTGTACGCGACTACCTTCACTTCGATAATTTCGTTTTGCGATGCGGCTTCCTGTGGCTCGCTGTACTGCTCGATCAGCTTGCTCATCTCTTCCGCGCCGGCGGCTTCTTCGGCTGCCGCCGCTGCTTCGGCGTCCACGACTGCGGCCTGCGCGTGCGCTTCCGCTGTCGCGTGGACTTCGTCAGCCTTCACGTGCTCCACGGGCGCAGGTGTGCTCGGGGCATCGCTCGCCGCGGCTGCTTCTGCCACGGGTGACTCGGCTACGGGTGCCTCTGTGCTCGGCGTCGCTTCGTCTTTCGGGGTGCTCTCGCTGGCCTGGGTTGCTGCGGTTCCTGTTGCGGAAGATACGGGGTTATCGTGGTCAGAAAACATGATCAATCGCCTCCGGGATTTCTATCCCTGTTTTTTGTCGAGTCAATCCTTGCTGAATCCCTATCGGGGTGATGCAAGGAGGGTTACAACGGGGCAGTACAGAATTATTGAACTGCTTCGCAGTAACTCGTTAGCTTTCACTTGGATGCCGCGAACATGGGTGTACGCCGCACCCCACTTACCCACAAGGATACCCGCCGCCCCAACCCCTGTCAATCAGCGGGAATTTGTTCGGAGAGCCTTACTCGAAGCTTTCGATCGCAACAGTTCCCTGAAACCGAATACGAGTGGGATGCTCCATCCGAACAAGAAAACGATCCAGAACAAGATGAATAGAGCATTGGAGAAAGCCGGCGGCAGCCCATCGAGGAACTTAGCGATGACCCCGAGGCGAGATTCCCTCAATATGGAATTACCGATCATCACGTACAGAACGGATGCAAGCCAAATGCATCCCACAGCGACCAGCAGGATAGATCTAATTCTCATCCAATTGCCTACGCTCTTGCTCGTCCTGCTTGCCGTGTCTCTCGCCGAAAGTCCGGCGCACTCACTTTCACCGTCCGGCACATTTCATACAACCGCGACCTCATCCGCGCCCCAATCCGGTCTGCTAGCGTGTCTTCTTTCACCGCCACGCGCTGCCCGCCCGGCAACCGCGCGCCTTCCACCGGGCTTGCCGTCTCGTCAACATAGTTCGTCGTCAGAATCGTCATGCGCCGCTCGTTGTACCGCGCGTTCAGCACCAATCCAATGATGTCCAGCACCCACGCCGAAGGCTTGCTCGCCCCCAGATCGTCCAGCACCAGTATCTCCGCCGTTCGCACCGGCTCCAGAACTCCCATCTCCGTGGATTCGCTGGCCGGGTTGTAGCTCGCCTGAATCTCCTTCAACAACTCCCGGTAATCGCAAAACAACCCGCCGTGCCCCCGCCGGATCAGTTCCTTCAATCCCGCCACCGCCAGATGCGTTTTCCCCACGCCCGAAGGCCCCATTAGCAGCAAACCCTTCTCCGTCGCCGGATACTCCCGCACAAACCCCTGCATCAGCAGTTTCGCCTGTTTCAACGATTGCTCGTGCTCCGAACTCCAGGTCTTCCCGTCCGCCAGGTCCGTCGCGTAGCTCTCAAAGTCACAATGCTCATACCGCTTTGGGATCCGCGCTCGTTCCATCACCAAGCCTGCGCGCTCTTCCATTCCGCACTCGCACGCCACCGCCACGCTGCCCGGCGTGCCATCCTTCCGCTCCACCAGCTTCCATCCCGTCCCTCTGCAAACTGCGCAATCTTCGCGTGCCATGATTTTCCTTTGGAGTGCGGGAGCTTGCTCCCGCTTTTGCGGTCTCAGCCGCTCACCCAGACAAACCGTCTTCACAACTGCGGCAACCTGCCAGCGCTCTTTCGCCAGCCGCCATCATACGTCCCAGTCCGTCACGCCACAATCGGTCTGCCCTGCGGATATCTGTGCACAAAAACAAAAACGCCCCGACCGAGCGGGGCATCACTTACAACTTAAAACTAAAAACTTACCACTTCTCTATCTCACCGCCCGCGGCACCGCTTTCACAATCGCCGTCCTCGGCGCTTTCTCTTCCGTCAGCGCCATCCGCGACAACTCTTGTTGAACCACGTGCGCAAACTCGCCCATCTGCCGTTCCATCTCGATCATCTTCTCTCTCATATTCAATATGATCTCGATTCCCGCCAGGTTCACTCCCATGTCTCGCGCCAGGGTCAAGATCACGTCCAGCCGCTCCAGGTCGGAGTCCGTATACAGCCGTGTGTTCCCCTGCGATCGCGACGGCTTCAGCAAGCCTACGCGCTCGTACAAGCGCAACGTCTGCGGATGCAGTTTGTATAGCTCCGCCACCGCGCTGATCATGTACCCGGCCTTGGCTCGTTTTTTAGCTTTGACTGGCATTGGAGTACCAAAGTTCTCAGTTTTAAGTTCTAAGTTTTAAGTATTAAGTAAAACGAACCGCCGACGCCTTACTCAAAACTTATAACTGATTACTTACAACTGCCTCACACCCCCGCCTTCCCAAACAAATCCTTCCGCGGATCCGCCGGCGCAATCTCCTCCAGCTCCTTCATCAAGTGCCGCACTCGTTCATCGGTCGGCTCCGGTACGATCACTTGGATCTCCACGTACTGATCCCCGCGCGCCCCGCTTTTTCCGTGCGGTACGCCCTTTTCCTTCAGCCGCAACGTGCTTCCGCTGTTCGTGCCCGGAGGAATCCGCACCAGCGACCTCCCGTCAATCGTCGGCACTTCGATCTTCCCGCCCAGCGACGCCTCCGGCACTGTCACCGGCACCTTCGTGTACAAATCATTCCCACGCCGTTCGAAATACGCGTGTGGCCTCACCACCACCTGCAAGTACAAATTGCCCGCCGGCGCGCCCATCGTGCCCGCGTTGCCTTTCCCCGGCACGCGGACGCGTCCGCCATTCGCCACGCCTGCCGGAATGCGCACATCTATCGTTTCCGTTCGCCGCACGCGCCCTTCCCCGCCGCACGTCCGGCACGGCGTCCGCAACTTGCCCGTGCCCCCGCAACGGCTGCACGGCACGTTGAACCGCATCTTCCCCGCGGTCTGCTGCACGGACCCGCTTCCATTGCACGTCGGGCATGTCTGCGGCGATCCCACCGCTCCCGTCCCGTGGCACGTCTCGCACGCATCCATCCGCGTGATCTGCAGTTTCTTCACCGCGCCGCGCACCGAGTCCCGGAAATCAATCTCGATCTGGTATTCCAGGTCGCCGCCGGGTTCTTCCTCCGGCTCCATCGCTGCCGCGCCGCGTCGCCCGCCGAAAAACTGGCCGAACAAATCCCGGAAACTCGAGCCACCCCCCTGCTGCCCTCCAAAATCGAACCCGCCAAAATCGAAATTCACGTTTCCGGCGCCCGCATCCGTTCCACCGCCATATCCGGCCGGCGGCGCATTGTTGCTGTAGAAGCCGTACTGGTCGTACATCTCCCGCTTCTTGGTGTCAGACAGCACGTCGTACGCTTCCTGCAGTTGCTTGAATTTTTCTTCCGAGGCTTTGTCGCCGGGATTCAAATCCGGGTGATACTTCCGCGCCAGCTTGCGAAACGCCGTGCGAATCTCCTTCGCCGTCGCCTTCCGCGGCACTCCCAACAATTCGTAATAATCCTGTTTTGTCCCCGTCGCCATGAGTCTCTTTGTGTCGGCTCGCGCCCTCGCCCGGCCCGCTTCTCTTCCGCGCACAGGGGCCCAGCCAGCCCGGACCCCCACGCACGCTTTACATCCTGGCGATTCCCGCTATCCGAAACCTTCACCGCCATCCGGTTCCTGATCACTGATCGCTTCTTAATTCGGCTTCTTGTTGTCGTCCACGTCCACATACTCTGCGTCGATCACATCGCCGGGCTTGCCGCCCTGCGCGCTCCCGCCGCCTGTGGACCCAGGTGCCGCATCGGCTCCTGCCGCGCCTGCTTGCTCCGCGCCGCCGGCCGATTGCGTCTTCTTGTACAGCTCTTCCGCCATCTTGTGCAGCGTCTTTTCCACGTTCTCGGTCGCGGAGCGCAGCCGTGCCACGCCGCCTTCGTTCATCGCCTTCTTTGCATCTTCCATCGCCTCTTCGGCGCGCTTCACGTCGCCTTCCGGCAGCTTTTCGCGGTTCTCGCGGATGGTCTTCTCCGCCTGGTACACAATGCCGTCCAGCCGGTTCCGCGCCTCGACTTCTTCCATGCGCTTGCGGTCGTCCTCGGCGTGCGATTCCGCTTCCGTGCGCATCTTCTCGGCTTCGTCCTTCGTCAACCCGGTCGAAGCCGTGATGGTGATCTTCTGCTCCTTGTTCGTGGCTTTGTCCTTCGCGCTCACGTTCAAGATGCCGTTCGCATCAATGTCAAACGTCACCTCAATCTGCGGAATGCCCCGCGGTGCCGGTGGAATCCCGTCCAGCTTAAACGTTCCCAGCGACCGGTTGTCCTTCGCAAACTTCCGTTCTCCCTGCATCACGTGGATTTCCACGCCCGGCTGGTTGTCCGAAGCCGTCGAATACGTCTCCACCTTGCGCGTCGGTATCGTGGTGTTCCGCTGAATTTGCACGGTCATCACGCCGCCCAGCGTCTCCACGCCCAGCGACAATGGCGTCACGTCCAGCAGGAGGATGTCCTTCACCTCTCCCGCCAGCACCGCGCCCTGAATCGCTGCGCCTACCGCCACCACTTCATCCGGATTCACGCCCTTGTGCAGCTCTTTCCCACCGAAGAACGTGCTCACCAGCGACTGCACCTTCGGGATACGCGTCGAACCGCCCACCAGCACCACTTCCTGGATGTTTTGCGGCGACATCTTCGCGTCTTCCAGCGCCTGCTTCACTGGCCTCATCGAGCGTTCCAGCAGGTCCTTCATCAACTCTTCCAGCCGCGTCCGCGTCAGCTTCTGCTGCATGTGGATCGGCCCGCTCGCCCCCGCCGTGATGAACGGCAGGTTGAGCTCCGTCTCCATCATCTGCGAAAGCTCGATCTTCGCCTTCTCCGCCGCTTCCTTCAGGCGTTGCAGCGCCATCTTATCTTTGCCGAGATCGATGCCGTGCTCTTTCTTGAATTCGTCAATCAGCCAGTCCACGATCTTCTGGTCCACGTCGTCGCCGCCCAGGTGCGTATCGCCGTTGGTGGACTTCACTTCCACTACACCCGCGCCAACTTCCAGCACCGATATGTCAAACGTGCCGCCGCCGAGGTCATACACCGCAATCGTTTCGTCGCTCTTCTTTTCCAGGCCGTACGCCAGCGCTGCCGCCGTCGGTTCATTGATGATGCGCAGCACTTCCAGGCCGGCAATTTCTCCCGCCTGCTTGGTCGCCTGCCGTTGCGCGTCATTAAAATAGGCTGGAACCGTGATGACCGCCTTGGTCACTTTCTCGCCCAGAAAATCTTCAGCGGCGTTCTTCAGCTTCGTCAGGATCATCGCGGAAATTTCCGGCGGGCTGTATACCTTGCCGGCTACCTCTACGCGCGCGTCATCGTGGTTGCCCTTCACCACCTTGTAGGGCACGCGCTTCATCTCTTCGCTCACTTCGTCATAGCGCCGCCCCATGAACCGCTTGATCGAATACACCGTGTTCTCGGGATTCGTCACCGCCTGGCGCTTAGCCACTTGTCCCACCAGCCGCTCCCCGGCCTTCGTGATCGCCACCACCGAAGGCGTAGTTCTTCCGCCTTCTTGGTTCGGGATCACTACCGGTTCGCCGCCCTGCATCACGGCCACCACAGAGTTCGTCGTTCCCAGGTCAATTCCAATAGTCTTGCTCATGTCCTCTATTTCTCCTTCTAAGTGCTTCCCAAAACTCTTTTCTTCTTGAGCCTGTCCAGGCTCGCAATAACTTGGCAGCACGGCCTCCCGTCAATTCTCAGAAGCGGCGGCCGTCGAATACTGCCCTGACGCAGCGTGCCATCCCGCCTGGCTCTACTCGCCCTCCGGCGTGCTACCGCCTCAGAACCTGCCCCACTATACAAGTTGAGTGTGACGTTGTCAAGTTATTTGATATCGAATATATGCGCAATCTCTTCAATGCTTTACAAGCATTCCCATCCCCTCTCAGACGTGTTTTTCTCTCCTTGGGCCCAAGAATCTCTCCGCCTGCCCTTTCCCTCCTATCAACTCCTTTGCCCTAACTACCCCACGCTCACTTCCGTAAGCCCTCTCCCCCCTCCAGCCCCTTCTTTCCCCCGCCGCATCCCATACTTATGTCTGCTTCGCCATCCTGCCTTCCGCCATCACCCAGCACCGCCGAAAGCTGTGATACTCTGGCCTTGAATTAACCAATCTCTCTCGATTCGGAGGAATCCTTGATCCGCCGGCTTCTCCTTGGCTTTGCCACTGTCCTGATATTCGCAGCGCTCAGCGGTATGCTTCTTGCCGCTCTCCCCCCGCAGAAATCGCAAGCCAAGAATACGGCGAGCAAAGCGAAGACCTCATCGCAAACTAAGTCTCCCGATCCTGCCCCGGTCCTCACCACCATTTCCGTCAACGGCGTCAACGACATCGATCCCACCAAGGCCTTCGGCTCCAAGAACGCCCCCGTTGTCATGGAAATCTTCAGCGATTTTCAGTGCCCTGCGTGCAAACAGCTCTTCGCCACCACCACGCAAAAGGTCATGGACAATTACGTCAACACCGGCAAGGTCTATCTCATCCACCGTGATTTTCCCTTGCCCATGCATGCCTACTCCCGCGTGGCTGCCAGCTACTCCCGCGCCGCGGCGCATATCGGCAGAGGCGAGGAAGTCGAACAGGCTATCTTCCAGAATAAGGAAAAGTGGGAAATGAACGGTGATATACAGGGCACAGTCGCCGCCGCACTCAGCCCCGCCGAAATGAAAAAGGTGCAAGCCTTCGTTGAGGCCAAGACCTTCGAGCCGCTCATCGAAAAGGATAAACAGCTCGGCCAGTTGGTTCCGGTGAACCAGACTCCCTACACCGTCCTTCACACCAAGTCCGGCCAGACTTTCCCGGTCGTCGGTTTTGTCAGCTACGACGTCCTGAAGACTTTCTTGGATCAGCTCGTTTCGCAGAAGTAGTTGGAAATTGAAGTGTGCTTCGTGAACCTCGGGTTTAGCAGAACGATTGAAATGGAATGGTAAAGTGACAACGTAAATTGTCATTCCGAGCGTAGCGAGGAATCTGCTCTCTGCGGGAAATTTGAGAATTCACCCATGCTCCAATCCGCCCCTTTCAATTACCGCCGCCTCATCATCTGGATCGGCCGTATCGTTCTCGCCGCCATCTTCCTCTACGCCGGCTACGCCAAACTGTTTCGCCCGGACATGCATCCGCGTCCGCCCATTCCCATCGCGCTCTCGCTCTTCGCTCTTCAAATCGATTCCTACCAGATGCTTCCGCCGTGGGCCTCCCTCTTCGTTTCCAAGACCCTGCCTTTGCTGAAATCTCCATCGGTCTTCTCCTTCTCATCGGCTGGCAGCTACGCATCTGGGCCACCATCACCACACTCATCATCGGCGGCTTCTTCGCCAGCGTTGTCCGTGCCTATGCTCTTCACCTGGACATCAATTGCGGCTGCTTCGCCAAGCCCGAGCCGCTCACCGGCACCACCGTCCTCCGCGATGGCGCTCTCCTTCTACTCGCCATCCTCATGACCGTGTTCGCCTTCCAGGAGGCCCGCCGTCCGCATCCCTGGTCCGCTCCAGCGAAGCCATCGACGTAGCGCCGTGGCTCATCCCTTATCTGTAGCTCAAGCCAGCCTCCGAACACTGCGTCTCCTCCCCCTTCCCGCATCGACATTTGGAAACTTTGTTGTGCTTGCCTATCTGCAATCCTCATCCATCTGTTCTAGAATTCTCTTGCGATGCTGAGTCTCCCTCCTATCACCCTGCGCCTCCGCGGCTGGAAGCTGATTGACCGCGTCGCCCTCGCCTTCCTCCTCCTCTGCGCCATCGCCCTCGGCGCCGCCGCCGGCCTTCTCTTCGTCTACGAAAGCGATCTCCCCGAAATCCACGCCCTGGAAACCTATCGCCCCAACGTCGTCACCGAAATCTACGCCGACGATGGCCAGCTTGTCGGCAGCTTCGCCCTGCAGCGCCGCATCCTCATGACCTGGGAGCAAATTCCTAAAGTCCTCTACAACGCCGTTACCGCCATCGAGGACCAGCACTTCGAGGATCACTGGGGCGTCGATTTTCCCCGCGTTGCCGGCGCTGCCTACCGCAACCTCGTCAAGCGCCGCAAGGCCGAAGGCGCCAGCACCATCACCATGCAGCTCGCCGGCAATCTCTTCCTCGACCGCAGCGATCGCAGCTTCCGCCGCAAAGCCCAGGAAATCCTCCTCGGCCTGCAAATCGAGCGCCGCTACACCAAGCCGCAAATCTTCACCATGTACGCCAACCAGGTCTATCTCGCTCACGGCAATTACGGTTTCGCCGCCGCCTCGCAATTCTATTTCGGCAAGCCCGTCAGCGATCTCAAGCTCCAGGAAGCCGCGCTCCTTGCGGGCATGATTCGCGGCCCGATCTATTCGCCGCTCGTCGACCCCGTGCGCGCTCTTGCCCGCCGCAACCTCGTCCTCCACCAGATGCGCGAAGAAGGAAAGATCACCGCTGCCGAAGAAGAAGCCACAAGGAAAACGCCCCTCGGCCTTCATCTGCAATATCCGCGCAACGATCTCGCTCCCTATTTCTTTGAAGAGATCCGGAAATACCTGGAATCCACCTACGGCACCGAAGCTGTGCACGAGCGCGGCCTCCGTGTCTACACCACGCTCAACATCCAGATGCAGAAGGCGGCCAACCAAGCCCTCCGCGATGGCCTGCACACCTACGATCGCCGCCACGGCTGGCGCGGCAAGCTCCCCAACGTCCTCAAAGACAATCTCGGCAAGCTCGACACTTACGAAGACGACGATTGGCGCCACGCCATCGAAAAAGGAAGCTACGTCACCGGCCTCATCCTCGCCGCCGAAGATAAAAGCGCCACCGTCAAGATCGGCGCCTATCGCGCCCTCTTGTCTCCCTCGGACATCGCCTGGACCGGCCGCAAAAAGCTCAATGAGATACTCGCCGTCGGCGATCTCGTCCAGGTCTCCATTCAGGATTTGCGCGAAACCACCGCCCGCATTCAACTCGAACAGCAGCCCGCCCCGCAAGCCGCGATGATCGCCATTGACAACCCTACTGGCGAGATCAAAGCCATGGTCGGCGGTTACAGCTTTGAAGATTCCAAATTCAATCGCGCCACGCAGGCCTATCGCCAGGTCGGCAGCTCCTTCAAGATTTACGTCTACTCCGCTGCCGTCGAGAAGGGTTCCTCGCCTTTTGACACCATCGTTGATGCGCCCTTCACCACCATCAGCGGCGGCCAAGTCTACTCCCCGCACAACTATGACGAAAAATATGAAGGCACCATCACGCTCCGCCGCGCCCTCGCCGGCTCGCGAAACGTTCCCGCCGTCAAACTCACCGAAAAAATCGGCATCAATTCCGTCGTGGATATGACCCGCCGCTTCGGCATCACCACCCCGCTCCCTCCCTATCTTCCCCTTGCTCTCGGCGCCGCGGATATGAGGCTCATCGAGCACGTTTCCGCCTTCACCGTCTTTCCCAATGACGGCATCCGCATCGATCCGCACATGATTCGCCGCGTCACCAGCTACGATGGCGCGCTGCTCGAAGAAGCCCATCCCGAAGTCCACGACGTCATCTCACCGGACGTCGCGCGCACCATGACCGCCATGCTCGAGGAGGTCATGCAATTCGGCACCGCCATCAAGGCCAAAAACATCGGCCGACCCGCCGGCGGCAAGACCGGCACCACCCAGGACTTCACTGATGCCTGGTTCATTGGCTTCACCCCGCAAATCACCGCGGGCGTCTGGGTCGGATTCGACGACAAGCAAATTTCACTGGGAAAACGGGAAACCGGCGCGCAAGCCGCGCTGCCTATCTGGATGGAGTTCATCGAACGCGGCATGGCGGGCATGCCGGTCATGGATTTTGCGAACGTGGTCACGCTGGAGCAGCAGGCCAGCGAACATCACGTCAACGTCGATACACCGGACACGGCACCTGAAGACGAAGCCCCCAGCCTGCCGAGGGAAAAGACTGAGGCGACTCCTCTACCCGCACCTTCTCCCCCCACACCTTAGCGTGCTGCTCCGCAAGGAGCGCTTCCTGGTAAGGCGCGGCTTTGGCCCCGGAAGTTTCCACCATCAAACTTCTTGCGCGTACGCGCTTCGACTGCCCGTTCAATTCTCGTGATTATCTGCGGAAGGGATCCCAACCACCGGGCCGCAGCCGGTACACGCTGCCATTTTCCGCGCGTACTTCAATCTTTCTTTCGCTCATGATCCTGCCGATGGGTGTGAGCCGCAATCCCCGAAATTTCCTTGGAATGCGATGTGCCTTTCGCGGCGCCACCGTAAAAAGCAATTCGTAATCGTCACCGCCGTGCAACGCGAGCTTCACCGCTTTTTCCCTCTCTACATCCCGCAGCATCGGCAGCGTTGCGACGTCCACGAGCGCTCCCACTCTGCTCGCCGTGCATAGCCGTGAAAGATCAATCGATAATCCGTCTGACAAATCCATCGCTGCGGTCGCCAGTCCGTTCTCCGCAAGCCACTCTCCCAGCGCCAGCCGCGGCTCCGGATAAAGATGCTTGCGCAGCAACCGGTCATCCGCCCTCACCCTCCCGCGCATCTTCTGCAAATGCTCCCATCCGCGATCTGCTTCGCCCAGTCTTCCGCTGACATAAATCAAGTCTCCCGCCCGCGCACTCGTGCGCCGCAATGCCTGCCCAGGCGCAATCTCTCCGGCCACCGCGATGTTGATCAGGATCTCGTTGCGTCGCGTTGTGTCACCGCCTGCCAACTCGCAGCGGAAAGCGCGGGAGGCGCGCCGCAGCCCACGCAAGAACTCCTCCAGCCACCGGCCTGTATGGGAAGCAGGCAGCGCCAGGCTCAGCAAGTAGCATCGCGGCGTCCCACCCATCGCGGCAACATCACTCACCGCGCGCGCCAGGCTTTTCCAGCCCACGGCATCCGCCGGATGCTTGTCGCGAAGGAAATGCGTTCCTTCCAAAGACCAATCACACGTGAGGATCGTCTCTCGACCCGCGCGCGGCGCTAACAGCGCTGCGTCATCGCCAATCCCCAGGTGTATTCCTGCCGCCGATAGCCGTGCTGCCTTTGCCCCTGAAGCAATCCGCTTTAGCACCTGCTCTTCATTCATCGCTGTTGGACCTGGCCCTCGTAAGTGCTACATTCGCCTTCAGTGTAACTGGCGGACTCCCCCATGTTCCTGCATGACTCTTACTTCCTCATCCGAGGCGGATTGTATCTCGCCGCGTGCGAGTTTCTCTACCGAATCTACTGTCGCCCCCGCCCCCAGTTCCCGCGTGTGTTTTTGCGGCGGATGAGGCGGGAATCGGGCAGCGGCGCTCTCTGCGTCGTTCCACGATGGTTCCCTTCCGGTCAGCCCCGGTCCACCACGGGAAACTGGCCCTCGGGACAGGGGACAGTTTTCCAATGGCTGTCCCAAAAAATTCCAAGTACAGGGTTGACGCGGGCAACCTACAAAATCTAATATCTTACCTATAGCGAACCAAGGCTCACGGTTCACAGCCATCGCGACATTCACGCTACGGTGCGGATCCAGGGAATGAATAACCGCACTTCAAATGAAAGCAAGAAGGCCTGAGGGGTCACTCAGTGATTAGCGGGAAGAACTATACGTTCTATATTGCCACGACGCCCGGAAAACTCCGGAAGCTCATCGTGCCCGCCTATCTACTTCACGGTCTAGCGGTTTTGGCCCTCATTGGCAGCATTACCGTCGCTGCTGCCATCGGTTCTTACAGCCGCATGCTCTGGAAGATCGGGAATTACAACGCCCTTCGCCACGACCAGGAAACCCTCAAGAAGCAGTATCGCGAGTTGCAGACGAGCGTGAAGGACACCAACCAACGGCTCGACTCCCTGCAATCCCTGGCCACCGAAGTCGCCATGACCTATGGCGTGATGCGCTATCACCCTGCCGCTTTTGATCAGATGGATTCTGCCGCAACTCCCGAAGACGCCTTTGACCGCTCCGTCGAGCAGTATTCCTTCCTCAAGCGCAACGCCGCGGCCATCGCTGTTTCCGCGGGCGGCCTTCGCCTGCTGCCGGCCAGCGCTTTCGCGGACTCAAGTTATACGCCTTCCATCTGGCCTGTTCTCGGCCGCATCACGGATGGCTTCGGCGAGCGCCTTGACCCCTTCTCTGGTGAAGGTGCGTTCCACACCGGCGTGGACGTCGGCGCGGATTACGGTGCGCCCGTGCACGTCACCGCTGACGGGATGGTCCTCGACGCGGGACAGCACTCCGGCTATGGCCGTGTGGTAATCGTTGATCACGGCTTTGGCCTCACCACTTGGTATGCGCATCTCTCGTCTTACGCTGTCATCGCCGGTACCCGCGTCAAGCGCGGCGAAGTCATTGGCTACACCGGGATCAGCGGCCGCTCCACCGGACCTCACGTTCACTACGAAGTGCGCATGAACAACGCCCCCGTCAACCCCTGGCGCTACATGAAATCCACCGCACCCTCCGCCGATTAATCCCTCCTCCCGATCGACGTCCTTGCTACCAAACTCTCCTCTGCCTCCAACCGCTGAACATGTACTTGCTGTGCCTATGGTAGGGGTCCAGCACGCTGGACGCTATCTCGGCCACCCTTTGATTTAATGGTTCGGGGCCCGCCCCACAGGCGCCGCCGCCCCTACCGGCGGTCCTGCCGCCCTCGCTGCCTGCAATAATTTTGGCGTCACATCAAATACCACGCGCACCGATTTGCTCGATCCCCGATCCACCTTCTGAACCTCCGCCGACTGCAGCAATTCCAGATACCCTTCGCGCAATTGCGGGTCCAACTTACTGCGCGTGTCTGCGCCATTCAGCCCGCCCTGGGCCAGAAGAAGAATCCCGCTCAGAATATCGTTGAGCTGCCGCATCGTCGCTTCAGACGCACACTCGCCCTCCGCAACCACGCGCAGCAAATTGCCGTCCGGCTTCACTCCAATCGAAATCCACTGCAATTGCGCCAGCAGCGCCGCCAGTTGCGGCGAACGGAATCCTCCCGACGCCTGCTGCGCCAGCGCGGACGCCGTCCCGGAATCCTGCCGGATCACGGCAAACAGCGGGGTGCCCGCGAGCCGCTCGTAGCGCTCGCGCCACTCTGCCGCAAACGGATCGGGTTGCAAAAAAAGCGCCGCCGCTGAAGGATCGTTGGTCCACGCCATCCGATCCTCACGCAGGAAAGTGAAGAACAACGCTTGCGAAGTTCCGCTCGGTGCAATCGAAAAAACTGTCGCGCCGTTCCTCGCCTCGGATTTGCCGGAGCGCCGCGCATAGTCCTCAATTCTTCTGTGGTCGAAATGTCCGTCCGCGATAACAAGAAAGATGGAACCATTGGACGCGCGCGAAACCGCCAGCGCCACGCGATCCAGGTCACGTTCATAATCAAATCCCGTGGCTTGCACGAATTGCGTGTATTCCTCATCCGGTGCTGGACGCGGCGCCCACGCAAACAACTGCGCAAGAAACGGTGAAGAGCGCAGCGACGAAAGATCCAGAAACACCACCGCGTTTGCACTCGACGGCATGCGCGCGAGCATCTCGTTCCGGATGGCCAGCGGATCACTCGACTTGTAGCGAAAGTAGACGAACGTACCCGCCAGGGAAAGTGCAAGTATGACGAGCAAGCCAGGCAGTAGTTTGCGGTCGGGCATGGTACGCTAAGGCCAACAATCGGCCAGCAACACATCTCGGCCATTCTCGCATCCAAATCACCCGAAGCAACAAGAGTTTGCTCTCCCGGCGAACATCCAGCGCGGGGTGTCACTGGCAGCTGTGGATAGACGGACAGACGTACGCCACTTGTCTTAGCGTAACGCATTGAAAATAAATAGTCTTATCCTGCGGTGACGGATGCACAAACTGTGGTAGATTTTCCACAGATCTGGAGGCCCAAGTGCTCTTACATTTCTTCCCCTCCCCTTGCAATTCCTGTGCCCAATCTGCTATTCTTGTGCGGTTTGAGCAGCGCTGGCGTAGCTCAGCTGGTAGAGCATCTGATTTGTAATCAGAGGGTCGGGGGTTCAATTCCCTCCGCCAGCTCCACCAGATTTAAGCAGGGGAGTGAGGCGAAGCGAATCCCTGAACCCTAATTCGACGGGCTGGTGTCTTTTGACACGAGTCCGCTTTGTGTATTCGCTTGTGCCTCTTCCGAAGACGATGCGGGCTGAAACTGTGGACACCTTGACTTTATGTCCGAGGGTTTTTTCTCGGGACGGGTGGGTGAGTGGGTAAAACCAGCAGACTGTAAATCTGCCGCTCCTTGCGGGCTACGAAGGTTCGAATCCTTCCCCGTCCACCAGGATTCGAGTTCCGCGGGGGAAGTTTGGAAAAGTAGCACGCCTGGTGAAGAGGGTCGCCGGACGGTCGTAATAACACCGCAGGAAAATCGCAGACGCGATGTTCGAGGGCGGTACAAACCGCGGCGAGTCAGCCGGTCAGAAATAGTGCGCCACGATGCTCAGGTTTTTTGCAGGGAACGCGTTTGGCCTGGGTAGCTCAGTTGGTAGAGCGCGCCCTTGGTAAGGACGAGGTCACCGGTTCAATCCCGGTCCCAGGCTCCAGGATCTGCTGGGTTTCCGCAAGGAAGCGCAGGAGGGCAGTAGCAAGTTTCCGGAGGGAATGGGCGGGGGTAACTCAACGGTAGAGTCTCACTCTTCCAAGGTGATGGTTGCGGGTTCAAATCCCGTCCCCCGCTCCAGGTTTTCCTGAGCTGCTTCGAGAGCGGCGAAGGAAGTTCGGCGCATGCCGCGTCGTAAAAGTCGGTTTGCGCAAAGGATGAGGGCATATGGCCAAAGAGAAATTTGAGCGCAACAAGCCGCACGTAAACATCGGCACCATCGGTCACATTGACCACGGCAAGACCACTTTGACGGCGGCCATCACGAAAGTGCTGGCAAAGAACAATCCCAAGGTGCTGTTCCGCGCGTTTGACTCGATTGACAACGCTCCGGAAGAGCGCGAGCGCGGCATTACCATCGCGGTTTCCCAC
>Ga0182027_10001480_pt1 | contig 39312 bp, 17 predicted proteins | sample 712E1DmetaG_FD_121300 | JGI IMG/M metagenome (GOLD analysis project Ga0182027, IMG submission 121300) | Permafrost microbial communities from Stordalen Mire, Sweden - 712E1D metaG (Illumina Assembly) | ecosystem: Environmental > Terrestrial > Soil > Wetlands > Permafrost | place: Sweden...
ATGATGTTCCGGTTCGATTTCTTCCTCTGGTCGGCGGTGGAACTCGCCTGGATGAGCGTGAACGTGTTGTTGGTCGAGGTGATCTACCGGCACACCAGCTCGGTGGCGGGCTGGAACAAATATGAGATGTTGCTGCTGGTGGGTACTTCCATGCTGATCCAGCGCCTGCTCATGGGTTTCTTCTGGAGCAATCTGTTCGAAATGGGGCGCAACGTCCGCACGGGCACTTTTGACTTCTATCTGGCCCAGCCGGGCAACCCGCTCTTCATGGTGTCTACCCGCAAGCTTGATCCCGACGGGCTGGCCAACACCGTGGTTGCCGCGGCGGTCGTTTATTACGCCGCCCACCGCCTCGGCCTGCACCCCGGCGTCAGCGGCATTCTGCTTTACCTCGCGCTGGTCGCATGCGGGCTGGTCATCCACTACAGCCTGTTCTTGCTCACCACCTCGACGACGTTCTGGATCATCAAGACCGAGGGCATCGAAGGCAGCTATTTTACCGTGGTCGACTTTTCGCGTCTGCCCCGCGAGGCGTTCCATGGCGCGGCCAATGTCCTGATGGTCTACCTGCTGCCCGCGGTCATCGTGAGCAATGTGCCGGCGACCACGCTGATCCGTGGTTTCCGGCCCGCCTATGCCCTCTGGCTGGGAGCGGCCAGCCTCGGGTGGTTGGCCCTGGCGGTGTTTGTTTTCAATCGGGGCCTCAAACGTTATGCCAGCGCATCTTCCTGAAACCAGTCCGCCTTTTCTCGATCACCTCCAGGAGCGCCTGGGGCATCCATTCCGGGATCCGGCCCTGCTCGTGTGCGCGTTGACGCACCTGTCCTACGTCCAGGATTACCCCGGCGCCCGCCCGGGCAATCAGCGGCTGGAGTTTCTGGGCGACTCCGTCCTCCAGTTCATTCTGACCGAAGCCCTGTTCCAACTCTATCCCGACGAACGCGAAGGCCCGCTCAGCAAACGACGCTCGATTTTGGCCCAAGGGCGTTTCCTCACCTCGCTGGCCCGGGAACTGGCCCTCGACACCGCGTTGCGCCTGGGCCAGAGCGAGGAACAAACCGGCGGACGGCAGCGCGCGTCGATCCTGGAAGACGCGCTGGAGGCGGTCGTCGGAGCCATCTTTCTCGACAGCGACTTTGCGACCGTGCGGCGGGCGGTGCTCGGCTGGTATGGCCCGTTGCCCGACCGGCTCGCCGTCCTGCTCGCCGAAGACAATCCCAAAGGCCGTCTGCAGGAACTCCTTCAAGCCGTCCCCGGGGATCACGCCGTGCGCTATGAGACCGTGCACACCGCAGGCGCGCCCCATGAACGGGAGTATGAGGTGAACGTCTACCTCAACGATACGCTGCTTGGCACCGGCCGCGGCAATTCCAAGAAGCTCGCGGAGGGGGCGGCCGCCCGCGCGGCGCTGCCGGCCCTGCCGGCGGACTTGGTCGGGCACTAATGGACCAGCCGGCCCGCCACGATCAGCGCTCCCGGCACATCGGAGTGTGCCCTCCCGCCCGCGCGGCCGTGATCTCCACGCTGCTGCAGGCGCAACCGGCCCCGGTCTGGCTCGTCCTCGTGGAGGAACCGCGCGCCGCCGAGCAACTGGCCGAGGATTTGATGTTCTTTCATGCGGCGGCCGAGGATCCCCGGCCGTTGGAGGTGCGTGTCTTTCCCGAGTCGCTCGCCGATCTCCGCGACATGCGCGAGGCGTTTACGGCCTCCAGCGACCGGTTGATCGTGCTGTCAAAACTCCGGTCCACGCGGTCGCCCGGCGCTTTTGATGCCACCGCGGGCACTTCGCTGGTGGTGGTCACGACCCCGGCCGCGCTCGTCCAGCCCGTCCCCGCCCTCACTGAATTCATCGGCCAGGAATTCATCCTTGCCCGCGGTCAGAAGTATCCGTTTCAGGCCTTGGTCGCCCGTCTGCGCGAAATGGACTACGATTCCGAGACGGTTTGCGAAGCGCCCGGGCAATACGCGGTGCGCGGCGGGATCATCGACGTCTATCCGGTCACCTCGAGCCAGCCTTGCCGGCTCGATTTCTTCGGCGACGAGATTGAGGACATCCGCGCGCTTGACCCCGTGACCCAGCGCTCGGGCGACCGACTGGAGCAGATCACCCTGGCCGCTTCGCCCCGACTGCGGCTCACGCCTTCAACCATCGGGTTGGCTGATTATCTGAACCCGCTCAGCCGTCTGATCTTCGTTGAACCGGCGGCGCTGGAAGAAGCGTTCAGCCTGGTCGCCACCGAATCGGCGGCGACGGCTTCAGTCGGGCAACCGGCCGGGTTGTCCGCCCTCGAACCCGTCCTTGCCCGCTGCGCCGCCGCGATCGCCGTGAGTGACCTCGACGAAGCTTCGGCTCTTTTCGAGGGAGCAGGGCACGAACAGACCTGGGACACGGAAAGCCTCGCCCATCACCGCCGATATCCCGACGACGCGCTGGTTGCCCACGAACGGCTGCAAGTCGAGGAGGAGGCCCGCCATCGCTTTTTCGAGCTGGTGGTCCGCTGGCAACGGGAAGGCTACGCGATTGGCCTAGCCGTGGCCAAGGACGGCGAGGAGGCGCGCACCCGGGAGATCCTGGCCGCGGATCCGGCGTTGAAGGAACTGCGGCCGCGCTTCCTGCGGAGCACGATCAACGAAGGCTTCCGCGTGACGTACCGTCCTGCCGAATCCCTCGCCGCCGGGCCGGTCGGCCTGGTTCTGGCACCGCAAGCGCGCGGTTTTGTCCTGGTGTCCGAAACCGAGATTCTTGGCCGCCAGCGGCAACGGCGTCCCGTGCTCCATCGCCGCCCGGCCGCCACGCCGTCGCAAGTCGACCAGCTGCTTGATTTCTCCGAGCTCGTGGAAGGCGATTTTGTCGTCCACCTCCAGCACGGTATCGCGGTCTTTCGCGGGCTCGCCAAACTGGAAACGGCCGCCGGCACCCGCGAAGTCATTTCACTGGAATTCGATGACAAGGTGACCCTGCATGTTCCGCTGCAGGAGGCGCATCTGGTTTCCCGCTATGTTGGCCTGGCCAAGGCCCGACCGAAGCTGGGCCGCGTGGGCAGCGGACGCTGGGAGAAGACTCGTGCGGCGGCCGAGCACGCCACGCTCGACCTCGCCGCCCAGTTGCTGGAGGTCCAGGCCCGGCGCGCGGCCCAGCCGGGCTATGCCTTCCCTCCCGACACCGCCTGGCAGCGCGAGTTCGAATCGTCGTTCCCTTTCACCGAGACGCCCGACCAGCTCCGCGCGATCGTCGACACCAAGAACGACCTGGAGCAGGTGCGCCCGATGGACCGGCTCGTCTGCGGTGACGTCGGATTTGGCAAGACCGAAGTCGCCATCCGGGCCGCCTTCAAAGCCGTCATGAGCGGACGGCAGGTGGCGGTCCTCGTGCCGACGACCGTCCTCGCGCAACAGCACCTCAACACCTTCCGCGAACGGATGGCCGGCTACCCGGTCGCGATCGACATGCTCAGCCGGTTTCGCACTCCCCGGGAGCAGCGTCGGATTCTCGCCGCCACGGCCAAAGGCGAAGTGGACATCCTGATCGGCACGCACCGCTTGATCCAGCGCGACGTTGCGTTCAAGGACCTCGGGTTGGTGGTTGTGGACGAAGAGCAGCGGTTTGGCGTGAAACACAAGGAGGTGTTCAAGCAGTGGCGGGCGCATGTCGACGTGCTGTCGATGAGCGCCACGCCCATCCCGCGCACGCTTTACCTGGCCCTCACCGGCGCGCGCGATCTGAGCGTCATCGAGTCTCCGCCCGCTGATCGCCATCCAATCCAGACCATCGTCAAGACCTACGACGAGGCGCTGGTGGTCGAGGCCATCCGCCACGAGATCCGCCGGGGCGGCCAGGTCTTCTACCTGCACAACCGCGTCCTGACCATCGAACGGGTCGCGCAGCGCCTGCGCGAGCTGCTGCCGGACCTCAGCATCGCCGTCGGCCACGGGCAGATGAAGGAGGACGGCTTGGAGCGGGTCATGACCGAATTCGTGGCGGGACGCCATCAGGTGTTGGTTTGCACGACCATCATCGAAAGCGGTCTCGATATTCCCAATTGCAACACCATCCTGATCGAGGGAGCCGACCGGTTTGGTCTATCCCAGCTTTACCAGCTGCGCGGGCGCGTGGGCCGGTTCAAGCATCAGGCCTACGCCTATCTGCTGTTGCACCGCCACACCCGGCTCATGGATATCGCGCGGCAGCGCCTCAATGCCCTTCGCCACCATAACCAGCTGGGCGCCGGATTCCGCATCGCCATGCGGGACCTCGAACTCCGCGGAGCCGGCAACCTGCTTGGTCCCGAGCAAAGCGGCCACATCGCGGGGGTCGGATTCGAGCTCTATTGCCAGCTTTTGCGTCAGAGCATTGCCCGCCTCAAGGGGGACAAGAGCGCCGCGGCGATCCGTGCTGGCCTCCGTCTTGACTTCGTCTTTGTCGGCGAAGGAGCCCCCGCCGCCGACCGCCGCCGCTACGAGGACGGCTACACCGCGCTGCGCGACGCCGAACTCGCCGCCGGGGAATGTCCGCTGGTCCAGGCGCGCATCCCCTTCGGCTACATCGGAGAAACGCGCCTGCGCATCGACGTCTACCGGCGCCTCGCTCTGGCGGAGACTCCCGCCCGGGTGCGCGAGATCGAGGCCGAGCTCCGCGACCGCTTCGGCAAATTCGGCGACGAAGTCCGCGCGCTATTGCTGATCACAGAGATCCGCATCCGCGCGGAACAAAAACGGGTACTGAACGTCGAAACAAAAGGGAATCGCCTCAAATGCCTGCGGAACTTTGGACCGCACGACGGCTACGTTATGGTGGGGGAAAAGTTTCCCCGCTTGACCGCCTCCCGTCCGCTCCTAAGGTTGCGCGAAATCGTCGCTTTCCTTAAAAATCTGCCGGAATCATGATTCACCGCCGCGTCGCTGCGATCAGCCTATCGCTTTTTTTCGCCTCGTGCCTGTTCCTGCGCGCCCAAGACAAGGCGTCGGCCCCCGCACGTGACCGGCTGGATTTGCGTTTCGCCGATGGCATTGCCGCGATCGTCGAGGATAAGATCATCACGGTTGATGACATCCGGCGGGACATCACTCCGCTCCTCCAGACCCTGCAGCAGACCGCGCGAAACGAGAAGGAATTCAATGAGAAACTCGAGGCGCTGGAGGATGACGTCATCCAGAACCGCATCGACCGGGTGCTGATCGTCAAGGAATTCAACAAACCCGTGGACGGCGACGAGAAGAAAAAGAAGCAAGTCCCCGCGAGCATCATCGATAATCAGATTGCGGATATCGAAATCACCCAGTTTGACGGCGACCGGTCCAAGTTCCTCGCCTATCTCCGCTCGCGCGGCATGACCGTGCGGGATTACCGCAAGGAGCAGGAGGAGGACATCATCTACAACTACATGCGTCAGCAGCAGCACAAGTCGCAGAGCTTCGTCAGTCCGGTCAAAGTCGAAACCTACTACAAGGAAAACAAGGATCGCTTTTATCAGGAGGATTCCGCGTTGCTGCGGGTGATCCAGTTCACGCGGCCTGGCGGCGAGACGGACGCCCAGCTCGAAGGCAAAGCCCAGGCCGTCCTGGCGAAGTTCCATTCCGGGGATTCCTTCGCCGAACTCGCCCGACAATTCAGCCAGGACACCCGCCGTAACAAAGGCGGCGACTGGGGTTGGACCAAGCGTTCAGACATGCGCAAGGAATTCAGCGATGTCCTGTTCAATCTCAAGAAGGGCGAGGTCAGTCATCCCGTCTTCACCCCGGAGGGCTGCTTCCTGCTCTACGTCGAGGATCGCAAGTTTGCCGGAATCCAGACGCTCGAAGAGGTCCGCGATGATGTCGAACGCATCCTGGCGCAGCAGATGACGCGGCAGTCGCAGGAGCGCTGGCTCGAACGGCTCCGACGGAACGGCTACATCAAGCTGTTCTAGGCTTTCGCCCTGGGAGGAGCGAAAGCTTTGTGGCTGGGCCGGGGACTTGGCCATTGGCGGGGACGGCGCACCGCCCTGCTCCAACGAAATGGTCGCACGCCCCGATGATATGAACGGCTGGTGACAGCACAGCACTGGCGGGTCAGGTGAATAGGAGATTTTCTTCTTTTAAATAATCATCCGACCAGGATCATCGCGCGGAATGGATGACCGCGCGCCCCTCCCTTCGCTCCGGCTGAGCGACCTCGCCGTGGGCGAGCGCCCCCAGGAACGGCTCGAGCGTTTCGGCGCCGCCGCGCTGAGCGACACCGAGCTGCTCGCCATGCTCCTGCGGAGCGGGAGCCGGGGCATGAACGTGCTCTTGCTCGCCTCGCGCCTGATCTCTGAGGCGGGCTCGCTGGCGGGTCTCATCGCCTGGGCCGAAGCCGACTACCGCCGGTTGAAGGGCATCGGGCACGTCAAGGCCCTGCAACTCATGGCCGTCATGGAGGTGGCCCGCCGGGTGTTGGGAGAACGCCAAGGCGAAGCCCCGCTGTTGAACCGGCCCGAACTGGTTTTCTCCTATTTCCAGTCGATCGTCACCGGCCTGATGGTGGAGAAGCTCTGGGTCCTGTGCCTCAATCGCAAGAACCGGCTGATCAAATGCGTCGAGGTCACCTCGGGCACGGCAACGGGCAGCCTCGTCCATCCGCGCGAGGTTTTCCGCTCCGCCATCCGCGAGGCGGCGACCACGGTCATCTGCGTGCACAACCACCCGAGCGGCGACCCGGCTCCCAGTTCGGCCGACCTGCAGGTCACCCGGCGACTGAGGGAGGCGGCCACCGCGGTCGACATCGAGCTGGCCGACCATCTGATCCTCGGCACCAAGGCCAGCGATCCCGTCGGCCGCGGTTTCTACAGCTTCCGCGATGCGGGTTTGCTGTAGGGCGGCGTGCATTCTCGTCCTCTGGCCTTTTCTCGTTTGGATCCGGGTGCCCGCAGTGGGCCAGTCCTGTGACGTTTGCAGAATCCGCTTGGCTGGGGCCCCGAATATCGCTGCGGCTTCAGCGGGCAACTGTGTTGATCAAGGGCTGGAACTCGCGCGGCGAGTGGCGGTCGATCATCACCCCGACGGCTCTTCCGGCTGGCTCGGTCGTTGTCCATTCACGGGGTTAATCTAGCTGGATTCTTTCTTGTCTTGTTCTGAACCACTCAAGCAATCATCCAAGGCGCTCTCCCTCTACACGGGATCACCCGCCGTTCTTGACTAGTCGCATGTCCAACTACATCCGCATCGTGTGTGTCATGATTGTCCGACTGCCTTTAGCCGCGTTCGCATCTGTCTTTCTGGCGCTCTTCTTTGCCAGCCCCGCCCATTCCGGCACCAGCACAGCGCTCGTGGGTCAATCCATCACTTTCGCGGTCTCGGCGGACGGGACGACTCCGTTTTCTTATCAATGGTTCAAGAATGGAGCGATGATCGCGGGTGCCACAGGGGCGACGTATTCGATCAGCGGAGTGCAGGCGACGGATGCGGGTGATTATTATGCGAGTGTATCAAATTCAGCCGGCAGCACCACGTCCGATACCGCGACGATCATGGTTGATACTGCTCCAGTGACCTCGACGATTACGACGCAGCCGGCGGGCCAGACGGTAGTGGCCGGTGCTTCGGTCACCTTCATAGTGGCCTCGAGCGGCGCGCCCGCGCCGACGTTCCAGTGGCAAGTGTCGACCGACGGCGGGAGCACCTGGATGAACCTGGCTGACACGGGGCCGTACGGCGGATCGGTGACCGGGAAACTAACCGTCACCGGCGCCACGGTGGCGATGAACGGCAACCGATATCGCTGTGTGACGGCCAACGGCGTGAGTCCCGATGCCGCCAGTTTCGCGGCCACGCTGACGGTGATGGGCTTGGCCGACCAGGCGTTCCTGCAACAGCTATTTCTGGATGTTCTGGGCCGACCGATCGATTCTGGAGGGGCCGCGAGCTTAAGCGCGGCCCTGGCGGGAGGCGTGTCGCGGGCGGCGGTGCTGGGTGATCTGCTCGGCTCGACCGAGTACAGCCTGCGGGAGATCGAACCGGTGATCCGGCTCTACTATGCCGCCTTGGTGCGGTGCCCGGACAATGCGGGCCTCCAGAAACTGACCAACGCATTGCAGGCCGGCGCGCTCACTTTGACTGGTGCAGGCGACCAGTTTGCCAGCAGCGCAGAGTTCCTTTTGAACTATGGCAGTCTGAATAACACCAGGTATGTGCGGCTGCTCTACCGAAACATCTTGGGGCGCCAAGCTGATCCTGCGGGTCTGGCCTACTTGGTCGGCCAGCTCAATGCCGGCATCTCGCGCGGGACAGTGTTGGTTGGCTTCTCGGAATCGGACGAGTTCAAGGCCGACATCGCCAATCAGGTGGAGATCGTGCGGCTGTACTACCTGCTGTTGCATCGGATGCCAACGGCAACGGAGCTGCAGAACTGGCTGGGCTTCCTCCAAGGCTACGACCAGACGGACACTCTGTTCGCGCTCGGCTATCCGGCGGGCCTTGATCCGTCTTCCTATGTGCAACTGGTTTTCCAGGGCTTTTTGCGGCGGCCGGTCGATTCGGGTGCCCTCAGCGCCTTTGGCGGTGCTTTGACCGCCGGCACGGCTTCGCAGGGCAGCGTGGTGAGCACGCTGCTCGCTTCCGCCGAATTCAATACCTATGTCGCGCCAATCTCGCGGCTGTACCTGGCGGCCTTGCTCCGCGTCCCCGATCAACCGGGACTGGACAACTGGGTGGCATACTTGTGGGCGGGCAATTCGCTGCAATCGGCTGCCGACGCCTTTGTTGCCAGTCAGGAATTCACGAACCGCTAGGGTGCGCTGAGCAACAGCGACTATGTGGCTGCGCTTTATGTGAACGTTCTCGGCCGCCAGGCGGATTCGACCAGTCTGGCAAATTGGGTGGCGCAGCTGAATGGCGGCGCCAGCCGCGGGCAGGTCCTCCTGGGGTTTTCGGAGTCGCCGGAGGGCATTGGGTTGTCGGCCCCGACGGTGCGCACCTTCCTGAGCTATTTCACGTTCCTCAACGCCACGCCGGCCCAGTCGGATCTCGACTACTGGAAGAGCAACCTCACCACACTCGACGACCAGCTGCGTAACGATCTGCTCGCCGATCCCACGTTCACCAACAGCTCTTAGGCCCGGACGCTGGCGGCGCGGTGGTGGTGGCGATTATGCCGGAGGGCCAACAGCCCGGGGAGCGAACCCTAATTGGAATGGCTCAAGATTTTCTTTTTCTCCGCCTGAAACTCCTCGTCCGTCAGAATGCCTTTCTTGCGCAGGTCATCGAGTTTCATCAGCTGGTTATAAAGATCGTCGGTTGCCTGCTTCTGGGCGACCGCGACCGCGACCGGCGCCGCGTATCTGGCCCCCGCAACCGGAGCAGGCGCGCTGGGCAGATCCGCTTCTCCCGGGTTGACTGCCCTGAAAACGACCTTGGCGCTGGCGTAACCGGTTGCGTAAAACGGCTTGTCCACTACGACATCCAGCACCTTCAACTCTTTGCCCTGAGCAGCACAGAAATGAGCCGCGTCTTCCTTGGCCTTGGCGGTCATTTTCTCGGTGTCTCTGGCGAAAGCGGTATCGGCTGTGCGGGTGACCGTGTAGGTGCCGTCACCCATCGAGACCACCGCCGATTTTGTGGCGCAACCCAACAATGCGACGCAAATTGAGAGCCCGGAAAGTGTCCAGCCTGCGGTTTTCATGTTCACTACTGGAGAATCATCGCATCTGCCATGCAGGTCAAGGCTGAGCTAGACGATTGCGGAATTCGGCCGACAGCAAGTCCAGCACGAGTTGCTGCAAACGTCGATCGGCAATCTGCAAACCATACGCCTTGCCCAGGACCTGCAGGCGATAGAGCGAACCGGTGGTCAGGGAGCGCAATTTTGCCTCATCAACCTCCGCCAGGCACTGGCGAACCTGTTCGCGGGCCAGATCGGCCCGCTTGTTCCGCGCGAGCACGACCGCCAGGCTGACCCGCCGGTCCCACGGCAGGCCGCGGTCGCCCCGGCCTGCCAGGCGTCGGAGCAGCGATTCAAACGTGCGCGCAAAATTGGCCTGGTCGTCGCGGGCGGATTCAACCTCGGCCCGGACGGTGAGCGCGCCCAGATCGGCCGGATAGCGCCGCAGCGCCTGCCCTGCGCCCGCCGCTTGATCCAATTGCCCCATTTCCAGAAAATACTCGGCGATCCGGCTGGCGGCTGCCGCGTCGTCCTGATTGTCGACCACTTCAAGGATCGTGATGGACTGTTTCTCCAGTCCGGCAATGGTCGGGAACTGATAGGGCACCGGCTTGAGCCAAGGGGGTAATTGCCAGTGCATTAGCATTGCATAGAACGTTCCCTCGACCTGACCCATTCCCATGCGCGTATAGACTTCGAGGTAGGAATCCCACGAGGGAATGATGATATGGGTGATCCCGCGCTGGTCGATCAACTCCTTGGCCTCCTCCGGGGTTGACGCGCTCAAGATGCGGACGGCGACCCCAAGACCATCCATGTTGTCCTTGCTGACCGTCGCCAATCCGCGCAGCCCGCCGAAATAATGCAGGGTGACGGTCTGGTTGTTGGGCGCCAGAATCACCGCGCCCTGGATCCCAACATGCCGCGCGAGCCAGCGGGCCAGATCGCGCTCCACCAGGCTCCAGATGTCGGTCTCTCCCAGCGCATCCTTCGTTTCGCCTTCGATCCGCGGGAAAACCTGAAATGCGCCCGGCACCAGGACCGCCGCCAGGAGTCCGACCCAGAACCAGCGGAGAAAACGATGACCGACCGTGCTCCGGATCGCTGTCGTGGTTACGACCAGCAGCGCCAGCAAAACCACGTCCACTTGGTTCCACCAGCTGAGCTGCAGGCCGGCAAATCCCAGCGCGACGACCAGCGGGCCCAGCACAATCGCGATCGACATCCGGAGAACTGCGCCGGTGTGCTGGCGCAGCAGCAACCATCCCGCCGGCAGGACGAGCAACACCGGCACGAGCGTGGCCCACATCCTGGGGATATTCGGCTCGTGAATCAGCCAGGACCAAATGTCGGCCGCGTAGCCGCCCGAGAGCCTGGTCAGTTGGAACGAAGACAGGTCGGTGTCCAGAAACCCCAGGTCATGCTTAACGTGCATGGCCACGGGCAGCGCCCCCAAGGCGGCGATGGAGAGCACCCAGATGGCAATCTCGCGAAGCCGCCACCGGGGTGGTGCCCCCTGGATCCAGGCCGTCACCCGGGCCAGCAATGCACCTGCGCCCAGCCAGGCGAGTCCGTAGAGCGGGTGAACGAACCGGAGCTGCCAGGAGCCCAGGTGATCGGGGAAGTACTCAATCAGATATCCCGCGAGGGTCGCCGCTGACCCACTGAGCGCCCAGGTCAGCCACGGCAGGGCCCTTGGTGCCACGGGGGGAATCCCGGTCTTGGCGGAGCGCGCCACCCAGGCTGCGATCAACCCGCCCAGGGCGATGCCGCCGAGCACCGGCGTTTGAACGGCCACGCCAACCCATAATCCCAGACCGCCCGCGACACCGGCGAGGAAGAACCAGCGCCGCGCCCGAACCTCCGCGCTCGCAGTCGCCGATTGCGCTGCCCCGACCCCGGCCAACAAGGGAAGCAAGCTCCCCAGCACAGCCGCCAGCATCAGACCGTGATCGTTGGGGGCTCCCGGCAGGAACCCCGCCGCGAACGGAAAGAAAGTCGCCGTGGCGATCGCAAGCAGAGAGGCCGGGAATGCGCCGAACTGCCAGGCCGTGAAAACGGTGATCCCTGCGAGCAGAAGCAGATGCAGGAGCGGGTCGGCGTACAAGGCCGCCTGCTCCACGGCCGGGCCGACCGGACGACCGGAAATCACCTGGTCGAACCGCGCGATCATTCCCAGCCACCACCGGTACGGCGAGGGCGAGTTTACCGCCCGGCCGAACGGCGCATTCTCATAGTCGATGTGACGCACGCGCCACTCCCGGCGGGCGAACATCTGTTGCGTCTGGTCGAGCCACTCGTAGCTGGTGTTGTCGTGTCCCGGCACAATCAACCGCGGTCGCCAAACGGCGCGACCGGCCGCCCCCGGGCCGGACTGCTCGGCCACCTCTGACACATCTTCAACCCGCCGCATCCGGAGCGTGTCGGTCCAGATCAGGAATCCGCACACGCAGAGCAGGATGACCACCCAGGCGTGGGGAAGAAATCGGAATGGGCTCCTCATTTGGGTTGCTGCATCGGCTGCGGGTTAGGAAGCGCGCATGCAAGGACACAAGAAACGAGGGAGCAAGCAAAGTTCGGAGACGTCTGGTCTTCGCTGGCCGCGGCTAGCGTCACTCCGAGGTACGCGCGTTGCTAAACGACCAAACTATCCTTGACTCCCCGGAGGGTGGTTAATCCCATCGCCCCCCGACCATGTCAGCCCGTATCCATCAAGGGAACGCCACGTCCTCGTCGCGTTTCGCTGGCAAATCCACGGCCCGAGCGCCGCGGCTGCCGCTTGCCTGGGAAAGGGCATGGTTCGGGCTGCGCTGGGCCGCGCTGGCGGCGGCGCTGTTGGCCGGTGCACCCGTCCGAGCCGGCGACGCGGCAGGTGGCATCGCCGAGAAACCGCTCGCTCCGCATCCCTTCCCCCGCGGAAAGACGATGTTCGTGCAACTCCCCGCCGAGGAGACGGGAGTGCGGACAGAGAATCGGTACAACGACCCCCGGATGTGGGGGGACCTCTATCAAGAGTTCGAGGACGGATCGATCGGCACCGGGGTGGCCATTGGCGACTACGACGGCGACGGACGGCCCGACCTCTTTGTCGTCAGCAAGACGGAAAGTTGCCGGCTCTTCCGCAACCTCGGCGGCTTCAAATTCGAAGATGTGACGGAAAAGGCGGGGGTCGGCGACCAGGGCGCCCAGGCCGGCATCTGGAAGCATGGAGTTACGTTTGTCGACGTGAACAACGATGGCCGGCTGGATATCTATGTCTGCCGGTACAACGCCCCGAATCTGCTCTATATCAACCAGGGGGACGGGACGTTCAAGGAGATGGCCCACGCCTACGGGCTCGACGTGAAGGATGCGTCCGTCATGGCGTCGTTTTGCGACTACGACCGCGACGGCTGGCTCGATGTCTACATCACCACCAATCTGCTCGACAGCTCCCAGCATCCGAATGGCCAACGCGGTTATCTTTTCCATAACAACCGGAACGGCACGTTCACGGATGTCACTGATCGCGCCGGCATCAATGGGGAAGGGTGCAGCCATTCCGCCACCTGGTGGGATTACGACAATGACGGGTGGCCCGATCTTTATGTCGCCAACGACTACGGCGTCCCCGACAAGCTCTATCACAACAACCGGGACGGCACGTTCACCAACGTCATCGATCGTGTCGTGCCACACACCTCGTTCTATTCCATGGGCTCGGACCTTGGGGACGTAAACAACGACGGGCTCATCGATCTTCTCGTCGCCGACATGGCCACGACCACCCACTTGAAGGACCAGAACTCCATTGCCCAGTCGCGCGAGAAGGTCGTGGAGGGGGACGATTCGGTCGTCACACCGAAGTACCACCGCAGCGCCCTTTACCTGAACACGGGCACGGGTCGGTGCCTCGAAGCCGCCTACCTGGCCGGAATTGCCAACACCGACTGGACTTGGTCTCCGCGTCTTGAGGACCTGGACAACGACGGGCGGCTCGACCTCTTTGTGACCAATGGCTTCAACCGCGATCCCAATCCCGATGTCTACGTGCGCATGATCCATGCGGGAAGCCTGGCTGAACGCCACCGGATCATGCACGACAGCCCGGTCCTGGTCGAAAGCCATCTGGCCTTTCGCAATCTCGGCGACCTACAATTCGAAAACGTCAGCGCCGCCTGGGGCCTCAATCAGAAGGGTGTGAGCTTCGGCTCGGCCTTTGGCGATCTGGGCGGTGATGGCAACCTCGACCTGGTTTACACAAACTTCCAGAGCGGCGTGAGCCTGTTCCGCAACGACAACGACACCGGGCACCGCGTGATCATCGACCTGCGCGGGACCGTCTCCAACCGTTTTGGCGTGGGCGCGATCGTCCGGATCGAGAGCGCGCTGGGCGTGCAGGTGCGCCAGCTCTGGCTGGCCCGCGGCTATTCTTCGAGCAGCGAGCCGATGGTTCATTTTGGCCTCGGTCGGGACACGACGATCAGGCAGCTCGCCGTGACCTGGCCCAGCGGGCTCGTGCAGACCTTTGCCAACCTGCCCGTCGACCGGCGGTTCACGATCACGGAGCCCTCAGGCGCCGCCCCGGAGCTGTCGACAACGGAGACGCCGATGCCGCACGGACAATTCAGCGAAGTGAGCCAGGCGACCGGCCTGGCGCTGCGCACCCGCGAGGAACCGGTGGACGAAGACTCACTGCAGCGACTGGTCCCCGTGCGCCTGAACCGCCGCGGCCCCGCCTTGGCGGCAGGGGAGATTGATGGCAGCGGGCGCGATTCGGTGGTCATGGGTGGCACGACCCTGGATCCCCGGCGCATTCTGCGCGGAGTGGAGGGAGGACCATTCACGGCGGTGGACATCCCGGCGTTTGCGACCGGCGCCGAGGTCAATGACGGACCGGTGCTCTGGTTCGATGCCGATGGCGATGGAAAGAACGACCTGCTCGTGACCAAGGGAGGCAATTCTCTTCCGGCCGGCGCGCCGGAGTATCAGCCAAGGTTGTTCCTGAACGACGGCCGTGGTGGTTTCCGGCCGGCTCCGGATGGCACGCTGCCGCCGCTGCTCATCAACGCGGGCGCGGTGGCGGCCGCCGATTTCGATCACTCAGGGCGGCTCGGCCTTTTCATCGGAGGGCGGGTCTTGCCCGGCCAATATCCGACTCCGCCGCAAAGCGCACTCCTCGCCAACCGGGGGGCAAGTTCGAGGACGTGACCGAGGCGCTCGCACCGGGATTGCGTGAAGTCGGGATGGTGACCTCCGCTCTGTGGAGCGATGTCGACGGCGACGGCTGGCCGGATCTGCTGCTCACGCTCGAGTGGGGCAATGTGAAGTGCTTTCACAACAACCAGGGCAAAGATTTCGAAGACTGGAGCGAGCGGGCGGGCTTTGCCGCCGCGGGCACGGGCTGGTGGACCTCGATTGCCGCGGCGGACTTCAACGGCGACGGCCGGATGGACTATGTGGTCGGCAATGTCGGGCTCAACACCCAGTACCACGCGGACGCAGTGCATCCCGCCTTGCTTTTCTCCGGCGACTTCAAGGGGGACGGTTCGACGCAGCTCATCGAGGGTTACTACGAAGGCGACAAGCTCTATCCCTGGCGCAGCCGCCAGTATCTCGCCACCACCATCCCGGCGATTCTGAAACGCTTTCCAACGAACGCTTCCTACGCAAAAGCCACCCTGGGCGAGGTCGTTGGCGAGGGCAGGCTCGCCGCGGCCCGGCGCTTCGCTGCCACGGAATTACGCAGCGGGGTTTTCCTCAGCCAGCCGGACGGCACCTATCGCTTTGAGCCGCTGCCCCACTTGGCGCAGATTTCGCCATTGCAGGGCATCGTGGCCGGGGATTTTGACGGCGATGGCCATGCGGATATCTATGCGGTGCAGAACTCCTACGCACCGATTCCGGCGGTCGGCCACTTCAACAACGGACTCAGCCAACTGCTGCGCGGCGACGGCCACGGCCACTTCACGCCGGTGCCTCCGGCCGAGAGCGGATTGATCGTGCCTGGTGATGCCAAGGCGCTGATCGTGCTGGATCTCGACGGGGACGGCTGGCCGGATTTCGTCGTCTCGCGAAACAACAATACCACACTAGCGTTTCATAATAACGGCGTTTCTGGTCACCATCCACTGCGCGTTGTATTGCGTGGCCCAGCCGGAAATCCGACCGGCGTGGGAGCGCGGATCACCGTGGAGCTGGCCGACGGCTCTACGCAAACCAGCGAGGTCTATGCCGGCTCAGGCTATTATAGTCAGTCCACTGCTTCTTGTTTCTTCGGTTTTCCGGATTCCAATCCTCCGAAGCACATTCGGGTGCGCTGGCCATCAGGGATCACAACAGTTTATGACGGGCCGCCAAGGTCGGCCACCCTTAATTTTTCCGCCCCGCCAACCACCGGGCAGCCATGACGAGATTATCTTGCCCAACAATCCGGGAAAGCATCGTAGGGGCGCAGGCTTGCTGCGCCCATGTTGGAAGACGTGACAAGTTCGCGCTCCTGCGCTGGATCCTGGCGGGCGCCATCTTTGCCGGGGCGGTCGCCCGAGCGGCGGACCCCGCAGGCAGCATCGCCGCGAAGCCGCTCGCCCCGCATCCGTTTCCGCAGGGGAAGACCATGTTTGTCGAGCTTCCACCGGACCAGACAGGGGTGGTGACCACCAATAATTTTGCCGATCCGCGGATGCGGGGTGATCGCTACCAGGAATTCGAGACGAGTTCAGTCGGCACGGGGGTGGCCATCGGGGATTACGACGGGGACGGTTTGCCGGACATCTTTGTCGTGAGCAAGACCGAGAGCTGCCGGCTCTTCCGCAATCTTGGCAACTTCAAGTTCGAGGACGTGACGGAGAAGGCCGGCGTCGGGGATCACGAGGCGGCGGCGATGATCTGGAAGCAGGCGGCGACTTTTGTCGACGTGAACAACGATGGGCTGCTGGACATCTATGTCTGCCGGACCGGAGCCCCGAATCTTCTCTATATCAACCAGGGAGACGGGACCTTCAAGGAAATGGCCCACGCCTACGGGCTCGACGTCAACGATTCTAGCGTCGTTGCTGCCTTCTGCGACTACGACCGCGACGGGTGGCTCGATGTCTATATCGCGACCAACATCCTTGATATCGTAAATCATCCGAACGGCCAGCGCGGCTATCTTTTTCATAATAATCGCAACGGCACTTTCACGAACGTGACCGCCCAGGCCGGGATCGTGGGGGAAACGCAGAGTCATTCCGCCACCTGGTGGGACTACGATAATGACGGCTGGCCCGATCTTTATGTCGCCTACGACTACGGGCTTCCCGACAGTCTTTATCATAACAACCGCGACGGGACGTTCACCAACGTCATCGATCGGGTCGTGCCGCACACTTCGTTTTCCTCGATGGGCTCGGATGTGGGCGATGTGAACAACGACGGGCTCATCGATTTCCTGGTGGCCGACATGGCCGGAAGTACTCACGAAGCGGAAAACCACATGACCGCTGACTTTCGGGCAAGGACACCAGACCTGCCGAACGACTCCACGGCGGCGCCGAAATACCACCGCAACGCGCTGCTGCTGAACAGCGGTACGGGCCGCTGCCTCGAAGGCGCTTACCTCGCCGGTATAGCCGCTACCGACTGGACCTGGTCGCCGCGGTTCGAGGATCTGGATAATGACGGCCATCTCGACTTTTTTGTGACCAACGGTTTTCCCCGGGATCCGGGCACCGACGTGCAAAAACGCTTGATGGGCGCTGAAACGCCAGCTGCGCGCATCCGGATCATGTATGCCAGCCCCGAGCAGACCGAGGTTCATCTGGCCTACCGCAATCTCGGCGACCTCCAGTTCGAGGATGTCAGCGCCGCCTGGGGCCTCGGCAAGAAGGGAGTGAGTTTCGGGACGGCCTTCGGCGACGTTTACGGGGACGGCAATCTCGACATTGTCTATGCGAACTACCACGCAGGCGCCACCCTGTTGCGCAACGACAACGACACCGGCCACCGCGTGATGATCGATTTGCGCGGGACCATCTCCAACCGTTTCGGCATCGGCGCGCTCGTGCGGATCGAAAGCGCGCTGGGCGTGCAGGCGAGCCAGCTCTGGCTGGCCCGCGGTTACATGTCCAGCAGCGAGCCGGCGGTTCATTTCGGACTTGGCAACGATACCCTCATCAAGCGCCTTACCGTGACCTGGCCCAGCGGCCTCGTGCAGACCTTTGAGAACCTGCCCGTCGACCGGCGTTTCACGGTCACGGAACCGTCAGGTCCGGCCCCGGCGTTGTCGACCAGCGCGAAGCAGATGCCGGGCGGGCAGTTCATCGAGGTTAGCCAGGCCGTCGGCTTGGCGTTGCGTTCGCGCGAGGAGGTCGTCGATGAGACTGCGCAGCAACGGCTGCTTCCGATCAGGCTCAACCGTCGCGGTCCCGGTCTGGCGGTGGGAGATGTCGATGGCAGCGGATCGGACACGGTGGTGGTGGGCGGCACGACCTTGGATCCTCTGCGCATCCTGCATGGCGCGGCGTCGGGACAATTCACCGAGGCGGCTGCCCCGGCGCCCGCCGCCGGCACTGAGGTCGATGATGGACCGGTGCTCTTGTTTGATGCCGCCGGCAATGGAGCGAACGACTTGCTCGTGACCAAAGGCGGCAACTCCCTGTCGGCGGGAGATCCGGAGTATCAACCGAGATTGTACCTGAACGATGGGCATGGCCGCTTCCGGCCGGCGCCGGACAACGCGCTGCCGCCGCTGCCGATCAGCGCGGGCGCCGCGGTCGCCGCCGACTTTGATCACTCCGGCCGGCTCAGCCTGTTCATCGGCGGGCGCGTCCTGCCCGGCCAGTATCCGCTGACGCCGCAGAGCGCGCTGCTCGCCAACCGTGGGGGCAGATTTGAGGATGTGACCGACGCGCTCGCGCCGGGGTTGCGCGAAGTCGGCATGGTGACCTCCGCACTGTGGAGCGATGTCGATGGCGACGGCTGGCCGGATCTGCTCCTCACGCTGGAGTGGGGCCACGTGAAGTATTTTCACAACAACCAGGGCAAGAGTTTCGAAGACTGGACTGAGAAGGCGGGATTTGCCGCCGCCGGCACCGGCTGGTGGAACTCGATCGCGGCGGCGGATTTCAACGGCGACGGCCGGATGGACTACGTGATCGGGAATCTCGGCTTGAACACTCAGTATCACGCGGACCCCGTCCACCCGGCCCTGCTGTTCGCCGGTGATTTCAAGGGTGACGGTTCGACGCAGCTCGTCGAGGGTTTCTACGAAGGTGACAAGCTCTATCCCTGGCGTATCGTGCGGGATCTCGGTGCCGTGATTCCGTCAGTTCTTAAGCGCTATCCCAAATTCGATCTTTACGGGCGGGCGACGCTGGGCGAGATTCTCGGGGAGGACAAGCTGGCCCGTGCCCAGCGCTTCGCCGCAACGGAGTTTCGGAGCGGGGTTTTCCTCAGCCAGCCCGACGGCACCTTCCGCTTTGAGCCGCTACCGCGCATCGCGCAGATCGCTCCTTTTCAGGGTCTGGTTGCAGGGGACTTTGATGGCGACGGCCACGCGGACATCTATGCGGTGCAGAATTCCTACGCGCCGATCCCCTACGTCGGCCGCTTCGATGGCGGGCTTGGCCAGTTTTTGCGCGGCGACGGCCATGGACATTTCACGCCGGTGCCGCCGGCCGAGAGCGGGCTGATCGTGCCGGGCGATGCCAAGGCCCTCGCCGTGCTCGATCTCGATCAGGACGGCTGGCCCGATTTCGTGGTCACTCAGAACCACAACACGACCCTGGCGTTCCGCAACCGTGGAGTGGCCGGTCGGCATTCCCTGCGTATCCAGTTGCGCGGTCCAGCGGGCAACCCAACCGCCGTCGGCGCGCGCATCACGGTCGAACTGGCTGACGGATCGGCCGAAACCAGCGAGGTCTACGCCGGGTCCGGTTATTACACACAGTCCACCGCGTCCAGCTTTTTTGGCTACCTTGACTCCAATCCTGCGCGCAAGATCCGTGTCTGCTGGCCGGCCGGTTTGACCGTGGAATATGGGGTTCCGTCCGGCGCTTCCAGCCTCACGCTGCAATCCAAATCTCCGTAGGCCGGATCCATGCGATTGCTGGCAATTCTCCTGGTGACCATGCGGAGCGATCGGTGTGGCGGTGGAGGAAGCCAGCTTGAGGGCGATGATCGGTCGCAAGCGACCTTCCGACATAGTTCCGGCAAAGAGGATATGGATTACGCAGGTTGACCCGCCCCGATGCCAACAGAACCTTGACCCAAGCGGTGCCGGCGGCGATTCTGCCTGTGTGGAACAAGAACCGAGGGCAGAGGGTCCTATACCCGATCTCAGCGGTTCAATCTAACCACGGATTACACAGATTGGACAGATACAGAAGATTTCAGGTAGGATACGCCTTGAGGCTTTGTTATCTGTTGGGTGAAGCCAATAGGATTTAAAATGGATTGATAATCAGTGCTATACGTGAGATCCGTGGTGACATTTGCGGTTTCTAGGACCACCAATTCAAATTGATGGATAAATCCGGCCAAGACTCGGTGCGGGTCACCATCAAACAGGTGGCCCTGGCGGCGAAGGTCCACTATTCGACTGTCTCGATGGCGCTTCGGGGAAGCGGCCGGATCCCCGCCGCCACACGGGATCGCATCCAGCAGATTGCGGCGAGAATTGGCTACCAGCAAGATCCCGTCATGCAGTCGCTGGCGGCCCAGCGGAGTCGGTGCAGCGGGTTGCATCGCGAACCGCGTATCGTATTCGTGACAAACCGCTGGGCGACAGCCGAACTTGGTACCGGCGTCTTTTTGCGCGAATTCGCTGACGGTGTTCGTCACCAGGCGGAGTTGATGGGTTGTGCCTGTGACCTCCTGCCGGTCGACGGCGAAAAGCCCGGCCACGCTGAGATCGAACGCCAACTCGATCCTGCGCAGACGGACGGCATCATCATCGGGGCCTTTGATCCCCAGTTGCCCGGTTTGGACTTGGACTGGTCGCGGTACGCCGTGGTGAAAATCGACTCTGCGTTCATGCTTCCGGATGTCACGCTTGTCGCTAACGACCAATTGCAGATCGCGCGGGCCGCGTTTTATAACGCCTGCCGTCTGGGTTACCGCCGCATCGGCATGGCGGTGGGTCAGGCCGAGGAGGAATCCACCCGGAGCCTGTATTCCGCGGGTAGTTACGTCGCCCGGGAAGAGCTGCAGATACCTGACGTGCCTATCCTCTATCTCCGGGAACATCAGGACGATCCCTTGGCAAGCGCGCGTCGCCTGGTGAATTGGGCCCGGGAGCACCGTTTGCAGATCGTGCTCAGCAGCTGGAGTTCAATCCGCGATTTGCTCGGCGCCGGCGGCCTGCAGGTTCCGCGCGACATCGCCTGCATGTGCCTATGCCTGAATGCTCCCGATCCGGCCCTGGCTGGAGTTATCCAGCACCATTTTGTGGTGGGGCAGAAGGCCGCGGAAGCGCTCGCCTTGCTCATCATGCGTCGCAAACGGGGGCTGGCGACGCCGAGCGCTACCACTTATGTCGTGGGAACCTGGCAGGATGGAGCTTCCGCCCCACCTTGCGGTCTGCGCCAGCCATGAATCCGTCCGGCCCCAACCAGCGGCGGGTCACGATGTCTGATGTGGCATCGGTGGCCCATGTGCACAAGAGCACCGTGTCGCTCGCCCTGCGCAACCAGCCACAGTTGAACGCCGCAACTCGTGAGCGCATTCGGAAGATCGCCATGGAACTCGGCTACCGGCCCGATCCGATGCTCGAACTGTTCAACCTTCATCGCCGGACGCTGGCCCCCCCCCGACCGGCAGGCGCGCTGGCATTTGTCAGCGACCTGCCGAACCCGGCGGCGTTTGCCCGTTCAGAACGGCACGAGATGATATTCTCGGCTGCCCGGGAGGAAGCCAAGCGCCTGAGTTTCGCGCTGGAGTTGTTTTTGGTCGGTTCGGCTCAGCTTTCGCCGGCACGCTTGTCTCAGGTGCTGCAGGCGAGAGGCATCACCGGGATTCTGCTCGGCGCCCTCTCGCCTGCCACGCGGTCGCTCAATATTGATTGGGGCAAGTTCTGCGTGATTGGAATTGAATCGATGCAGGTGGAGCCCCGGGTGGACAATGTCTCAACGGATTATTGCCAGGCCGCCCGGCTCTCTTTTCTTCAGCTCTGGCAACGCGGGCGCCGAAATGTTGGTTTCGCCGTCGCCCAAAGCTTGGGCGCGGAGATTGAAGGCCAGTTGCGGGCCGGGTATCTGGTCGAGGCCTACGCCAAGGGCTCGGCCCGAAAGGTCCCTTGCTTCCGGATAGCCGAGAATAGCGCGAACATCGAATACCTCTCGGAATGGATCGTTGCCGAGAAACTCGATGCGGTGGTGGGATGTGGCGTCGATGTCCCGGGCTTGGCTACATCGATCAATTCGGGTGAGGGCGGAACGGTGGCCTGGGCCTCAATTGACATTCGGGATCTCCCGTCCGGGTGCCCATGCGTCCCTGGGATCCTTGGCGACCTTGGAAGGCGCGCCGTCGAACTGTTGATCATGCGGCTCCAGATCAATCTCCTTGGATTGCCTGCCAACCCTGCAACCACTTTTTTCCCAGTTGAATGGCGGGACTAGGCCGGGAATATTAAAAACTTGGTCAAATGGATGAACAACGGATCGCTGTGCAGCGTCCTTAGGGCGTGTATACCTACCCTCGAGTTGTACCAATTCACCCCGCAAAACGTGCAGTTCACCCTATTGGATAGATTCTGCATCCTCTAGTTTGCCGATTCAGGGCGGACACCATGCGCCCTGATATCTGTCGTCTGTAAATAAATCATTCTCTTGTTCCTAACCCCCCAAATCATGCAACGACCAAATAGACGGTTCATCGCCGTATCCGTCACATCTGTGACGTGTCTCGTCGCTGTATTGCGCTTGTCTGCGCAAACAGTGACGCCCCCTGACCAGGGGCAAACCAAGCCAGCTACCGTAGTCGCCGCCAGCAGTGCCGAGAGCGAACAGGTAGTGGTGCTCTCGCCGTTCGTGGTGGAAGCCAGCGAGGACAAAGGCTACACGGCCACGTCCACGTTGGCCGGCACCCGCGTCCGCACTGACCTGAAGGATATCGCTTCGTCCATTTCGGTGGTGACGGAGCAATTCCTCAAGGACACCGGAGCGACGAACAGCGCCGATTTGCTGGTGTATACGCCGAGCACGGAAGTCGCGGGCATCCGCGGCAACTTCTCCGGCGTGAACGGAGCAGGTGGCGTCTATCAGGAGAACACCGTCAGCCAGACCACCCGTGTTCGTGGTTTGGACTCGGCTGATAACACGCGCGATTATTTCCTTACGGATATTCCGTGGGATGGTTTCAATGTCGGACGCGTCGATCTTCAACGTGGCCCGAATTCCATTCTGTTCGGCGTCGGCAGCCCCGCTGGTATTGTCAACACGAGCTTGAATGATGCGTCGTTTAAGACCGCCTATCATTACGAGATCCGCGCTGATGAATTCGGCTCGCTGCGCAATGTGGTCGATCTGAATCAGAACCTTGTCCCCGGCGTCCTCTCGATCCGCGTCGCCCTTCTGGACGACAAAGAGCTGTATGAGCAAAAGCCGGCTTTCAACAACACCCGGCGTGAGTACGTCGCGCTGCGTTTCGACCCGAAGCTCTTCGGTGAGAACAGCCACACGTCCTTCCGGGTGAAATATGAACAGGGCAACATTGACTCGAACGATCCGCGGTCCATCCCTCCGATCGACACCATCAATCCGTGGTTTGTGTCGGGGAGCAACCAGTATGGCAATCCGGGTTTCAATAAGCTCATCCTCAACCAATTCAACCCGCGACAGATGTTTGACGGAATCGCCTACCCGGGTAACACCGGCGGGACCCTGGCAAACGGCTTGGACCTGGTGAATCAGGGTCGGTCGTTCTGGCCCGATATCATCAATTACTATGAAGGAACCCCCTACGGCCAACAGGTTGCCAATGGTGTGAGCGCTCCGGTCTATCCGAGCGGAGTGCCGATCAAGACGATTACGGCCCAACCCAATACGGGCTTGGGACTTAATTCCCTGGGGCTGACGCTCAATAACGGCGGCAGCACACTCGGTGCGTTGGACGGTGGGTGGCTGCCCAAGGCCGTCCCGGAACTGAGCTCCTATCTGCCCAACCTCGGGGGCACCGCGAACTTTGGCGGCAAAGCCGTTCCCGGCGCTGTTTATTACTCGGACGTTCTCCTCCGCGACCCGAGCGTATTTAACTTCTACAAGATGCTCCTCGACGGCCCGAACAAGCACGAGTCGCAGAATTGGAAAGCTTACAATGCGACGTTCGACCAGAGCTTCCTCAATGATCGGCTGGCATTCCAAGTCGCGGTTGACCACCAGTCCTACACCACGGTCGACGAAGGTTGGATGACCGGTCAGAATTACGAGATCAACGTCGACATCAACGCCACCTATGCTGACGGAACGCCCAATCCGAATGCGGGACGGCCTTATGCGGGCAACGGAGCTTCTCAGCCTGGCTTGAATACTTCCGAGACTCGGGTTCGTGATGTGTTCCGCTTCACCCCGACGGGCGAGTTTCGTCCGTCAGACTTCCTCGGCGACACCACGCTGGCCAAGATCATTGGCAAGCAGGATTTCACCGGATTGTATGAGAGGGATCAAGTCACCGACACGAACCTTCATTTCGCCGAGTTTGCGGTCAACCCACAATACATCCTCGACAATTCGAACAACGCCTCGGGGATCTCGCCTCCGCCTACGGGTCAATTGGAGCAGAACCGCAGCTTTGAATGGATCGTTTATCTCGGGCCCAGCATGCTCAATAGCGCCAGTGCGCACAATGCCCACTTGACGAACATCCCGTTTATCGTGGCTCCGCCGAGACAACAGACGGTGACGAACTTCAACTCCCGTTGGAATAAGCCCTTGGATCCTACGACTCCGGGTTATGTCAATCCGTCGGCTTCGTTTACCTATCTCCCCACGGGCACTAACCCCTTGGGTAATAACAACGTTCTGACCCCGACATACTCTCCTACCGGAGAGGTGGTTACTAACGGCACGCAAAGCGACAATCCCGCCAACTACGTCGGCTGGCAGCAGGAAGAAGTCCAGTGGATGTTTGCCAGCAATCCTCAGGACTATCCCGACATGGTTTCAAGCGCCAATCGTACGAAGTTCATTGATACTTCCCGGGGCGCAACCTGGCAGGGTTATCTCTTGGACGGCGACTTGGTTGGGACCTTCGGATGGCGCAAGGATGTCATCACCAATTATCAGTCGAACTCCCCGGTGAATGCTATCTCCGGCTTCGTGAGCCAGGACTTCCCGGACGACCCGGGTTCCCGGACCGACGTTCGGGGCGAGAGCAAAACATGGGGTGTGGTTTACCATCTCCCGAAAGTGCTGGTCTCAAAGCTGCCATGGGATTCGACCATCAGCTTCTTCTACGACCGGGGCAGCAATTTCAAGGCTGACGCTTCGCGTCTTAGCTTGGCGGGCACGATTCTGCCGAACACTCTCGGCAACACCAAGGAATATGGTGTTACGATCACCACGTTGCATGACAAGCTGACATTGAAGATCGACAAGTTCAGCACCAAGGTCGCGAATGCGACCTTGGCCGGAACCCAGGGCAACAACATCGCCGGCTTGAGCACCAACGCCTACTTCATTCCGGATGGCTCAATCTGGGGTTACGGTTGGGCGACCTACCTGCAGGACGCTCTGGCGAACAACGGCGCGGGCAGCCATGGTGCGACGATTAGCACTTACGGCGATTTCGCCAATTCTGACGGTTATGCCGGTAGTGCTACCAGCGGTACGCCCTCTCAACAGGCTGCGGCCCTCAACTACGACCTCAATGGCGGCCCGGTGCAAAATGCTCCCGCGGGTGCTGATGCTTTTCATTCGCATTACGCTGGTGGTTTGGCCGTGGTTAACGCGTGGGTAAATTCACCGTATCCCGCGACGTTCTTCTCGAGTTACAATCTGTCTCCGGCTCTCGTTCCAACCATTGGACATGCGTCCGGCAATCTGCGGGATTCCTATCCCGCCGGATACAATGACTCGGGCGGGCCGCAAACCGGTGGTGGTTCTGCGTTCGGCAATCACCAGACGACGGTGACGAATCTGTCGGAAGGTACCGAAGTCGAACTGCAGTTCCAGCCGACCAAGAATTGGAATATCACGGTCAACTACACGAAGGAAGATGCGACACACGAAAACATCGACCCGACTTCGATTGGCTTCATGAGCCTAATGACCGGATTCATGAATGGACCTGGTGGCCAGATCCGTTTGTGGGGAAACCAAGGACTTAACAGCGGCACCACTAATGTACTTGGCACGGATTGGGATTCGAGCCTCGTTGCACCCTATGCGGTGACCGCGAACCAACTCGGCCACGAAGCGCCGGAGGTCTCGCCCTGGAGGCTCAATCTGATCAACACGTACACGTTTGATCACGGTGCCATCAAGGGTCTGTTCGTTGGTAGCGCCTTCCGCGAGGAAGCCGGCCGCATCATCGGTTATCACTTTAGCTCAACATTCGTTAACTCGATCTCGAGTGACCCGAATTACGCCGGAGTGATATCCCTCACCCAAGGTGGACTTGATGTCAATGATCCGTACCGTGGGAAGAATGACTGGCATATTGATGCGTGGGTTGGCTATTCGAGAAAGCTCACTCGGAGCATCGACTGGCGGATTCAGCTCAATTGCCGTAGCGTCGGTGAACGCGACCATCTGGTGACCGCTGGCGTGAACCCGGACGGCACGATTACGCTGGCGCGTATTGAGGAAGGAATGGGCTTCCAGCTGACCAACTCGTTCGACTTCTAAGACGCCCTGCCTCTAAAGCGGCCCTGACGCTTTAGTTTTAGGCAAAAATTCAAGTCCGGTGGCGAAAGCCACCGGACTTTTTTTGGCTGCGCCCGACAGGGCGCACCTGCTTGACAGTGAACATCGAAAGCAACGAGGTAAGCGTGTCGAGAGGCTTGTCGCCGGGCCAATTGCCTATGGGGGAACAGTCCACCAATGTTTATTCCCGTCCGATGTTGTAAAACGCGTTTTGCCGTGGGGCGGCATGAGGCCGGCTCAACGTTATTGAGGGGAAACGAGCAGAGTATCGGATCCTGCAGGAACGCTTTGTTCAGTGACAACTCCTGCTGGCCAGCGAACGCGGACCTTCTTCGGCGGATTGCCCTCGAGAGAACCAAAAAAACAAGCGGCAGTCGACTGGCTGTAGTAACCCGAGCCCGCGTAGACCTCGCTGACTTGGGTTGATCCATCCGCAAGCTCGACCGTGATCCGTGCGCCGATCGCGGTCGGATTGCCGATCGGACCACGGAGCTGAACGCGCAGGGAATGGCGACCGGGCACGCCGCTGTTGCGAAAGACGAGCGTGGTGTTGTTGTTCCGGGTGACAACGAACCCGGGCCATCCGTCATGATCGAGATCGAGCACGGCGAGGGCCTTGGCATCACCGGGCACAATCAGCCCGCTCCCGGTCGGCGGCACCGGCGCAAAATGGCCGTGGCCGTCGCCTCGCAGCATCAAACTAAGTCCCCCGTCAAAGCGTCCGACCGCTGGCACCGGGGCGTACGAGTTTTGCACTGCATAAATATCGGCGCAGCCGTCCCCATCGAAGTCCCCCGCGACCAAGCCCTGAAAAGGCGCCATCTGGGCCATGCGGGGAAGTGGCTCGAAACGGAATCTCCCGTCGGGCTGGCTGAGAAAGACTCCGCTGCGCAATTCGGTGGCGGCGAAGCGCTGGGCGGCCGCGAGCTTGTCCGGGCCGAGAATCTCACCCAAGGTCGCGCGGGCATAGGAATCGTTCCGGGGATACCGCCTCATTATTGACGGAATCACCATTCCGAGATCCCTGCGGCTTCGCCAGGGAAACAGACGCTCTCCTTCGTAATAAGCTTCGAGCAGCTGCGGCTGTTCGCCCTCACCGTTGAAATCGCCAAGAAACAGCAGCGCAGGGTGGGCAGGGTCCGCATGGTACTGGGTATTCAATCCGATGTTGCCGACCACGTAGTCCATCCGTCCGTCGCCGTTGAAATCCGCCGCGGCGATTGAGTTCCACCAGCCGGTGCCGGCGGCGGCAAAGCCCGCCTTCTCGGTCCAATCTTCGAACCCCTTGCCCTGGTTGTTGTGAAAATACTTCACGTGGCCCCATTCAAGCGTGAGCAGCAGATCCGGCCAGCCATCGCCGTCGACGTCGCTCCATAGCGCGGAGGTGACCATCCCAACTTCCCGCAATCCCGGTGCGAGAACGTCGGTGACATCCTCGAACTTGCCGCCCCGGTTCGCGAGCAGCGCGCTGTGAGGGGGCAGGGGATACAGTCCGGGCAAGACGCGTCCGCCAATGAACAGATCGAGCCGGCCGTCGTGATCAAAGTCCGCGGCCGCCACCGCCCCCACGCTGATCGGTAGCGGAGGCAGCGCGTCATCCGGCGCCGGACGGAAACCGCCATGACCATCGTTCAGGAACAATTTCGGTTGATACTCCTGCGCGCCCGCGGGCAGGGAGTTGCCCCCTTTGGTCACAAGCAGAGCCATCTTCCCGCTGCCTTCGGCGTCGAACAGCAATATAGGTCCGTCATCGACCGCGCCGGGCGGCAGGAGCGACGAGGTGTCGGTGGCGGAGAATTGCCCCGACGATGAGCCGAGCAGGATCCGGGCGGGACTCTGGGTGGTCCCTCCCAGGATTACATCATCGATTCCGTCGGCGTTCGCATCCCCCACCGCCAGGCCTGGACCCCGGCGGTTGAGCCGGGTAGGCAGGAGTGGTTGGACTGCGGTCTCCTCTACTACCTCTTCGGTTGAGGGGATTGCCAGACCGGAGGCCTGGCTCACCTCGGTGAACTGACCCGCTGGCGATGGAGGCAGTTCGATCGGCAGCGCCGGAGCCGGGCCCCGCGGTTCAGTGATGGTGTAATGCCGATCAACGGCCAGATTGGTGAAAGACTGCGTCAGCCCGCTGGGCCACGTTGCAACCAGACGGCGGATGAGCGTGTCGTCTCCCAACCCGAAGTGCAGGATCGGCTCGCTGCTCGAGAGAACTCCGCGCGCCAGGACGAGTTGGCGCACCTGGACGCCCAAGGCACTTTCGATCCGGATGGTGGCGCCGACCCCGAAACGGTTGGAGACGGTCCCGCGCAGGTCGACGGTCACGCGGTGGCCCGTGTCGCAGTCATTGCGGAGAAGGGTGATGCCTTTCTGGTAATTCGAGTAAACCAGATCGAGATCGCCATCGCCGTCCAGATCGCCGAACGCCGAGCCAAAGCTGACGCCCTTCTGGTTGAGACCCCAGTCGGCGCTCACATTTTCGAATGCCAGATTGCCCAGATTGCGATAGGCGAGATGGGACTCGACCAACGCGGGACTGTCCCGCATGACGCGCCGTCGCGCGGCCGGCGTCTCGGCGCTCATTTGTCGGGAGAGCAGGTCGATATTGGTGGCCTCCCGGTACATGCCGTTGGTCACAAAGAGGTCGAGACGGCCATCATTGTCTAGGTCTTCGAAGCGCGGTGACCACGTCCAGTCGGTGGCCGCCAGGCCGGTGAGGAAGGCGGCTTCGAGGCAGTGGCCGGTTCCGGTATTAAGGAGCAGCGCGCTGCGCTCGTATTGCGGCGCAATCTGCGGATTCCTGACGTTCTCCTGTGTGCGGCCGCGCGAATCGGCCATGCCGCGCTGGTCCTTCTCGTGCGTGGTTGCGGCCATGTCGGTGATCAAAAAGTCGATCAGCCCGTCATTGTTCACGTCTCCCAGATCCGCGCCCATCGAGGAATAGGGCGTGTGCGGCACCACCTCATTGAGGACATCGGTGAAGGTACCATCCCGATTGTTGCGATAGAGCTTGTCGGGTGGTGCGAAATCGCTGCCTACATACAGGTCGGGCCAGCCGTCGTTATCGAAATCCCACCAGGTGGCGGAGTGTCCCTGTCCCTCACCGGCAATCCCGGCCCGCTCGGTCACGTTGGTGAAGGTGCCATTGCGATTGTTGTGAAAGAGGTAATTCCGCTGGCCCTTCGGATGATCCATCGCGTCCAGTATATTAGTCACAATGAAAACATCGAGCCAGCCATCCCGGTCATAGTCGCAAAAGGCCGCCATGACGGACGCATCCTTTACGTCCAATCCGTAGGCATGGGCCATTTCCTTGAAGGTCCCGTTGCCTTGGTTGATGTAGAGGAGATTTGGGGCGTTCCACCGGCAGATATAGATGTCCAGCAGGCCGTCGTTGTTCACGTCGACGAAGGTCGCTCCTTGCTTCCAGATCATCGCGTCCGCCCCGTGATCCCCGACTCCGGCCTTCTCCGTCACATCCTCGAACTTGAAGTTGCCGAGATTTCGGAAGAGCCGGCAGCTTTCGGTTTTGCTGACAACAAAGATGTCCGGGCGGCCGTCTCCGTCGTAGTCGCCGATGGCCACGCCGGTGCCGATCGATCCGCTTTCGAATTCGCGCGAGAGTTCCCCCCACATCTTGGGGTCCGCATAATCGTTCGTGGTCACGAGGCCGGTCTGCTGGGGGGAGAGCTCCACGAACATGGTCTTCCCGCGTGGTGCAGACCGGGGTGCCAGCGGTCGTCCGGTGATTTCATCCGCCGGCCCCGCCGCCGATCCCGGCGTCCCGCAGAACCAGATCACGGTCAACAAGGCACAGAGAATAGGACGCACCGGGCGCCTTTGCTCCTTCTGCCAGATGAGATTTGCGGAGAAGGACATGCGGGCTAACGATGGAACGCGGCGCATATCAGTGAGTCAAGATTGCGCTGGGATACCATTGGCCAGACTTTACTTGCGCCCGCTTTCCGTGACGATTCACTGATGGTCTCCCAAACATCTGCGATTCTGCCCCGAATCGAATGAGACTGTTTCCACGGACTTCTTTCCTGGCTTGGATGATTGCACCCGTGTGTGCGGGCGGCTTTCTGTGGTGGGGCAATCATGGGAGATTGCAGCGAGTCGAGTATGTCTCCGGCCTGGCCGGGCGAGTGGATGTGGTCGATGCGGTTTCCCCGACTGGCTATGCCAACGGGCAGCGGGAGTTGATCGTCCCCGAACGCAATGAGACCAGCTTTGACTGGGTGACCCAGACCCAGCAGATGTTCGCGCGCGGAGAATGGCGGGTGCGCCACGTCGACTACGACAATGCGCCCTCGGGCCGCGAAGTGCACGCCCCGTCCCCCTACCGTTGGTGGTTGGGGCTCATCGCGTGGGGTGATCACGCAGTCCATCGAAGTCCGATCGGCTGGTCGGTGGAGCACGCCGCGCTTTATGCGGATCCGCTCTTGCATGGACTGGTGCTGGTCGGTGTGACTGGATTTGTCGCGTGGCGATTCGGAGCTTTCGCCGCCGTGTTGCTTTCGCTCGGTCTGACGACCATTTTTCCGTTTGCGGCGGGATTCCTTCCGGGAGTACCCGATCATCACGGGCTCGCGCGAATCTGCGCATTGGGGAGCGTCCTCGTGTTGCTGGCTGGCATCCGGGCCGGCCGGCGCCTTGGTCGCTGGTTTGCGTTCGCTGGCATCGCGGGCGGTTTGGGAATGTGGGTCGACGTTCCGACCCAGGTGCCGATCCTGGCCGGCGTGTTTTTGGGTGCACTGGTCGCCATCTGGATCGCGGGCAGGAATTCGGCCGGAGCTCTGGCTACGAGCTTAAGCGCGGCGTCCTGGCGGATTTGGTCGCTCAGTGGAGCGGCGACGGTGTTTGCGGCTTATCTGCTCGAATATTCTCCCGAGTACCTCGGATCATGGCGTCTGGAGTCGATCCACCCTCTCTATGGTCTCGCGTGGCTTGGCGGCGGCGAATTGCTGGCCCGGGCCGGTGGCTGGATCCGGCGGGAGAGAGCCTTCTGGACGGTCAGCAATTGTGGGGCGACGCTGCTGGCCGTCGCGACCGTCGCTGCGGTGCCGGTGGCGATGAGGTGGTCCGGCAGCGACGGATTTCTCGCGCGTGATGTTCTCTCCTTCCGCCTGAGCAATCAGCCCGACGGAGTCGTCTCCGCCAATCTGGCGGCCTGGTTGGCCCGCGATGGAATGAACGGCACGGTCCTGGCAACTTTCCTGCCTCTCGTGGTGTTGGTGCCAGCGGGATGGCTGATGCTGCGACGTGGGACGAACCTGGAAACCCGGACCCTGCTAGGAGTTGCCTGGGGACCAGTGCTGGTCGCCCTCGGGTTCGCCTGGCAGCAGCTGTGCTGGTGGAATCTGCTCGATGGCGCGTTGCTGCTGCTGATCGTCGCGGCCGTGGCCGGAAACAAGTCGGCAGTTTCCCGCTCCACCCGGTGGCTATGGTCGGTTGTCACGGCCCTCATCGTTCTGCCCGGTTTGATCCAGCTTGTGCCGGGAAAGCCTGCCGACGCGAGATTGGTTCTTACGGCGTCGGAGACCCAGGAGTTGATTGAGCGGCATTTGGCACACTGGCTGGCCAGACAAACAGAAGAGGCCGGAGCGGTGGTTTATGCCCCTCCGCATGAGACTACCACACTATGCTTCTACGGCGGACTGCGCGGAATCGGGACCTTTGTCCCCGAGGACCAGATCGGGCTGGGAGTGACGCTGATGATCGCCGGCGCCAACACGATCGAGGAAGCCCATGCGTTGATCGAGGCGCGTGGGGTTCGGTACATCATCGTGCCTTCGTGGGACCCTTTTTTCGACTAATTTGCGCAGCGCTATCTCGATAAGAGACTCGCCAGCCGAACGAGCCTCTTTGTCGACGGCCTGCGTCACTGGAGTCTGCCCCTCTGGGTGCGACCGGTGCCCTATCAAATGCCTGAGGTCACTGGTTTTGAAGGACAGTCCGTCCTGGTCTTTGAGGTGGTTGACAACCAAGGCCTCGCGGCCGCCGCCAGCCGGTTGGCGGAATATCTGGTGGAAACGGCGAGACTCGACCAGGCGGCGACCGTCAGCGAGGAATTGCGACGATTTCCGGGTGACGTCGGTGCGCTGGCGGCAAGGGTACAGGTGCAGAGGGCCCGGGGCGACGCGACTGGTGTGGCGCAAACGCTGCCGTCGTTGCTTGCCCGTCTGGTGAATGGCGGCGATCGTTTCCTGCCGTGGGATCGGCGGGTCAGCCTGGCCGTTGTTCTTGCACAGGAAGATCAGATCGGCCTGGCCCGTGAACAAGTGCGCCGTTGCCTGGCGGAGTTTAATGAGAAGAGACTGCGCTCCCTCACCACGGGTTCTCTGTACAAACTGCAGGTGCTAACCCGGGCGTTCGACCTTCCGATCGCTGACCAAAGGTTGCGCCAGCTTGCCGTGGAACTGTTACCGGCTGAATTGCGGAGTCGCCTTTAGTCCCTTCGCGCCTGGCTCAACCGCCCGGGGCCGATCGTGGAGTGGCCGGCGTGATCGGGATTCTTGCGTCAAGGCAAGTAGCGCCGTTTGGCGGCTGCGGATGCGAGCGAATAGCTAACCAGCCGGCCATTGGGTTTTCTCACTCCGTTTCTGCCCGCAGTTAGCCCCGATTGGCCCCCATTTCGCAGCAACTTACCCCAGAAATGTTTCCCTTATGTGCCAGCTGCATTGAATCAGCGTGTCTTTTCAGGGTGCATCCTTGGATCAGTTAGATCGCTACCCTTTCCGCTTGATATGAAGCGACCCCCGCTTTCTCCGCCTATGTTCATAGAAGTCTCTTTGCGCAGCGATGATCGGACAAACTAAACTCAACAACCGCTGCGCGTGGCGCCGGTGGTCAAACCCCACCGAGTGGTCCCAGGACGCGGAATTTCGCTGTGCGCAGAATCTGCCATGAAAAACACCGAGCCAAGCCAATGCGAGACGCCTTCAGACGATCTCCGGCCCTTCACGGCTTACGGCGAGCCAATGCTTCGCCTCAGCCCTGAACCAGAATGTCCGATGGCGGCGGTGCAGGCAGGCTGCCGCGTCGAGATGCGTGCGACCGAACGGGATTCCTTCACGGAATACCACGTGACCGGAACGGTTGGGCGGGATGAGGACGGAGCGGATGAACTGCTGGCGCAAGTGGCTTCAGCCGTGGCCGAAAGGGGCATCCAGCCGATCCAGGAGAAGTTCTACGGTTTGTCGGGCCCCCGGAATGCGGTGCTGAAGAAGCGCGAGGCGGCTTGGCGGCGGGAGGAACTGGACCTGAGCGTGCCGGTCACGTGGATTCAGGGCACGCCCCTGCAGGCCGGCGGGTTTGTTGGCCTCCAGATCTGGGGCATTGTGCCTCGCGACAACAAGGCCGGAGTGATGACGGTCACGAATGCGGCGACGGGTCCGGGACGGCTCTGGACGGGCGATGGGTTCCGGATGCTGCACCTGCCCTCCGTTCGCGGACTGACAACCGGAGGTGTTCTGGCCGCGGATGCCCCGGCCCAGGCTGACCAGATGTTCACCAACGCGGGGCTCGGACTGAAGGCCCACGGCATGGAGTTCCGCAATGTCGTCCGGACGTGGATCTACATGGCCCGGCTGCTCGAATGGTATGACGATTTCAACAGCGTGAGGACCGCCCACTACCGGCCGGCTGGGCTGGGTGGGCCGGGCGGGGCCGCCTTTCCGGCGAGCACCGGGATTCAGGGGAGTTCCGCCGACGAAGAATGTCTGATGGATGTACTTGCGCTCGAGTCCAACGGCATGGGGAGCGCAGTGGCGACACCCATCATCCACAGCCCGCGACAGGATCAGTCGTTCAACTATGGATCAGCCTTCTCGCGGGGGATGGCGCTGGAAATCGAAGGGCGCCGTACCGTGCACATCTCCGGCACGGCGAGCATCAACGCGGCGGGCGAAAGTATCCACGTCGGCAACGCCGAGCTGCAAAGCCTGGAGACCATGATGTGCATCGCCGCGATCCTCGAAGAACAGGGCGGCGGCTTGGCGAACATCACTTCGGCCACGCTGTTCTGCAAGAATCGCGAGTCGTGGGAGGCTTGGAACCGCGTCAGCCGACTGCTGCAGCTCCCGGCGTTTCCGAAGATTTGTGTCCTGGCCGATGTTTGCCGCCATGATTTGCTCGTCGAAATGGAGGCGGTGGCCACGATCTAGGAGGTTCGCCGGCCGCCTGCGGAACCGTTTTCCTGAGGATTCTCTGGCCTGCAGGGGGCAAATGGGAATCCCTTGCCTTCGTGACTGAACAACCCTGCGATCAGCGGTCGCGGTCTTGCTCAGCAGGGCCGTTGATCTGATCGCGATCATGGAGAAGCAGCCGATTGCCTCTGCGGCACCCCAGTCAAAGCCGCGCGAGCGCCGGACGATGTTCCTGGCGATCGCGGTGCTGCTGCTCGCGGGCTTCGCTGCTTATCACAATTCCTTCTCCGTACCATTCCTTTTCGACGATCAGCCGACCGTGCTGGAAAATCCGACGATCCGGCAGCTCTGGCCAATCTCGCAGCTGCTGGCGCCGCCGCTGGGAACGACCAGCGGCCGGCCGTTGGTCAACGTAACGCTCGCCATAAACTATGCGTTGGGCGGGACCAAGCCATGGAGCTACCATGCGTTCAACCTGCTGATCCACCTGCTCGCGGCGTTGACCTTGTTCGGCGTGGTGCGCCGGACGTTGGATCGCGCTCGCAGCCAGGGATTGCTGTCCGGTATTGGAACACCGGTAAAGGCTGGCCCTCCTCCAGTCGCGAAACGAGGCGCAGCCCCGCCCCTTGCGTCGTCCATCGCGCCGCAGCCGGGGGATTCCGCGTTCCTCGCGTTGGCGGTATCGCTGCTTTGGGCCCTTCATCCCCTGCAGACTGAGGCGGTGACCTACGTGGTGCAGCGGACCGAATCTCTGATGGGCCTGTTCTTCCTACTAACCCTGTATTGCTTCATCCGATCGATCGAGGCGCCGCGGCCCCGGATCTGGCACGGGTGTGCGATTGCCGCCTGCCTGCTTGGAGCGGCGACCAAGGAGGTGATCGCGATGGCGCCCCTCCTGGTGCTGCTCTACGACCGCACTTTCATCGCGGGAAGTTTTGCCGCAGCCTGGCGGCAGCGATGGCGCGTGCACCTCGCGCTCGCGTTCACCTGGGTAATCCTGGCGGCGATGGTCGCAAGCACCGGTTGGAATCGCGGCGGCACCTCCGGCTTCGACATTGGCATCGCGCCCTCGGCGTATTGGCTCACGCAATTCGAGGCGGTGGCGCGCTACCTTTGGCTTTCGTTCTGGCCACACCCGCTCGTGTTTGAATATGGGACGTTCTGGGTGCATCGAGCCGCCGACGCGCTTCCCTACGCCCTGCTGGTCCTGCCCCTGGCCGCCGCGACGCTCGTCGCGCTCTGGCGCCGGCCGGTGGTGGGTTTTCTGGGTGCGTGGTTCTTCGGGATTCTGGCCCCCACCAGCATAATGCCGGGCCGTATCCAGATGATCGTCGAGCATCGAATGTACCTGCCACTCGCCGCAGTGATCACGCTGGCAGTCGTCGGACTGCACCGCCTCATCGGCCGACGAGCACTCTTCGCCGCGACCGTTCTTGCCGTTGTATTGGGCGGGCTGACGATCCGCCGGAACGCCGATTATCGCAGCGCCTTGTCCATCTGGACTGACACGGCGGCGAAGTGCCCCGACAACGCCCGCGCCCTTTATGGCTTGGGTGGCGCCCTGCTGCAGGCCGGTCGCCCCGCCGAAGCCATTCCTTACTATGAGCGGGCGCTGCAGCTCGACCCCAATCTTCCTGATTATAGCCTGGGTAACGCCCTGCTGAAGGTGGGTCGGGCCGCTGACGCCATTCCCATCTATGAGCGGGCATTGCGGCTCAACCCCAACCGCGCCGATGTCTGCAGTGATCTGGCGGGTGCCCTCGCCGATGTCGGCCGGGTGCCGGAGGCGATCCAGCATTATGAGCGGGCGCTGCGGCTCAAACCCGACTTCCCGGATGCGCACAATAACCTCGGCGCGGTTTTGTACGCTTCAGGTCGGGTGCAGGACGCCATTGAAAACTACCGGCAGGCCCTGCAGATCAAACCCGATTTTCCCGAAGCCGCATACAATCTCGGGCTGGCGCTATTCGATACCGGGCGGCTCGGCGAGGCGGTGGCCGCGTTCCGCGCCGTGGTGCAGCGCAACCCCGGACTCGTGGCTGCCTGGTGCAGCCTGGGCCACGCGTTGGAGCGATCCGGCCGGACTGGGGAGGCGGCGGCCAGTTTCGAGGAGGCCCTCCGCCGCGCGCCCGATTCGGCTGAGGCCAGCGAAAACCTCGCCCGGCTCCGTGCGGCGCCGAGGTAGCGAGGCTGATCCACCCAGATTACAGGATTCAGTCCGGCAAGCGGGATGGTGGCCGCTCAGCCAGACTCATGTAGGAAGGTCGCTTGCGACCGATGCTCGCCCGCAAGCGGGCTTCCTAGCGAGTGAGGGCGGGTTTCCTTGAATAGAGACGGCTTAGCCCGAAACCAGATTCCGTCGCGCGGCCACGCGCGTGCAGAGCGAGTCGAGTTTCCGGCGATGCAGTGGCCAGTCACGGTCGAGATAATGGCTCGGAACGATACCCCTGGGATCAAGTCGGCGCGCCTTTTCCAGGCTGGCGGGAATCAGCTCGGGAAAAGAATTGAAGATCGCTGGCGGCAGCGAGGCACGCGAACGATAGCTGGCAAACAGATCGCCGCAGAATAGCAGGCCGTGACGTTCGCTGAAAAAACCGCAGTGCCCCGCCGTGTGTCCCGGCAGATGCACGACCCGCAGTCCGCCCCAGAACGGAAGCACCTGGCCATCCGCCAACGGTACATCGATTGCCGTGCGTGAGAAGGACCGCCTTGAGGCTGTCCGGCTTCAAACCCAGCTGGCGCACCAACCGCCGGATCCGCCAGGGCTCGCCGAACAGCCCTGTATCGATCAGCACCGCCTCGTTGCCGTCGACCAGCACATGGCAGCTGACCAGGAGGCTCTGGATCGGGTAGTGGCCCTCAGGCATGAGAGGAACGTGGGTAAGCAGATTGCGGCGCCAGCGCAATCCTTGGTGGAAACGAATCAGTTGCTTCGGGCCGCGCGGGCGCCTAAGCCGCGCGGGATGGATGCCGGGAAGACCGAAGTGCGAATCGTCGCCGACGACCGGGAGAACGCCGGCGGCGTGATTGCGGCGCTGCGGGAGCTGCCCGGGGTCGATGTCGAGGTGCGGCGACTGCCCTGCGGTGACTTCCTCGTTGGGGACCAGTTCACCGTGGAACGAAAGACGCTGCGCGATTTCGCGAGCTCGATCATCGACGGCCGGGTGTTCAGGCAGGCGTCGGCCATTGGTCGTAACCCGCGCCGCGGGGTGCTGGTCTTGGAGGGAAGCAGCGCCGATCTGCACTCCGTCGGCGTGCAACGCGAGGCGCTGCAAGGAGCGCTGATCTGCGTCAGCGTGTTTCTCGGGATGTCGGTCTTGCGCGCCCATGATCCTGCTGAAACAGCGCGGCTGATCGTGTACCTCGGTCGGCAGGCCAAGGCCTATGCGCACGGCTCACACCCTCGGCCCGGCTACAGGCCCAAGGGCCGGAGAGCGCGGCAGTTGTTCCTGTTGCAGGGATTGCCCCGGGTCGGCCCCGAGCGCGCGGCGCGTCTGCTCGATCATTTTGGCTCGGTGCAGGCAGTGGCAACGGCTTCGGCGGTCGATCTGGCCACAATCGATGGTATCGGGGAGTCCATTGCGGCTCGCATCCGCTGGGCGTTGGGCGCGGCGGACACCGCGGACAATCCAGAAAAGTCAGAATGGAGCTCTTGACCAGTCCCGACCGGAAGGCGCATCGGCTGACTTCAACTTGACGCGGAGCCGGACTCCAGGGGGATCGACATTTTCCGCCGTCACCGTTCCGCCGAAGAGTGCGAGGATTCGCTCAGCCATCGGCGGGCCCAACCCCAGATCTCCTCCTCCAGGAGCGACCGGCTCGCCGACCGAAAAAACGTCGAAGAACCGCGCCAGAGCCTGGGGGGGAATCTGCCGCCCCGTCGTGGCTATCTCCAGATGGGTTTCGGCCGACATGACATCAACCGAGATTCCAACGGTCGCGCCGCTGGGACAGAAGATGACCGCGGTTTCGATCAGCGAACGCAGCGCCCGAGTGAGAAGTTCCTCTTGGCCGAGTACCATGGAAGCGAAGGCGGGCGGGTTGCCGAGCAGCACGCCGCGCGTCTTGGCGAATTCCGTGGCCCTGGCCAGGGCGTCCGTCAGGACAAAATTCAATGAGATGGGTTGCGGCGCGTAGTCCTTGCCCTCGACCTCGATCTGGCTGAGCACCAGCGCATCCTCCAACATCTTGAGCAATCGCTGCCGCGATTCCTCATACGAAGCCCGGAACTGGGCGACGGCTGGAACCGATTCACCTTCCATGAAGACCAGATCGGTAACGCCGAACAAGCCGGTGAGCGGCGTGCGCAGTTCGTGCGAGATCAGCATGAGAAAATCGCTCTTGGCCTTGTCGAGAATGGCCAGACGGCCTTTGGCCTGGGCCAGCTCGCGTGTGCGTTGTCGCACCAGTTGCTCGAGCCGCAGGTTGTGTTCCTCCAATTCCAGCTGGAGCCGCCGGAGCTTTCGATGAGTTGCCACGCGCGCCAGGACCTCCGACCCGTGGAAGGGTTTGGTGACGTAGTCGACACCACCGCACCCAAAAGCTTTCACCTTGTCCAGGGGATCGCTGAGCGCGCTGATAAAAATAACCGGGATGGCAGACAGCCGGGTATTGGCCTTGAGTCGCTCACAAATCTGATAGCCGTTCAACTCCGGCATCGTGATATCGAGCATGATCAGGTCGGGCGGCCGGTCTGCCGCTGCTGCCAGCGCCTGATCGCCCCGCGAAT
>Ga0182027_10001481_pt1 | contig 39306 bp, 39 predicted proteins | sample 712E1DmetaG_FD_121300 | JGI IMG/M metagenome (GOLD analysis project Ga0182027, IMG submission 121300) | Permafrost microbial communities from Stordalen Mire, Sweden - 712E1D metaG (Illumina Assembly) | ecosystem: Environmental > Terrestrial > Soil > Wetlands > Permafrost | place: Sweden...
GTTGATTCGCGTACAGTTTTAGATAGCAATGGCGCCGAGTCTTTATTAGGTAAAGGGGATATGCTATTTTTGCAGCCCGGTAAAGAAGATTTAATCCGTATTCAGGGGGCTTTGGTTAAAGATGCTGAGATTGAGCGGGTGGTAGATTTTATTAAGGCTCAAGGCGAGCCGGCTTATGATGATCAAATCCTTAAAGAGCAGCAGAAAAGCAGTTTAGCCAACGGTGATAAAGATGAACTTTATGATGAGGCGGTACGCGTGATTATGGAAAGCAACCAGGCCTCGGTTTCTATATTACAGAGGCGTATGCGTTTAGGTTATACGCGGGCTGCGCGAATTATTGATATGATGGAGATGGAAGGATTAGTGGGCCAGTTTGAAGGAAGTAAGCCGCGTAGGATTTTAGTCGATCGAGATGCTTGGTTGAAGGATTTGACGGGTGGTCGTCAGATTGAAAAAACATGAGTCCCCACCTTTAGTATATTTAAATTATTTAAAAGGTGTGGGGATTATTAAGATGAATAAGAAGGAAGGTACGGGATGAATATTGAAACCGCCGGTTCCCGGCTAAAGAAAATTCGTCAAGAAAGAGGGTTGAGCCTTGAGGATGTTCAGAAGAAGACAAAAATTCATCTTAATATCTTGCGGGCAATTGAAGGGGATAGTATTTCGAATTTAAGTCCGATTTATCTTAAAGGTTTCATTAAGATTTATTGCAGTTATTTGGGCTTGGAAGGCAAGGATTTTATCGGCCAAAGCGGGCAGCCACAGAAGCCGGCTTTAAACGCTACCGTGGGTAGGCCGATCGGAACGCGAATAGAGAAGAAAACTTCTTTTATTAAAGATGCTTCAATTAAGCTGGTGGCGATTAAGCCCTGGGTTAATTTAAAGAAAATAATTATATTCGCGGTTATCACGGTAATTTTAATATTTATCGGGATTAATCTAGTTAAATTTATTTCTTCCCGGCCTAAACGTAGCCGGTTGGAAAGAACAAAGATTTCGATGTCTGTTTCTGCGCCCAGGGTTGTGTCTTCCAGCACACCTGTGCAAACTAAGATTAGTAAAGATTTGGCTCAAGGATTTACTTTGGGTATATCTGCGCGGGGTAAATCCTGGGTTTCGGCTAAAGTCGACGGGAAACTTGTTTTTCATGGTGTGCTTGCCCGCGGGCGTAGCGAAACCTGGCAGGTTAAGGAAAAAGTTGAGTTATCTTTGGGGGATGCCGGAGCAGTGGAGCTGCAGGTTAATGACCAGCGCTTTGTTAATCTTGGCCGGCACGGGCAGTCTTTAAAAAATGTCCTGATTAATAAAGAAGGCTTGAAAATCTCCAGATGAAACAAAAAATAGGGATATTGAGCTTAGGCTGCCCCAGGAACCTGGTCGATGCCGAAGCTCTTGCTGGGCGGCTTAAGCTTAAAGATTATTCAATTGTTGAGGATATCTCTTGCGCCCAAGTAGTTTTAGTGAATACCTGTGCTTTTATCCAAGAGGCCAAGCGCGAATCTATTGATGCGATTCTAGACCTCATAGAGCTAAAGAAGCAAGGGAAACTTAAAAAAATAATTGTTTATGGCTGCCTGGCGCAGCGTTATAAAGATTTAGCTAAAGATTTACCTGAGGTTGACGCTTTTGTCGGGACGCAAGGGTTAAGCCATGAGGCAAAAAGGTTTGCTTTAACCCCTAAACATTACGCTTACTTAAAAATTTGCGAAGGCTGTGTAAATCAGTGCAGTTATTGCGTAATTCCTAAAATTAAAGGCAGCTTAAACAGCCTGGATGAGCAAAGCATAATTCGTAAGGTTAAGCGTTTTAATCAGGATAAGCTTGCTGAGCTTAATATCATCGGCCAGGATATTACCGGTTTTGGCATGGACCATTCCGGCGAAAGCCAATTAACCGGGCTGTTACGAAAAATAATTAGTAATACGCCGGATATCGGATGGATTAGGCTTTTATATTTAAATCCGCTACGTATTAGTAATGAATTGCTCGAGCTGATTGCTACTTCCAGTCGGGTATGTAAATATATTGATTTACCGATACAGCATATTAATAATCGTATCCTAAAATTAATGCATCGGGCGATTACTAGGGAAGAGATCTCTGCTTTAATTAAAAAAATCAGGAAAATTATACCCGGAGTTTATTTGCGTACCTCCATAATTGTAGGTTTTCCTTCAGAGACAGAAAAAGAATTTAATGAATTGTTGGAATTTGTCAAAGAGATAAAATTCGACAGACTCGGAGCTTTTATTTATTCCCGGGAAGAAGGAACGGCTGCATATAATTTTACAGGGCAAATTACTCAGCGCTTAAAGCAAGAGAGGTTTAATAAAATTATGGCGGCCCAGCAGGAAATATCCTCCGGGATAAATGCGAAATTCCTGGGTAAAACTCTGTCTATTTTAGTGGAAGAAAAACAGGAAGGCACATATATTGGGCGTAGTCAGGGGGATGCCCCGGAGGTAGACGGAGTGGTATATATTAACACTCAACAGCCGTTGCAAATTGGTAAATTTATCCAGGTAAAAATTACAGATACTTTAGAGTATGACCTAGTGGGGGAGCCAAAACATGAATCTTGCTAACCGGTTGACCATGTCCAGAATTCTGTTAACTTTTGTGTTTATGTTCTTTTTGTTTTGTAACGGGCTCTGGCCTAAGGCGATTAGTTTAGTGGTTTTTATCCTGGCAGCTTTATCGGATTATTTTGACGGTATGATTGCGCAGCGCAAGAACATGGTCACGGATTTTGGCAGGCTGATGGACCCTATCGCCGATAAAATCCTGGTTTTGGCGGCTTTTGCGGCATTCGTACAGTTGCAATTAATCGATGCCTGGATGTTTGTAATCATTGTTTCCCGGGAAATCTTAATTACGTCAATGCGCTTGTTTGCTTTAAATAAGGGGAAAGTGCTTTCTGCTGCCCGGGCCGGTAAACACAAGACAGTTTTGCAAATGGTGGTTATCTTTGCTATTTTAGGTTTTATTTTGCTTAAAGAGATCATCTTGAAGTATTATACCTGGAATCCGGCTTGGGAAAAAGCCTTTCATCAGGGGATATTCTTTTTAATGCTGATTACCGTAGGGTTAACTCTTTATTCCGGGTTATCGTATTTATGGCAAAACCGCAAAGTAATTACCCGCCTATGAGATTTCAAAGAGCTGGCAATTTTATAGTTAAAGCCACCAGCTCTTTTTTATTTATCGGATATTTACCTTTAGTGCCCGGTACTTTTGGTAGCCTCGCCGGAGTGGGTTTGTTTTATGCGCTTAGAGGTGTAACTGCGGTAAACTATTTTTTATTTATTCTTGGTATAGTCGCCTTAGGGTTGGTTACTAGCGGACGGATGGAAAGTTTATTAAACAAAAAAGATCCTCGCTGTGTAGTAATTGATGAAGTAGCCGGTATGCTGTTAGCTCTTAGTTTTATGCCTCATGATTTTAAAATAATTTTTTTAGGGTTTTTAGTTTTTCGTATTTTGGATACACTTAAACCGTACCCGGCAATCCGCCTGCAGAATATGCATGGAGCAGTCGGAATAATGGGGGATGATTTGGTTGCCGGTATTTATACTAACCTTGTGTTACAAGTTATTCTAAAATTAACTCGTTAAAAGTAAAATCTTAGAAATTTGCCTCATTTAGAATGCGATAAGTTGGCCCGCCAGGGCCAAGGATGCTTTGAAACAACGTAATTCCTCCGGCATTAAATTTTAAATCCAGATTAGATATTTCGTTTTTTAATAGATACAGTTCATTTTTTAAACTCGCAGCAATGATAGGTTGTTTTATGCGGCCAAGAGTAATATGCACTTGGTAGGGGCGCCGGTCTTTAATAAAACCGATTTCCTGAAGATTTGTTTCAAGCCGGTTGACTAGTTGTATTAGTTACGCGGGTGGTTGATTAGTGCCAATCCAAATTACCCGGGCTCCCCGATAACCAGGAAAAACTTCCAGAGTTTCGAGTTTAATTTCGCCAGGAGTGGCAGTTTTAATTACTTTGGTGATAGTTTGTTGCGTAAGGTTGAGTTTTTCTAAAGAAATATTTCCGAGGAATTTTAGGGAAAAATGCAGATTTGATGGTATGGCCCAGGCGATTTTAGGTAAGGTTGTTTTTAGCTTATTCTGAATCTTGACTAGGTAAGTTTGGATCTCCAGCGGAAGTTTTATTGCGATAAATGCGCGCATAATAAATGCAATGCACTTTGAGTTGCTTGGTTGCGGATGTTCTGGCGGCTGCCGCAAAAATTAAATTTCCGGCAGACATTTTTATTTTTTTTAGATAGGCAGATATAGACTGTTCCTATGGGCTTGGCAGGGGTTGCTCCTGTGGGCCCGGCGATTCCGGTAACACTGAGTCCAAAATCAGTATGGTTTTTTCCCCGGATACTCTTGGCCATTAATGCTGCAACTTGGCGGGAAACCGCTCCGTATTTGTTAATTATTTTTGCCGGGATATTTAGGACCATTTCTTTAGACTTATTGCTGTAGGTAACTACGCCTAGAATAAAATAATCCGAAGCTCCGGGTGAGCGGGTTAAGAGGCTGCAAAGTTGGCCGCCGGTACAGGATTCGGCAACCGCAATGGTTTTCTTATGATTTTTTAACCAGAGATGGATTTTCTTAATCAATTTTTCAGGCATAGTTAATATTATAGCGGTTTTTAAATGTATTGACAAGTTGAGTTTCTCTGTTAAACTAACTAGTAATTAATCTTTAGGGCAAGGTGAAAATCCTTACCGGCGGTATAGCCCGCGAGTTATCTTGAGGTGTGATGGATGACAGATCTGGTGAGATTCCAGGGCCGATGGTTAAAGTCCAGATGGGAGAAGATTAAAATTGAACCGCCCAAAGATTTGCTTTGGGCTTTTATTTTTATCAAGAATTAATAATTAATAAGGTAAAATCCTACCTCGTATTCCTCGGTAGGATAAATTCAGGTATTGACTTACTCACGCTATTGTGTTGGTAAGTCAAGCGTTCATTTATGTTTAATTCTATTCCAGAAATTTTAGAAGACTTAAAAGCCGGATTAATGGTCATTGTTGTTGATGATGAAGATCGTGAAAACGAAGGGGATTTGGTGATGGCGGCATCCAGCGTCAAATCCGTAGACATCAATTTTATGGCTAAATTTGGCCGGGGACTGATTTGTGTGCCTATGGAAGAGGAGAGGTTGCGTTTCTTGGAGCTGGATCCGATGCTTAAAAATACTTTACAGGCCAGTAGCCAGGACCCTTTTAAGACTGCCTGGATGATTTCAGTTGATGCCACTAGCGGGGTAAGTACCGGTATTTCGGCTGCTGACCGGGCCAGGACAATTGAAGTTTTAATTGACACGCAAAGTAAACCGGAGGATTTGGTGCGTCCCGGGCATATTTTTCCTTTGCGTTCGCGTCGAGGTGGAGTTTTAGTCAGGGCTGGGCATACGGAAGCCAGCCTGGATTTAATGCGTTTGGCCGGCCTTTATCCGGCAGGAGTAATTTGCGAAATTATGAATGATGACGGTAGTATGGCCCGGATGCCGCAACTTTTAGAGTTTGCGCATAAGCATACTTTAAAGATTTGTACGATTGCCAGTCTTATTGAGTATCGCCGCCGGAGTGAAAAACTGGTGGAAGCAGTTGTGGAAACAAAATTGCCGACTAAATATGGCGAATTTAAGCTGATCGTTTATCGTGACCAAACTAATAACCAAACGCACATTGCTTTGTGTATGGGCAGTTGGCAAGATGAATCGGTATTGGTGCGTGTACATTCTGAATGTTTAACTGGTGATATTTTTGGTTCATTGCGCTGTGATTGTGGAAGGCAGCTGGAAAAGGCCATGCAGCTTATTGCTGCGGAAAAAAAAGGCGTGATTCTTTATATGAACCAGGAGGGGCGAGGAATTGGATTAGTAGAAAAGCTGCGTGCGTATAATCTTCAGGATAACGGGATGGATACGGTAGAAGCCAACGAGGCATTAGGGCATAAGGCGGATTTGCGTGATTACGGTATCGGCGCCCAGATTCTGGTAGATTTAGGGATTAAGCAGATTAGGTTGCTCACGAATAATCCGCGTAAGATTGTCGGCTTGGAAGGTTATGGTTTAAAGGTTTTGCAGCGGGTACCCTTAGAAATTGAACCTAACGCTCAGAATTACAAATATCTTAAAACCAAAAAAGAAAAGATGGGGCATCAGATAGATATTTAGTGAGGGCGGCAGTAGAAAGCACATGGTAAATAACTAATTAAGCGAAGGGAGAAATGAAATGGCAAAAGTGATTGAGGGTAAGTTATTAGCAAGGGGGATGAGTTTCGGTTTAGTGGCTTCACGATTTAATGATTTTATGACTAAGGAGCTGGTAAGTGGTTGTATTAACACTTTAGTCAGGCATGGTGCAGAAGATAAAGACATTACGGTAGCTTGGGTTCCCGGAGCATTTGAGATTCCTTTGGTTGCCCAAAAAATGGCCAAAGCTAAAACATTTGATGCTTTAATTTGTTTAGGTACGGTTATCCGGGGAGCAACTCCGCATTTTGATTATATTGCTGCCGAGGTAGCCAAGGGAGTAGCTAAGGTTTCTTTGGACAGCGGGGTACCGGTAATTTTTGGTGTAATTACAGCAGATAGTATTGAACAGGCAGTAGAACGTGCAGGTTCTAAAGATGGCAATAAGGGTAAAGATGCAGCCCTTTCGGCTATCGAGATGGTGAATTTGGCGGGTCAGTTAAAATAAGTGAGACCTAAACTTACGCAACGTCAGTGAACGTAATTTTGTTGGCTGAACTTATCCCGCACCCAGAAATATTAGTTTTGTAACTTTTTGGCTGGGTGTGGGATTATGCTAGTTTAGTATAAATAAGAATGTAAGGTGAAGGGGTAATTTTATGCGTAAACGGACTAAAGCACGTGAGTATGTATTACAAATGCTCTATCAGGTTGATATCACCCAGGGCAATTGGCAGGAAATTTTAGAAAATTTCTGCGTAAATGACGAATACCAAGATTTATCCGGAGAGCTTAAAGATTTTTCTGCTGAACTGCTGGGTGGCGTGATTGAACATTTGCAGGTGATTGATAAAAAAATCAGCAAATATGCTGCGAATTGGCAACTGGAGCGCATGGCATTTGTGGATCGCAATATCATGCGCCTGGGTTGTTTTGAGCTTTTATTTCGCGCCGACATTCCTCCTAAGGTAGCAATTAATGAAGCTGTGGAGCTAGCCAAGAAATACTCGGGAGTGGAATCCGGTAAGTTTGTGAATGCCATTTTGGATCAGATAAAGATTGAGAAAGAAAAATGAAATTTGCTGATCTGCATGTGCATACCTCTTGCAGTGATGGTACCTATACTCCTGCGCAATTGGTCAAGGAAGGCCTTGCCCGCGGGATCTCTGCGCTGGCCATCGTTGATCATGATACAACCGAAGCATTGGCACAAGCCATCGCTGAAGCGCAAGGCACCGATTTAGAAATTATTCCCGGTATTGAATTAACTGCGCAACATGAGAATCAGGAAATTCATATCCTGGGTTATTTTCTGGACTATCGCAATCAAGAGCTGCTTGAAAAATTAAAATTAATGCAGCTTAATCGTATTGAGCGGGTATATAAAATAATTGAGAATTTGGAAGGGCTGGGAATAAAGCTTAATCCTCAGACTGTTTTTGACATTTCTGGTAAAGCTACAGTTGGTAGAATGCATATTGCCCGGGCTTTAGTCAAAGATGGTTTTGTCGGCTCTACCGCTGAGGCATTTCGTAAGTATATCGGCGATAAATCCCCGGCTTATGTTTTGGGATTCCGTCTATCTGTACCAGAGGCAATAAAATTAATTCAGGCTGCCGGCGGGGTGGCAGTTTTAGCGCATCCCTATATGCTACGCCAGGACGCATTAATTAAAGAATTTGCTGGTTACGGGTTAGAGGGTATAGAGGTTTATTATCCCGAGCATTCCCAAGCAATGGTTAATTTTTATCTGGATTTAGCCAAAAAACTTAATCTTTTGGTTACCGGAGGTACGGATTTTCATGGCAGCGCAAAACCGGAGATAAAATTAGGCATGATTAAAATACCGTTAGAGTTAGTTGAAAAACTAAGGCGGGTTAAAAAATGATCGAAGCACTTGATGAATATTATATGGGGATGGCTTTGAAGCTGGCAGTTAAAGCCAAGGGTAATACTTCTCCTAATCCTTTAGTGGGCGCATTAGTGGTAAAGGCAGGTAAAATTATCGGCCGCGGTTTCCATGCGAAAGCCGGATTTGCACATGCGGAAATTGTGGCTTTGGATGAAGCTGGTAAAGCAGCTAAGGGAGCAACTTTATATGTTACTCTTGAGCCTTGTGCGCATACGGGGCGCACTCCGCCTTGCGTTAATCGTATAATCGCCAGCGGAATAAAAGAAGTGGTGGTGGGAATGATTGATCCCAATCCTTTAAATAATGGTAAGGGGGTTACGCTGCTTAAAGAGAGTAATATTAAAGTCAGAGTGGGAGTGTTGAATGAGCAGCTTAAGGAGATTAATGAAAGTTTTATCAAGTATATTACTACCGGAATCCCTTTTGTTACGGTGAAAGTTGCGGAATCGTTAGATGGGCGGATTGCTACCCGTACTGGTGACTCTAAGTGGATTAGTTCGGATAAATCCCGGGCTTTTGCCCATCGGATACGTAAAGATTATGATGCGATTATGGTTGGGGTAAATACTGTGTTACGCGATAATCCCAGCCTGAATCCCTGGTTTTCTAAAAAAAAGTTAATTAAAATAATCGTAGACAGCAATTTGAGTATATCGGAAAATTCCAATATCTTTGCCGCAGATAGCCAGGTAATTATTATTACTTTACCTAGCCGCCCGGGGCAGGAAACAGAAAATCGTAAAAACTTAGCGGCCAAAGCCCGGATTCTTGAGGTTAAAGAAAAAGTCGGCCAGATTAATTTACGTGATGCCTTAAAGAAGCTGGCAGGATTACAAATAAGCAATATTATTGTAGAAGGCGGGGGAACTTTAATCGGTTCTCTTTTTGATGAGAGGTTGGTAGATAAGATTTTATTTTTTATTAGCCCCAAAATTATCGGAGGAAAAGAGGCTGTTTCTTCAGTAATGGGTAACGGAATCAAGCGGATAGACCAGGCGATTAAGTTGCAGGATTTAAAGATCCGGCGTTTTGGAGAAGATCTTTTAGTGCGGGCCAAGGTGAAATAAATGTTTACGGGAATTATTGAAGAGTTGGGTAAAATAAAAAAAATATCGCTTCGATCAGGGGTAACCTTTTTAGAGGTTAGCGCCAAGAAAACACTGCTTGATACTAAGATTGGCGATAGCATTGCGGTTAATGGTGTTTGTCTTACAGTAGTGGAAATTACAAAAGATTATTTTAGTTTTGAGGTTATGTCACAGACGATTAAGAACACTAACTTGGGATTATCTAAGCTAGGCCAGGTGGTTAATCTAGAGCGCAGTCTTAAGGTGGGAGACAGAATTTCCGGGCATTTTGTTTGCGGCCACGTTGATTGTTTAGGCCTGGTGCGCAGGAAATCTTTGCGTAATGGAAGCGTTGAATTTCAAATTTCTGTCCCGCCGGCTTTTATGCATTATTGCTTGCCCAAAGGTTCCGTATCTATTGATGGAATAAGCTTAACTTTGGCGGCAGTCCGCGCTAACATTTTTACAGTTTGCATCATTCCGCATACCCTGAAGAATACAGCTTTAAATTTCAGCGGCCCGTCGGATAAGCTGAATGTAGAATTTGATATTCTCGCCAAAAGATCCGCTATTTGATTCTTTCTGTTATTGCGTATACCCTGAATTTCTGATATACTATTTTGATATTTGGAGATGGGGTTTGCTCCGTTATATTTTTACGATTAAGATTTATTAATAGTTGGCACCTGTCGTTTAATTATTTTGAAAGAGTGCTGAATAGATTCAACGGCACCTTGCGCTTAAAGGATTTGCGCAAGTGCCGCACTGGTGTGCGGGGCGTGGCTCAGCTTGGTAGAGCGCAGCGTTCGGGACGCTGAGGTCACAGGTTCAAGTCCTGTCGCCCCGACATATTTAAAGGTGCAGGTTTCCGCCGGAGGCGGACCCGCCACGATTTGTGGCGGGCAAGTCCTGTCGCCCCGACATATTTGAACTTTTAGGTTCCCGCCGGAGGCGGACCCACCACGATTTGTGGCGGGCAAGTCCTGTAGACTAGATTTAATTAATGAAAAAACAGGCGCATATTTATTATTCAGGCCGGGTCCAAGGGATAGGTTTTCGCTATACACTTCAAGATATAGCTAATCATCAGAAAATAACAGGTTGGGTTAAGAACCTGGATGACGCTAGAGTTGAGGTGGTGGCGCAGGCTGAGGATGAAACGCTCAACAGTTTTGTGCAGCAGATTAATCAGCAATTTTCTCAGTATATTAAAGATGTAAATATAGAATGGCTGCCGGCAAGCGGCGAATTCCGTGATTTTCAGGTTCGATTCTAGTCATCTCTATACTAAAAATGGCCAACCAAATAAAACATAAAATCGAACAACTCAGAACTAAATTACGCCTTCATGATCATCGGTATTATGTTTTGAGCCAGCCGACGATTTCGGATAAGGAATACGACGATCTGTTGTTGGAATTAAAATCACTGGAAGGCCAGGATCCTCAATACCGTAGTGAAGATTCTCCTACTCAGCGTTTAAGCGCCGCAATTAGTGCAGGTTTTAAGACCGTAAAACACAATGCCGGGATGTATTCTTTAGATAACACTTATTCGATTGAAGAGTTGAGGCTATGGGATGAGCGTGTGCGCAAAGGATTGGGGGAAAATAATAATTATCAGTATGTGGTTGAGCTTAAGATTGACGGAGTCAGCGCAAATTTAACTTTTGTTAATAAAAAGTTAATGGTTGGCGCTACCCGGGGAGATGGCCAGGAGGGTGAAGATATTACCGCTAATATTAAAACGATTCGCGCTATTCCCTTGGTGCTTTTAGATAAACTCTTGGTAAATTTTCTTGAAATTCGGGGTGAAGTGTACATGGATAAAAATGATTTTTTAAAAGTCAATCAGGAACGCCTGGATCAGGGTGAAGTTTTATTTGCTAATCCGCGCAATGCCACGAGCGGCTCATTGAAATTATTGGATAGTAGTATTACTGCTAAGCGGCGCCTTAATTTTTTTGCGCATTCTTTAGGCGCTTATCAGGGCGGGCCTATAAATACCCAGTGGGAATTTTTAGCTAAACTGAAAGAGTGGGGGTTGCGTACAAATATGCATTCGGCGCTTTGTTCTGATATTGAAGAGGTAATCGGGTGTTGTCAAAAATGGCAGGATAAGCGCGATGAGCTTGCCTATGAGATTGACGGAATAGTCGTTAAATTAAATAGTTTTAGCCAACAGCGGGATTTGGGTTTTACGGCTAAAGCTCCGCGTTGGGCAGTAGCTTATAAATTTGCTGCTCGTCAAGCCACTACCGAGGTTTTAGCAATTAAAGTTAATGTCGGGCGCACTGGAGTAATCACTCCGGTGGCTTTACTTAGGCCGGTAGAATGTTCCGGGGTAATGATTAGTAATGCTACTTTGCATAATTTTGATGAAATAACCAGGTTGGGGTTACGGGAAGGTGACCGGGTGCTTATTGAGCGGGCAGGTGATGTAATCCCTAAGGTCGTCAAAGTGGTGGAGCAGATCGGTAAGCAGCCTTATCATAAGCCTCAAAAGTGCCCTGCTTGCCAGGGCAAAATCGTTAAAGAGAAGGCAGAAGATGTGGCTTATCGCTGCATTAATTCTAATTGCCCGGCGCAGCTTGAGCGGGCGCTTTTGCATTTTTCTAGCCGGGATGCGTTAGATATTGAAGGTTTAGGTGAGGCGGTGATTGGTCAGCTGGTAAAATCAGGGCAGCTAAAAAGCTTGGTAGATATCTATAAACTTAAGATCAAGGATTTGTTACAGCTGGAATTATTTAAGGAAAAAAAAGCCAATAATTTATTGGAGGCGATTCAAAGAAGTAAAAAACAGCCTTTGTCGCGTTTAATTTTTGCTTTAGGTATCCGGCATGTCGGTCAGAAAGCTGCTTATACACTGGCTACGGAATTTGGTAGTCTGGATAAGCTTGCGCAGGGTAAACTTGGCGATTTGGATAAGATACCCGAAATTGGTGAAGTTATGGCGGGTTCAATCGCGGATTATTTTGCTTTAAGCCAAACCAAGAAGTTAATCCAAGAGCTAAAAACAGCGCAAGTAAATATGCGTCAGGGAGTTTCTCAGATTAAGGCTAATGCGCTAACCGGTAAAACAATTGTCTTTACCGGTCAGTTGAAAGGATTTTCCCGTTCGCAAGCAGAAGAATTAGTGCGCCAATTTAGAGGTATTCCTTCCTCAAGTGTGAGTAATAATACTGATTTTCTGGTCGTTGGAGAGAGTACCGGTACAAAATTTACCCAAGCCCGCAAACTAGGCATCAAGATTATTAATGAAAAAGAATTTTCTCGTTTAGCGGGATTAAGCTAAAAGCCGGGTTTGATGCGGTTGACGATTGATTATTAGCTGCGGCGATGAAAAACCTCTTGGTTTGGGGTTGATGAGGATCTGCTAGTTGAAACTTAAGGAGGATAATTTAATGGGGATAAAAAGATTATTGTCGGTTTTATTATTCGGTAGTTTACTGTTTGATGTATTGGGTTGTGAATCTGTTGCGCGTAAGTTTGTCCGTAAATCTAAAAAGCAGGAGGCCGCAACGGAAATGGTTCTTGTCCCGCAAGAGTATAAAGGCCCGGAGATGTCGAAGGAGGAGCTTTACCGGCAGTATTATCTTTATTGGAGCTCCTGGCAGGATGAATTAATTAATGCTTTGACACAAAAGGCAAGTTTAAAGAAAAAAGTAGATTGCCTGCAAGAAGCGTTAAAGAATTTGATTAATATGAAAATGATGTTGGTAGCCGAGGCTCAGAAGAACTTTGATCTGGAAATTGCTAGGTTAAAGGACCTTTTGGCTTCTATAAAAAGTGATGTTTACGGGGCTAATGATAACCAAAATTCGCGGATAGCTGAGAGCATTAATTCTGATATGCACAAAAATTTTATTTATCCTAAAATAAGGAATTATATAAAATGATTCTGGAAACAGTAAGGGTTGGCCCGATGCAGGTTAATTGTTATATTTTGGCCTGCGCTGACGGTGGCCAAGCGATTATTATTGATCCTGGTGACCAGGCTTCTAAAATCCAGGCGGTCTTAGCTAAGCACAGATTAAAGCCGGCCATGGTGATTAATACGCATGGGCATTATGACCATATTGGCAGTGATGATGAATTTGGTGTTTTGGTTTATGTGCACCAAAAGGATTTACCTATGCTTCTGGATGCCAGAAAAAATCTTTCTGCAAGTTTTTCATTAGCCTATCAGGTTAGTTCTAAGATTAAAACTTTGGAAGATAAGGAAATTATTCAATTAGATTGTTTGGAGCTGGAAGTTATGCATTTACCTGGCCACACGGCAGGAGGAATTGGCCTTTTGATGAAGAAGCCCCAGGCAGATATTATTTTTACCGGCGACACCTTGTTCTGCCAAGGAATAGGGCGTTCGGATTTACCGGGTGGTAGCCAGCAGTTATTGGAAAAAGCAATTCGAGAAAGATTGTTTGTCCTGCCGGCTGGTACTAAGGTTTATCCGGGGCATGGAGCAGCGACCACGATTGCCAGAGAGCGCGATAGCGGAATATTCGGATTATAATGAATGTACCTTCTTTTATTCAAGCATGCTTTATTGAAGAAGATGGAGTCAGACTCATTCAGAGTTTAAGTAATTATAGGGTATTGTATAAATAAAGGAGAAGGTGCGGGGTGAAAGAGCTTATTGATTCATTTTTGGATTATCTTTCGGTCGAGCGCGCCCTGGCCAAAAATACCATCCTTGCTTATCGAGCGGATTTGAATTTTTATTTGGATTTTATTCAGAAACAAGGCATATCAATACTTTCTAAAGTTACTAAAAATGATATTGTGGAATTTATGCTTTTGCAAAAAACGCAGGGGATATCGCCTACGAGTATCTCGCGCAGGTTGGCGGCGATCCGGATGTTTCACCGTTTTTTAGCCAGAGAAAGAGTATTAAAAAGCGACCCGACTACTTTGATTGATTCTCCGAAGCTGTGGAAGAAAGTTCCGGACACCCTGTCTTTAAATGAAGTAGAAGCATTAATCAGCCAGCCGGATGTGCGGGACAAGCAGGGGGCCAGGGATAAAGCAATCTTAGAAACTCTCTATGCCACAGGTATGCGGGTATCGGAATTAAGTAATCTTAAAACTAATAATGTTAATTTAGATATTGGATTTTTACGCTGTATCGGAAAAGGCAATAAAGAGCGGATTATCCCCTTAGGCAAGAAAGCTATTCATAGTATTAACCGCTATTTAGAATTTAGCCGGCCGCATTTTTTAAAGAAGAAGGTTTCAGACTTTATTTTTGTCGGCCGCGGAGGCAATCGATTATCCAGGCAATCCGTTTGGAAATTAATTAAGCGCTATGCCAAAGAAGCTAAAATTAAAAAATCGATAAAAGTTCATACTCTACGGCATTCATTTGCTACGCATTTATTGGAGAGAGGCGCAGATTTACGTTCTGTGCAGGAGATGCTCGGGCATTCCAATATCTCTACCACTCAGATATATACGCATATTGATAAAGAGCGGCTGAAAACAATTCATAAGATGTTTCATCCGCGCCCATAAACTTAGTAGGCAGATGGTAGGCAGCATATAGGCAAAATATGAAAGCATGGCTTAAGAAATTACCGGTGGAATTAAGAAAAGTTATTCATGGGGCAGCTAAGGTTTCTGCGGAAACCAAAATGCCGGCATATCTGGTTGGCGGATGCCTGCGGGATTTAATTTTAAAGGCCAAGAATTTTGAGACATCCGGCGGCATTCAAACTCCGTCCTTTAAGACGGGGAAAAAAAATGCCGCCTTCAGTATTAATCCTGAGCATACCTGGGGTTTTATCCCGGGGAATCGAAGGATTGATTTGGATATTGCGGTTGAGGGAAGCGGTATAGTGTTCGCCCAGAATCTAGCCCGCAAGCTAAATTCAAATTTAAAAACTCATGAGCGGTTTGGTACAGCTACCTTAATTTTAGGGAATAGGTTAAAAGTCGATATTGCTACTGCGCGTCTGGAAGAATATCCTTCTCCAGCGGCACTTCCGGTGGTCAGAGCCGGCGCATTAAAAGAGGATCTTAAGCGCCGGGATTTTACCATTAATGCCCTGGCCTTAAGTTTGACTACGGATAAGGAGCAAAAAATAATTGATCCTTTTGGCGGCCAGGATGATTTAATTTCAGGCAGGATTCGTATTTTACATAACTTAAGTTTTCTCGATGATCCTACGCGGATATTTAGGGCGATTCGTTTTAGCCAGCGTTTTAATTTTGAGATTGAGCCTCAGACGTTAACTTTACTTAAAGAGGCAATTAGCGGTGGCCTGTTGAACAAGGTAAATCCTCATAGATTACGTGATGAATTAATCTTAATGCTTAAAGAGCAGGAGCCATTTAATCCGATAAAGCAACTTAGCGATTTAGGGGCGTTGTCTTGTATCAGCACTAAGCTCAGAATTAGCCGATCTACCTTAGGCTTATTTAAATCTATTGCTAAAGAGACCACTTGGTTTGTTAAAAAATTTCCTACCCAAAGGCAGTTGGATATTTGGTTAATTTATTTTATGGCACTTTTGGAGCCGTTGAGCTTAACCCAGGTTAAAATGATTATTACTAGATTAGGTTTACGAAAGCAAGAAGAAAATCGCTTGATTAGTTATCATCAGGAGCGCCGTAAACTTATTTTGGCTCTGAGTAAAAAGCGCCTGTTGCCTGAGCGAATTTTTTCATTACTTGAGCCTTTAAGCCAGGGAATGATTATTTTACTTAGGGCCTCTTCACAAAATAGAAATCTTAAAAAATATCTGGCAGATTTTTTCAAGATTTATAGTGGTGTGCGGCTTTGTGTCTCGGGTAAAGATTTGAAAAATTTGGGTGTTTTACCGGGGCCAGCGTATCAAAAGTTATTGGCACAAGTTTTAGCGGCCAAGCTTAACGGCCAGGTAAGTGGCCGCCAGAGTGAACTGGCTTTGATCAGAAAATTAGTTAAAACAATTTAAGAGAAACGGAGAGCATAACCATGTCCAGGCATGAACGTGTTGAGGAGGCAATTAAAAAAGAGGTTAGTCTTATTATTCATGATCAGCTTAAAGATCCGCGCATAGGTTTTGTTACGATTACCCGGGTGGAATTATCCAAGGATTTAAGGAACGCTAAAATTTTCTATAGCGTTTTAGGTAAGGAGGATGTCTGTAAAAAAACTAAAATCGCCTTAGATTCCGCTTTGGGCTTTGTACGCAGCTTAGTGGCGCAAAGGATTAATATGCGTTTTGCCACTGAGCTTATGTTTTGTCAAGATCATTCTACTGAATACAGCGTTAAGATTCAGGAGGTGTTAAATAAGATAAAGCAGGCTGATGAACCAGGTTCTTCTAGCGCAGCGGATGAATCAAATCCAGGAAAGGAAACGCCAGATGAGCCTAAATAGAATCTGTAAAAGTATAAAAAAATATAATAAATTTTTGATTACTGCGCATACCCGGCCGGAGGGAGATGCTTTGGGGTCGGTGTTGGGATTTTATAATCTAGTCAGAAAGATGGGGAAGCAGGCGGTGATCATTATCGATGATCAATTGCCATATGGTTACGATTTTTTACCGGGGGTCAGGCATGTCCGCCAGATGGGGCAGAGATATAAAAATGTTAAATTTGATTGTTTAGTGGTTTTAGATTGCGCAGATTTAGGGCGCATTGGTCAAGTAGCTAAGCTTAACCAGGCTAATAAGCCTATTTTAAGTATCGATCATCATATCAGCAATCAAAATTTTGGGGATGTGAATTGGGTGGATGCCCGGGCTTCTTCTTGTTCAGAGATGATTTATCAACTGTATAAGCGTTTAGGTTTACCCATCAATAAGGATGCCGCTTTAGTTTTATATACGGGCTTGATGACGGATACGGGATCTTTCCGCTATTCTAACACTGCTAGTTCTACGTTTAAAGCTGCCGCTGAACTTTTAAAATCGGGGATCAATGTGGCGCAGGTCTACCGCCATGCTTATGAAAATATTCCGGCGCAAGAGGTAAAATTATTGCTTGGGTTTTTGTCAAAAATTAAATTTTTTGGGCAAGGCAGGATTGCTACTTTTCAAATTGGCACAGAATTGGTCAGTATTAAAAAACCCGGAATTGATTTAGCAGATCAAATTTTGAGTTTCGGACGGGCGATCAAGGGGGTAGAGGCAGTGATATTATTTAAGGAGATTCGGGGATCACCATCTTGGGTGCGGGTTAACCTGAGAAGCCAGGGCCGGGTTGATGTAAATAAAATCGCCGCATTTTTCGGAGGCGGAGGGCATAAGACCGCTGCCGGTTGCACTGTGTCAGGAGGCCTGTTAGCTGTGCGTCGTAAAGTTATTGCCAAAATTTGCCAGGAATTTAAATAGCCCTATTCTTTTAAACGGTGAGTTGGATAACCTGCTATAAGCGTTTTATTTTAGCTTGCTGAAGCTGACAATATTTATATTAAGTAAGATTATTTATGAAAATTATTTATGGGTTAGGAAAAATCGGAAAGCTGCGACGGCCGGTAGTAGCTTTGGGAGTTTTCGATGGTCTGCATCTGGGGCATCGCAATATTTTACAGGCGGCAGTTAAAAAGGCTAGCCAAATTAAGGGCACTAGCCTAGTTTTGACTTTTTTCCCCCACCCGCAGGCAAAAGCCAGCCTGTATTCTTTGGAGCATCGCTTAAGATTAATTGCGGAGTTGGGGGTGGATGTATGTATTGTGGTAAATTTTAACCGCAGTTTTGCAAAAATAAGCGCCCAAGATTTTATTGCTAAGATATTGGTTAGAAGAATCAGAGCTAGCTTTGTTTATGTAGGAAAGAATTTTCATTTTGGCAACCAGGCTCTGGGTGATTATCGGCAATTAGCGATAAGCGCAAGAAAATATAAATTCGGTCTTAAGGTTTTTGACGTCGTAAAATCGGCTGGGGTTACGGTTAGTAGTACTGCCATTAGAAGATTAATCAAAAGTCATGAAATTAAAAAAGCCCAAGCCCTGCTCGGCCGGCGGGTAGGTGTTTTAGGCAGGGTGGTCAAAGGCAGCCGGTTAGGCAGATTGATAGGTTTTCCGACGGCGAATATTAAACCCCATCATGAAGTTGTTCCGCCCTCAGGTATCTATGCGGTGCAGGTTATATTTTCTAAAAAAATATATAAGGGCGTTTGCTATATTGGTAAAAGGCCGACCATGCATCTTAAAAATAAGGCTTTAAGCATAGAAGTGCATATATTTGATTTTCACAAAAATATCTATGGCCGGGTGCTTGAAATTAAATTTGTAAAACTAATTCGTTTAGATCAGAAATTTTCTAGCCCCAAGGCTTTATCCGCTCAAATCCAAAAAGATATCGTTGCTTGCCGTAAAGTTCTATAATTATACCCCGCGATACCACAATAGCTAGTGATTTAAGCCGTTTTATCCACAATTGATTGTATTGACAGTATTTAGGGAATTTTTCTTCTTGACAAAGGGAGGGATTTTATCTATACTTTGCATATCGGTGGATAGAAGTGGAGTAAAGTGGAAGGAAACCAAAAATGTTCTACGGTGAGTTCGAGCATTCCATAGATCGCAAAGGGCGTTTGATCTTGCCCGCTAAATTTCGCGAAGTTGCTAAAAATCAATTTGTAGAAAAATTCTTTGTTACCCGGGGCCTGGATAAATGCCTTTTTATGTTTTCCGAAGAGGAATGGCGTTCCCAGGAAAATAAATTTAAAACGATGTCTTTTACTAAACAGCAGTCACGTACTTTTAACCGGCTGCTTTTTAGCGGCGCAATAGATGTAAATCCGGATAAGCAGGGTAGGATTCTTTTGCCCCAATATTTAAAAGATTTTGCGGATATTAAAAAAGACGTGATGATTGTCGGTGTTTCTAATCGCATTGAAATTTGGGCAAAAAATTTATGGCATGATTTTTACGCCAATAGCCGGCAGTCTTTTGAAGAAATTGCTGAAAAAATAATGGATGTATAAATGCAAGAAGAAAAGTTGCACGTGCCGGTAATGTTGCAGGAAGTACTGGATTTTCTGAAACTAGCTCCTGGCCAGACAATTGTTGATGCTACCTTAGGAACCGGCGGGCATTCACTGGAAATATTAAAAAGAATTACTCCGGGAGGAAGATTGATTGGAATTGACCGCGATGAAAATTCCTTAACTATTTGCCGGCAAAGGTTGGTGGAGTTTAAAGACAGCATTGAGTTGGTGCACGCTAATTTTGCAGAACTGGATCAAGTTTTGGCTAATCTGGGTATTCAAAAAATCGACGGTATTGTTTTTGATTTAGGTATTTCTAGTTATCAGTTACATGATGCGCAGAGGGGTTTTAGTTTTCAGGAGGAAGGACCGCTGGACATGCGTTTGGATAAAAGTAGCTATATTTCAGCGTATGATTTAGTAAATAATCTCAATGAAAATGAGATCTCTCAAATACTCTGGAATTTCGGGCAGGAACGCTGGCATAATCGGATTGCGCATCTATTAGTTCAAGAACGCCGGAATGAGCCAATCTCTACGACTAAGCAATTAGCAAATTTAGTAATGCGGGCAATCCCGCACCGTTACCGTCGGAGTTATTACCGCATCCATCCGGCTACGCGGACTTTTCAGGCTGTGCGGATCGCCGTTAACCGGGAATTGGAAATTTTAGAAAACGCGGTTAAAAAAGCTGTTGATATTTTAGGAAAGCAGGCTAGAATAGCTGTTATTTCGTTTCATTCTTTGGAAGATCGCGCAATTAAACATACTTTCCGTGCGCTTTGTGCCGACGGATTAATCAATATTATTACAGCTAAACCCCTGACTCCGGATCCCAGCGAAATAGAAGCTAACCCTTCTAGCCGCAGTTCTAAGTTTAGGGTTGCTGAAAGGATATAAATTATATGAAGCTGACTAAATTTTTCTCTATGGTAGTATTTATCACTTCATTTTCGGTCCTCTATGTTTATCAGCAGAGTGAAATTTTCCGCCTGGCCTATTTGGGGCAGAAGAAACAAGCTGTTTTTACGGAATTGCTGGATAGGAACACGGCATTAAGATACAATCTTAATAAGAGTTCTTCTCTGGTGAGTATTGGTGCGCGGATTAGCGATACAAATGATTTTCAAATGCCGGATAATTACCGTTTTGTAAAGTTTGTTGCTTCGCCGGGAGGCTTAAAACTTGCAGATCAGAATCAGGGCCAAGAAAGCTTGTTGGCGCGGATTTTTAGTTTGAAGCGTGAAGCTCAAGCAAAGACAATTAACCCTTAATCGTTATTATTCCTAAGGAAAATAGTGTATATCAGTAACTATCGCCGAAGATGCGAGGCGGTGTTTTTGATTTTTTTTATATTTCTTCTGCTTTGTGTCGGACGCCTTTTCTTTATTCAGTTCTTCCGTTCGGATTATCTTACCGCTATTGCCAAAAAACAACATAATCAGCTTGTAGAATTGGAACCGCGGCGCGGGACAATCTATGATTGCAATCTTAAAGCGCAGGCATTTAATATGTCCATGGATTCTCTTTATGCGGTGCCTAATGCGATTAAAAATCCAGAAGGGGTGATTAGCCAATTGCAGCCTATTCTTGGTGTAGAGCGTAATTACTTACAAGATAGATTGGATCGAAAAAAGTCATTTATTTGGTTGGCGCGTAAACTTACTCCGGATAAATCAGAAGAAATAAAAAAGTTAAATATTAAAGGCTTAGGGTTTTTGAAGGAAACCAAGCGTATTTATCCTAATAGTTATTTGGCCAGCCATATTATTGGTTTTAGCGGAATGGATAATGTAGGTTTGGAAGGTGTAGAAATGAGTTATAATAATTACTTAAAAGGAGCTCCCGGCTGGGCGATTTTTTTACGCGATGCTCGGTTAAAAAAACTGGATATTTGGGAGAAGATGGTTGCTGCGCAAGATGGCCTGGATTTGGTTTTAACGATTGATGAGGTTATTCAGTATATTGCGGAAAGAGAGTTAGAGAGAGCTTATAAGACTTTTCATGCTAAGGGTGCCAGTATTGTGGTGATGGATCCGCATACCGGCCGGATATTAGCTATGGCTAATCGGCCAACCTATGATTTAAATGATCACGCACATGTCAGCAAGGATTCGATTCGTAATCGGGCAATTTGCGATTTGTTTGAGCCAGGTTCAGTATTTAAAATCGTTACTGCTTCGGCTGCTTTTGAGGAGAAAAAAGTTACTGAGGAAGATGTGTTTTTCTGTGAAAATGGCGCTTACCAGGTAGGTGGGCGTACTTTACATGACCACACCGCGCATGGCAATCTTACTTTTAGGCAGGTAATTGAAGAGTCTAGTAATATCGGTACGGTTAAGGTGGCGATGCTTTTAGGGCCGGATACGCTTTACCGTTACATCAAAGGTTTTGGTTTTGGTTCCAAGCTGGGGGTGGATCTTTCCGGAGAAATTTCCGGGATGCTTAGTCCAGTGCGTCTTTGGTCTAAGACATCAATTACTGCGGTGCCGATCGGCCAGGAGGTAGGAGTAACTGCCCTGCAATTAGCCAGCGCAATTTCCGTAATTGCTAATGGCGGGCAATTAATGAAGCCTTACGTGATTGATTCAGTGCGCGATGTTCAAGGCCGCCTTGTAAAACAGAATAAGCCGGTTTTAATCCGTAAAGTTATCTCCGTGGATACGGCGATGCGCATTAAAAAAATTCTTACCGGAGTAATTGAAGAAGGAACTGGTAAGTTGGGGAAAGTACTGGGTTTTAGCGCAGCGGGAAAAACCGGTACCGCCCAAAAGCTCGAACCCAATGGGAGTTATTCGCATAATAAATTCGTTGCTTCTTTTATTGGTTTCTGCCCAGCGGAAGATCCTTTAATCACGGTGGTGGTGACTGTGGATGAGCCGCATCCTTATTATTATGGCGGGGTAGTGGCTGCTCCGGTATTCCAAAAAGTTGCCGGCGACGTTATTCGTTATTTAAAGGAAAATGAAATACCTGTGGAAGTAAGGGTACAATGAGAATCGTAGACTTAGAGATTAAGGGTATAACTTCTAATTCCAAAGAAGTGAAGAAGAATTTTCTCTTTGTGGCGATTAAGGGTAATCGCCAGGATGGCAATCAATTTATTAAAGAGGCAATTTCCCGGGGTGCTTGTATTATTGTTGTAGAGAAAGACGCGCCGAAAATTAAAACCCGGGCGAAAGTTGTGTTTTTAATCGTTGATGATTGCCGCAAATTTTTTGCGCAGATAACGCATAAATTTTATGGCGCTCCTTCTGATAAAATCAAGGTTGTCGGGATTACCGGCACTAACGGGAAAACTACTATTTCGTATTTGATTGAAGCGATGACTAAGGAATCCGGGCAGCGTTGCGGGGTGATCGGCACGATTAGCCACCGTTTTAGAAATAAAGTTATTGTCGCCAAAAATACCACTCCTGGCAGCGGTCAGCTACAGCAGTTATTGGCTAAGATGTGTAAAAGTAAAGTTAAATATTGCGCGATGGAAGTTTCCTCGCACGCCCTAGACCAGGAGAGAGTGGCAGGAGTTAATTTTAGCCAGGCTATTTTTACCAATCTTACTCAAGATCATTTGGATTATCATAAAAATTTAGAAAATTACTTTTTGGCAAAGGCCAAACTTTTTTCTATCTTACCCGCAACTAGTATTGCAATAATCAATCATGATGATAAATACGCCGGTCGGATTAAGCAGTTGACGAAAGCCAGGATTCTAACCTATGGAATAGATAAAAAGTCTACAGTAATGGCTAAAGATATTAATTACTCGATGCAGGGTGCGGAATTTTCTTTGGTTGGTCCAGGGTTAAACACCAGGATTAAAACCGGCTTGGTGGGCCGGCATAATATTTATAATGTTTTAGCGGCAATTGCTTGGGGAATAAGCGAAAAACTGTCTGTAGTGGATATTAAGTCTGCGCTTGAGAAATTTAAGAATGTTCCAGGCAGGTTAGAGAGGGTTGATTGTCCGCAAGGATTTAGTATATTCGTAGATTATGCGCATACTCCAGATGCACTCTTTAACGTAATCAGCGCTTTAAGGCCGTTGGTTAGAGGAAAAATTATCGTCATCTTTGGTTGCGGGGGAGAGCGGGATAAACTTAAGCGTCCGCAGATGGGCAAAACGGTTACGGATTTGGCAGATTATGCAATAATTACCAGCGATAATCCGCGTTCTGAAAATCCGGCGCAGATTATTCGGGATATCCGGCAAGGGATCAAGAAAAATAATTATTGTGTAGTTGCGGATCGGCGCCAGGCTATACGTAAGGGATTATCTCTAATTAGTAAAGGGGATTGTTTGTTAATCGCCGGTAAAGGCCATGAAGATTATCAGATATTAAAAAATAAAGTGCTAAAATTTAGTGATCGAAAGGTAGTGCGAGAATGTTTAGGGTTGATGAAATAGTCCAGGCGACTAAAGGTTTGCTCATTCAGGGTAGGCTTACGGATGAAATAACCGCTATCTCAACTGATTCCAGGAAATTAAAGCCGCTTGAAGCATTCCTGGTTTTGCGGGGAAAGAACTTTGACGGCCATGATTTTATTGCGGAGTCTGTAAAAGCTAGGGTTAGTTGTATAATCGTAGAAAATAAGCCAAAATTTTTGCTTCCTGCGGATTTGGCGGTAATTAAAGTTAAAGATACTACTTTAGCTTTAGGTGATATCGCCCGTTTCCAGAGGCAAAAGATTGATTTTCCGGTGATTGCGGTTACCGGTTCTAATGGCAAGACGACGGCTAAGGAGATGATTGCCTGGGTATTATCGGCTGATGCCCGGGTGCTTAAGAATGAAGGGACTAAAAATAATCAAATCGGCCTTCCGCAAACACTAATTCAACTTAGCGAAAAAGATAGTTATGCCGTGGTCGAAATAGGCACTAATCATTTTGGAGAGGTGGATTATCTGGCTAAAATCGCCAGGCCCAATATCGGAGTTATTACTAATATCGGCCCCAGCCATCTTGAATTTCTAAAAGATTTAAAAGGAGTGGCTAAGGAAAAAACTGCTTTGCTGGATAATTTAGCCAAACCCGCCATTGCCCTGTTAAATGCCGACGATAAATCCTTGCAAGGTTTAATTAAGGCTCAGGCTAAAGGCCGGAAAATATTTAGTTATGGTATAAATAAAAAAAGTGATTTTTGCGCTTCTGGCATAAAAATAAAAAACGCTAAAATAGAATTTAAGGTTAACTCTAAATTTAATTTTGAATTATTGACTCCGGGGGATTATAATATTTATAATGCTTTAGCGGCGATTGCCGTTGGCCGCTTATTAGGGTTAAGTTATGCTCAGCTTCGCGCAAGGTTAGCAGTATTCAAATTTCCTAAAGGCAGGCTTAATTTGATTGAAGCTAAGGGCTTAAGGTATATTGATGATACCTATAATTCTAATCCGCTTTCGTTAAATGCAGCCCTAACCGCTTTAGGCGCTATGAATTGTCGGGGGAGAAAAATATTGATTATGGGTGATATGCTTGAGCTGGGTAAACAAAAAGAGTTATTGCATAGGCAAATCGCTTGGAGTATAACTAATACATGTGATCTGTTGATTGCGGTTGGTAGATTAGCCTGGATTACCGCTTCTGCTGCCAGGAATAATGGCTGGCAGGCTAAACAGATATTTTGCTGTGCGAATGCTTCCCAGGCCAGGGATTTATTATTTAAGAAGATATCTCCGAAAGCCGATGATTTGATTCTGGTTAAAGGTTCTCGGTCGATGAAAATGGAAGAGGTTTTAGGGACTTAATGCTTTACCATCTGCTTTATCCCCTCAGGGATTTCATTTTTGCATTTAATATATTTCGCTACATTACCTTCCGCGCGGCTATGGCGGCTTTAACTGCTTTTATGCTTAGCCTAATTTTTGGCCCCCTGTTAATTAATAAACTCAAAGCCATTAAAGTCGGAGAGAAAATAAATAAAGCCGATAGTCAAAAGTTGGATAGTTTGCATCATCATAAGCAAAGTACTCCGACGATGGGAGGGATACTTGTTTTGGGTGCGGTGATTATTTCCACGCTGCTCTGGGCGGATATTACCCATCAGTGTATTTGGATTGTTCTGTTTAGTACGGTTTGGTTGGGGCTAACCGGTTTTGCTGATGATTATCTAAAGCAAGTAAAAAAGAAAGCCAAAGGATTATCGCCTAAGGTAAAGATTGCCAGCCAGATTGTTCTGGGTTTGATTTTAGGGGTAATCCTAATTTATAGCCAGCATGATGTTAAATTGGAGATACCCTTTTTAAAAGGGGTTAATTTTGATTTAGATGGTTTGTACATTTTATTTGTAATTTTAGTAATTGCCGGTTCCTCTAACGCGGTCAACCTTACGGATGGCCTAGATGGGCTGGCGATTGGTATTGTGGTGATGGTGGCGATAGCTTTTAGTATACTTTGTTATGTTTCCGGTAACATGAACTGGAGTAATTATCTGCTCATCCCCTATATCAAAGGGGGTGGAGAACTGACTATTTTTTGTTCTAGTATTGTCGGCGCCGGCCTGGGGTTTTTATGGTTTAATTGTTATCCGGCTACAATCTTTATGGGAGATGTCGGCTCACTGGCTTTAGGCGGAGCAATCGGCACGGTAGCTTTATTAATTAAAAAAGAAATGCTTCTTATCATCGTAGGCGGAATATTTGTGGTGGAGGCGCTTTCCGTTATTCTCCAGGTGGGTTCTTATAAGCTAACCAAAAAACGTATTTTTAAAATTGCCCCTTTGCACCATCATTTCCAGTTTTTGGATTGGCCTGAGAATAAAGTTATTGTCAGGTTCTGGATCATTGCGGGCCTACTTGCCTTGTTTACCTTGGTTACCTTAAAGATCAGGTAAGCTTATATTGGCATTGCCTAATGGAAGTTAAAGCATAATTTTTTAAGCGATGCACAACAGCGAATATTTCAAAAATAAAAAAGTTACGATTGTCGGTTTGGCGCGTTCCGGAGTTGCTTGCGCCAATCTTTTGCATAATCTAAAAGCTATTGTTAGTGTTACCGATATCAAGGATGATCCGCAAAGCCGTCTGGCTTGCACCAAACTTTGTTCGCCTGAAATTAAAGTAGAGCTAGGAAAACATAGCCAGGATTTGATTAAGCAGGCGGATTTAGTAGTGCTTTCTCCCGGTGTTGCGCTTGATTCTTTATGTGTTAATTGGGCCAGAGAATTTAATAAATTATTAATTAGCGAGATTGAAGTAGCCAGTATTTTGTGTCCGGCGCAGATTATTGCTGTTACCGGCTCAAACGGAAAGACCACGGTTACTACTTTAATCGGCAAAGTCCTGACTGCGGCAGGTAAGCAAGTTTTTGTCTGCGGTAATATCGGTAATCCATTCTGCGGTGAAGTGGGTAAGCTGCAAGAGAGGGATTTTGTAGTCTTAGAAGTAAGCTCCTTTCAGTTAGAGACAATCAAAGATTTTAAACCTAAGTTAGCGGTTATTCTTAACTGTACCCCAAATCATCTGGATCGCTATAATAATCTGCAGGAATATTTAGATGCGAAAAAGCGTATTTTCATGAATCAGGATGCCAATGATTTCCTGGTCGTAAACGCCGATGATCCGGTTCTAAGTGCTGCGGCTTCAAGCGCAAAATCCAAAGTTGTTTCTTTTGCTAAAGAAAAAGAATTAAATCCTAACCAAAGCGCGGTGGTGGCGGTAGGCCGGGTCTTAGGCGTAGAATTAGAAAAGATGAAAGTAGTCTTCCGGGAGTTTAAGGGCATAGAGCACCGCATGGAAGAGGTAGCAGAAATTGGCGGAGTTAAATTTATTAATGATTCTAAAGCCACTACTGCGGATTCGGCGATTTGGGCAATCAGTAATATTGCTTCGCCGGTAATTCTGATTGCCGGAGGCCGGCATAAAGGAATTAATTACCGGGTAATTTTTGATGTAGCCAAAGGCAAAGTTTTGCATGCATTTTTGCTTGGAGAGGCCAAAGATATAATTGCTTCTGATCTTGAGGGGGTAGATTTTCCGATAGAAAAAGTGGCTACTTTAAAGGAAGCAGTAATTAAGGCTTATCGACAGGCTAAACCCGGATATTGTGTATTGTTGTCTCCGATGTGCTCAAGTTATGATATGTTTAAAGATTATGAAGAGCGGGGAAGGGCTTTTAAAAGAATAGTTTTGGATTTAAGCCAAGAGGTCAAGCTTCATGGTTAGAAAAACACGGATTAATTTGCTGACCATATCAATGGTGCTGGTTTGCATCGGGATTGTAATGATCTATAGTTCTTCCAGTATTTATGCTTGGGAAAAGTATGGTGACAGTTTTTATTTTTTAAAGCGGCATTTATCATTTTTATCCGTGGGCGTACTGCTGGCTTTTTTAGCGATGGTTATAGATTATCGTTTATTCAGAAAATATGCTCATTGGTTGATCTGGGTTGCTTTAATCTTATTGGTTTTAGTGCTGATACCGGGAATCGGTAGAGAGGTTTCCGGAGCCCGGCGCTGGTTTAGGTTTAAATTTATCAGTTTTCAGCCTTCAGAATTTGCTAATTTGGCGTTGATTGTTTACATCGCTGATTTTATTTGCCGCAAAGAAGAAAAGATAAAAATGCTCGTGGAGGGATTTATCCCTACGATGTGTATGTTGGGGGCAGTAGTTTTACTGATACTTTTACAGCCGGATTTAGGTACCGTGATTGCCTTAGGTAGCGTAGTTTTGATTATGCTTTTTGTTGCCGGGGTCAGGGGCAGATATATTTTAAGTTTAATACTTTGCAGTTTACCGGCGCTTTATTTTTTAGTTTTTAGTGTGCCTTACCGGAGAGCCAGGATTTTAGCTTTTTTAAATCCCTGGCTTGATCCTAAAGGAACGGGTTTTCAGATTATTCAGTCGCAAATTGCCATTGGTTCGGGTGGTTTATTCGGCAGAGGCCTGGGGCATTCCCAGCAAAAACTTTTTTATCTGCCGGCAGCGCATACGGACTTTATTTTTTCCATTATTGGCGAAGAGCTGGGCTTGATTGGCACCTTGGGGATTATTGTATTGTTTATGATTTTTATTCAACAAGGCCTAAAAATCATTAAGAATGCCCAAGATAAATTCGGATATTTTCTTGCCTTAGGTTTAGTTTTAATGATTACTTTTAAAGCAATTATTAATATCGGAGTTTCTTGCGGAGTTTTTCCGACTAAGGGGTTGCCGCTACCGTTTATTAGTTACGGTGGTTCTTCGCTAATTTTTGATATGGTCAGTTTGGGTATTTTGATTAACATTGCTCGCTGTGGGGAGTACCCCTAAAATGCGTGTTTTAATTGTTACCGGTTCAAGCGGCGGACATATTTTTCCGGCAACCGCTTTGGCACAGGTATTAGAAAATTCTGGTTCCGAAACGCTTTTAGTCTTACCGCAAAAAAGCCATCTGGATAAGATTCCTATCGCGGCGGAACAAATAAAATATATAACCGCAGTTAACTTAAGCCTCAATTTAAGTAGCAAAAATTTATTTGAACTTTATTATTTTTTGGTAAGTATCTGGGAATCTCTAAGGATTATTATAAAATTTAAACCGGATGTTGTAGTGGGGTTTGGAAGTTTAAACACTGTAGCATTAATCTTTTGGGCCTGGTTATTCCGGGTTAGAACGATAATTCATGAACAGAATGTTATTTGTGGCAGGGCCAATCGAGTGTTGGCCAAGTTGGTTGATCGGGTAGCCGTATCTTTTAGCCAAACCCGCGAAAGTTTGAATATTGCCCCTGAAAAAATTGTTTTAACCGGCAATCCTTTACGCGGTAACCTGCTCCGGCTGGATAAAAAAGAGGCTTTGGATTTTTTTGGGTTTGAAAAAGATAAAAGGACTATTTTAGTTACCGGTGGCAGTCAAGGTTCACATAGACTAAATCTTGTTTGCTTGGAGGCGCTATCTGCCTATCAGAAGAAGGATAGTTTACAAATTATCCATATCTGTGGGGTGCAGGATCTTAATCTGCTTAAAAATAGCTATGCATCTTTGGGCCTAGCTTATAAACTTTTTGATTTTTTGCCGCAGATGCAATATGCTTATAGCGCTGCGGATTTGATAATTTGCCGTTCCGGAGCAACTACGATTGCGGAGTTACAGAGATTCCAGATTCCGGCGGTGCTGATTCCATATCCTTTTGCTTATGCGCACCAATTAGCTAACGCTCAGGTTTTAGAGAAACTTAAAGTGGCATTGATTATTCAGGATCAGGAATTTACTCCGGAAAAATTAAATGTTGTATTCACGCAGCTTTTAGCAGATTCTCAGAAGTTAGAGTCTATGCGTCAGGCATATGCGGATTCTCAAATTTTCGATGCGGCAGAGCTATTGGCTAAAGAAGTTTTGGCTTGCGGTTAATTTTATGAGAAATTTTATGTTTACCCTTGGACGTTTAGCCGGATTATCGCTCTTATTTATATTTTTGCCGTCAACTATTTTTGCTCAGGATCAAGGCTGGCAGGTAGCCAAAAGTACGCATTTTAATATTTTTTATAAAAACGCTCCGGAATATGCGATTAGTGAATTAACCCAGAAAGCCGAAGAGTGTTACGATTCGATTGCTAATGAGTTAGGCTTCAACCGCTTTAATTTTTGGACTTGGGATAACCGGGCTAAGATTTATTTATTTGATAACCAGGATGAATATCTGAGAGCTGCGCAAAGCTATAACTGGGCGGGGGGACAGGTGAATGTTAGTGCTAAGCTAATCCAAAGTTATGTCGGTGCCCCGGGATTTTTGTATGATGTTCTTCCGCATGAACTGGGCCATATTGTTTTTATGGAGATGGTAGGTTTTAATAATCCGGCTGTACCTTTGTGGCTTCAGGAGGGTGTGGCTTCTTATCAGGAGAAGGATATTGATTCCGCCAGAGGTGGTTTAGCCGATAAAATAAATCAAGGTAGTTCTCTTGATTTTAATGCTTTAAATAATTTTAAAATAAGAAGTTCAAGCGATGAAGCAATTAAACTTTTTTACGCCGAATCTTCCAGCCTAGTTAAATACCTGATTTCGGAATTCGGTAAGGATGCTTTTGTTGATTTTTGCCGGAATCTGCGGGATAGCCGGAACCTGATAATGGCTTTGACTAAAACTTATTCATTTAAAGACGTTAATGATTTTGAAGAGTCCTGGAAGAAATTTGTATTAAAATGAAAAAATACTATCATTTTATTGGGATTGGTGGAATTGGAATGAGTGGCATTGCGCAATTGATGCTTAAAAGTGGACACCAGGTAAGCGGCTCGGATTTAAAAGAAAATTCGGTTACCCAGCAGTTAGTTAGTTTAGGCGCTAAAATTTTCCTTGGTCATTGCGCTAAAAATATCTCGGGCCAGGATGTGGTGGTTTATTCTTCGGCAATAACCGAAGATAATCCTGAGGTGCGCCAAGCTAAAATTTTAGGCATACCTTTGATTAAGAGGGCCCAAGCTTTAGCTGAACTCATGCAGCAAAAATCAGGGATCGCCGTTGCCGGTAGTTATGGTAAGACGACGACCACTTCTTTAGTTTCCTGTATGTTAATGGAGGCCGGGTTAAGCCCGACCGTGGCGATAGGGGGGATTTTGAAAAATATTCAGACTAATGCCTGCTTAGGAAGTGGGGAATTTTTTGTTGCGGAAGCCGATGAATCTGACGGATCATTCTTAAGCTATGCTCCCAAGTATTCTATTGTTACTAATATTGACCAGGAGCATCTGGACTACTACCATAATTTTAACAATGAATTAGATGCTTTTGGGCTTTTTATCAGGCGCACTCAAGCCGGAGGTTGTGTTTTTGCTTGTTCTGATGACCCCAATCTTTTGAATATTATGCGCGCCTATGATGGTAAGCGCGTATTCTTTGGTTTGGATAGCTCTGCGGATATATATGCTAAGAATATTATTTTTAACGGGCTGACTGGTGATTTCGATGGCTACTTGAAAAATAAATTTATTTCGCATTTTCATTTAGCTCTGGGTGGTAAACATAATATTTCAAATTCTCTGGCGGTAATTGCCCTGGGCCTAGAGCTAGGCATTGACTTAAAGCATATTCGCAGTTGTTTAGCAGGATATAAAGGCGCCGGCCGCAGATTAGAGACTAAATTTCGCAGTGATAAATACTTAGTGATTGATGATTATGCTCATCACCCCTCGGAAATTAAAGCTACATTGGCAGCTATAGTTAATTTAAAAGTTAAACGTAAGATTGTGGTGTTTCAGCCGCATCGCTATACCCGCACGCAGTTACTGCTTAATGAATTTGGCAAAGCATTCACTCAGGCGGATTACCTGATTATTACTGATATTTACGCTGCCAGCGAGCAGCCGATTGAGGGAGTAAGTGCCTTGGGGCTTTTAAATAAAATAAAAAAATCTGAACCGGAAAAGGAAGTTTTGTATTTAACTAAAGAGAATATTCTGTCTCATATTTTAGGTATAATTAAAGAAGGTGATTTAGTGATTACTCTTGGAGCAGGGGATATTGTGAGGATTAGCGATGCTTTGGCCAAAGAGCTTAAGTAAAAATATAAAAACGAATGTAAATCTGGCTAGCCTGACGAGTTTTAAAATTGGTGGCCCGGCTGAATATTTTTTTGAGCCGAAAACTCTTAAAGAGCTGCAAGCGGCATTGATTTTTGCCAAACAGGCTGGTTTGCGTGTTTTTATCTTGGGCGCTGGAAGTAATATTTTAGTTAACCAAGCAGGTTTAACTGGACTGGTGATCAGGTTGAGTAACCAGAATTTCAAAGGATGCCGTTGTCAAAGTAGTTGTATTGTAGCCGGAGGTGGTTTAAAATTGAATGAATTGATTTTGTTTTCGAAGAAGCATAATTTGGGGGGCCTAGAGTTTCTGGCGGGTATTCCCGGGACATTAGGTGGTTCTTTGCTGGGTAATGCCGGCGCCTGGGGTAAGTCAATTGGTGAATTAGTAAGCCAGGTTGGTGTTTTAGATTTTAACGGGAATCTAAAACATTTAACAGCTAATGATCTAAAATTTACTTATCGAAAATCAAATTTAAATAAGTATATTATTATTTGGGCTAAGCTAAAATTAAAGCCAGCGCAGAAAAAAATGATTGGGGTAAAGATAAAAGAAAACCTGTTACAACGTAAGCAAGCCCAGGGTAATAATTTACCTAACGCTGGATGTATCTTTAAAAATCCCGGCCAGGGTTCAGCCGGTAGATTAATTGATCTTTGCGGGCTAAAGGGTATGTCTAGAGGTAAAGCGATGGTTTCTAAACGGCATGCGAATTTTATCTTAAACACCGGTAATGCCAAGAGTCAGGATGTTTTGTCGCTTATGGATTTGATACAAAAAAAAGTAAAGAGTAGATTTAAAATTAATTTAGAGCCTGAGATAAAAATATGGAAATAAAGGATTTTGGCAGAGTGGGCGTTTTAATGGGTGGGCCTTCTTCAGAAAGAGAAATCTCTTTAAAAAGTGGTAAGGCGGTTTTTGCTGCACTTTGTGCAGCTGGAGTTGAAGCAGTAGCGATTGATATAGTTACCGACGACCCGCAGGAGAATGTGAGTTTGCTAAAAAAATATAATTTGGATTGCGCATTTATTGCTTTGCATGGCCGTTTTGGCGAAGATGGGGGAATCCAGAGAATTTTGGAAACAATGCATTTGCCTTTTACAGCCTCCGGAGTTAAAGCCAGTAAATTAGCGATGGATAAGATTGGTTCATTGGGAGTATTTGCGCAAGGCGGATTATGTGTACCGCAATCACAATTTTTGGAAAAATCAACTTATTGGAAAGAGAATGTTTTATCGGTTAAGTTTGGTTTTCCTGTAGTGGTTAAGCCGGCTAACCATGGCTCAAGTATTGGATTATCGCTCCTTGAAAACGAGGGGCAATTACCTGCGGCCATGGAATTGGCTTTTAAATTTGATGAACATATAATTATCCAGGAGCATATATCTGGCCGGGAGCTCACGGTGGGTATTTTGGATGAGCTGGCTTTACCAGTGATTGAAATTATCTCCCACAATAAATTTTTTGACTTTGCAGCTAAATATCAGGATAATCTGACCGAGTATATTGTTCCGGCGGTTTTAGATTCAAGAGTTGCTTTAGAAATTCAACAGGCAGCAAAAAAAGCGCATAAGCTTTTAGGCTGCTATGGTTGTTCGCGGGTCGATTTTATCTTAACTCCGGATGGCCGGCCGTATATCCTGGAGGTTAATACTATACCCGGAATGACTGCTACCAGCCTTTTACCTAAGGCGGCCAAAGTCCTGGGTATTGATTTTAGCCGGCTTTGCCTTAAACTATTGGAATTAGCTTATGAAAAAACAAAAACGTAATTTTCCTGTAAAAATTGTTAGTTTCTTGCTGATAATTTTCCTTGCCTTCTCATTTATTATAGGATATATTTGGAAAGTATTATCTACTGCGGATTTTTTCGCCGTACAACAGGTAATCGTCAGGAATTCCGATTATCAATTTGATTATTTAAAAGGCAGGAATATATTCAGTTTAAATTTGAGCAATGAGGCCTGGAAAGCTTTCTTAAGATGTCCGGATTGCCGCAAGGTCAGATTTTCCAGGGTTTTACCTAACTGCATAGTAGTGGATTTTTTGAAACGCAAACCGGTTGCCTTGGTGAGATTCTATAAGAATTTCGCAATTGACGAGCAAGGGGTGTTGTTTTTACCGGATCTGGCGACTGAAGAGTCGGAATTACCGGTAATTTACGGCTTAGAAACTAAAATTTTTGCTCCTAAGCCGGGAATAAGCTATAAACGTTCGGAGCTGGGTTTAGCTTTAAGTATTATTAATGAATTTAAGCTTAATAAATCATTCGGGGGTTTTACCCTTAAAAGAGTTGATGTGGCTAATCCGGGTAGCGCAGGATTTTTTATGCTTTTACCCAAGCAGGTTGCCAATTATACTTTAGCTTCGCCTCAGGCAGAGTGGTCGGGTTTTGAAGTGCGCATTGGAGCAAGCAGTGTCAGGCAAAAGATGATGATTTTAGGTGGATTGGTGATTCAAGCGCGCAAAGAATGGAGTAATATTAATTATATTGACCTTAGGTTTAAAGAGCCTTTAATCAAATTAAACAATAAATCTTAATCTAGAGGAGAATCCATGCTGGCAACGCCGGCAAGGGCTTAATCATGTTAAATAACAGTTATATCTGCGCGATAGACATCGGTTCGAATAAAATATCTGCGGCGTTGGTTTTGGTCAAAAAGAATAAAATCAGCGATATTTTCTTTGATTGCTCGATTTCACGGGGAGTCAAGGAAGGGGTGATTGTGGATGCTACAGAGCTAGTGATTTGTTTGACGAAAATTTTAAAGAGTTTAAAAGCCAAGTCCGGATTGAAAATTAAATTTATCCATATCAATTTTTCGGGTAAAGATATTTCCACTAAGCATAGCCATGCGATAATTCCTTTGGCTGAACGCGGTAATAAAGTGATTACTTCAACTGATATTTCTGCTGCTAATGAACAAGCGCGTATTTTGGGTTCCAGCCTGGATGATGAAATTATTCATGTAATTCCTTCAAGCTATTCTATTGATTCTAAAAGCAATGTAATTAATCCGATTGGTTTATATAGTCATAGATTAGAGGTGGATTTATATTTGGTTTGCGCCAGGCTAGCATCTTTACAGAGTCTAAGCCGGGTGGTTAGCCAGGCCGGATATGAGATTAGGAGCCTTTCATTTTCTGGATTAGCTACTAGTAAAGCGGTATTTGGTGCTGAGGAAAAACGCGGCATAAGCGTATTTTGCGATTGCGGTAGCGATGTAACGGAGCTTTTAATTTTTAAAGATGGGCTACTGCAGAGTATTCAGATTTTATCTTTAGGTGGCAATAGTATGACGCAACATCTCTCAGAGGGTTTAAAAATTAATTTTGAGTTAGCCGAGGATATTAAACGTTCTTATGGGATCATCGGAGAGATTAGCCATATTTCGGAAGATAAAGAAGTTTTAGTGAAGAAAGATGAATTTTATAAGCCGATTAAGCAGCGAGATGTCGCGGCGATGGCGACAAATTCCAGCCGTTTAATTTGTACGCAAATTAAGGAAGCGGTGGAGAAAAAAGTAGCGCTTCATGAAATTGACCACTTTATTATGGTGGGCAAGACTTTATTGACTGATGGATTCATTGAAATGATGGAGAGCGTGATCAGCGTGCCGGTAACCATCGGCAGGATTAATAATCCGGAGATTGCGGCTTTAGTTAAAGAGAATAGTGATTTAAGCGGACAGAAGTATTTGACTTATCTGACTTGTTTGGGGATGATTTGTGAGGATCTTGAGAGTAAATCTGTGGGAAATTTAGCTTTAGTTAAGCCTGCCAAAAACCTGTTATTTAAGACTATAAACCGATTTAAAGAGGTCTATCAGGAATATTTCTAGCTTCCGTTCAATAACACCATCTATTGCTTCCTTAGTTTTATTGTGTATAATGTACTAATCTAAGCGATGATTAAAGATAATATTGAAAAAATCCGTCTGCGTATTTCTCAGGTTTGCGCCAAGCATAAGATTGATCCCGGTAAAATCACGGTACTTTGTGTGACTAAGGGTAGAAGCGTCGGAGAAATACTGGAAGCAGTTAATGTAGGAATTAATCATTTGGGTGAGAATAGGGTACAGGAGGCTGTAGATAAGTATAAATTCATTTCTCAAGTATGCTGGCAGATGGTCGGCCATTTGCAGTCAAATAAAGTAAAGGATGCTTTGGGGGTATTTGATTTGATTCATTCGGTAGATAGTGTAAATTTAGCGCAGGAAATTAATAAGCAGGCACTTAAAATAAATAAAATTCAGGATATTCTTCTGGAAGTTAAAACCTCCCCGGAGATTAGTAAATTTGGTTTTAAGGAAGAAATATTAGCGGATGCCTGCGCTCAGATAGAAAAGCTAAAACAGGTAAATATCAAAGGATTGATGACGATTGCCCCGGCAGTGGATTCAGCTCTTGATGCGCGGCCGTATTTTTCCAGGCTTAGGCAGCTGCGCGATCAATTTAATCCGGGCTGGTTACTTTCAATGGGGATGTCTGATGATTTTGAGGTAGCGATTGAAGAAGGCGCTGATATTATAAGGTTAGGCCGGGCAATATTTGGGAGGTAAGATGGAAAGAGTCGGGATTATTGGTTATGGGAATATGGGTAAGGCGATTGCCGAACGCATAAAAGAAAAGTATGCGGTCTGTGTTTTTGATAAAGATAAAAATAAAACCTCGGCTTTAAAAGATATAACCGCAGTTAATCTGCCCGGAGATTTAGTTAAGCAATCTGAGATTATTATCCTGGCGGTTAAGCCGCAGGATTTTGAGGTAATGCTTAAAGAAATCAAGCCTTTTGCTGATGATAAATTATTTATTACCATTGCCGCTGGCATTACTAGCGGATACATTAATAGTCAATTAGGCTCAAAAGCCCGGATCGTACGAATCATGCCCAATATGCCAGCGCAGATCGGCCGGGCGGTTTCGGTTATATCTAAGGGCCAGAATGCTACGGAAGGGGATTTTAATTTAGTTTGGCAGTTAGCTTTTGATATTTTTAGTAATTTAGGTTCGGTTTTGCCTGTCGATAAGGAAGAAATGATTAATGCCGCCACGGCAATTTCCGGAAGCGGGCCGGCTTTTTTCTGTTATTACATAAAAGAAAGTAAAAATGCCTCCTCTCAACGTGATGAATTTATTAAAGTATTAGCCGATGCCGCGGTTAACCTGGGTTTTGACCAGCGGGAAGCCGAGCTTTTAGCCGCAGGAACAGTTGATGGGACTATTGCGATGTTAAATGAGCGTAATTTATCATGTGCGGAAGTAATAAAAATGGTAGCTTCTAAAGGCGGCACTACCGAAGCCGGCCTTGAAATTTTGCGTGCAGGCGGCTCGCTTAAAGAAGCAACCGAAAAAGCTGCCCGGCGCGCCGGTGAATTGGAAAAAAGGAGTTAAGGTGTCTAAAATTGGCATTATTGGTGGGAGCGGATTATATAAAATTGAAGGCTTGAAAATCATTAAGCAGCTTAAAGTTAAAACCCCTTTTGGCGAGCCTTCGGATAAATTTACCATAGGAGAATTAGAGGGTAAGGAAATAGTTTTCCTACCGCGCCATGGCGTAGGCCACCGTATATCGCCCAGCCAAATAAATTACCGCGCTAATATTTTTGCTATGAAAAAATTAGGAGTAAAACGGGTGATTTCAGTAACTGCTTGCGGGAGTTTAAAAGAAGAGTTAAAGCCTTTGGATTTTGTGGTGGTGGATCAATTTGTTGATCGCACTAATCACGGCCGCGATATGACTTTTTTTGACCGGGGAATAGTTAGCCATATTGTTTTTAGCCATCCGGTTTGCCCCCAGCTAAGTTCAGCCATTCTTGCTGCCGGTGAAAGATTAAATCTAAATATGCATAAAACCGGCACTTACCTTAATATGGAAGGCCCGCAGTTTTCCACCTTAGCCGAAAGCCAGCTTTACCGCAGCTGGGGAATGGATGTGATTGGGATGACTAACATGGCAGAGGCCAAGCTTTGCCGGGAAGCCGAGATTTGTTATTCTACGCTGGCCTGTATTACCGACTATGATTGCTGGTATCCGAATCATGCCGGCGTAACCCTAGAGATGGTGATGAATAATCTGCAGAAGAATGTGGATAATGCCAAAAAGATCATTTGCCAGGTGATTAAAAATATTGATCCGCAGCGCAGTTGCCATTGTGGTGAGGCTTTAAGATTCGCGATCGTTACCGATAAAAAACTTATCCCCGCTAAAGTAAAAAAGGATTTGGATATTATTATCGGTAAATACGTAAAATAAAATCTTAAAAGGATTTTAATTTAAGAATCAAATTGGGTTAATAAATTAATCATGGCTGAAAATTCCGGATATAAACAAACTTTAAATTTACCAAAAACTGATTTTCCGATGAAAGCGGATTTACCTAAACGGGAACCGCTGATGCTGGAGGATTGGCGAAAATTAGATCTCTATGGGCTAATCTCTAAAAAACCTGCAGCTAAAGAAAGAAAATATGTCCTGCATGACGGGCCGCCTTATGCCAATGGAGATATCCACATCGGCCATGCTTTAAATAAAATCTTAAAAGATATCGTAATAAAATACAAAACTATGCAAGGATATAATTGTCCTTATGTTCCCGGATGGGATTGTCATGGCTTGCCGATTGAACATCAATTGTTTAAAGAGTTAAAAATAGCCAAACACCAGATTACCCAGCTGGAGTTTAGGAAAAAAGCTCATGACTATGCGATGAAGCATGTGGCCAATCAAAAAGAGCAGTTTAAGCGCCTGGGGGTCTTCGGGGATTGGGATAATCCTTACCTGACTTTAAGTCATGAATATGAAGAGGCGATTATCAGCTCTTTTAACAAATTGTATGACGACGGTAAAGGATTTATTATTCGCGGGCTTAAGCCGGTTAACTGGTGTTTTAAATGTGAAACCGCCTTGGCGGAAGCCGAGGTGGAATATGAAGATCATACTTCTCCTTCGGTCTTTGTAAAATTTAAAATAAAAGATTTCCCTAAAGATAGCTATTTTGTGATTTGGACCACAACGCCTTGGACTTTAATTGCGAATGTTGCCGTAGCAGTGCATCCGGAATTCACTTACTCTTTTGTAAAGACCAATAGAGGTAATTTAATCATCGCTAATGTTCGTCTTTCTATTTTAGAGAAAATGGGAGTTGAGTATAATCTTATAAAAGAATATACGGGGAAAGAACTAGAAGGATTAACTTATGAACATCCGTTTGGCTTGCGTTCAGGAAAAGTAGTTTTGGCGGATTATGTTTCCGCGGAAGAGGGCACGGGTTTAGTGCATACTGCTCCCGGCCATGGCGCAGAGGATTATCAGACTGGGTTAAAATATGGCCTGGAGATTGTGATGCCGGTGGATGCCAGGGGTAAATTTGATTCAACCGCTGGAGAATTTGCCGGACAGAATGTTTATGATGCGAATAAAGCAATCATCGAAAAATTGGCATCTTTAGGAGCCCTGCTTTTAGAGCAAAAGATCTCCCATTCTTATCCGCATTGCTGGCGCTGTAAAAATCCGATTATTTTCAGGGCAACTAAACAATGGTTTTTGGATATCGACCATCTTGATTTACGCAGTAAGGTGCTCACCGCGATCAAAGAAGAAGTAACCTGGATTCCTGCCGCCGGCCGGGAGAGAATTTCGGCGATGGTGGAATTGCGCCCGGATTGGTGCCTTTCCCGTCA
>Ga0182027_10001482_pt1 | contig 39262 bp, 39 predicted proteins | sample 712E1DmetaG_FD_121300 | JGI IMG/M metagenome (GOLD analysis project Ga0182027, IMG submission 121300) | Permafrost microbial communities from Stordalen Mire, Sweden - 712E1D metaG (Illumina Assembly) | ecosystem: Environmental > Terrestrial > Soil > Wetlands > Permafrost | place: Sweden...
AACTCTCACGCAAAACAAAAAAACGGATCAGCTACACAACAGCGCCCCGCGAAACCATCGCGCAACTCCCAACTTAAACAAACTTCATTGCTCTTCTGCCAAGCTGTGAGAAATGTGGGTTAGAGATTGTGCGACTGGTCATAGATGGCAGAGGTCTGGCGCAGTCTATTGCGTGGGGGGAGATTACCTCTGCGCTTGGGACGGAACTGATGAAGCGCAGCCCCAAGAGTGTCATCGTCTCGACGCCCCCCTATTTCAATGTGTCCAGGGCGCGCCGGCAGCAATTCATCCGAGAACTGGCTGACAAGTTGGAACCCGTTGCAAAGTGTTGTACGCGCGAGGAAGAAGTGCGCATCGGCAGATACATGTACACAGTGGGGCCTGTGGAGGGTTCAGGTTGTGTGACCTTTGCATGCAGCCCTGTGGGTGGAACCTTCGATCCAGGTTGTCAACCACTACCTGCACTAAGGAAAAAACTTTTGGACAAGAATCGCCAACTGTGCGTCGCAGGGCATGAGCGCGTCGTTCTAATAGTTGGCTGGGACGAGACGATCAGGACAGAGGACGTTCGAGAGGCTATTTCAAACATCGATTTCTCGTGCCTCCCAAACATCGATAGAGTGTATTTCGAGTCCGGGTTAGAGCGAATTCATTTGGTCTACGACAGTCTTAAAATGCTCTATGCGCTCAAAGGTGGAAGCGGCCAGTGAAAGCAAAGACGACGATGCGGTAGGCGAGCAGAGCGAGCACGACCAGTATCCCCAGCGCCAGAAGTGCCTTCAGGACGCCAGGGACGGCTGGGACAATCTTCCACAGGATCACTCGAACTATGTGGAAACCTGCCACTGAAAGCGCCCCAAACCAAATGCAGCTTCCGAGTGCGTCCCAATGATGCCCCACGGTCCAAATTGGATTCTGAACGGCGAGAAACAGTCCCCAGCCAATTGCAAAACCAATCCAGAGCAAAATATTCCTCGCAGTGGCAGCACGTCGGAACGCTTGCACCACTACTGGCCAAGATAAGTCGTCGTTCCAAATGTCCGCAGCCTGCTTGTCCCCGGTTCGGGTGACAGAATGCAGCGACTCCTGTGACTGCTTCTCCGTTCGAAACCCACGGCGGAATCCTGAGGAAAATCCCTTGATCGCTCGCCTTAGCTCCATCTCTGCTCTCCCTGGGTGCATAGGCTGCCGCTGATCTTGTACCTCAGTTGGGCGCAATGCAAACACTAAACCTGCCGGGCGGGTGGCGCGGGTTGATCAACTTGGCTGCTTCGTCTCGAGATACGTGGAAGGGAAGGCCCTTTCTGAGCCCGTCGAGGAATAAACAAACACGGAGGGTGCCCCAGGCTCGGGTTTTGAGCCTGGGTCTTGGATTTTCTTCGCCATTCATGGTTTTCTGCTGGGGACGCCATTCTCCTGGACGGCGTTTTACCACCCGCCAATCGGGAGATTGGCGTTCCCGGGCCAGACTAACTTTCAGCCGTGCAAGATTCCGCCGTGCAAGATTCTGCCGTGCAACCCCCGCTGCCCTGCTAAAATCCTATACTGTAGCAGCAAGAGAAGTGTGTGGAGGATAGCCTTGAAGTTTTCCAATGTTATCAGGACGATGTGCCTGAAACCGTTTATTCTCCTGGGAGCCGCTGCCCTTTTCCTGGCGCTGCCGGTCGCCGCGCAAGATTTTCCGGGCCCGATGACCACGCCGCCCAAGGCCAAGTCCGCACCGGCCGGCCCACCCAGTTCCGAACCCGCGCAGGAGCCCGGACCGCCCCAACGGCTGCATTCGCCGGGCGACAATCCCATCACCACTGACCCGCCTTCCCAACCCGTGGCGGAGATCATCAAGCGCTTCGCCGAACGCGAAACCGAATTCCGAATCGAGCGGGACAACTACACCTACACGCAAGCGTTCGCCATCCAGACGATTGACGATGACGGGCGGCCGGACGGCGAATACCGCATGGTCAGCGACATCATTTTCACGCCGGACAGCAAGCGCTTTGAAAAGGTCAAGTTCGCGCCGCCGGACACGCTACGGCGCATCTCGCTGAGCCAACAGGCTCTGGACGACGTGCGCAACGTCCAGCCCTTCGTGCTGACCACGACGGAATTGCCCAAGTACAACGTGACCTACGTGGGGCGGCAGCAGGTGGACGAGCTTTCGACGTACGTGTTTGACGTGGCGCCCAAAACGATTGAGAAGAACCAGCGCTATTTTCAGGGGCGCGTGTGGGTGGACGACAAGGACTTGCAGATCGTGATGACCGATGGGAAAGCGGTGCCGGACATCATCACCAAGAATAATGAAAACGTCTTCCCGCGCTTCCGCACCTACCGGCAGAACATCGAGAAGGGCTACTGGTTTCCCGTGTTCACGCGCGCCGACGACTACCTGCATTTCCGCAGCGGCGATGTGCACATCCGCATGACCGTGAAGTACTCGAATTACAAGCGTTACGGCAGCACCGTGAAGATGGGCGAGGCCAAGGAAATCAAGAACCCGTAGCGGAGCGGAGCACCCCGTGAAAGAAGCGGGGTAAAAAGGTTACGGGGCCGGCAGAGTGGCTCCTGCTACGGAACCAAAGACCTCCGAAAAAGCGGATTCCTTGCGTAAAAAGTGCGCAATGCAGAAGAGAGATTTCTCGCCCCGACGAAGCGTACGGGGCGCATAACCCGCGCTTCGCGGACTCCGCTCGGAATGACAAGAGCGCTTAGGCCTTGCCGAGATGGGGTCGAGCGGTGCTCGACCCCTACAGGGGAAAAAGCGAGCCCCAGAAAAGGCAAACCCAAGAAAAAGCCTCAGGCCTGAAGGCCTGAGCTACAGGGGCAAGTGGGAGGCGGGGATTGGCGGAGAGATTCCTCGCCCCGACGAAGCGTACGGGGCGCATAACCCGCGCTCCGCGGACTCCGCTCGGAATGACAAAACTATTTGGCGTTTGCCGGGATGAGAGCGATCCAGCGAAGCGGGATTGCACTCCTGCACGGACGGCCCGGATCAGGAGGCGGCAGCATCCTTGCCGGGCTGGAAGTAGACTTCGTCCTGGATGGCCTGCTTGGACCAGCCGGCGCGCAGCAGAATGCCGCGGCCACTCTCCACCATCCCCGGATGACCGCAAAGATAGGCCGAAGTGTCTTCCGGCGTAAGCCCCCAAAGGTGGACGTACTTGCGGATGAGATCGTCCACACGCCCCCGTTCGCCCTGCCAGCCGGGATCTTCCCAGGGGCGGCTGATGGCAGGCACGTACTTTAGCCAAGGCGCCTCAGCGGCGTACTTCTCCAGTTCATCGCGATAGCCAAACTCCCAAGAGCGGCTTGCTCCCTGAATGCAAAAGAGACGGTGCTCACCGGGCATGGGAGTGCCGCCCTTCTTCCAATCCGCGCGAACGGTGCGAATGTAGCTGACGTAGGGCGCGACACCGGTGACGGTAGCCAGGAGGAGATGATTCTTGCGGCCGCTGAGGAGGTCCAGGGTGAAGCGCCCTTTGGCGAATCTGCGAAGAAAGAGAGGAGCGCCCTTGTCCATGGCATAGAGGAGCGGGGTAAGTTCGCCATTGGGGATGCGTTCGACGAAGAACTCCAGGACATTTTCGTAGGGCGAGGAGCAGAGCGAGTAGGCGCGCTCGATGCGCTCGCCCTCCACTTCGACGCCCAAGGTGGCGTACTGACCGGCGAGATAGGAAAACGGGCCGCCCGGGTCCACATGAAGCAGGAAGAGATCATCGGCGACGGCACGACGGTCGAGGATTTTGGCGGGCAGGAATTTTTCCGATGTCATGAACACCGACCTCTTCTGTTTCGATGCGCGCCGCCCCACGATAGATATGCGCAGCGGAGATGACGAGGAGCGACGAAAGGTTAGCAGTTAAACATGATGGGGAGCACCTGAGAAAAACTGGCGCTCCCCGAATATTGGGATCGCGCGAAAGTGCAACCGGTGGCTTACGGTTTCTGATGCTGCTGTTGCATCTGCTGCATCATTTGCTGCATGTCGAACTGCTTGACGGGGCCGGTGATGCGATCCTGGGCATCGGTGATTACTTTGGTTAGAACCATGCTGCCGTGGGGACTCACTTCCTTGACCATGCCAGAGGGGGTGACTTTGTCGCTGGTCCAGATGTCGGAATTGCGCTTGTCGTTGCGCCAGTGCTCGCAAGAAAAAGTGCCGGCAGGGACAGTGACGCTCTCGGTGCCAACGGAGTGCCACTCATTCATGTTTTCTTCCGCCTTCTCCCGGTGCGCCGCGGTGGGATTGAAGGGCATTTCCATGGCCCCTTGGCCGGGCATTTGCATAATCATGCGGTGAAATTGGAAGTCAGCACTGGTAAAGAGAGCCTTGCCGACGAAGGATTGATTCTTTTCATCGGTCATCACGAACTCCATCCAGAAGCCGTCTTTGCCTTCGACGGATTCCTTCCCGACGATGTACATCTCCATGGTGCTGGTCTTTGGCGGGGTTGCGGAGGTCGTGGTGTTGAGGTATTGGGCGCCTTTACCGACGACGGGATTGAAAGCCTTGGCGATGTCGGGTTTCTTGAAGAGGTCCATGCCCATTTGGGCGGACGCTGTAGAAGCAACGAAGAGGCAAGTCACGAGCACAGTAAGACCGAGACAACAACGCTTCATGGCGTTCTCCTTGAGGACTGCACCAGCCAGTTCAGGCATCGGGCGGGACCCGACACAAAAGTATGCCTTTCTCATACCAGTTTCGCGAGGCCGAAGCAACGATGAGGTTGAGGAAAACGTGAGGAGTTGCACGGGAGAAACTACTCGTACGCAAGCGCTTCGACGGGATCAAAGCCGGAGGCGCGAAGTGCGGGAACCGTTGCACCCAAGGCAGCCCCTAGTAAGGCCAGAAGAATGGAGCCGAAGACCCAGCCCGGCGTCAGGAGGATGGAGAGGCCGGGATTAGTCTGCTTGAGGATAGCCTGGGCGAGAAAGGTGATGGCGATGCCGGCGAGACTCCCGGCGATGGTGAGGAAAGCGGTTTCGCCGAGGAGCATCTTGATGATGTCGAAGCGGGAGAAGCCCAGCGCCTTGAGAATGCCGATTTCGCGGGTGCGCTCCAGGATCATGGTGTGCATATTCATGAGCACGACGAGAAAGCTGATGACCACACCGAGGCCCACCATGGTGCGGATGAAGGGCTTGAGTTCGGGGAGATTCGAGGAGTTCATCAGGGAAACGTATTCGGACATGGAGCGGACGCGGTTCTCAGGATCGAGCTTCAGGATTTCGGCGCGCGTGCCCTCGACGTCGCCCTTGCTGCGAACAAAGAACATGGAGACGCGCTTATCGGCGCCGACGATGTCCTGGCCGGTGCGTAAGGGGATAAAGAAGCGGGCGCCCTTCCCATGGGTGACAATCCCGGTGATTTTGAACGGATGATTGAGAAGCGTGTACGTGTCGCCGACCTTGATGTGGCGCGTTTGCGCGACGATGTCGTCGGCGATGGCTTCGTCGGAAGCCCGGAAGGGCCGGCCGTCCCGGAAGAGAAAGCCCTTGCTCAAGGCATTGAAGCGCTTGTAGTCAATGCAAAAGATGTTGATCAGGCTTTTGGGGTCAGAGAGGATCAGGGTGGGGGCGACTTCATCGACGCCGGGGATTTTTTCAATCTGATCGGCGAGCGATTCCTGCATCACGGCACTGGAGAAAGCAAAAAAGATGGAAGAGTTGGGCGGCTGAACGAGAATATCCGCGCCGACGCCTTCGGTGCGCTTGCCCCATTCGTTGATGACGCCGGAGGTGAGACCGACAATCATAAGAATCAAAACGACTTGGATGGCGATGGCAAGAATGCTGAGGACGCAACGCAGGGGACGAGCGGCGAGATTGCCCCAGAACATCTGGAGGAGAGAAAAGGGACCTTCGTAGGAATCGGCCATGGAGAGTTCCGCAGGAAGAACTGTACCACTAGGGATTTAAACGGGTCAAAGCCGATGCAAAGGAGAAAGGAGCGAGTGCGAAGCACGCACGATGCCGAAGTGCAAGGAGAGAATTTCCAGTTCCGTTAAATTTGCACATTTGCGTGGATAAGCTTGTGGAAAGTGAAGGAAAAGGGGGAGTAACTCCGCGAAATTCAACACGATGATGCGGTTTGCACAAAAACCGTGCAAGTGGAGGAGAGGAAAAAGAATTTTGCACGAAGATTTGAGGCGATGTGACCTGGGTCACGGATGAATCGCAAGAGAAAAAAAGTTCCGCGAGAAAGGCAGAGAGGAGTACTCCAAAAAACTTCACGGAAGGTGCTGAGGCAATTGCAATTAGAAGCGCCGAAGGGAAACTTCGCGAAGAGAATGCGGGAATGAACCAGGACGCGACGATTTAGTACCACTTGGGCGGACGATCGAGATGAATCGTAATGGTTTGCTTGGGATCGGTGATGTCATACCAGTGGCCGTAGGTTTTCCAGCCGTCGGCGACGACCTGGATCAGAACGCGGCCGAGGGGAACATCGGGCAGGTGAGCGATGCCTTCCTGATTGGTCTTTACGCTGATCTCGGTCTTCTTGTCCTTGATGCGGTGTTCCTCGACCGTCTTCAGGTAGACGCTGGCGTTTTCGACGGGCTTGTTGGCGTCGCCGCCGGTGACTTCGATAGTGATGCGATTGGCCGGAGCGGGAGCCGAGCTTTTCGGAGGCGGCGCGTCCTGCTGAGCGGAGAGAGGAAGGGCGGCTGCCAGTGTGACGAACAAAGCGAAGGCAACGAATGAAGAGCGATAGGGTCGCATAGGTGTCCATTTCATCGTCCACGGAAGCGGGGAAACGTCAAGAGGAGAGCGAATAGGGCAGGAAATTCGGGTCGAGAAACTTAAGGAAGATTCGACTCGCGGCGGAGGCTCGTGCATTTTCGGCCTCTTCTGGAATAACGATTGCGGATGGCGCTGGTTTTTCCCTGTAGAATGAAGCGGGTAGCGGAGGCCCGGAGGGTAACATTGCGGGGAGCAGCATGGTCCGCTGCAGCGAGCAGTTGGCGGCAGCTTACGAAATCAAACAGGGATTTTAGAGAAGGTTGAGGAGAAGAGAATGGGATTTGCGACGAACGCCATACACGTAGGACAGGAACCCGATCCAACAACAGGCGCGGTGACAGCCCCGATCTATCAGACCTCCACGTATGTGTATGAGGAGTTGGGGAAGCCGAGGGGCGGCTACGACTACGCGCGGACAAATCATCCGAACCGCAAGGCGCTGGAACGCACGGTGGCGAAGCTGGAAGGCGGGCACAGCGCGTATGTGTTCACATCGGGGATGGCCGGAATTGATGCCGTGTTCCGTTTGCTGAGGCCGGGCGAACACATCGTGCTTTCGGAAGCGGTGTACGGCGGCGTGTACCGGCTGACGACGCAGTTGCTGGTGCACTTTGGGCTGGAGTTCAGCTTCGTGGACACGACGGACCCGGCGATTGTGCTGGGAGCGCTGCGGCCAAATACGAAGATGATCTACATCGAAACGCCGACAAATCCAACGATGCGCATCACGGACATTTCGGCGATGGCCAAGCTGGCGAATGAACGGAAGACGACCCTGGTGGTGGACAACACCTTCCTGACGCCGTACTTGCAGCGGCCGATCGAACTGGGGGCGCACATCGTGGTGCACTCCTTGACGAAGTACATGAACGGACACAGCGATGCCACGGGCGGAGCGGTGATCCTGACGCGGCCGGAAGATGCGGAGAAAATTTATTTCATACAAAAATCGGCAGGAGCGGGGCTCGCGCCGATGGATTGCTTTCTGACGTCGCGCGGGCTGAAGACCCTGGCGGTGCGCATGCTGCAACACAACGCGAATGGCCTGGCGGTGGCGCGGCACCTGGACGCACATCCAAAGGTGCGGAAGGTGTTTTACCCGGGGCTGGCCTCGCACCCGCAACATGACCTGGCGCGCAAGCAACAGAAGGGGCCGGGGGCGATGCTGGCGTTTGATCTGGGAGAGGAAGGGGCGGCGCGGCGATTCCTGAATCAGGTGAAGATTTGCGCGTTGGCGGAGAGTCTGGGCGGCGTGGAATCGCTGATATCGCTGCCGGCGCAGATGACGCACGCGTCCATGCCGAAGGAAGTGCGGGATCGCGTGGGGATTACGGATAGCCTGGTGCGGCTGAGCGTGGGGATCGAGGACGTGGAAGATATCATTGCGGATTTGGATCAGGCGCTGCTGTACGTGTAAGCGGGGTGGACTGGTGGCGCGTTGTCGAGGTGTGTATTCGGTGAAGCGTTGTCGGTGGCGCTTGCAGCCGTAAAAGCAGCGGCAAGCCGCCGCACTCCAAATTAGCTGAGGAGCCAGCGGAGGTAGGCGGGGGAGCCAGCGGCGATGGGCAGGACTAGGAATTCGGGAGTTTCGTAGGAGTGGAGGCGGAGGACTTCCCTTTCCAAGGGTTTGAGGCGCTTGGCGGTGGTTTTGACTAGGAGCAAGTGTTCGCGGGAACGTTCGAGTTTGCCCTTCCAGGTGTACAGCGATTCCACAGGTGCTGTGAGGATGTTCACACAGGCGGCGAAGTGTTTTTCGACGACGGCGCGGGCGATCTTGCGGGCCTCGGGGAGAGAGCCGCAGGTGACCAGGACGAGGCGGAATTGCGTGGCGCGTGGCATGGGGATCCTCTCTGCAATTGATTGTATATGAGGAGGCGATGGGAGTCAGAGACGCAAGAAAAACTATGTCCTTGCGGTAGTCTGCGGAAAGCAGATTCCTCGCTTCGCTCGGAATGACAGCGGGTCATAGGCGTTCGGGAAGAAGAAAAGGCAAATGGGCGACGGAGGGAGGTGATGGAGGGTTCGACACGGACACGGAGAATATGTGTATCGGCGGAGCGGACGGCGGAAGAAGATTCATTGTTGGGGATGGATCGCGCGATGACGATCCACGATGACGGATGACGGTGCAACCACAGGAAAAATGGAAGGGCCTGGCGCAGCACTACGGGCGGCACCTGCTGGTCGTGTTCGTGGCCGTGTTGCTGGTGCACAATGTATTCGGAGCACACGGATTCCTGGCCATGCACCAGAAGCAGAAAGAGATTGAAAAAGTAAATACAGAGATCGAGCGGCTGAACAAGGAAAATGCGGCGCTCGAAGGCGACGTGAAGGATTTGAAAACGGACCCGCAAACCATTGAGAAGATTGCGCGGGAAGAGTTGGGCCAGGCGCGGCCGGGAGAAGTAATTATCAAGTTGCCCGCCGCGGCCAATGAGAGCGGGACGGCGGCGAAGTCGCAATAGGCGGACGGATTTCGGAGTGAAAGATAACGCAGAGACGCTGAGGGCGCAGAGAAGAGGCAGAGGGATTCCTCTCTACGCGACCCGACGCGCCAAACAACGGCGCGAAGAGAGAATCGGGTCGCTCCGCTCGGAATGACAGTTTTGGTTGCAGAAATTTAGGATTTGGCGAGGATGGGGCGCTCCGATGCGGTGGGAGCGCTTTTCGTTTTTTGGGAGGAGCGCTTCCAACGAGTGCGGAGGAGGGAGAGCGCCAACATGGAGAGAAAGATAATCGCGAGGCCCAGAGTTGCCCGGGGAATGGAACAGGCCCGCTTGGGCATGATGGAAAGAGATCCGTAAACGAATTCGATTTGCACCCAATAGACAAGCAGCGAGGTGTTACCCAATTGGATGAGCGGGCTGAAGCGTTTTTGCGCGAAGCCAAAGCGGCACCAGGCGTAAACAAGCGAGAGAATGACGAGGAGCACGCCGCAACGCATCAGGAGAAAATCGGGGTTGGAATGCCAGTAGTCGTAAACGGCATAGAGCCGGATTGGGGAAGTATCGAAGAGAATCGAGAGAACGCTGGCAAACATGCCGGCCAAGCCGAGGAGAGCGAAGAAAAGAGACTCGCGGCGGTGGGCAAAGTCCGAGAAGATGAGGAAGCCGGCGGCGAGTCCGGCAAAGGCGAAGGCGGCCCAGGGAAAGATCGGAAAGAGCCAGGTCTGCGGCTCCTTGAAAGTATGCACGCCATTGATGTACGACTCGAGGAACCAGGGGAGGAAGCGCGGGCGCCAGGTGGTCCAGAGAGGCGGCGTGGCGAGCGCGATGAGCGCTGCGGTAAGGAGCGCGGCGAACACGCTGCGGCGGCGAGCGAGCGAAGGCGTGGCGGCGGAGGCGAACCAGCAGAGCACGCCCATCAACATTATGGAGAGGCCGAGGATGTTGAGCACGTCAACGCGGAGGAGATCGGTCCAGGGAGCAGACCTGGAGCCGAGGAGAAACTCCTGGATGCGGAAGAGGATACCGTAGCCAAAGACTTCGGCGCCGCGGAGGATAGTTTGGCGAGCGATAGCGTTGCGGGCAATTCCCTTCTCGCGGACTTTGCTGGTGACGAGGGCAACGGAAACGCCCGCAAGAAAAATAAAAAGCGGTGCGGGGAGTGTGCCGCCGATTTGCGACAATCGGAAGAACGGTGTCTCGCGCTGCTCAGGGCGGAGCCAAGAGTCGTAGCAATGGGTTTGAAACATCAGGAGGCAAGCGAGGCCGCGCATCCAGTCGATGTAGGAGAGGCGTTTCAATTGGGAGTTACCGAGTACAAGTTACCAGTCATCAGGAATCAGTTACTAGCGATCAGCGACCAGGGTCCCCGGGAACGCTTGGTGCGGACACTCTGCTTACCCAATACGTATCAGTGAGGGGGCTGCCAGGGCAAGCGGGGAGTACGCTTGGTGTGCAATAAGGAAATTGCGCGGTTGCTGACTTGAAAGTGGGGCAGGCGAGAAAATGAGGAGCGAGGAAAAGGCGGGATGAGACAGCTTGGGATTTGGGCGGCGCTGGGAATTTGGGCAGGGCTGTGCCTTGGCGGGGCTTTGTATGCAACGTGGCAAGGATACGGAGGGCGCGCGTTTGGCGCGATGCTGACCGTGTTTGCTTTCTTCCTCCTGGTGATGCTGGCGTTCGCGGCGCGCGGTGTTGCGGAAAAATGGGCGGTGAAATTCGGGCCGGGCGGCGGATTTTTCCTGGGCGCGTGCGTGTTTGTGTTTTACCTGGTGTATCTGCTGGGAGCGGGTACGTTTGCGGTGGCGCGCGCAGGCGCGATGGCAGGCCTGATCTTCGTGCCGCTGGGATTGGCCGTGTCTGCGGGAGGAGCGGCGCCGGGAGCGTGGCAGGATTATGTGACGCTGGCGGGCATCTGGGTGTTCGTGAAGTTCGGGTCATCTCATTGGCTGTGGCCATTTCCAAATGCGCGGCTGGCCTATGTGATGACGGTGCTGGTGGCAGTGAATGTGGCGCTGGCGGCGTTTGTGCTGGTGCGGCGGCTGAAAGGGATTGGCTATTCGATTGGATGGGGAAAAAGCTGGGGATTCTATGTGCTGGGGAGCTTCGTGGCGTTCGGCTGCATCGCGGTTCCACTGGGCACGGGGATGCACTTCCTCACGTTCGCGCCGCAGTGGGGGCGGTGGAGCGGGTTGCTGTTCAGTTCGCTGGCGATCTTGGTGTTCACGGCGTGGCCGGAGGAGTTATTGTTTCGCGGGCTGCTGCAGAATCTGCTGGCGCGGGATTCCAAGACGGAATGGGCGGGATGGTGGACGGCGTCGCTGCTCTTCGGTTTCTCGCAAATCACGAACATGGGTTTTCCGAACTGGCGGTACGCGGCGCTGGCAACGATTGCGGGAATTTTCTATGGCTGGACGTGGCGAAAGAGCGGCTCGATTTTCGCGTCAACGTTGGTGCATGCGGCCGTGGATGTAACGTGGCATTTACTGTTCCGGACCGGATAGCGAGCGGCGCAGAAAGGAAATTCGAGACAGGCTCAGGAAGAGACGGGGTTGGGCACGCAGAAGATGTCGAACCAGCGCCACTTCCTGAGGTCGTCCTCGCCGAGGACTTCGCCCCAATAGTGGCTATCGTCAACGATGCGGCGGATGGTGTAGCCCAAAGAAGTGATCGAGCGGTGCAAGGCGCAGCGTCGCTCGCGGCTCAGGTGCGTGTAGACCTCGATTTTCATATACGGCCTGGTCTGGGTGATCAAGTCGCGGAGAGATTCGAGGACGAACGGCTCGTAGCCCTCGGTGTCAATCTTCACAAAACGAATCTTGGGGATTAGCTCCGGATAGGATTGCTTCAGCAGAGCATGAACATTCCTGCCCTGCACTTGCAGCGCAAAGGCATGGAAGTGGAACCACTTGCTGATGCCCTCAAAGCTGCCGCCATTGCAGAATCCGGAATCGGAATAGTGGAATTCGAGGGAAGCGTCCTCGGGGGAGGCAGCAAACATGAGCGGAATGATCCGCGTCTTCTCCGGATTGAGGGTGGCATTTTGCTGGAGGATGGCGAAGACGTAGGGATTGGGCTCGAAAGCGAGGACGCAGCCCGTTTTGCCGGTGGCGAGAGCGATGGGGAGCGTGGTGTCGCCAGTGTGCGCGCCAATATCAATGGCGACATCGCCGGGTGATAGAAATTTGCGCAGCTCATCAACAACTTCCTGGGACATTGGGCGCCCGAGTTCCTTGGGATGCAGCCATCTGGCGTAGGTGATTCGGCCGTCGGTGGGCAGATCAAGCTGGCGGAGTTCGTAGGGATAGGTCTTCGGCGTGGGCTTCAGGCCAAAAAGATAGACCATTTCTTTGAGCTTCAAACGATTTCTCCTTGGGTCGTATTCAGGTATACCACAATCGAGGGCGGCAGCCAGAGAAGGGCGCCCGGCAGGTCTGCGGCGAGCGAGAGAGCAGATGTCATGATTCCGTGCTTGTGTTTGGCGGGTGACTGCGATAAACACTCAGGGATTGCCCGGGGCGCGAAGGGCTGGGGCGGCGGGAGGTCTTATGTCCACGGAAAGCCCAAGGAGTTCGGCGCGCGGGTTTCGAGTGCACACTTTTGAGGCAGAGGGCGCGACGGTGGTGGAATGCTTTGGCAGATTGACATTTGAGAATGCGCCCTCACTAAAGGATGAGGTGAAGCCGCTGATTCCGGAGCGCAAACGGATTGTGCTGGATTTGCAGGGAGTGCCGCAGATCGATAGCGCAGGATTGGGAACGGTTGTGGGGTTATATGTAAGCGCGCGCACGCGTGGCTGCCGGATCGAGATCATCAACGCAAGCCAGCAGGTAAGCGAATTGTTCAGCATGACGAATCTGTTGTCCTTGTTTGAGGATGCCGGCAGGCACGGCGGCAGAATGATTTGAGCCTGAAATCCGAAGTCGAGGAGGGATTTCTCCGCTCCGGGACTGCAAAAAGCGCCGTCCCTCCGGTCGAAATGACAGGTTTTGGGCGATGGATGGTGTGGCTTCATTCCTGGCAGAGCAAAACAATTTTCCCGGAGACCTGCGCTTTTTCGAGGAGTTCGTTGGCGCGCGCGGCTTCGCGCAGCGGCATCCTGGCGGCGATGACCGGCTGAATCTGGCGCGCGGCGAGCATGCCGAACAGTTTGGAGAGATCTTCGCGGAACCAGTCGGGATGGGCATCGCGCAGCCATTTGACGTTGAACCAGACGGGATGCTTGCCATCGGGCACGAGCTTCATCAGGCCTAGCCAGGCAAAACCCAGAGCCGCGGAGAGCTTCCCTTTCTCGACGGCCGAAGAAACGCCGAAGCAAATCAGATAACCGCCGCGGCGCAAACAACGATAGGAAGCCGTGCGGGTCTTGTCGCCGACGGAATCGAGGACGGCGTCAAGTCCTTCGGGAGCGAGTTGACGAATGCGAGCGACAAACTTTTCCGAGCGATAGTCGATCGGCGTGGCACCCAGAGCGGCAACGAGTTCGAGTTTGGACTTGGAGGCCGTGCCGAACATCCGCAGGCCGGCGATTTTGCCAAGCTGGAGAGCGGCAGTGCCCACACCTCCGCCAGCACCGTGGATGAGGAAGCTCTGGCCCTCGCGAAGTTTTGCGACGCGATGAACCATCTGGTAGGCGGTGACGTAATTCAGGACGAGGCTGACGGCTTCGGCGGGATCGAGATTGTCAGGCATGGGAACGAGATGCGCGACGGGGACAATGGTGTAGCGGCTGTAGCCTCCAATCATGGTGAGGGCGGCGACACGCTGGCCGAGCGTGAATCCGGTGACGCCATCGCCGAGAGCGTCAATATCGCCGACAATGTCATAACCGGGAGCAAAGGGAAAGGCTTGCGAGACGGGATAGAGGCCGCGGCGCATGAGGATATCGGCATAGGCAACGCCGGTGGCGATGACTTTGACGCGCACCTGACCGGGACCGGGATTTGGCAGGTCGTCTTCGACCCACTGGAGAACTTCCGGCCCACCACGGCCGGTGATGACCATGCGGGCGTTCTTGAGGGAAGCCATAACCCTACTCTCGCATGAGAGAAGAGAATCCGGCAACGTGTGAGATTGTGGGCTGCGGCGCGCGCGAGAAGAGATTCCAGTGAATGGATGTGGCGGCTGTTTCCTGGGCGGAAGAACACGGGGACGTTTAACACCGAGCGCACGGAGACGTTGCGCTGGGGGTGGGAGCTAGACGATAGACGGGAGGAAGGTTAGCCACGGGTGACGGGGCGGGGCTCGATGACGTCGGAAAAGAGTTTGTCGATGAGGTCGTGGTACTGCTTTTCGACGACGCGGCGTTTGAGCTTCATGGTGAAAGTGAGGCTGCCGCTATCGAAGGTGAAGTCGTCCGGGAGGAGAGCGAAACGCTTGATGGTTTCGTACGAGGCGAGGTGAGTGGTGAGGCGGCGGACTTCCTCTTCGACGAGGGCATAAGAGCGGGGATGGGCGGCGAGCTCCGCGTCGGAAGAGAATTTCAGGCCTTGCTCGGCAAGCTTGGCGGAGACGGTGGCGGAGTTGGGAACGATCAAGGCGACGATGAATTTACGCTGGTCGCCGACAACCATGGCATTAAGGATGTACGGGCTGGTTTTGAGCATGTTTTCGATGGGCTGAGGAGCAACAAATTTTCCGGCGGCGGTTTTGAGGAGGTCCTTCTTGCGGTCGGTGATGAAGAGGTACTTGTCCCTGTCCAGAAAACCGATGTCGCCGGTGCTGAACCAGCCGTCTTCGGAAAGAACGGCACGGGTGGCCTCGGGATCTTTGAAGTAGCCCTGCATGACGCAGGGGCCCTTGGCGAGGATTTCGCCGTCGTCGGCAATGCGAACCTGAACGTTGGCGATGGGGCGGCCAGAGCTGCCGACGCGGTTTTGGGGGAAGGTGGAAGTGAGGATGGGCGAGGTTTCCGTCAAACCATAGCCCTGATAGATGGGAATGCCAATGGCCCAAAAAAACTGCGTCAAGTCCTTGAAGAGCGGGGCGCCGCCAGACATGACGAGGCGGAGGCGGCCGCCCGTGCGGGCACGGATCTTGGAATAGACCAGCTTGTCGGCTAGGGCCCATTGCAATTTCGTGGCGAGGGTGGCCGATCCTTCACCGCAGCGCCAGGGAGCGATTTTCCTGGTGAGCTTCATGGACCAATTGAACAGCTTGCGCTTGGCGCCGGTGGTCTTTGTGCCCTGCTCCATCAGGCGTGCGTAGATTTTTTCGAAGAAGCGCGGGACAGCGCCGAGAAGGGTGGGTTTGACCTCGACGAGGGCCTGCGCGACGTTCTCAATCACCGGAACGTAGGCCACCGGGCAGCCACCGAAAATGAAGACGTAGTCGAGCGTGCGCTCGTAAACGTGGGCGAGCGGAAGAAAGGAAACCGCCAGATCCACGGCCGGCTTGAGGACGAGTTCACGGCACGAATCGGTGATGTTGGAGCTGAAATTCGTGTGCGTCAGCATCACCCCCTTGGGCTCGCCGGTGGTGCCGGAGGTGTAGATGATGGAAGCGAGCTGGCTGGGAAGAACCTGTGCGGCGCGCATGCGGTAGGAAGCGATTTCCGGGCTGCCGGCAGTGGCGATCAAGGTTTCGTAGCGCAAATATTCGGAAGGAAGAGTGTCGCCAACCTCGGCAACGATGACTTGCTGGACGTCTTTCACTTCACCGCGGACTTGCAGAAATTTTGCGAGCTGCACCGCGCCACAGATGAAGAGAACTTGCGCGCCAGAGTGATTCAAGATATAGGTCATGCGGTCAAGGGACTCGTTGAAGTAGATGGGAACGGTAACAGCGCCGGAACCGCTAATGGCGAAGTCGGCGGTATGCCATTCGGGACAGTTGGGGGCGAACAGGCCAACGCGATCGCCAGGTTTCACGCCGAGTTCTACGAAGGCGTGGGCCAGCCCGGCCACACGTCGCAGGAATTCCTGGGAAGAGATGGGCTCCCAGCCCCCGGAACGCCGAACGAGTTGCGCCCGGGGAGAAGGGTGCTCATCAATGGCGTGAAGGAAGCGAGAGGGGAGCGAGGCGTAGTTCATGGGCGAGGATGAATGTACCGCAAGAAGAAAATTGACGCAACGCGGGCGGGTTGGCCGACATGGTTTATTGGAGAGGGCACGCGTGGGGTTAGCAGTTTTCTGTTATCAGTTATCAGATATCAGCGATCAGGAACCAAGAGTTCGGAAGGCTGTTGGACAGCCGAATTGCGGGCGAGGCCAGAGGAGGTGTGCTATTTTCAACTGCCTTTGGCAGTGGGTTAAGATGGGGTAGGAGCGGAGCCCATGAGCGTAAGCACACCGATTTTGAATGATCCCGCGACTAGCCGAGGTCCATTTCGCGCGCCGCGCGGCACGGAGCTTTCCTGCAAAGGCTGGCAACAGGAAGCGGCGCTGCGCATGCTCCTGAACAACCTGGACCCGGACGTGGCGGAAAAGCCGGCGGAGTTGGTGGTTTACGGAGGCACGGGAAAAGCAGCGCGAAATTGGGACTGCTTCCACGCCATCGTGAAATCGTTGCGGGCGCTGGAGTCCGACGAGACCTTGCTGGTGCAATCGGGAAAGCCGGTGGCGGTGTTCCGGACGCACGAGTACGCGCCGCGCGTGCTGCTGTGCAATTCCAACCTGGTGGGCCACTGGAACAATTGGGAGAAGTTCAACGAATTCGACCGCGCCGGATTGATGATGTACGGGCAGATGACCGCGGGAAGCTGGATCTACATCGGCACACAAGGGATTTTGCAGGGAACGTATGAGACGTTTGCCGCAGCCGGGCGGATGCATTTTGGCGGCGACCTGAGCGGGAAGCTGGTGGTGACCGGCGGCATGGGCGGGATGGGCGGAGCGCAGCCACTGGCCGCAACGATGAATGGCGTGGCATTTCTGGGCATTGACGTGGACCCGGAGCGGATCAAGCGTCGCGTGAAGACCGGCTATTGCGATGTGATGGTGACTTCGCTGGATGAAGCGCTGCGCATCCTGAAAAATGCGGTGCGCAAACGCGAAGCAACGTCGGTGGGTTTGCTGGGCAATTGCGCGGACCTGATTCCGGAGCTGGCCAAGCGCGGCGTGGTGCCGGATATTCTGACGGACCAGACCAGCGCGCACGACCCAATCAACGGGTATGTGCCGAACGGAATGACGCTGGAGCAAGCGCTGGAATTACGGAAGAGCAACCCGCAGGAGTACCGCAAGCGAGCGATCGCGGCGATGGGCGAGCATGTGCAGGGCATGCTGGAGCTGCAAAAACTCGGCGCGGTGACGTTCGATTACGGCAACAACATCCGCACGTTTGCGTACGAGGCGGGCGTGAAGAACGCGTATGACTTCCCGGGATTCGTGCCGGCGTATATCCGTCCACTGTTTTGCGAGGGGAAAGGGCCGTTCCGCTGGGCGGCACTCTCGGGGGAAGCTTCGGACATTGCGCGGACCGACCAACTGGTGCTGGAAATGTTCCCGCAGAACGAGCACTTGAGGCGCTGGATCCAGATGGCGCAGAAGAAGGTGAAATTCCAGGGGCTGCCATCGCGCATTTGCTGGCTGGGGTACGGCGAGCGGGACAAATTCGGGTTGGCGCTGAATGATCTGGTGGCCAAGGGCGAATTGAAGGCACCCATCGTGATCGGTCGCGATCACCTGGATTGCGGCTCGGTGGCTTCACCGTACCGCGAGACGGAAGCGATGAAGGACGGCTCTGACGCGATTGCGGATTGGCCGCTGCTGAACGCGCTGGTAAGCACGGCGAGCGGGGCTTCGTGGGTGTCCATCCACAACGGCGGCGGTGTAGGGATTGGCTATTCGCAGCACGCCGGGCAAGTGACCTGCGCGGACGGCACTCCGGAGATGGCCAAGCGCATCGAACGAGTATTGACCAATGATCCGGGATTGGGCGTGGCGCGGCACGTGGACGCGGGGTATCCGGAGGCGATTGAGTTCGCGAAGAAGACCGGAGTGAAGGTGCCGATGATGTAGGGGTTCGGCAAGGCGAGAGGGCGGGCGAGACGGAAGCTACGCCGAGTTTCAGAAGGGGAGTACAACGATGTACACGATTTTGGGGGCGACGGGGAATATTGGTTCGGTAATAACCAGGGCGCTGCTCGAGAAGGGTGAGAAGGTGCGCGTGGTGGGAAGAAGTGCCGGACGGCTGCAGCCGTTCGTGCGGCGTGGCGCGGAGGCGTTCGTGGGGGACGTGGCGGACGCGGAAGCGATGACGCGGGCGTTGACGGGGGCGCGCGCGGCATTCCTGATGATTCCCCCGCGCATGACTTCGCCGGACTATCGCGCGGATCAGGAAAAGACGAGCGACGCTTTTAGCGCCGCAGCGAAAAATTCGGGGCTACAGTATGCCGTGAATCTCAGCAGCTACGGAGCGCAGGCGCCGGCGGGAACGGGCCCCATCGCGGGCCTGCACAATTCGGAAAAGAAGCTGAATGCCATCGACAGGCTGAATGTGCTGTATCTGCGGGCCGGGTATTTCTTTGAAAATCATCTGGCGGGAATTCAGATGATTCAGGTGATGGGAATTTTCGGGGGAGCGCTGAGAGGGGACCTGAAAATTCCGATGATCGCCACGCGCGACATCGGGGCGTATGCAGCGGAGCGCTTGCTGAAGCTGGATTTCAACGGGAAGCGCACGCAGGAACTACAGGGCGAACGGGATTTGACCTTGCATGAAGTGGTTGTGGTGATTGCCAAGGGGCTGCGCAAGCCGGATTTGCGCTATGTACAGTTTCCCTACGACCAAGTGGAAAAAGTGCTGGGGCAGATGGGGGCGCCGGCAAAAACAGTGGCCAGCTTCATCGAAATGTTCCAGGGGATCAACAACGGCATCGTGACGGCGACGGAGCCGCGATCGGCGGCAAACACAACGCCCACCACGATTGAGACGTTTGTGAAGGAAGTGTTTGCGCCGGCGTATCGGGGCAAGGGTGTCGGGGCCTAGGTGCAATTGGCCGGCGGGTCGGACATAATAGCAACGCATTGAGCGACAGTTTACTCATCACAGGTGCTGCGCAGATTCTGACGCTGCGCGGCGGAGTTCCACGAAGAGGCAGTTCCCTTTCCAAGCTGGGCTTGATTCGAGGTGGCGCGCTGCTGGTGCGCGACGGGAAGATCGTGGCGGCGGGGCCACGGGCGCAAGTGGAGAGGCGGACGGAAGCGCGGCGGGCAGAAAAGCTGGATGTGGGCGGCCGCGTCGTGTTGCCGGGTTTCGTCGATTCGCATACCCACCTGATCCATGCGGCGAGCCGCGCGGAAGAATATGAGCTAAAGATTCAGGGAGCGAGTTACGAAGCGATCGCGCGCAAGGGTGGGGGAATCCTGAACTCCGCGAAGACACTGCGGGCGGCGACGGCGGAAGCGCTGAAACGCCGGGCGCGCGGGGCGCTGGAGGAATTTGCGGCGCACGGCACGACGACGGTGGAAGCGAAGAGCGGGTATGGGCTGGACGTAGCGAGCGAGCTGAAAATCCTTGGGCTCCACCGGGTACTGAATGCGGAACAGCCGCTGGAAATCGTTTCGACATTCCTGGGAGCGCACACGGTGCCGGCGGAATTTCGCAGTTTGTCGGATGGCAGGGAACGTTACATCAAGCTGCTGGTGGAGAAGTTGCTCCCTGAAGTGGTGAACGAGCGGCTGGCGGAGTTTTGCGATGTGTTTTGCGATCACGGCGCGTTCACGCGGGAAGAATCGGAGCGCGTGTTAAGCGAGGGCAAGCGGCACGGGCTGGTTCCGAGGGTTCATGCGGAGCAACTTTCGCACACGGGGGCGACGCGACTCGCGGTGGAACTGGAAGCAGCGAGTTGCGATCACCTGGAGCAGGTGAATGCCGGGGACATCCGGACGTTGGCGAAATCGCGCACGGCGGCGACGCTGCTGCCGGGTTGCGATTTTCATTTGGGATTGAAGCAATACGCGCCGGCACGAAAATTGATCGAGGCGGGGGCCATCGTGGCGCTGGCGACGGACTACAATCCGGGAACCAGCCCGACGATGAGCATGCCGATGATATTGTCGCTGGCGTGTACGCAACTTCGCATGACGCCGGCGGAAGCGATTGCGGCGGCGACGATCAACGGGGCCTACGCGCTGCGCAGGGAAAAACGCATTGGTTCGCTGGAAGCGGGCAAGCAGGCGGACCTGGCCGTATTCGAGGTGGAGGATTACCGCGAAATTCCCTATTATTTTGGAATGAACCGCTGCTGGATGACCATGAAACGCGGTGAAATTATTTACATGCGGGATTGAAAGAGTCAAAGCCAATCGGGGCGCGGAGAAACTGCTCCCCTGCAAAGACGGAACTCAGCCCATGAAACGATTGATTGAGTGTGTGCCGAATTTTTCCGAGGGACGCGATCTTGCGAAGGTCAGCTCGATCGTGGAGGCCATGCGCAGCGTGCCGGGCGTCTATGTGCTGGACCAGGAGATGGACGCGGACCACAACCGCTGCGTGATTACGCTGGCGGGCGACCCGGATGCAGTCGGGGAGGCGTCGCTGCTGGGCGCAGGCCGCGCGATGGAACTGATTGACATGAACGTGCACACGGGAGCGCACCCGCGCGTGGGCGCGACGGATGTGGTGCCGTTTATTCCCATCGAGGGCGTGACGATCGAAGCTTGCGTGGCGCTGGCACGGCGCGTGGGCTATGAACTTTGGAAGCGCTACCGCATCCCGGTTTTCTTTTATGAAGCAGCGGCGATGCGGCCGGACCGCGTCAACCTGGAGAATATCCGGCGCGGGCAGTTCGAGGGGCTGCGCGACGAGATGAAGCGCAACCTTGATCGTCAGCCGGACGTGGGCGAGCCGAAAGTGCATCCGACGGCAGGCGTGACCGTGGTGGGCGCGCGGAAGTTCCTGATTGCCTACAACGTGAACCTGAACACGCCGGATGTGGGAATCGCCAACAAGATCGCGAAGGCCATCCGGTTTTCGAGCGGCGGGCTGCGCTACGTGAAATCCATGGGTGTGGAATTGAAGGCGCGCAACCTGGCACAGGTGTCCATCAATTTGACGGATTTTGAGCAGACGCCGATGCACCGGGTCTACGAGATGGTGAAGCGCGAGGCGGAGCGCTATGGCGCGGCGCCGGTGGGCAGCGAGATTGTGGGGCTGATACCGAAGAAAGCGATCGAGATGGCCGCCAACTATTTTCTGCAACTGGAGAACTTCTCGCCTGCGCAGGTGTTTGAGAACAAGCTAGAAGCGGTGTTGAGCGGCGCGCCGGTGGAAGCGAAGGACGGAAAGCTGGCGAACCTGGCGCGGCCGTTTCTGGAAGCGGTGGCGGAACCTACGGCCACGCCGGGAGGGGGCAGCGTATCGGCACTGGCGGCGGGACTCGCGGGAGCGCTGGGACAAATGGTCGCGGGGTTATCGCGCAAGAAGAAGTCGCAAATCGCGTATGTGGATAAACTCAGCGAGCAGCTTAATGCCCTGCGAAAGACGACGGACGAATTGACCGCAGCGATTGATCGTGACGCAGCTTCGTATGATGCGGTGATGGCGGCGTTCAAGCTGCCGCAAGGCAATAGCGGGGAAACGCGGCGGCGCGAGGAAGCCATCCAGAAAGCAACGAAAGGTGCCGCGGAAGTGCCCTTGGAAGTGGCGGAGAAGGCAGCGGCGCTGCATGGCCGGTTGGTACAACTGGAGGCCATCGCCGCGGCATCCATGAAGTCAGATCTGCGCGTGGCGCGTCTAATGGCAATAGCGGGCGCAAATGGCGCCCTGGCCAACGTGGAGATCAATCTGGAGGGATTGAAAGATGCGGCGTATATAGCTGCCATGCGCGGGAAAGTTGACGAACTGCGCAAACGCATCAGCTAGCGGATGGGATGTAGCGTAAACTAGAGTCTGCCCCAAAGCCCCGAAAGGAGCATTTCATGAAGTGGACTGATGCGCGCGCGCGGATGACTGCGGCATGTGCCGTGCTGGTGTTGCTGGCCGCCGCCGCGAGACCCGCAAAGGCGGGAAGCCTGAGCGCCGATACGATTGCGCTGTTCCCGAAGAATGTGGGGGAATTTGCGTATGCGGATTTGAAGCAAGCGCGAACGATGAAGTGGTTCCCTGCCCTGCAGGAGCAGATGCTGCCGGAACGCTTCCGGCAATTTGAAAAGTTCCTGGCGTCGGCCGGAGTGGATCCGAACACGCAGGTGGAAGAACTGGCGTGGGGCCTGGTGCCGCAATCGGCGGCGAAGGAAGACGGCAAGGCCTCGACGGGAGACGTCCCGGAGAGCGAACAGATCGTGGGGATCGCGCTGGGAAATTTCAATCCGGACTCCACGGAAGCGTATTTCAAGCAGCAGAAGCTGGCGACCTCCAAATCGCGCGGCTACACGCTGTTTGCCTTTGGCTCCGGAGTGGGGCCGAATGACCTGTTTTTCTTTTTTATTGATTCGAGCAAGGCGGCGTTTGGGCACAAGCAACTGCTCGAAAAGATGATTGAAATCCGCTATGGCGGCGAGGAAGGTTTGTTGCGCAACGACAAGCTGTTCAACCTGATCAACGAGGTGAACGGCTCGGGCGTAGTGTGGGCGGTATTGGACGCGAGCTACACGCGGCTGGCGATGGCGCAACTGGCGCCGGAAGTGGAACAATTTCCCGAAGCGGCGAAACTCGTGCAGCACATGCAATCCATGATCATCAGCGTGACCGCGAGCAGCGGCCTGGAGGGCAAATTCCAGGCGGTTTGCGCTGCGCCCGAGGATGCGAATACATTGAGCCAGTTGATGACGGCGGGGTTGCTCTACAAGAAATACACGGCCAGCAAGGACAACCCGGACTTGGGGCAATTGCTGGATCAGGCCAGCGTGACGCCCTCCGGGGAGCGCGTGATAATCCGGCTGTCGGTGAGCGACGATCAGATGACGTCGCTGATCAAGAAGAATACATTCTCGTTCAAGATGTGATGCGGCGGGATTGTTGAAGATTGCGTGTAACAAAGGTCCCCGGGGCAGAGATGCTCCGGGGATTTTTGTTTGTGCGGGAACGCTATTCCGCGTCGGGTGAGGGAGAAACAAACTTGGTCAGGCACAGGACCGCCGAGGCACCCCGCGTTTCGCAGCGAACTTCATCGACACCCGGCCAGGCGAGATGGTCCTTGTCGGCGGGCGCTTCCTCGGCGGGGAGAAAGAGTTCCATCTCAATGCGATCGGCAAAGCGGTGAAACACGACCTCGCAAGGAGTGCCGGAGTGATGCAGGCCGAAACAATGGCGGCAGACAGAAAGAACGGAGGATTGCAGTTCGAGGATAAGCTCGTTGGCCAGGCCGGCATTGTCGGCAAGAAAGCGCGCCACGCCGCCCACTGCGGCGGCCAGGCGCTCATCGGGGTCCATGCGCAAGCGGAGGTGGAGGGGGCTGGTGGGCACGGTTAGTGGTCGTTGGCGAGGGCCACGTCACAGGCTTCGCGACAATCGGGGCAGTAATACAGCCCATCGGTGCATAGGCGGACGTTGTGCTGGCCTTTGCAGATGGTGCAATACTTTTCGCACACGCAGTACTCCTCGGTTTTGTCGCACTGCGTGCAAACAATCTGCGGGTGACCTCCTGGCATTTGCACCTCCGCAAAGCACTGTACCTGAGGGGAGTGTGCCCAGCAAGCGCGGCGTGAAGGCCGATTTACAGGGTCGCAAGGGCCGAGGGGCGTCTGCGAAACTGAGAGCGAGTAGTGTGTCAGTCTTCGGTTAATGCGGCTATCGCGCATTGAGTCCATCCAACCGCTTTTGGACGCGGTACAGAAGACGCTCGACAAGACTTGACTGGGCAGACGGACGTGTCCCATTGATTCCATTGACTCTTGCGGGGGGTGGACATAGTATCGCGCTCAGGTGCGCTCCAACCTGAAGTATCAGTTCTTCAGAGAGGTGAAACGACGATGCCGCACCGCCCGTGGCCCTTTTTGTTCATCGCAATTTCCGTTCTGCTTTTGGCGTGTTCCAGTGCGCCACCCACCTCCGAAAGTGACAATGCCCTCACCGACGCGAGAAACAACCTCAAACTATCCGATTTCGATGGGGCGTCGAACAATCTCGACAAAGCCATCAAATCAGCTAAGGACGAGTCTCTCCGCCAGCAAGCGCTTGTACTTCGCATTGCACTGGTGACGGCGCTCGCCGACGCCAACAGGCAGATGGCGGAGGCCTATTACACCGGGGCGCAACAGCCGGCCGCCCAGTCGCACTCCAACCCCTTTTACAAGATGCGTTCCGACTACTACAGCACGGCGAATTCGCTCCTGATGGACGCGATGCAAACGATGATAAATCAGCGCTCCAAGTTGAGCGGCAACGCCATCCCCGTGGAGGTCAGCTTTCCGGGCTTCACGGGAACAACCCCTGGATTGACAAGGGTCAAGGAGGGTCAATTCATTACGGATTCCGACCGGTTGAGCGCCGAGGTCCAGACAGACCGCAACGCTCTTGCAGTCGTCCTTTCCGCGATCGCTGGAGCTGGCCAGGACCCCAACAAGGGTCAAGCGGCCTTCAGCAGCGGCAAGGTTGACATTGATCCACGGGTTTACCTCATCGAAATCAGCAAAAGCTTTCTGCAGACTGGTGCCATGTTCGAGTCGAGTGGCATCAACCAGCCGGATCGCCTCCGCACCCTCAATGAGGTCGTTCGCGGCAATCTGGATGTTGCGCTGAAGTTGCTGGCCGCGAAGCCGGACAAGGACCTGGAAGCGCGCGTCAAGAAAATGCAGGCGGACTGCGAGAAGACACTCAAAAAGTTGCCGAAGTAACGTGCTCTCCAAATCATGGGCCTAACCAAATACTGCGAGTGAGTTCATCTACTGGGGGCTGCTGCCCGCTCGGCGGCTAGCGTTCTCCAGAGCCTTATCGAGTCGGTCCAACTGGTCTTGGAGGTCGCCGAGTCTGAACTCTTCCGCCCTCAGATGTTGCTCGGCATCTATTTCTTGCGCTTGTTGCTGTTGTTCCAAATTTTCTGTCGATTCGAGTTCTGATTTGAGATGGGATGCCTCTCCTCAAACTCTTTCCGTTGGGTTGGAGGATTCTCCGTGTTGCTTATGAAATCTTCGTGCCGCTTGACCTCGGTGGCGGAGTACTTCCGCTGAGCTTGGATTCCGGCGAGCTTTTCCCGGGCTTCATCGATACGTTGAGAGGCGCGCGCGACTGCCGCTTCCTGCCCTTGCAAGCGATAGAGGAGAATTTGTGCTCTTTGCGCTGCGATGGTCGTTGTTTGCAAATCCTGCCGCAGTTGGCGTACTTCCGATAGCAGAGCCTGCAGTGTTTGAGAGTCACCCGGGGTTGTCTGTCCAAAACAAGCGGTTGAAAAAAGTAGAAGGACCAGGAGAGATAATGACGAGCGATTCATCGGCCACCTCCGAACGAATTGTATCTGAAATTATCAACATTTCCGTGGAGTGTGACGTGACCGGTCAGGCCAGCAGCCGCCTGGACATGTAGTCGCGTAATCGGAAACTGATCCGTCACCAAAGAGCGGGCTGTTTTGACCCCTTTGCGGCGCGCGTGTTAACATCGGCTTTGCCCGAGCACGCGGAATGGAATCGGTCACTTCTCCCCCCATTGTTGTCCCACGCAAAACACCGTTAAACGCGGTGCATCGCCGTCTTGGCGCCAAGATGGTGAATTTTGGCGGCTGGGATATGCCGGTGGAATACCCTGCAAGCGGCGGGCTGATCGCAGAGCACCGCGCGGTGCGCAGTGCATGCGGCTTGTTTGACGTGAGCCACATGGGCGACATCCGTGTGCACACCGGCAAGAGCGCCGGCGGGGCAATGGCGGCGGTGCAGCACATCACCATGAACGACGCGTCGCGGCTGGCGATCGGGCAGGCGCAGTATTCGGCGATGCTCTACCCCGAAGGCACGTTTGTGGATGATGTGATCGTGCACCGGCTGGGCCAAGACGATTTCCTGTTGGTGATCAATGCCGGTACGCGGGAGAAAGACATCGCGTGGGTGCGTGAGAACACCAAGGGCTTCGACTGCCAGGTGGAGGAGTTGAGCGACGCGTACACGCAACTGGCGATCCAGGGGCCGCGGGCCGTGGATGCGCTGCGGGAGCTGACGGACGCGCATTTGGACGGCATCAAGAACTACTGGTTCACGCACGGCACGGTTTGCGGGCTGAAGAACACGTTGATCGCGCGAACGGGTTACACGGGAGAAGATGGATTTGAGATTTACGTGCCGTCGGACGTGGCCACGAGCGAGCGCGTGTGGAACGAAGTGCTGGAGGCGGGGAAGGATTTTGGGATTGTTGCCTGCGGGCTGGGCGCGCGCAATACGCTGCGGCTGGAAGCGAAAATGGCGTTGTACGGGCACGAAATCAGCGAGAAAATCAACGTTTGGGAAGCGGGGCTGGAACGCTACTGCCGCATGGAGAAGGGCGAATTCATCGGGCGAGCGGCGTTGGAAAAAGCGCGGGCGGCGGGCCTGCGACGCACCCTGGTTGGATTGGAGATGATCGAGCGGGGGATCGCGCGCGACGGGTACCGCTGCCTGAACGAAGCCGGCGAAGCAATTGGCGTGGTGACGAGCGGATCGCCTTCCCCGACGCTGGGCAAGAACATCGCGCTCGCCTACGTGCCGCCAGCGATGACGGCAATAGGGACCACGATTCTAGTGGAAATTCGTTCGCAGAGATGCCGCGCGCAAGTAGTGGCAACTCCGTTTTACAAGCGGCCCAGGAAAGCGCTGGCGGTGTAGAGCCGGATCGGCCGGGAAATCCTTGAAGGGGTGGTGGAATGGCGTATCCAACAGAGTACCGCTATACGAAAGAGCATGAATGGATCGTCGTGAAGGACGGCATCGCCACGATCGGCATCACGGACTACGCGCAGCACGAGCTGGGCGACGTCGTGTTCGTGGAATTGCCCAAGGCGGGAGCGAAGCTGGCGGCCGGCAAGATATTTGGCTCGGTGGAGGCCGTCAAGGCCGTGAGCGAGATTTTCGCGCCGGCGAGCGGGGACCTTGTTAAGGCAAACGCGGCGCTGCAGGAAAAGCCGGAGACGCTGAACACTGACCCGCACGGCGCCGGATGGTTGGTGAAAGTCAAGCTGACGAATCCCGCCGAACTCTCTTCCCTGCTGGACGCCGCGGCGTATGAGGCCTTCATCGCGGAAAAGCAGAAGGAAGCGTCGAGCTGATGCGCTATCTCCCGAAAAGCCCAGCCGAACGGCAGGAGATGCTGGCCGCGATCGGCGTGCAATCCGTAGAAGAACTGTTCTCCTCGATTCCGGAAGCCTACCGGCTGAAAAAACCATTGAACCTCCCGGGGCCGCTGTCCGAGCCGGAGGTCATTGCATATTTCCGTGCGCGCGCGGCGGAGAATTCCGTGGGCTACACGAGTTTTCTGGGTGCGGGTGTGTACAACCACCTGTCTTCGGTGATTACGGACACGGTGCTGCAGCGGGGCGAATTCCTGACGTCGTACACGCCTTACCAGGCGGAGATTTCGCAGGGTACGCTGCAGGCGATCTTTGAATTTCAGACGCTGATGTGCCAATTGACCGGCCAAGAAGTCGCGAACGCCTCAATGTACGACGGATCGACGGCGACAACGGAAGCGGTGTTGATGGCAGAGCGGCTGACCGGGAAGCGGCGCGTGCTGGTGGCGCGCTCCCTGCATCCGGAATATCGCGAAGTGCTGAAAACGTACGCGAAGAATTCCGGGTTGAGCGTGGAAGAGATTGCGTACACCGCGGCAGGAACGGTGGATGCGAAGGGACTGCAAAGCGCGCTCCGGGGCGATGTGTGCGCCGTGGTGGTGCAATCTCCCAATTTTTTTGGTGCAATGGAATCGCTCGGTCCGCTGGCGGAAGCGGCACACACCTCGGGCGCACTGCTGGTGACAGCGATTACAGAAGGAGTTTCGCTGGGCGTAATGAAACCGCCTGCCGAAGCGGACATCGTGGCGATGGAGGCACAGAGTTTTGGCCTGGCGCCGAGCTACGGCGGCCCGTTCGCCGGTGTGATCGCTGCGAAGGAGAAATTCGTGCGGCAGATGCCGGGGCGTTTGGCGGGGCAAACCGTCGATCTGGACGGGCGCCGCGGGTTCGTGTTGACGCTGGCGACGCGCGAGCAGCACATTCGCCGGGAGAAGGCCACGTCGAATATCTGCACGAACCAAGCGCTCTGCGCGCTGGCGGCGACGGTGCACCTGACGCTGCTCGGCAAAGAAGGGCTGCGTGAGATGGCCGAGCAAAACCTGGCGAAAGCGCAATTCGCGTTAAAGGAACTGCAGACGATTCCGGGTGTGAAGCGGACGTTTGCGGCGCCGTTCTTTGACGAATTCGTGGTGGAACTGCCGCGCTCTGTCAAGATGGTGAACGCCGAACTGTTGAAGGAAAAGATTATCGGGCCGTTTGTGCTGGGATCGGCCTATCCGGAGTTGACGAAGCACGCGCTGGTTTGCGTGACGGAAACGACCACGCGCGCGGAGATTGAGCGAATGGTTGCGGCGGTGAAACGCGCGCTGGAGCAGCCGTTGTAGCAAAGAAGAATGTGGCGAAAGGATTGGCGATGCGAACCTCCGCCTGAAGATTTCAGCGATGAATGACAACATCAAGAAGGTTTTGCGGCACCCCACCCAGAGCGAGGGCTTAATCTTTGAGAAGTCTTCGCCCGGGAAGCGCGCGTTTGATCTTCCGCCACTGGATGTTCCGGCGGTGGATGCGGCGAAAGCGTTGGGAGAATTTCACCGCCGCGGAGGCGTGGAAGGTTTTCCCGAAGTCAGCGAGATCGAAGTGCTGCGCCATTTTACGCGCCTTTCCACGTGGAATTACGCGATTGACCTGGGGATGTACCCGCTGGGTTCCTGCACGATGAAGTACAACCCGCGCGTGAATGAATTTGTGGCGCGGCTGGCGGGGCTGGCCACGGAACATCCGTACCAGCCGCAAGAGCTGTCGCAGGGCTGCCTGAAGATTCTGCAACTCCTGGAAAAGTGCCTGCTGGAAATTACGGGCATGGACGCGGTGACGCTACAACCGGCGGCGGGTGCGCAGGGCGAGTTGACGGGAATTCTGTTGATCCGCGCGCACCACGAGAAGCTGGGGAACCCGCGCAAGACGGTGCTGATCCCGGATTCGGCGCACGGCACCAATCCGGCAACGGCGATTATTGCGGGCTACCAGGTCCAGAACATCAAGTCCAGCGACGATGGGCAGATTGACATCGCGCACCTCGAAGAGCAGGTGACCGGCGACGTTGCGGCGTTGATGCTCACGAATCCCTCGACGCTGGGAATTTTCGAGCAGCGCATCGCGGAAATCGCCAACGTGCTGCATGCCAAGGGCGCGTTGCTCTACATGGACGGCGCGAACATGAATGCGCTGACGGGCGTGACGCGGCCCGGCGATCTGGGCGTGGACGTGATGCACCTGAACTTGCACAAAACGTTTTCGACGCCGCATGGCGGAGGGGGACCAGGTGCGGGTCCCGTTGCGACGAAGAAAATTCTGGAACCTTATTTGCCGGTGCCGGTGCTGGTGGAAAAAGAGGGCGGCCGGCTGGCGCTGGATTACCACCGCAAGGAAAGCATCGGGCGCGTGCGCGCGTTCGGCGGAAATTTCGGCGTGCTGGTGCGGGCGCTGGCGTACATCCTGGCGTACGGCCCGGGCGTGCGGCAAGCCACGGAAGATGCCGTCTTGAACGCGAATTATATCCGAAAGCATCTGGAAGGCGTGTTTGATTTGCCGTACACGCGGCCTTCGATGCATGAAGTTGTGTTCAGCGACGCGCTGCAGAAAAAGCACGGCGTGAATACCATGGATATCGCCAAGCGGCTGATCGATTACGGATTTCATCCGTACACGACGGCGTTCCCGCTGATCGTTCCCGGCGCGTTGATGATCGAGCCGACGGAATCGGAATCGAAAGAGGAGTGCGATCTGTTTATTGATGCCATGAAATCGATCGCCCGGGAAGCCGAAAGCAATCCGGAAGTAGTGAAGACGGCGCCGCATACGACGCGTGTACGGCGGCTCGATGAAGTGGGGGCAGCGCGGAAACCGGTGCTGCGCTGGAAGCCCAGTGGGAAAAAGAGCGAAGCAGGGGATTAATCCTCCCTTTCTCAATTAGAAATGCGGCTCTAGTCCAACTGAAATTTGCAGGCACGGCCGCAACCTGCGGCGCTGATGCACGAAGCAGGCTTCGACCGTCACGTGCCACCCGAGAATATCTGCGAGAGCATCGGCGAAGCGCGGAAACACGCCGAACAAATTTACAAAGAGCTGCGGACAACAACAGCCGCGCAAGCGCTGATGCGCTGGTACTCCGGACCAATTTGAGCAAATCTTCAGATTGGCGGTCGGGATTTTCACCTCGACTCAGCGTCGGAGTACAATTCTCCTTATGTTGGAATGGCTGTTCTCCTGGGAAGTTACCAGCGTTGCAGTCGGCCTATGTGTATCCATCGGTCTTGGTGTTTTAGCCTTAGACGATTATAGACTGGCAAAGCTATTCTTCCTGCTTGCGGCAGCCGACGCAATCGGAGGAGTGGTTATGTGGGGAACCAAAACACGAATTCCAACTTGGCAAGTATCTCTAGCGGTCTTCGTATTGGTTGGGAGTGTCGGCACGCTCACCGTCCTAGCCTTTAGGTATGTGGATAGTAAGAGATATGTCAAGGAAGCCAAGAGCAGTCCCCGGAGTACCGATGCGGAAGGACAGCCGCCAAAGGTCGCCGCTCCATCGGGGCCGATGTCGGTGGATGGAACTGCTAATCCAGCTCGCACACAGCATCAACCGCCGAAAACGCGAAGCATTGAAAAACCGCCAACGTTAAGCGATCTATTCAAGCAAGACTTCGCGAATACCTTAAAGGCTACCGATGATCTCACACTTACGCGTGAGGCAGACGGCGCACTTATCCACATCAAGCGACAGGTCTACATGGATTTCGACGCAAAAACTGGCTTTGTCGGATTTTACATTTCATCGACAGACCAGTTTTCTGATGAGACTTTCAGGATATGCAAAACCTTGGTGGACGCGGTACAACCGGCAATCTTGGATTTGACGGTAAGAAAAACACAATCTTGGGGCGGGTATAGAGACCAGGGCAATACCAGTAAAGAATTGGTCTTCTCTGGAAGAGTGTTTCTGTATCACGACGGGTTGCTTTCCATCACGCAAAAGGCCGATCTAATTGAGAGGTACAAGGCCAAGAATTATGACGTGCAATTCAGGGGACTCGACTATGCGGCAGATCAAGCTGCAGCGTGGTATCGCGAGCATGGATTTCCCAAGCCAGATGCTAAGCCGCCGTGAGTTCCTTGTATTCGAGGTTGTTGGATTCGAGGAGGTTGGATTCGAGGAGTTTTATCAGTGTGTCACGGAGCGGCGAAGGCGCATGTCAGGCGGCTGAATGCGCCTAAAGAGCTTTGAACGTCGGCCAAATAAACCATCTAGAGGAACTGCCGCAGAATGGCGAAATTGTGCGAAGTAGATAATCTCGTCCGCGGTAAGTTGCACGCGTCCGCGGATGAGGGATGCAGGAAAGGAAAAGCCCGGGCAGTTGCCCGCCCGGGCTTTCGAGAGGAGGAGCAAACGAAAATTATCGCGCGAAGCGCGGCGCAGGTTCGGGAGGAACTTGCACGCTGGGAGCTTCAACGGGGCGGCCACCACGGGCTTGCGAAAGCCTCGGGGCAGCAACCGGCTCTGGCCGGCGAACTGGCATGGCCACGTTTTCGCCTTCGCGCGCGAAATTGAGGTGGTCGTCGTCGCGATCCCAATCGATGCAGATCAGGTCGCCGAAATGGACTTGTTCCGTGGCCAAAAGATTGGCCATGGGGTAGACGACATGGCGTTCGATGGCGCGCTTGAGGTGACGCGCGCCGTAGCGCTGGTCGGTGCCCTCTTGCAGAAGGAAATCGCGGCCAGGTGCGGTGACGCGGAAAAGGAACTGGCCTTTGGCGGTTTCCAGGACGCGCTGTTGCACCATGGTCAGCTCGATATCCAGAACCTGCTCGAGCTGTTTGCGCTGGAGCGGGTGGAAAACCACGATCTTGTCCAGGCGGTTCATGAATTCGGGGGAGAACTTACGGCGTGCCGCTTCGACGGCGGTGCGCTCGACTTTCTGGTCGAGGTTGGTCTTGGGCTTGTCGTCGGACTCGATGAAGCCATAACCGCCGGCCATGAGTTCGGTGATGTCGCCGCCACCAAGGTTGGAGGTCAGGAAGATGACGGTTTGGGAGAGATCCACGCGGCGGTTGTCGCCAAGAGTGAGGGTGGCCTTGTCCAGCATGCCGAGGAGCAACTGCCAGAGGGCGTCGCTGGCTTTTTCGATTTCGTCGAAGAGCAGGAAAGAAAGCTTCAGCTTGTCGCTGTGGGAAACCGCCAGGGCTTCCTGGGTAATTAAAGGATGAGTTTCGCGATGGCCGAGATAGCCTGGAGGCGAGCCGATGAGTTTCGCGATTTCGTGGGAGTGCTGGAATTCCGCGCAGTCGACTTTGATGATGGCGCGTGGGTCTCCAAAAAGTATCTCTGCCGCAGCTTCCACTATGCGCGTTTTGCCGGAGCCGGTGGGTCCAAGGAAGAGAAGATTGCCGACAGGGCGACCCGGGGAGTTAAGGCCAGCGTTGAAGACCTGGAAGAGGTCCACGAGGGCCTGCACGCCTTCCTCCTGGCCAACGATCTTGGCGCGAAGCGATTGATGGAAGTCGCGCGTGTCGTTGCTGCGGATGCTGGGGTCTAGTTGTTGCCGCACGGCTGCTCTCATACCTTCTACCTCGGCCTAGAACACGCTTTGCTTTAATGTGCCGCCCAACGGAAGCAAGCGGCACTGCGTAAGCAAACTAGCGCGGTCAGGTCTAAATATGCATGGGGCGGGCCACAATGCGGAAATTGCACCGCTAGCGCAAGAACCTATGCACTCAACGACATACGCAAGTTGCTGTCCTGGAAACTGTCTCACGGCGTGAGACGATGTTCCATCCAAGCGCAAAGTGAGATTGCTGAAACACAAATTGTCACGAATGGATGACAAAAAGGGGCGCTTGGAGGAAGCGCACCTGCACCAATGGACAGTTGGTTTTTCGCTCAGCGGTCTTCTTTTTTGCGGCCTTGCAGCGTTTGCCGCGCGGCTGCGGGCGTAGCTGCGGGGAGAGCAGGCGGGCTGGAGACATCCCCGGCGACGGCTTCGGCGGGGGCATCTTTGCCAAGGCCGTCTGCGCCAAGGATGGCGGCAGCCGCTTCCCTTTCCACCGACTCGGTGGAGACGAGGGCGCCTTCCTGCTCGCGAACGAAGGTCAATTCCTTGTGCTGACCGTCCCAATCGATGCGGACGAGGTCGCCGACGCGCACTTGCTGCGTGGCAAGCAGGTTGGCCAGCGGATAGACGACGTAGCGCTCGATGGCGCGCTTCAGATGGCGCGCGCCGTAGCGCTGGTCGGTGCCCTCCTGCAAGAGGAAGTCGCGGCCGGAATCGCTGACGCGGAAAAGGAATTTGCCATTGGCTGCGTCCAAGACACGCTGCTGGACCATGCCAAGCTCGATATCGAGGACCTGCTCGAGTTGCTCGCGCTGGAGCGAGTGGAAAACGACCAGCTTGTCCAAGCGGTTCATGAATTCGGGGGAGAACTTGCGCTTGGCTGCTTCAACGGCGGTGCGCTCGACCTTCTGGTCAAGGTTGGTCTTGGGCTTGTCGTCAGATTTGATGAAGCCGTAGCCGCCGTCCATCAGCTCTGCGATTTCACCTGCGCCCAGGTTGGAGGTCATGAAGATGACGGTCTGCGAGAGGTCCACGCGGCGGTTGTCGCCAAGGGTGAGCGTGGCCTTGTCCAGCATGCCGAGGAGCAATTGCCAGAGGGCGTCGCTGGCTTTCTCGATTTCGTCGAAGAGCAGGAACGAGAGCTTCAGCTTGTCGCTGTGGTGCGCCGCCAGCGCTTCCTGGGTAATCAGCGGATGCGTTTCGCGGTGCCCAAGAGAGCCTGGGGGCGAGCCGATCAACTTGGCGATTTCGTGGGAGTGCTGGAATTCCGCGCAATCGATTTTGATGACGGCGCGCGGGCTGCCAAACAGGATTTCCGCCGCCGCTTCCACGATGCGCGTTTTGCCGGAGCCCGTGGGCCCGAGGAACAACAGGTTGCCAACCGGGCGACCCGGGGAATTCAGTCCGGCGGTGAACACCTGGAAGAGCTCGACGAGCGTTTGCACGCCTTCGTCCTGCCCGACGATCTTGGAACGCAGCGCCTTCTGAAACTCGACGGTTTCCGCGCTGCGTATATTTGGATTCAGAGAAAGATCGGCTGTCCCCATGACCGCCTCCTAGCGTCCCCGGAATCCGGGATGCGCGCTTCCAATGCGACCGCTGGTCCGGTTGAGTCTCTTCAGTTCATCCTTGCGGGCGAACTGATCGAGCTTCACCTGAATGGTGGACTGCAGGAGCCGCAACTGCAAAAGCAGCTCCCGCGCCACCGCGGGCGATTCGGAAAGACGAAGTACAGGCGGGAAAAAATCCGCCAGGTCCAGATTGAGGTTTCGCAGCGAGTGGACGAGTTTCTGAACGGCGGGCGATTGAGGGTCGGACAAATCGATCTGATTATTTAACTGGTCGCGGAGGGTACGCCAGTTGAGTTCCACGAATGGATGCTTCTTGCTTACTGCGCGAACAATTTCGTCGGTGATGCGGGCGCGATCGCCGAGCCGCGCGAGATGGAGTTGCCGCACTTTTCCACCGCGGCGCACGTTGTGCACCAGGTAGTAGGCATTTCCTTTGCGGCGAACGAAAGCCATCGCGGAACCTCGGCGAAGCTGCCGGACAGAGGGAGCAGCCGCCGAAAGCGGGTGGCCTTCTCTCCGTCTGGTGTCTGTAGTGTAAGCTAGTTCCACTACAGGATGCAAGATAGGATGCGTCAAATTAGTAATGGTTGCTTGCCCCGGCGCTGCAGCCATGCTCGCGCAGTTGCCGGTTGTTGCTGCATCCATTTTTTCACTGCATGCCATCATTGTTTCGGTCCTGTGCCGCGGTAGCTTTGCGCCGAGGCAGGCTGCATTTCATTCAACACTTCCCAGCGGCAATTTTCTCTTGTGAGCCGCGCGCGGCATCCTTACCATAGAGGCCGCTTGAGCCATGGAGGTTTCCGAGATGTCCTGGGTTCCGGTGTACCGGCTGGTGAAACTAATTCCGCGCGGCCGGGTTATCACGTACGGGTCGCTCGCTAGAGCTTTACGTCTGCGCCGCGGGGCGAGAGCCGCGGGCAGGGCTATGGCGGCGACCCCTTCTGGTAAAGGCATACCGTGGCATCGCGTGGTGGGCGAACGCGGGAGACTGCTGATCCGTGAGCCGTACGCTTCGCTACAGAGAAAATTGCTGGAGAGCGAAGGCGTGACCTTGCGGGAATCGCGCGTGGACATCAATATCTGCCACTGGCTTCCGCCGCTCGGCAAAAGTTCGACAGCCAAACTCAAAAGCGCTCGCAAAAGCAAATAGCCAATCGCGGAATGACTAACTTTCGACGCTGCCCTGCCGGAGTTGTGTTAGATTCGGCGCGGCATGAAACTTTCCGGACTTTTTCTGCGCTGGGCTCGCTCGAAGAATTCATCCTGGCGGCTGCTGCAAGTTTTCGCGATCACGGTTCTCTTGCTTGGCGCCGGGACGCAATCGCTTCGGGCGGAGACAGGCCAAGAGGCCTGGTTGCGTTACGCCCGGCTTGATCCCACAGCAAGCGCGAAATACTCCTCGGTTCCCCGCCTCATTGTGCGTGCTGGCGATTCTCCCGTTCTGGAGTCGGCCGAGCAGGAATTGACACGCGGGCTTCGTGGTTTGTTGGGCGAAGAATTTCAAACTGGCAGAACGCTTCGTCATGAACCCGTCATCCTTTTGGGCACGCTGAGCCAAGTCACACAGCTCCTCCCTGATCTTCGCCCTCCGCAATCTCTTTCGCCGGATGGCTACTGGCTCACTCAAACAAAAATAAATGGTTCCACCGGCTTCATCATCACCGCGCCGAACGACCGCGGCGTTCTCTACGGCGTCTTCGCCTTCCTGAGCAAAATCGCCCGCGCGGAAAGTTTGCAATCCCTGAACGAGGTGCAAGTTCCCGTCAACACAGTTCGCATGGTGGATCAATGGGACAACCTGGATGGCACCATCGAGCGGGGGTATGCCGGAGCTTTGCTCTTCTTTGAAAATGGCCGTGTACGCGCGAACCTCTCGCGTGCCGGCGAGTACGCCCGCCTTCTTGCCTCGGTGGGGATAAATGCATGCGCCATCAACAATGTGAACGCCAATCCCCGGCTTCTCGAAAAGGCCTTCCTTCCGCAACTGCGTCGCGTTGCAGAAGCGTTCCGCCCCTGGGGCGTGCGCCTGGCACTTTCCGTTGACGTCAGCAGTCCAAAAGCCATCGCCGGATTGCCTACCTTTGATCCGCTCGATCCGCGCGTGGCCGCGTGGTGGCAGCAAACGGTGGATGCACTCTACGCGGAAATTCCGGACTTTGCCGGATTCGTGGTGAAAGCCGACTCGGAAGGCCGTGCGGGGCCCGCCAGTTACGGGCGCACTCCCGCCCATGCTGCAAACATGATTGCGCGCGCGCTAAAGCCGCGCGGTGGGTTGCTTTTCTATCGCAGCTTCGTTTACGACCACCACCTCGACTGGCGCAATCCCAAAAATGATCGTGCCAAGGCGGCCTACGATATTTTTCACCCGCTGGACGGCCAATTCGCGGAAAACGTTGTGATTCAGATCAAACATGGGCCCATCGATTTTCAGGTGCGCGAACCGGTTTCCCCCCTGCTCGGCGGCCTGGAAAAAACGAATGAAGCCATCGAGCTGCAAATCACGCAGGAATATACCGGGCAGCAGAGACATCTGTGTTATCTCCTGCCGATGTGGAAGGAAGTGCTCGATTTCGATATGCAGAACGCTGGCAATTCCACACGCGTGCGCGATTTGGTTTCTGGCAAGACCTACCAGCGCCCCTACGGTGGCTTGGTGGGCGTTGCGAATGTGGGCATGGATACGAACTGGCTGGCGCATCCGCTCGCGATGGCCAACCTTTATGGCTTCGGCCGCCTGGCGTGGGATCCCACCCTCAGCGCGCAAACCATCACGGAGGAATGGACGCGGCTCACCTTTGGCAACGACGCAACCACCGTGGACACGATCGATGCCATGCTGCTTTCTTCCTGGAACATCTACGAAAGCTATACGGGGCCTCTCGGGGCAGGTACGCTCACCGACATTCTCGGAAGTCACTACGGTCCCGGGGCGGAATCCTCCGAACGAAATGGCTGGGGCCAGTGGCACCGCGCCGATCACGCGGGGATTGGCATGGACCGCACGGTCGCCACCGGGACTGGCTATGTCGCGCAATATTCTCCCGCCGTTGCGAAGCAATATGAGTCCGTGGAAACGACGCCAGACGAACTGCTCTTGTTTTTCCACCATGTCCCTTACTCCTACAAACTTCACTCCGGCAAAGCCGTCATCCAACATATTTACGATTCACATTATGTGGGTGCCAGCCGCGCCGCTGCGCTCGTCTCCCAGTGGCAATCGTTGCAAGGCCGCGTGGATCAGCAGCGCTACGAAGACGTGTTGCGGCGCCTCAAGTACCAGGCAGGCCACGCCATCGTCTGGCGCGACGCCATCTGCAACTGGTTTGCCCGAACCTCTGGCGTGCCGGATGAACGTGGGCGCGTCGGCCATAACCCTGGCCGAGTTGAAGCGGAAAACATGGAGCTGCGCGGCTACGTGGCGTTCAATGTCACCCCGTGGGAGGCGGCTTCCGGCGGCAAGGGAGTCGAATGCCCCTCGGAGTCTGAGTCCTGCACGGCCACCTTTCATTTCACGGGTGCTCCGGGACGCTACGACATCGACGTCCGTTACTTCGACCAATTGAACGGCATCTCTCGATTCCGGGTGTATCTGGGGAACCAGCTCATCGCGGAATGGAGCGCCGACGAGCGATTCCCCGCAACAGTTCCCAACGCAGACTCTTCCGCGCGCCATCGCATTCCTGGCATCACCCTGAACACAGGCGATGCGCTGCGCATCGAGGGCCGACCCGATGGCCCCGAACACGCCGCCCTCGATTACGTCGAGTTCACCGCGATAGACTCGCCCCCGCAACACTGAAATCTCTTGACTAACATTGCCTATCGTAGGGCACTTGCTGGTTCGCACGAAATTCGTGCACACTACTTGCGTATGAAAAAGATCACCCTCAATGCGGATGAACAACTGATCAAGCGGGCCCGCCTGTTGGCCAAATCCCAGCATAAGACGCTCAACGCGATATTCCGCGAGTGGTTGGAACAGCTTACGGCGCGAAGCGGCAGCGCGCAGGAGTTCGACGCTCTGATGAAACGCCTGAAGCATGTACAGGCGAGTCAGCGCTTCAGCCGGGACGAGATGAATGAGCGGTAGGTTCTTTCGTCTTCGCTTTGAACTTAAAACTTAGAACTGATTACTTAGAACTCTCGCCGACCGCTGAGACCTGCTACCATTGGCAGCCAGAAGGGAGCAACAATGCGCTGGTATCAGTATGTGGCGTACTTCTTCGGGGGCGCATTCCTTGCGAACGCGATGCCCCATCTCGGCAATGGCATCTCGGGCTATGCTTTTCAGAGTCCCTTCGCATCACCACCCGGGGTAGGCTTGTCCTCCTCGATGGTCAATGTCCTATGGGGCCTCTTCAACCTTGCCATCGGCTACCTGCTCGTGTGTCGTGTTGGCAGCTTCAATCTGCGCAAGAACGGGCACGTGCTCGTCCTCGGGGCCGGCATCCTGATCATGTCGCTCATGCTGGCCCACGCCTTCGCACGCTTCCACGGCGGCCTGTGAGCCTGCCAGTCGGCTCACCCACTTAGTGGCAAGTAAACTCTGGGTGCCCCGTCCTCGTAGTTTGAGGGCGGGTCTTGGGTTTCTTCTCTCTTTTCAAATGAACTTACAACTGAATACTTAAAACTTTAGGCGGGCAGCGCACCGCCAAACCGGTGAGGTCGGCGACTCCCCTACCCTTCATCACTCGCCGGTTGTCTTCTAGCCCACATTTCTCACAGCTTGGCAGAAGAGCAATGAAGTTTGTTTAAGTTGGGAGTTGCGCGATGGTTTCGCGGGGCGCTGTTGTGTAGCTGATCCGTTTTTTTGTTTTGCGTGAGAGT
>Ga0182027_10001483_pt1 | contig 39261 bp, 49 predicted proteins | sample 712E1DmetaG_FD_121300 | JGI IMG/M metagenome (GOLD analysis project Ga0182027, IMG submission 121300) | Permafrost microbial communities from Stordalen Mire, Sweden - 712E1D metaG (Illumina Assembly) | ecosystem: Environmental > Terrestrial > Soil > Wetlands > Permafrost | place: Sweden...
GGAATCAGCGCCGGGTGGGGAATCAGCGCCGGGGATGGAATCAGCGCCGGGTGTGGAATCAGCGCCGGGGATGGAATCAGCGCCGGGTGGGGAATCAGCGCCGGGTGGGGAATCAGCGCCGGGGATGGAATCAGCGCCGGGTGGGGAATCAGCGCCGGGCTACATATCAAGTGCCGAAAAATTCTCAGATTTACGATGAATCTTTTCGCGGGCATCGTAGTTTATAAGAAGCCGACTGCGGACGAACAAACCGTTGAATGCGCCGCTATCGAGGGTGGCGGGGAAATCAAGAGCGGCATCTTAAAACTGCTAACCGATAAAAGGACGACAAGAAATGAAATCGAAAACTGAGCAACCGTCATTACCCGGAATTTTGGAAGCAATAAAACATGACGGCGGTAAGCCACAAATGGGCTTAATCTCATCAAAGTTTCTCGTCGGACTTTCGGGCGTTCTGACGTTCGGGGCAAAGAAGTATCAAGCTCATAACTGGCGAGCGGGCGCGGGTTTCAAATACTCTCGACTGTACGACGCGCTTCAAAGGCATCTAACCGCGTGGAATGATTGCGAGGACAAAGACCCTGAAAGCGGGCTTTCTCACCTATACCATGCCGCTTGCATGTTGATGTTCTTAGCGGAAACGGTCGAGACTCGGCCCGAGAATGACGACCGTTATCACGCGCCAAAGCGAAACGTGAAAGCCCTTATTGATCGGAGCAAGCTATGAGTGCGACGCCGTACGCAATTACTCGACCGTCGATGCGGTTGATTTGTGTCGAGGGAAACGTCGGAGCCGGTAAGTCCACGCTGACAAGTGAGCTTGCGAACGTAATGCACGCGCACGCAATGTTTGAGCCGGTAACGGAAAATCCGTATTTAGAAAAATACTACCAAGACCCGAAACGGTATGCGCTCGAAATGCAATTTTGGCTTATGTCCCGGCGTTTTGAAATGCACGAAACGGCGATTAGACACATTTGGGCAACCGGGCAATCGGTCGTCATGGACCGAAGTATTTACGGCGATTGGGTGTTTGCCAAAAAGAACATGCTTGATGGCAACATCGACGATACGGGTTACCATAATTACGTTCATCACCGCGAGGTTATGAACCGCTATTTACTCGCTCCGCATGTTGTCGTTTCTCTCGACGCCGAGCCCTCGACTTGTCTTGAGCGGATCGAAGCGCGAGGGCGTACTTGCGAGCGTGGCATACCGCTTGCTTATCTTTTGGGGCTGCAAGACTTGCACCGTGAATTGATGATTGAAATGGAAAGTCGCGGCTCGAAAGTGCTGCGTCTTGACTGGAATAAGTTTTGTGACGCCCGAGAAGTCGCCGAAAGGATTGTGTCGTTATGAGTAAGTTTGAGGAGATTTTCAAAAAACTGGTACAGCTTCAAAACTACATTTCTAAATTTGGCGTTGCCATCCAAATAAAAGTAGTTCAACAAAGCCTTACCGACACCCTTAACGGCATGGCCGAGGCTATGAAAGAAGAGGCAAACGAACCGAATCGGGAAATTGTTCAAATTGCCGGAAACCATGCCCGTCTGTATGCTCTTTGTAAAGATGGAACTCTTTGGACGAGAAACGAAGTTGACTCACAATGGGTACTTGTACCGCCAATTCTTACGTTGTCGCCCGAATACGAAACGCACGTTCGGAATGAGAAATAGCTCATGAAAAAATATCTCCTTTATCTAATTTACGTTCTCGACCACAAGTGGTTAGTATTTCGCGAATGCGTCGAGCTTGGTATTTTTTGGCGCGGTGTAACTCACGACTTCTCGAAATTCTCGCGAGCGGAATTTAAGGCTTACGCAAATCATTTTTACGGAGTAAAAACGCGAGAAACCGACTTGGCTTTTGGCCGTGCGTGGGAGCATCATAAAGGACACAATGCCCACCATTGGCAATATCATGTTAAGAATGGGTCGGTGCAGGAAATGCGGACGGCTGACGTTCTCGAAATGATTGCGGATTGGCGGGCGATGGCAAAACGGTCGGGCGGTAGCCCAAGAGATTACTATGACGCAAACAAAGCAAAAATTATTCTCGCTCCCATGTCGCGGTACTTATTGGAATCCGTGATATGAAACGTCGTATTACCGCAGATTTTGAAACGCGTTCGGCATGTGACCTGAAAAAATCGGGTGCGTACAAATACAGTCTGCATCCGAGTACGCAGCCGACGTGTTTTGCGTTCAAGAAACATGGCAAGGCCAAAACATACTTGATGAAATTCGACCTCATTAATACGCCGTGGAAAAAGTTGCCTAAGAAGTTTCTGCAACGGTGGCAGTCGTGGATTGATGGGGGTTATGAATTCTCCGCCCATAACGCATTCTTTGAAACGTGCATCTATAAAAATATCTTGGTGAAGCGTTACGGATGGCCTGACATTTCGTTTCGTCAGTTCCGTTGCACTGCCGCAAAAGCTGCCACGTGCGCGTTGCCTCGTAATCTTGAGGGCGCGGGCTCGGCAATGAACCTATCCGTTCAGAAGGATAAGAACGGATACAACGCGATGATGGCGACCTGCAAACCCACTAAGCAATGGAACGCTTGGAAAAAGGCTTGCGTAGAGCAAATGCTCGGGAAAAAGATCGGAGTACGAAAACTTACCCTCATCGAGAAGGGCGAACCAAAACAATTTCTTGACTACGCCGACGCGCCCGAAACGTGGAATACACTCTATCGCTATTGTGTAATCGACGTTTGCGCCGAGGAAAAACTCGACGACTCGTTACCCGATCTTATCCCCGCCGAGCAAGAGATTTGGTTTCTTAATCAACGGCTCAACTGGAATGGACTACGCGTGGACATTCCCACCATTGAGAAAGTCGTCGGCATCATGGCCATCGAGTCGCGCAAGAAACTGAAAGAGCTGGACGCCCTGACGCTTGGGCTTGTGACAAAGGCGGGCGCACGAAAATCAATCCTTAGATTTCTCGAACTTGAGGACGTAAAGTTACCGGACATTCGGGCCAAGACCGTTGAAGACTCGCTCAGTAGTTTCAAGCTGAGCGACGACGCCCGGCGGCTCCTCGAAATCCGAAAGGCACTTAGTAAAGCCTCGACGAAAAAATATCAAGGCTTTCTTGATCGTGTAATGTCCGATGGTCGATGCCGTGACATTCTGCTTTATCATGGTGCGAGCACTGGCCGAGACACGGGTACGGGAACGATTCAGCCGCACAATTTCCCAAAAGGCGTTATGGAAGTCGATGAGGCGCGTCCTTACGCCGCAGTCGAAAACGTCGTCAAGTACGACCCCGATACGCTTCGGATGCTATACGGTGACAGTCTCGCGATGGTTTTCTCGTCCATACTCCGCAACATGATTGTGGCGTCACCGGGATATGAAATGTTTGTCGCGGACTTCTCGAAAATCGAAGTCGCAATGCTTTGGTGGCTGGCCGATAACGGCCCCGGCCTCGAAATTCTAATCAGCGGTAAAGACCCGTATATTTACCAAGCGGCGGCGAATCTTGGCAAAAGCTATGAAGAGGTCGAGCGCGGAGTTAAATCGGGCGAGAAATGGGCGATAGATGCCCGGCAGCTCGGCAAAGCTCAGGTTCTCGGTTGCGGGTACGGCATGGCGTGGGAAAAATTTCAAACTTCTGCCTATGACGGGTACAGACTCAAACTCACTGAAACGCAAAGTAAAGAGGCGGTTGAGAATTATCGCGGGGCCAACGACTCAGTTGTTTGGCTTTGGTATGAATACGAGAATGCCACGATTGAAGCGATTGAACAAGGAAAGAAGGTTAAGGCCGGAAAATGCACGTTTTATTGTAAGCGTGGTTTTCTTTGGATTCGTCTGCCCTCGGGCCGAAAACTTGCCTATCGCAAGCCCCGCATTATGTGGCGTACACGCCCATTCGAGGTTACGGAGAAACACCCGGTCACGGGCAAGAAAGTTCGGGTCACGCGAATAAGCAAGCCACGAAAAACGATCGAGTATCTTGGCGTTGATAAAAGTAAAAAGGGTATGTGTTGGGAGCGGACGTGGGGCGGGAAGCTAACCGAAAATATTGACCAAGCTATAAGCCGCGATCTTATGATGCCAGCTATGTTGCGCCTTGAGAAAGCAAAGTATCGTCCGTTACTCATGGTGCATGACGAAGGAATTTGCGAAAGGAAAAAAAGGCGAGGGGACTTGAAAGAATTTATTCGCATTCTCTGTCAACGACCCGCGTGGGCCGACGAGAAATTACCACTTGCCGCAAAGGGCTGGATTGGGCCGAGGTACAGGAAATAATTTATGAAATATTTAATCGCGTTCGGTACCTATGTTGCCGTTGTCACCGTCATTTTGCTTTTTAATTGGCGATTTCATTCAGTCATGGACAATAAGAAAAGGTGGCTCCGACGGGACCCGAACCGTAACCGTCCTTGGTGCCTAGAACACTGTTCAAGGTAGCTCTGCCGTTGAGCATTACGGAGCCACGCTTTTAATTCTATGGGTTTTGAATAGCGCCTGCAATGCCGTTTAGTGAATCGAGCTTCACTTTAAATTTGGTGACATCATCACTGCAATTCATTTTCTTGCACGCATTGATGATATACGTTGCCAAGGGCGCGTAACTCTCTTGCGCGGGTAAGTAAACGGATTCGCGTCGCAGTTGCGACCACGGCTTTCCGTTCCACCAATGGCCTCTACCTTCACCAAGAAAAGCCTCTTGGCCCTCGACAACCCATACGCAATGACCGCATTCGGGCTCGCCAATTTGTTTCATGCACGTCGGACTTGGAGTCAAAAGTAAATGTCCGGTTACAGCATCGGTTGAAAGGTGTTGCGACAGGTGCTCGCACGCGGCAATGTTAGGCGGCGCTGTCGCGCAGCCCTCAATTAGTGAACATGACAAAATTGCGAAAAGCAACCATTTGGCGTTTTTCGGCATTCTCGTACTCCTCGTTACTTGCTGTCGGCGGCAATGCTTCTTTGGCGGCAACTGCATCGACGAAATCTTTTGCTTGGCTCGCTTTCCGAATCGCGGTGTTCATAAAGAAGCCCTGCATTTCCATCGCTTTTGAAAGAACGTCTAGTAGTTTGTTAACGATGAACTGAAAGAGTTGTCGGATGACCGGAAGCCCAAGCCATGACAAATACGGCACCGCTGCGGCGGCGTTGATAATAAACTGCGTGCCCCAACGCACGAACGCTTGCCGCAATTGCTCGACTAGGTTTGTAATGTCGATCGTACCCGAGGGCGGCGGGTTTGCGGGCAAAGCAGGTTGTGCGCTGGGGCTTGGTTGCACGGTCATCTATGTTACCTCAGAAGGTACAAGCCGTCGAGCCGTCGGCAGTCTTTACCCAACTTGAGCCGTTGCACACGCACATAATGAACGCGCTTGTGATGGCGATTTTTCCGGCTGCGTCGCACGTCGGCGTGGTACTGACGGGCTGCACGGGAAGTTGCAAAATGCCGGACATTTTCACGTCACCTGTTGCGCGGGTAACGCCGAATGTTTTATCGCCGGAATCTTTTGCGAGATACAATTCGGTGCCGTCCACTCTGAAATAGTAGTGTTGCACACCTGCAAGCGATTGAAGGAGCCCGAAACGATTCGGTTTAATCCGGGCGTAACCCCAAGTATCTGCCGTCATGGTGTCCTCGGCGGCGTCAAAGCCAATAACAATTTGGCCATTCGAGGGAATGTTACCCGGTGCATCGCCGTCGCTCGCTAATGACCCAAGCCGAAGCTCCGCTTCCGGGCCGTAATTCCAAAGTTTGTTACGCCCGTACGATCCAACGCCACCGACCTGAACCGTATTAGCCGAAAACATTCCTGTACCCGCTGCCGTTAAGTTTCCTGTTGGCCTCTCGACAGAAAACGTATTATTTCCGGCGTCGTTCGCGGTCTGTATGCCAGTCTGATCGGCGTTGAACGCGCTGACTTGTGTACCGTTTTCGCTATTCAGAATCAGGATTTGGCCTTGCCCGAACAGCATGAGATTTCCATAGAGGTTATTTAGGGCATGACCCGAAAACGAATTGAAGTACGAAACCAACCCTTGCGATGCGACGTTACGCGGCGACCCGTCAACTTCCCATCCACCAAGTAACAACGTGTTGTTTGGTGCGTTCCATTGAACCGATGGCCGTCCGAAAGCATCGGGAACCCCCACCAAAAAATCACGATCAGTCACGCCAACGCCTGCGCTAAGCCAACTGCCGGGGTCGGCAAATGTGAACGTATCGCTTGCAACCGTTGTCCCGGCGGCAAAAGTAAGCGTCACCCGGCTATTGAGCACGTCCACACTAGACACTCGGTAAAAAGATTCGATCAGGTCGGGCGACCAATTCGACGCCGTAAATGCCCCGCCGGAGTCCGCTACCCACATGCCGGGAACGATGTTTGCAGTCGAAGCGACGTTAATGATATTGCTTGTTGCGGTCGTGCTCCCGCTCACGGTAAAGCTGTACTTATGAAACGCCGCCGCGCCTGCCGCGACTTCCGATTGGACTCCGCGTTTCATAATTGTCGATGCCGCAGCCAAGCTTGTCGCGGCGACCGTATCGAGCTGCGATTGGTGAACGTCAGCGGCACTTGACCCGCCAATGCTATTCACCGTCGCGTGCGCGACGCCCGCGCCCGAAGCCGATACGTCAGTATCGAGTCCGGTAAGATAATTCCCTGCCGGTTGTTTCCCGTTAAAAGTCGCATGATCCGCTGCCGTCAATGCTCCCGGTACGGAATCGGTCGCGGCCTGTAGACTTAGCTGTTGCCCGGAAAGGCCGAGGCCGTTTGCCGTTCCGAGTGTGACCGCCGCGTGACGGGCCGACGTGTTCGCGGCAACATCGGTATTGGCGCTGACAGTCGTTTGAAAGTCGCTAATGAAAGAAGCGGTCAAGGTCGGGATATCGGACGATACCAACAAACGAAACGTTGGTGCGGCAGGCGAACCCGTCAGCGGTCCGGCCCATACACGGCTGGCCGCTTGGGTCGCAAGAGTCGCCGTCAGCGTCCCGCTTGTCGTAACCGGGGAATGCGTTACTGTAAATAGACTCGGGAGCGAAAGCCCGACACTGGTTACGCCACCCCCACCAACAGAAGGAATACAGGCGTGCGTAATAAGATTGTACGCGCATCCGGGGCCGTAAATAATGGGGCTTGCGGCCTGGACACTTCCGGGCAGCGAGCACACCAAAAACGTGAGGAGAAAAGCTGTTAATCGGTTCATGTGAAGCCCTTTCAATCAATAGAAAAAGTTGATGTCATTCTCGCCCGCGCTTGCTGTGCCCGTAATGGCCCGGATTGAAACGCGCGTACCAGCGGAAACGGTTAAAGCGAACTCGCCGCCGCCGGGCGGAAGGATGAACAGACGGCTTTCGTTACCCGCGCTGCCTGTACCGATTTCCATCGTCTGTCCGCTCGAATCAAAAATGGTGAGCTTATAGACCGACGCGGGTAAAGACGAATAGAGTTCAACCCAAGACGACGTACCGACACTCGTAACCGTATAATCGGTCCGGGTGTTTACCGAATGCGAAACATCGGCGCGCGCAATGGCGGTAAAAACCAACAACATCAAAATAAAAAATAGGTGTTTCATTTTCTCGCCCTCTTAAAAGAAAGGCCGCGCAATCGGCTTGAAATTGCGCGGCCCCTCGGTGTGATTGTGGTGCGCCGTTGTAGCGGGCGCGGAGTGGTAAACGATTGAACAAGCCTTGAGGAGTCCCACGTTACCCGATGGCCTTAACCGCCTGGATGATAATGGCCTTAACGGTTTCCTCGATCGGAACCGCGCCCGCCGGGCTCTTAGCCTCGATTTCGGCGAACAGTTTGCCGAGGAGTTTTTCGGCGTCGCACTTCACGAATGCGCCGCCCTCAATGCCCGCGTCACCCGGAACGGCTGCGGAAATCGAAATGGTCGCAATACCTTTTTCGAGCTTGAGGTCAACGTCGCCGACCGTACCCAACTTAACGTCTTTTTCCATGTTACTTTTGCCCTTTCTGAAGTACCGCCGGATCACCCAAGCCCCGATATTCTCGATCAGTTCCCAAGACGAATTGGCGGCGAGTTTTTTGGTCTTACCTAACCAATACTCCCATACCGAAAAACCTATTGCAATTGCGTTTTGTTTAATGAACGCCAGGACTGACAGCGACCAATGCGGTAAAGTCAAGCGAGACTCCTTTCGCTTCCAGCGTTTTTAGAATGGCAGCGGCACCGGGTCTTGACTCCTTTTTTGTGGGGTCAAACGTACCGTCAGCGACGAATAGCCCGGACGTGTACGCGTCGGTGTAATCCCATAGATACGGGGTATTTACCCCGCGTTTCTGGTATCCCCCACCATTGTAATACTCCATGAATTCGAGGCATCCGGCCAGGTCCCAGGCGGGCGGTTGCACTCGTCCGGTAAGCGCGTTGCAAGCTGAATCTATCCAGGTAAAGGGCGGCGCTCCTTTGGCGGGTCGGCCCGCCGGAATGTGTACCGTCCGGGCCGAGAGCGGATCGCCATTGTGTAAATGACACTTGAAATTTTGCCCGGATTCCCGAAAGTGAATGGCCGCGATGACGGGCCATGGAATCGAAACGAATTTCTCAACCGTACTATAGAAACACTGATTCGCGAGTGCGACCCGGCAAACCGAATCGAGTTCTTTCAGTTTGCGCGGGTCATCGGTTAGACGGCAAGAGGCGTATAGATTCGAGTAATCGCTTGGCGTCATCGACATGCGGCGTGTCCTTTCCGGCGGCGAATGCCTCGACCCCAACGGATGGTATGACATTCTCGGCGCGATATGCAGGGATGCCGAGTTTTTCTTCGATCCGTTGAAGCCGGAAGTTTACGGCGGCGACCCAAAACGATCCCACGACCGTTACGGAAATCATAACGCCGAAACCTGCAAGAGCCCATCCGATAGGCATAACCGTCTTTTCATCTATTTTCATAACTCACTAACCCCGATACATCAGAATCAAAACCATCGCGATTCCGACGAGGAAAATAAGGCGCACGTTAGTTCACTTTCTTAAATCTCCAACCTCCTGTGCGGGACATGATTGAGCCACTATTATTAAACGCCGCGCCAGTTGAAGACGTCAGCCCAAAAAGAAAATGAATTTGTTGTGCCCCGGTCGTGGTCGCTGTCATGAATCCGCAAATTTCGTAATTCGCGGGCTGGTTTACAACGGTGTACCACGCTTTTGCGCCGCCCATTGTATTGTTGTTCGTATCTTGTAATTCGTAATTGACGTAAGTATTTATTGCCGTCGGGTAACCGATAGCGTCGACACATGCCTCGAATGAGTCACCAGCCACGGCGTTGAAAGCGAGATTAACACCATGTGGATCGGTGCCGGTAAACGTAACTGATCCGGCGTTCACGTTGAGTGTTGGGACGAGTTCGCAGCTCGCGCCCCATCCTGAGCCCCCCATGTCATACATGGTGTTGGCTGTCCATGTCCCGCTTGAAACGCTGCAACTTGTCCACCAACCTTGATATATAACTGGAATTTTCTGCGCGGGCACGGGCACGACCAAAGAGGGTGACGCCCAATTCGGATTGCTCCAAATTGCCGTCAGTGCCCCTAAGAGGCGAACCGGGCGAGAAGTATGAACACTCGTACACCAAAGTTTGGTGCGGTCGGTGTCCGCACTTCCGGTCAAGGCAGAGGCAGATTGCACGACTTGTTCGTCGAACTGAGAAGCAGATAGGCAGATTTCCGAAGTCGTGTCGGAAATCAGATAAACGTACAACTTGGTTGCCGCCGAGGCCGTCGCTCCGATCGAGTCCGCCGCCGCGAGTGTGATTGAATTCGCCGCCGTGAAATCTTTTATGGTTGCCGCTCCGCTTGTGGCCGTCGCGCTTCGGAAGCGAGCCCGAACCGTTCCCGAGCCCGTGGTCGGGGCCGAGCTGCCGTCGGCTTGGACGAGGCTTACAACAAGCGTGTTTGACGACGCGGTTGCCGAAATTCCGGCGTTATACAAGCCGAGAGAATCGGCGGCACTAGCCGCAAGTTTTGGTGCGGTAATGCCGCCGTCAGGCACGACGTAACTTGCATTCGCGGTCAACGAGAAAACAAAAGCTAAAAGTACGCATAGATTTTTCATGACGAATTTCTCCTTAGATTACATCCCATACAGAAGTTGCCCCGCGAACGTCTACAGCTTCGCCAGGGTTGTTAAGCTCAAATGTGTTTGCAAAGTCGATGAGTTCGGAACCGTTTCCGGCGACAATAACCGGATTGAGCGAGCTATCGACCTTTTTTATTTTGATGTCTTTACCGAACGCGGTTGCAATCGCGGGCAAAGTCACGGCAACCGGCCCGGCGGTCGCGTCAACCCTAATCATGTCGTCATTCAAAGTTGCCGCTCCGCTCGCCGTAATTGTTCTCGAAGCTGCGCCCCAAATCCGCCATTTCGTTACGTCTGTGACCGGATTGCCGGTGTTGTTGTCTGCAATCGAAATATAGAGAATGCCGCCCGCCAGCGCAAAGTTGTTGGTGTAATAGGTCGTTCCGGCGTCGTATTCGGGGATGCCGGATTGCATGAGGTAAGCCAACTGATAGGCGACGACGAAACAAAAAGCGTTCATGTCTTCGATTGCCGGGCTATTGCTACCAAGGATTGCGCCGAACCAGCCATCAAGCCAATTCGACAGCGATTGCGCAAGCGTCGGATCAGTCGTAAAAGTCGGACTTCCGGCGGCGAGACTTCCGAAAATGCCAATCTGATTCGCCGCCGCGTTTGATCCGAAAATTTTCTGCGTTACTCTTGCTAAACGTCCCATGTGAACCCCTTTTGTTTCTTTACCCTAACTTGTCCGCATACGTCAGCCAATGCCAATGCATCTGATACGCGGCATAGCTGTTGAACGGCGTTACGTTGAAGCCCGGCAAATCGTAAGTACGGAATCCGAAAAAAGTCGTAATCGCTGGCGCGTAAATAATCGAGCTGAGTTGCACGCCCATTGGCTTCGGTAATAGCCCCTCGGTTAAAAACAACTGCGCAAGATTCGAGCTAATATAATCGGCGTTGATGATGAAATCCATTTGCATGTTCTTTTTGTCGAACACCAAAATGACACCGAGGAAATAGATTGCGAGCAATGCTTGAATCGCTGCAAGCGAACTGCCCGAATTGTTTCGGATGATAGCGAGCTTAATCAGTTCTCGGAACTCATCGTCGCCAAGAGTAATTGGCCCCGTGAATCCCGTACCTGATCGGGTCACGCCCGCGTACTTACCGACAACGTCGAGCTGAACGCCGACGGCGGACGCAACCGAAAAAGCGTCTTGAACCGTAAGCGGTAAGTTGTCCATAAGGAAAGGTTTCACGACCGTCTGGATCGTTGCGTATGCTTTCGGCTTTCCGCGATATTGCAGAATGAGGAGGTTCGCGTAATAGTCGATGATATCTTGAAGCGACATCATGTCACCGTAACCGTCGCTTGCGCGACGTTCCCGACTGCATCCGTTACTTGCACAACGTCTGTACCCGGACCCGCCGACGTGTAAACGCCCGTGGACGGGTTAACTGATCCCGCGCCCGAGGCCATCGAGTACACATACGGCGCGAGGCCGTTAGAGGCGGTAAAGGAAACATTCTGTCCGCTTCCGACAACTGCCGTTTTGAATGGTGAGATTCCAACCGAATAGGTCGCAACGACGTTGAATTGATTTTTCTTTGACGACGGTGATAGAGAATTCTTGTATGTTCCGAGCTGCGTAAGGGAAAACCCGGCCCCCGTCACCAAGCAATTCGGATCAATGGCTTGAATCAAAGTTGCAAGCGCGTTGATGTTGACCTCTTCATTGACCCCATAAATCGTGGGCAAGCCCGCAAGAATCGCCGAAAGATTGGGCGGCGTAACACCGTCGAGCGAGGACGCCGAAAACTTCACATAGAGATTTTCAGAGGCGACAATATCCCAATTGACGATAAATGGGCTTCCATCGGCTTGCGTGATAATAGCGGACTGTGCGCCCTTCATTCCGCAACCGGCGTTACGCTTGAGGTAAATCGCGTTGGCGACTGCATTCGGATCAAACGTACCCGCGACAATAACCCAAATCGAATGACCGGGTACGCCGTTTAAGTCGGTCGTTCCGGTGTTGTTCTCGTATACGAAAGCGGACGTGACGCCGTTGATGTTGCGAAGTGCCGCGAGAAGCCCGGCCAAGAATCCTTGCGAGGCGAGAGATACGGATTTTTGACGGCGGATTTTGAGTGCGGCGTCGGTTTCCTCGTTGAGCCCGGACGAAGTATACGTCGTTGGGTTATTGATGGACGAAACGCCGAGAACAATTGACACCGGAACGGTAATGGTGTTGACCGTCGTAAGAACAGCGCCCGGATTCGCGGCGCGAAATGCGTAAACGTAGGTGCCCGGACCCGCCGGACTTTGAGTCGCGATAAGGCGCCATTTATTGCCCGCGTTGTCGGCAACCGTATAGGCATCGGATTCGACCGAAACGGTGTCAAGACCGGGAAGCGTTAGCGCCCGATCAGCGACAATCGTCACGTTCGTAATCGTGTAAGTACCGGCGAGCCGTTGAATTCCGTTGAACGCAACTCGGCTATCGAGCACGACACCGAACGCTCGATCGGGGTCCATACTGTTATAGATTTCAGCGAGCAAGTCCTGTTCGTCCAAGATGGCCTGAATCATAATATTCATCCATTGGCCGTCAGGGGAACTTTGGCTTAGGTCGATGTCGGACCCGTAAATTGCTTGGAGCTGCGCCACGAAATAAGCGACCAACTCGTCATAGGTTGCCGTCGTAAGGCCGCTTGCGGTGAGTGCGTTTGACATAGTGCCCCTTTACAGAATATCCCAATTCGTCCCGTTACAATAAATCTGCAACGTGTCGCCTGGATTTACCAGTAAAAATGTGTTTGCCAAGTCGATCAGCTCCGAGGAATTCCCTTTAATCGTGACCGCGTTCGCGCTTGAATCAACTTTTTTAACGTAAAGCGTGGTGCCGGATGACGATGCAGCGGCGGGCAAAGTAATTTGAAATGTCCCGCCTGTTGCGTCGCAACGAATGATTCCGTCAGAAGTTGTCGCCGTATAGTTTGCTGTTTTTGTTACTGCGGTCAAGGCAACTGCCGAAGGCGCCGAAAATGAAGCGCCGCCGGAGCCGTCGGCTTTTAGTACATACCCGGATGACGCCGCGCCCGAGTTAATTTTTGTAGCCGCGATTGTTTTGGGCACATGATATTTACCATCAATTTCTGCGGCGAAAACCGACCCGGTCAAAGCCCCAATCAGTACGCCCACCAAAAGAAGATTTCGCATAAAATGTTTCCTCTCTGTGCGATCAGTTTCCCTAGAGAAGCCGCGAAATGCTCATTCGTGGCTTCAAACGAAAACAGATTAATAAACACACTTTGCGTACAGGACGTTGCTCGCTGCAAGTGGGGTTGCCCCGGCAGTTGCCAGGTCGCCCGCGAACGTCACGCGAGTTTTGGAGCTTACGACCGAAACCGTAAAATCCACATCCTCGATAACATAACCAAGACCGCCCACGGCCAAATGCAAGCTGTTGGCTTTGCATTGCTGGCTAAGATCAACATACTGAGCGGTGATGTCGCCAGTAACCAGGGTAATGGCTTGTTTTAGATAGCTCACGGCGGCGGGAACGGCGGCGTCAACATAAGCAGTCGTCGCAAGTTTTGTGCTGTTGTCGGCGGGCGACTGAGTCGTCGCGGTCGTGCCGTTCGGCAGGGCGGGCGTACCGGACAGGTTTGCCGCCGTTCCGCTTGTGCTCTGATTCAGGGTCGGGACATCGCCCGCCTGAATCGCGGCCACGCTGCAATGAGTACCATTACAGCGGATATAATCACCCGACGTTACCGCTCCTGCAATGGCGTCAAGCGCGGCTTGCTGAGTCGTTGCGCCTGTGCCGCCTTGCCCGATAGACAGCGCGGTTGTCAGCCCCGACAAAGAGGTAATGTCGGAGTTCGCGCCGCTTGCGGCCTTTCCGCCGAGGGCAGTATACACGGCACCATTTGTCGGCGCGTGCGTGCTATCGCCGCTCGTAATCGTTCCGTTTAAGAGCTGTTGCAAGTACGTTCCGCTGATTTGCGCGCCATACGCAAGGCTCGTCACCAAAAGAATGCTCAGAATCCAAAGATATGACCGTTTCATTGTCGTTACCTCCTTCAAGGTAGTACCATAATTCGGTATTCAGTCCCGAGACTGATACCTGTTAGTGGGTTTAAGTCCCCGTCGAGTCTCAACCCGTCCCATCGGAGCTGATTACCCACAACGCGATAGTCCGCCGGATGATTTGGCGGGTTATTCGTAGTTCCATAAATTTGCGGTGCGCCCGTATTCAAATCAAAAACGACTTTCGTCGGAGTCGATGGGACGAACCCGAGCGAGATATATTTATTGATGAGGTCCGAGGCTTGAACCACACCATAGAGAGGAGCGGGCGGGACGTTTGGCAAACTGAAAATGTCTTGCAGCTTGAGCCGCTTTGTCACGTTGTTGACCGAATCGACATAAGGAAATGAATCGTTGATGTTGGTGGCCGGGGCCGAACCGAGCGGCAAGTCGCCTATCTTTACGTCAGCCGCGAGACAGGTACTTGCGAGTAGAATCAGCAAAATGTATTTCATCATATTGTTATCCGATCCCCGGTTTGAGTGTTGATGTCTTCACCGGCTTGAGTGAGTAAATATCGTGTAATCGCGGGCGCTGCAATCGTACTCGAAATCGCTCCGTAAACCGTGTCCACGCTATAAACAATGGTGATGAGGCGGTGAATATCGACCGTAAGCGAAAGTTCGGTCAAGGTTGATACGCCGTCAGTGTTCACAATGACGGCGGCGACCGCGAGGTTAAGAGCGGTTTGGTTTTTCGCGCCGAGAAGATTGAACCAATCGACCCCGGCAGCGAGGTCAAAAAAGCAATCGCCTAGAAATGACAGCACGTTTGTTTTGATGAGCTGCGCGGTCGCTTCCTTATTTTGCTGATAATTATTCTTGCCGCGCCCGAAGGTCCAATCACCGTGCGAATCTATTGATCTAACTATCATACGAGTAACCCCGCAATCTTTGTCGCCGTCGCCGCGAGTTCCGTACCCGCCTGGAATACCGCCGACTGACTGGCGGGGTTAAGCTGTACCGGATTCCCGACCACACACGGAGTTGTAACAATTCCAGCCGTGGCTGTCACCAAATCTTGAACGTCCTGAATCAGCTCTTGCAAGAGGGCGTTCAGAGTGTAGAGCGAATTTGCGATTTTGACTTTGCTCGCTTGCGCCTCGACGATTGTGGTGCCTTTGAAAAGCCGGGCATAGGCCGCGCCAACTTCCAAGCCCCGCGTTTCGTTCATGTCCGTAAGACGGGCGAGCACCGGGCCGGTCCCGCCCGCTTGCCCGAATGTGACTTTGTAATTGCCGTCTGTGAACGCCGGGCGGTAAGCGTCGTAATCATCTATGGTGTTATTCATCGCCCGAATGCCGACAAGCGCGATGCCGTCGGCGAGCGAGTGCATTCTTGAGGTCGAAAGTGCGTTGATTTGTCCGCTGTGAAACCAATTATCAATGTCCCGGTCATTGAAAAGAATCGAGCATGTCGCGCCCTGCTTAATCGGAAACGTCAGATTGCAAAGGTCGCCGTCGCTCAAAACATAAATCGGGCAGTCAATCAAAATCGGGTAATCAACAAGTACCGGCTCCTCGCTCGATGACTTGAAATACATTTTCTTATAATTAATCGTGGCCGTAACGGTTTGCTTAACCGAGTCAAAGCTCTGAACGGTCGCGAGCGCATGGCAGTTGAATGACAAGAAAATGTCACGCTTGGCGAGGTCCAAGAGGTCTTTCAGCGTCGGCGATTCTGGCGTGACTTTGTTTAGATTCATTGTTTAATCACCGTCAAAGATTTTGCTCCATAAAATAACTCTACTGTCGTTATTGCGTCCCCGCAAATGGCGTCCGAAATCATGCCCCGGTGTTTTACGCCGACGACTTTATAGAGGCCATTATAGCTTGCACCTGTCGAGCTTTTGAGGTTGATCGCTTGGCCGATCAACATTCGAGGCTCAAAAATCATGTCAAAACGCAAATACGTTTCCTCGCGCACGGGTGTACCGAGTAAGCCGACCGAGCTGTCAATCGTTTCAATCTCGCCTTGAATACATTCGTCATCGGCCAAGCAATGCGCTTTGCCGTTATCGACAAAAAATCCGCCGCCGGTAAGCGTCTTGAGAATATCGGTTGTTGACCCGCTATAAGACGAACCCCGCTGTAGCGTGCTGTCATAGGTCTTGCCGACAACGCCGGGCGAGACTCCTGACACACCAAGGGACTTAACCAAGTTCTCGATGATTTCTTTTTGATTCGAGCCCGCTGGAAATGCGCTATTAGTGACTGAGTTCGCGAACGCGTACCCGCCGTCATAAGATTCAACTTGCGTAATGAAGTTGACACCCTCGCGGACCGACCACGCTCTTGAAACATTGCCGTTAAAAATCTCGGGGATATTTTGCCCGTATCCGGCCTTGAACGAAATGAGCTTGAGTACGTCGTAATCAAACTGATCTTTGAAAATCTGCCGACGATGATTTTCGTTGAGGTTGTAAATGCGGATTGAGGATGTATTTGCCGAGCTTAAAATATTTCGGGTGATGTCGAATTCGACGGTGAAAGGATTCGCTATTGTGAGAAACAACCCTTCCGGTGTCTGAATCGACAGTGAATATTTACGCCCCAACTTGTCCACTTAAATACTCCGTATAGTAGTTAACCTCATCCGCCGTCAGTAAATATAGATTCGCGGCGCCGCTCGAAAAATCCTGTTGCTCGGTCGGCTCGCGGCTGTCCGTACTCAGGCACGCGATGCCGAAAGGAATCTGATTCTTAAATTGATGCAACATATTTGGGCTCACGCAAATGCGAACGCCATACAACGAAAACGAACCGTACACCAACTCTTGAATGAACCAACCGTATTGCTGCGGCTTGAAACAAAACGTAAGCGACAATACGGACCCATCGGCCATTTGAATCTTTTGCTTTTGAAGCGGGTCGGAAGTGAATTGCTGTATCCGGTTCATGCTAACCTCTGCGTTTCACTCGCGCCCGCCGCCGTGGCGCCTTGGTCAACCAAGCCCGCCGCTTGCGCATTCAGCCGACCGTCAACCATTTTGCCGCCCGATACGCTTAGGCTCGATGTCTTAGCGAATCGAACGGTTTTGAAAGTAATCTCAAAATCAGAAATCGTGCGCGTGTCCGGGTCTTGAATTGCACGCAGCGAACGTATTGCCATATTGGTGAAAACCTTCCACGGTGTTTGAACCTGAAAAAGCCGTCTTTGTAGCCACCAATTATAGAATTTATTAAATGCGTCCTCTTGTTTTGTCGTGGGCGGGGAACTGAGCCCGAGCAAGCCGCCGATAGATTTGACCGTATTGATCGCCGAGTTCGCCGTCGCGTACACTTGCGAGGCCGTGTTGATGGCGTTCATCGCGGTTGTGGACACGCTAGGGGCAAACGCACCAATGAGAGTGAGCTTACTTTGCGCGAGTTTTAGAAGCCCGCCGCCAATCGGAGCCACGTCGTTTAGTTCGCCGATGAAACCGTGAACGGTAATAGTCTCGGGCTTGAGCGCGATTTGATCTTGCAGCGCCGTATTATCCTCAACGTAATGGTCGGTGATGTCGCTTTCGATAAGCGCGGTATTCTCGCCCTCGTAATTGAAAAGAAATGCGTCTTCTTGCGCGAGCGCGGTCCCGTCAGGGGCAACGCCCGGAAGCGCGGTGTACTCATTGTACCCCATCGGACTGATCGCAAGTAAGTTCGATACGGAACTGACTGCCCCGGCGATTGCTGAGATTGAGCCAAGGTTAAGTGCCATTTAAGCCCCCTGCCCTTGCGCGTGCATTTGTCTGTACGCGTCTTGAATCGCTTTTTTCGTCGAATCCCCGGTTTGTTTGGCGTCCTTTCCTTCGTGCTGAAAATGCAAGTCCTGCTTGACGTTGATGTTCTGTGTCGGCTTGGTGGGCGACGATTTTGCCATTGTTGGCAAAGCCGCGCGATGAATAGCAGTCGTTGAAACAGCCTTTCGCGTTGGTTCAACGCCGCCCCACGGAAGCGGGCCAGTATACTTAGCAGCGGGAGCGCCGGGCGCTGCGGACGTTTTAGGCGATGACAAAGATTCTTTGATGCTCTTAAAAAACTGTCCAGCCGGTGACTCGGACAAGCCGGGAATCGCCTCTTGACCTGGCGGCGTGTAGAGCAAGTCGCCCTTTTTAGATTCCTTACCCGCAAACTTGTCCATTATTTCGGTAATCAATTTTATGGTGTTACCCACGCCCTCGGCGGCGTGCGACATCGTTTCAAAAACTTTCACTTTTTCGGATAGCACAACAAGCGCGTCAACGAGTTTGAAAACTTCTTTCGTGACCTTGGACAAATCCGCAATGACGCCTAGACCGCGTTTTGCGGTAAGATGACCCATCGCCATTTCAATTTCACGACCAAAGTTTGACCAAGCGACCTCGACTTTTGAAAGCGTTCCAATTTCGCCAGGCGAGAAAATCGTACTTGGCTTAATCTTATCGAGTTCAACTTTTGTCGTCTTGAGAAATGCGACGGTGTTCTCACCAAGGCCGAACGATTTAAGAATTGGATTTGCAATGGTAGGCGGCGCGATGCGGGAAAATTCCTTGAGCTTTTCCAAAACGTAAAAGGTGTCTTTAGCTTTGGACATGTCAAAACCGACAGCCCGAGCAAAGACACCCATACCCTCGGGAGCACCTTTACCCAAGAGCATATCCCCAATTGCCTGTTGAACGCCCTTAATCGACGAAGTCATTTCCTCGGCGGATACACCTGACTGGCGGGCTGCATACTGCCAGCGTTGAAGCGCGTCAGTCGAAAGGCCGGTAAAGTTCTCGAACTGTTGGAGCCCCATACCGACCTTGGCCGAATGACTCATCATCCGTTCTAGGCCGTAAATGACGCCGACGATTGCCGCTTTCGCTTGTAAGGAGGACGACGCGATATCGCCCAAGCCTTTTTGCGTTCCCGCTAAAGCCTTTTGCGATTGATCGCTTCCCTTAACCCCCAAATTTACAAACAGCTCGGCTATCTTAATGGGACTACCCTCACTTATTTATCTCCAAGTACGCCGATTGGTACTCGTTACAAAAGGTTTCATAGTTAAGCGCCTGCAACACCTTTCGGGCATCGTACTCCTCGACCTCCCTTAGTGACCCGTAACCGGCTTTCGACAACTTCAAGTGAATCAACAGCGGATCGTCTGAAACCTCTACACTAGGGAGTTTTTCAGAATCGCCAGTATATGACCGTACTGAGCATAGAGGCTTTTCGTAAAAGGGAGGATGTTCGCCTTTGTCGTTTCAAAGCACACCGAAAAATAGTCGTCGCGTGCCGCTTCCGGCTCAAACGTATCTTCGGTGATTTTCAAACCGTTATAGGTCGCCCGCTTCATGCACTCCCAAATACATGCTTCAATCTTTTTTGAAGAGAGAAACGTACAGAACAAATCCTTGAGCAGATTCACGTCAACGTCAGCTTTGGGGTCAAGTTTCAACAACTTCGATTCGTCCAGAATCGCTTGAAATAACGCCCTCGACGTTGCGAACGGCGAAAGCGTTATTTCAAGTTCGGCACCACTTGGAAGTTTCATTACGAAATCACCCTTGGCGCGTTCGAGAATTTCATATGCCAAATCGAAATGCTCTGTTCAGTGTCGCCCTCGACGTTGCTCTTTCCTTCGATTTGCTTGGTGAACACGCCGCCGCTCATGATGTAAGTATCGCTCGCGACATTGCCCAAACCGTCACCAAGTTTCTTGACGAGGTTCGCGGACATGAGGACGAATCCGGCGAAGTTGGCCTGTTGGCCCGCGAGAAGTCCATTCAAGAACTTGTCGTCAGCCGACCCGCGGATGACCCGCAGCACGAATTCGCACTGTTTGCCGCTTTCGTTCAGACCGTAAATGGAGTTTCCATTTTTGCCGGTCTTTACGTTGGCAATGTCATTCGGATACGTCAGGTGAGCACAGTCACCGTCGGCAAGGTCCGCGAAAATCCTGTTATTGATCGAGATTGTGTCGTTTCCCGACATCGCTGTTGTGGACATTTGACCCCCTTTATTTAAGCATTAATGTTTACAATTACCGAACTCGAATGTTCGGCCCCGGCCTCTTTGACCGCGATTTGAATGAGCGGGCAACGACGGGCAGCGCGCTCGGTCGGAAGCTGTTGACCGATCGGCTGAGAGTAAATGTAATAACCTCGCTGCGTGATGTTCGCCAAAAAGTCAGCCTGATTGCCGAACGTCGTCGAGCTTGTCCAGACCCCCGGTGCGGCGTACTGATTGGTGACGGCCTGTTCGCACACCTGCCGGTACGCGCTCTTGAGCCCGCTGATACCGTCCTCGGTCTGCGGAATCTTGGTAGCGGCTTGGGCAAGATAGTTGAACCCGGCAATCTTGAGCGAGGTCACAAGCCAAAGCAGATTGTATACCTGATCGAAAAACTTGTTTGCTCCGCTTGTGAAAACCTTAGGCACACCCTGGAAGCTCGCGTAAATGTCCGCTCCTGCCGCCTGGCATAGCCCGAGAAGGGTTTGAGTCATGGTCGGATCGGGTTGTACGCCAGCAAGCCCCTTTAAGTGCATGGTGGCCGTCGTATTGCTTCCGTTGAAATTCGTTGACAAGGCGCGTCCAACGTAAGCGGCCATCATGAGGAGCGCGGTCAAGTCATCAGCCGCACCATAGAACAGACCCCGGCTATGGTTGAGACTGCCTGCCCGCAAGAGGTCGAGCATTCCGCTAACGGCCACGTCCGCCGGATTGCGCGAGACAAAGAATGCGATTTTATCCATCGCCTGAACTACAGACGCCGCAGCCAGCATATCGACTTGGCTGAGAATGTCCGAGGTCATGACGCCGAAATAGAGGACAAGACCGACGGTGCGGTTGATGGCGGCGGCAAGAGTTTCCGCGCTTCCGGCGGCAACGCCCGGCGTGGTCGTGGTCGGAGTAACGAACACGTCAAAGCCGTCCGTGTCCTGTAACGAATCGTGCCGGACAACCAAGAGAGGGGCCGGGCCGCTCACGCCCGTAAAGGTCACGTCGAACCCGACAGAGGTATCGCCCGCGACGGTAACGGTGCCAAGACCGGCCAAGAGCCGCAAAGCCGTCTGTACGGCAGCGGCGTCGGCGCTGAAAGGCAGGTCGGTCGTATAGTTTCCAACGAATCCAAGCTGATAATTGCCGACGGTCGGCACTGTCGAAAAACTCAAGTGCTGAACGGCGGTCACGGCAGAGAGGTTATTTAACATGAGGATGACAACCAAGTAACCGTTGTTCGCCAGAATGTTCGGCGACTGCGAAAAGATTTGGTTCGCCATTTGATACGTCTTGCTCGACGTTCCGAAGTCCACACCAACCTGAATTGGGTCGAGATACATGGCGTATCCGAGCGAGCCGAACGAGCCCGCCGGTACTTCATGTGTGAACAACGCGACGTTTGACGTGTTGAAGCTACCGAGCCCGGCCTGACTTTCGAGCACGCTGACGTTGATGACGTTTGAAATTGAAAGGTCCATGTTCGTTCTCCTTTAAGTTCCTGTCGTAACTTCAGCGTCCGAAAACTGCGTGTACAGAGGCACCGCTTTCGTCTTGGATACTGAATATTGTATGTTAGCCGACAAATTATATCTATACGGAATCGCGGCCCCGTCGATTTCCGAAAGATTGACAATGTGACCGATGACCGGAAAAATCCGAAAGTTGTTTGCGTTCTGTTGTTGCTCCGAGTAAATCGACTTCAAGGCCATGACGACCTCTTCTTTTCGGTCCCTCGCTTCTGGCCCACGACTCTTGATGTCAATGCTCAACATCGAGTGCATATTGACCGACTGAAGAGAATCGCCCGTAATCGGATCGTTCTTGATGATGTTACCGAAACACTTCGGATTGAGTTCTTGCACGACGATAAACATGCCCGCGTCGGTGGGCTGCATATTTTTCTGATCCCACAAATACACGCGGCCCGGCGCAAGCCCGAGTTCAGTTGCAAGAACGTCGCAAAGAAGTTGAAGCGGATTACCGACAAGAATTTGCGCCGTTGCCGTCGCAGCGAGTGAATCGGTTACTTGAATAGTGTCGTAAACCTTTTTTGGATCGGGGTTAACGACGATTGGAGCCGTGTAAATACCGGACGAGGAGTCAATCGAACCGCCCGCGCCGCCTGGCAAAACAGCATAGGCGTAAGGTGCCGTTCCGCCCGTCGCTTGAAACGGGGCTGAGATTCGAGGCGCAATCGCGGTTAGGCTTTGAAGTAAAGATAGGCTCATGGCCCGGCCCCCTGCCAGTCTTGCACCAAATGGTATTCAACATAGCCATAGAGCCCGTAATCCTTACGAGACATTACACGGGTCTGAATACCGTTGTATGTGACAACCTCGTCCACTTCAAGGGTCAAGACCGGATCAGCGTGCAACCAAAGCCAAGTCCAAGCTCGTTGACCTTCGGGCTTGAGAAATAGTTGGCGCTCCGTGAACGGCTGAATGACGCCCTGAAAATGAATTGGTGTCGGAGTCTCGACCGCTTGAAAGCCGAGAACTTCTTTCAACACGCGAATGAAAGTCATGGGCTGAAAATAATCAGTCATCGCGCCCGACACGTCCGGCACGGTTCCGGCGGCAGCGAAGAGCGGGCGATCTTTGGCGTTTGAGATAATCATTTTAAGGTTAACTGCCTCTTGATTTCTTTTTTCAACGCTTCCCGCATTTCCGGGTCTTTTTCCGTTTCCAGTTCTTTTTTAAGCTTTTCGTGCAGCTCTTTGTCAAACTTCTTAGAGGGGTCCTTAAGAGCTTTTTTGAGTCTTGTCGCCGGTCCGTCTATTCTAGCTTTCTTTTCTCCGCTACCGCCTGCTCCGAATTGACCGGATTCGCTGCGCGGATGCTTAGACTCTTCCCAAGAATTTTCGTTTTGAATGGTCGTAGACCCGTAACGATTTTTCCCAAGTTCAGACGAAAAGTTGTGCTCAAAATCGTAATTGTCGTGTTTCATGACGCCTCTTTGACCTCACTCGTAATGGATTCGCGAAGCTGTTTGGTTTCAACTAGAGTCTGGTGATTCTTTTTGTGAGCCATGTTCGATGGGCGCCATTTCCCATAGCCGCCGCTATCGAATGCGCCCGCGACAATGTTCTCGGCGAGAATGGCGACTTTTTTTAACCACGGAATCACTGTGCCTTGTTTAACGACTTCTTTCAAAACCTCTTCGTCGAGTGCCCCGGCCTGATCCATTTCCTTTTGCAAGTTGTCACTGATCGGGACGCGGAGAAACGAACCGCCCGCTCGATCGGGGTTATCGTTGTACTCGTAAAGAGCGCCAACTTCGGCGTTGGTCTTGGCCGCTTTTTCTTTTTCTTTTTCTTTTTTGCCTGGCTTTCGATTTGATGAGCCGAGGATACCGACGCGTGCGATTGGTAACTGAGCTTTCAAAGCCTTTACCAGCTTATCGAGCCCTTTCGTATCAATCGTGTAAGCATCGGCTGCGCTCAAGGTCTTGTACTCCCTGCAACTGAAAAAATGTTTCCCGCCATTTGCGGCAAAACGAGTTGAAGAAACATGGCTCCATAATTGGTCTTGCAAAGTATCGCCCATTCGGGATTGTCAAGAATACGTTGCGGAATTCCGAACGCCTCGGCGACTGAGCCGACATTTTTGCTTTGCTGCAAGAAATTAAATTGCCCGCTGATCCCCTGAGAACTGGCGCGAATACTCATCACCATGAAGTGCGCCGCGAGGAGCAAGTACCCAAGTGAATAGCTTGCTTGGTCGCCAAAGAGGTCCGAGTTGAAATTGATGTTCACTTGCTGAAAGGCGCTTGTGATGTCCTGATCGAGAATAGAGGTTGCCGGATCGGTCCCGTAAGGGAAGTCTCGAAAAAACTTGGTTTTGAAATCCGCAACCGATGGGTTGTTGAAAGCCATTGCGCCGCCTTTTAGAGAAACGCCCGAGGAGATTTGTAACCCCCTCGGGCGTCATCATGCCAACCGAAGAGGCTCAATACTGAAAATACAGCATTTCCAGCGGACGATAAGCCAAAACGCCCGTGAACTGCCCGTAACCCGCATTCTGGAATGCGAAGTTATCGAGCGAGTTTGCGAGGGTGTTGGTGTAGTCCAACGGAAGGTCCATGCGAACGGACTCCTCATCGTAATTCAGAAGGACGTACTTCTGAACGCCGAAGCCGCTGTAAGCCTGATCCCCGTAAGCGAGCGGCAGAATCTTGAAAGCCTTGTTTCGGGTGATGACCTGAAACATTTCCTCAAGAACCTGCAAGATCGACTTGATAGGGAAATCAGGAGACGACTGAGCCGCAAGACCGTTGTAATCCGACTCGGGAATAATGAAATGAGTCGGCCAAGCGGTGCGGTTACAGTTCGAGCGGTAATCCTCGATGACCCCGGCGCAAAAGGTTTTCAGTTCCGTGGTGGTCATGGAGCTGATCGCCTTGGTGATGCGAGTCGTGTTGACGGTAACGCCCGGCTGATTGAGCAAGCCCAAACAACCGACCTGTCCGCGAGCGCCGAGGAACGCAATGCGCTGGATACCCAAATCCCAATTGCGCTTGCGAGCTTTTTCCTTGGCGGCGACCAAATCCCAATTGCCGGACTTGGCGGCGAACTCAAGATCAAAGATCGTGTATCCGATGGACTTGGCCCACGGAAACACTTTGATGTTGAGCGCGTCAACGGCGGCGTCAGCCGACGCGAGGCGGGCATTCTGTCCGCCCGTGTTGATGATGCCGGTCTCGAACTCGTCGGCAGCGTCGAACGACCGGAAGGTCGTCAGGTTCGTGCTCCAAGTTCCCTCACCAACGCGAATCGGCAGATAGTCCGCCGGGGCAATCTCGAAATACTTCTGAGTCGAGATTTTCTTGGTGATCGTGGTCAAGGTCGTGATTGCGACCTCGTAACCCATCGAGTTCAGCATCGGCGTCATGGGGTTTTGACCATGCTGCGCCTTGAGCTGTGCAGAAATCCAACCGACATTATGCTTCTCGACCGAGTTCAGCATAATCGGCTTACCCTGCGAATTCAGAACAACCATTCTCTTTCTGAGTCCCATTGTTTTCTCCTTTTCCTTGTTTCAGCCGATTAAACTTTCAGGAAGCTCGGCGTTTTGATGAACACGCGGATCAATGCGCCCGCCGCTGCCGCCTTGTCGTAAGCCCAACCGACGATATCGTCGCCGGTATGACCTGCCGCCGCCCGGACACCGCCCATCGTGGAAATGTCGAGCGAGACCTGAACGCCTCGGGCAATCGCGCCCGTCGCGTACAAGAACATGACGTTACCGGCCATCGAGATTTCAGCCATCGAGCCCGCGACAAACTGTACGGTCTTGATGTCGAAATTGATGAATCCGAGAACTTCGTCGGAGTTGGCCGAACAGCCGACAACCTTCGGCACGCCGTCCGCGCTATCGACCATTCGCACCGCTGCACCGGCATAGAGCGCCGTTGCCTGAGTCGCGTCGATTTGCACCGACACGGTGTTGAACGGAAACCGCATGTCGATCATGCCGACAAGTGGAGTCTGCGCAAACTGGTTTTGGCTGAGCACGGCGACAGCGGTGGCAACCGCAAGCAACGCGCTCGTGGCAGTCGCGGGCGTCGGGCTCGCGCTGTCAGTCACGACCACGGCATAGAAATACTGTGTGTTCGGAATGAGGCCGGAATCGCTGAGAGCGAGGGCCGTTGCGCCAGCAATAGCGTTGCCCGGTCCCGGCGTGAAACCAGAAACAGTCGAGCGATACCACTGGTAAGCGTAAGGGGCCGTTCCGCCGGTTGCGGCAGGGGCCGAAAGCTGCGCGGTCGTCGGATTGACCGCAACCTGACTGAGTGCTCCAATTGCTAAAGACATAGTGTGTTCTCCTTTTTCCTTTTCGGGTTAGTTCGAGCCGTACCGCGATTTGCCACGGGCAACCTGATCGCCGGAAAATTCGACCGCGACGGTCTCCTCTTCCAAGCTTCGGGTGTTGGCGTTCTTGAGGGCTTCCGCCTTTTTCTTGGCGGCTTCCTTTTTCGCGGTAGCGTCGGCGGTGTTCTTTTTCTTGGCCGCTTCGATTTCTTTCTCTTCGTGCTCGGCGAGTTCTAGCGCCTTTTTCTTGGCGTCCTCGTCCTCGGGCATATCGTCGTTGTCGAGGGACTTGTCGCCGCCACGGTCTCCGACCTCTTCCGTACCCTCTTCGATTTCGGGGTCGGCGTCCTCTTTCTTACCCTTCATGGCTTCAAGCTCATCGTTCAAAGCCTTGTGCTTCTCGACGAGTTCGCCGACGGTGCAGTGAGCGCCGTCGTGCATCTTGACCTTGTGTGACAGGTCCGCCATGCCCGCGTTCTTATCAACTTCTTTTTCGTCGGCATCATTGACGAGCTTCTGAATAGAAACTTCTTTACCGCTTTTCGGCAACACGACCGACATCACCTCGATGTCGATTGCGTTTTCAACCTTAGTACGCTTGAACAGTTTAAAAGCCATTTTCGTTTCTCCTTTTTGGTCTTTACTGTTTGACAACCGCTTGAGTTCAACGAGCTTGTCCTCGTTATACGTTTTGAACTCCTCGGGTGTCATGATGACAGACTCCTCATACCGGGGATGCCTGACAATCGCCAAGTGCTCGTATTCGCCCCCGGTGATTTCTTTGGTGTACGCGACGCCGTTCCAAAGTCCGGCCTCGCCGAATGCTTTCGGTAAATACGCATTGGACAAACGAAAGCCCGCCGCAATCGCCCGTTCCGCATGTTCACCAACGACAATGAATTTCACCCAATGCTTGCCGTCGGCGGCGTTGAAGAAAGATTCGATAACCCAACCCTCGGCCTCTCCTCGGAGCTTCTGAATGTCCTCTTCGACCTCTTCAACGTGCTCGACGAAAATAGGACGGCCCGAAAAGGTCGGGTCCATTGCTCTTAAAGTGTCCTCATTTAAAAATACGCGATATGGGTCTTTGCCGGGCTCTTGGTATTCCGCCACGCCGGGATAGAAATGAATACCATAATAGATTTTGCCTTTGGCGTTCAAACTCACTTCTTAAACCTCACGACCGGCCTTGCAAAACACCGGCAGTTGTAATCTTGACCCGGATTATTCCGGCGCACCGGATCGCCCGGCTCCGACGTGATTGGTGGGTCATCCCATCTATAAATTTTCCCTCTTTTGGACTCGTCCGCAAGAAATTTATGGCGGGGTCGAACCGGATGCTTTGGCGAGCCCGCGACGTTGTGCCAAGTGTATTCATGAACGCCCGCCGACGTGTACCGGGTTTCTTTGAGCTTGGTCATGAGTAAGGACGTTTCTTGACGCGCAAGAAAGCGAGCTTTATTAACACTCACACCAAAGGATTTCTGAATAGCACTCACCGCAAATTCGTGTCGATTCCCCGCTAAAACGGCCTTTCCCATATCAGCGCGAAGTTTCTTAATTTCGTCCGCAGTCCACTCTTTGATTTTCAGCCGCGCGTTGTTCGACCATTCGCGGGCAATCTTTTGACGTTCTCGTTCGGTCAAGGTCGGAGAGACAACCAAACCCCGAATTGTTGCTTGTATCTGCCGCTCAGTTTTCCAAATGGTGCGGTCAAAAAGGTCTGTCAGCCGCAAGCGGTCTGAAATTTCTTCCGGTAAAATTTTCGCGAGCTTTTCATCAACGCGCCTAATTTTTTCCTTGAAACGCCATTCAGTTGAGGCTATGGCGCCGCGAACCTCGGGCGGTAGAAAACCGAGCTGAATTTTGTACGATGAGGTTTTGCGATCCCACGTTGCACCGAGTGCCCGCAACTCGCTTGAAATGAATGAATCGAACTTTCCGCGAAAAGCGCCGCGATAGAAAAAGAGTTGGCCGTCGCGAATAGCTTCAATCAAATCCTCTTCGCTATTCTTTAAAGTTTTACGAGGCTCCTCGAATTCTTGGAGTAAGGGAAAGTATAACGTGCGTTTGAGTAGTTCCTTTATCCGTTTTTCGATGGCCTCGTAATCTTGTGGCGTTTCCTTGATGGGGTTGAGCTGTACGATTCTCAAGACGCCTTATCCTCGTCACCAATTGGATTACACTCATGCGGCGGAATCGACGGTTTACCGCAACCGGGGCAAATCTCGGGCTCGTCTTTTTCTGGCCCCGGACAGTCGTGCGGTCCCGCGATGAGGGCGCCGCAGTGCTCGCAATGTTTCGCGTCCTTAACGGCCCGCTGTAACTTGTTCTCATTTTCCTTGGTGATGAAAATAAGGTCGGGCTTTGCCATTTGCTCTTTGAAGCCCTCAACGAGATTTACGGGAATGTAATGCGGCAGCCTGTTGAGGCAACACGCCTTGAACTTCTTTCCGCTCAGACACGGGCACGGTCTGTTGCGTGGCAGGTCCACTAGGGGATTGCGTGCGAATCCCGGCATCGGCCCCATCATCACCCGACCTTTGGGGCGCGGCTGTTGCAGCGGGGCCGTCGAATCCGGTGCCAATGTTGTCGGGGACATTTCCCCGGTGTCGCTTGAGCATTTCTTGGGCGTCGCCTCTTCCATTCTCGAACCTTTCTTTTTCGGCCTTTCCCTCGACCTCGTATTTTTCCAACTTGTTGTCCACGGTCTTTACCGAGATGCCCAAGGCATTCGCGGTTGCGGTCTTGTTGCCCCGGTAATGTCTGAATGCGGCGAGAATGACTTGCTTCTCAACCGCCTCAAGCGTCACGCCGGGCGACCATTGAATCAATCCGTTCATTTGAAAGTACCTCCCATTTTCTTGTAAAGAGCGGTCACAACCGCCCACTTGATTTCTCCGTAAGATTTCATGCAAGCGGCTTTGGCCTTACTCCAAAGCGCCTCATCGACCTTGCCGGGGTTTTCCACGTCCTCACTGTCAACAGAGTTATGTTTCTTTTCGGCGTCTTTGCCGCCGTATTCCCATTCGCGTTTAAGCGCCTTACCTTTTCGCGTGTCTTCACGGTTCGCGCCGGGATCGCGTTCGTCAATCGGGTGAGCCGGGTCCACGTCGCCCTCTTTAACGACTTCCCTTGCTTCCGGGTCATTCGGGTTAAGTACGTCGGTAGACGTGTCGAGCGTGATGTCGTACAGGTTGCCCTTGTTACACGCCTCGCGAAACTCAATCGTCGTCAGTTCGCCCGCAGCTTTGGCTTGGATGAGCCGATTAAATTTCTGCGTCTTAACGTTCTCCTCTTGCTCGGCGGTAAGAACACGGAGCGGCTTAAACCCCAACGCCAAATCATCCGGCACCATGCCGAATAGCTTCTGACATTTGATTTCACAAATGCGTAAGAGGTCATACTTGATCTTGTTGCGCACTTGGCTTTCAACCATCGAGTTGTAAACTTCCAAGCTTTCCGCGTCGCTCGCGTTCAGCCCTTGCGCGGGCGTGCCAAAAAGTTTCAACATCGTGAAACGCATGTCGCTTGCAACCTGCATACGAATACCCGACATCGCCTCGGCCAAGCCCGCAAAGCTCAGTTGCTTGTGGTCGAAATCGTCCTCGGAATCCATGACGACGGCATTTTGATAATTCTTTTGCCAGTTGGCAAGCTGTACACGTTGCTGCACTTTCTGTTGGCCGTTCGGTGACAGAAGCGTGTTGACGAGGTTCTTGATCTTGTACACGTCGAGCTTGAATTCGTCCAAGACCTCGAAACCAAGGTCGGTCGCTTTAAGGTATTGATTAATCGAACGCACCAACACTTCAACGACTGAGAAGCCCCAACCACGCAAACGGGGACGAATGAAACTCGGGGCCACGAGCCCCTTGAGCCGCATCACGCGCGACTTGTGCAACCTCTCGCCATAATAATTATAGTGCTCGAAATCTTGTGACTGAACCGCCGGGTCATACCCCTCGGTATTCTGTTTGTCCCAAAAGAGTTCCCACATATCGACCGCGCGGAATTCAAGCGGCGTATCTTTGGTGATGGCGTCGAGGTCAAGCGATTCCTCGGGGTCTTGATCGGTAAGCACGATGATTCCAGCCCCACCAAATAGACGATTCCATTTTGCGGCTTGCCCCGCAACGTTTATGTCGTCGTCACGGTCGAGAGAAATAATCAGCTCTTGAATTTGCTCCTCACTCAGTTGCTTGGATTTGATTTCGATGCCGCCGCGTAAGGCATCATCAACCGGCACGTCGACGATGGTTTGGATGAGGCCGATTTCTACATACGCCTGTGAAAGTACTTGCCGGAAGTTAGAAACCAAATACCAACGGAGATTCTTGAAAATCGTTGCCGTGTCCGAAATCGTTTCACTACCAGGAAATCCGCCCGGCATTCCCGGCATGTTGAACGGGTTAAACTGCGTCATGCCGACGGCATCGGCCAATCCGTTCTTGATTTGTTCTTGCGTCTGCGCCGCCAATAAGGGCACGGAGTTTTGAACCGCTTCTTTTACCGCTCGTTGAATAGCTGCCGGAATTTTTTTAGCCATAAATTTGTTTCCCTTCACATGGCGTCACAAATAGACATGCCGCCGCTCAAATCGTTAAAGCCCCCGCTGAGTACATCGACAATATCGTCGTGTGCCCCGTCTGGAAAGTTTTCGAGTTCACTGAAAAAGTCCTCATTCCAGGGTGCCCTAAGTACGCGGATATTTCCAGCTTCCGCTTGTGCGCTGACTGGCTTTGCTCGCGTCACTTTGTCTTTACTCATCGTTTCAACGTGTACGTCATACCCGGCGAGCATTCTAATAAAATGTTCGGCCTCGCTCACGCCCGCGCTTCCGGGGTCTTGTTGGCTCATAATCTTTACCGCTTGAGTATCGTGAGTCGCCGTCGTCTTCACAAGCGTTTCGATTTGACCGGGCGTGTCCCGCGCCGAGCGTAAGTCAACGACGCACCATGTGCCGTTGCCGTACTTGTAGATTTTCAGCCCACGCGTCCAATCCGGGTCTTTGTTTGTCTCGCTTGGCTTGGTGGCCGCTCGGTCCCAAAAACGAATTGCGCTAATCCAACCGTCCGGCACCGTATCGACAATCGGAAACCATTCGCGCTTAAACAACGAGCCCGCGCTTGCTCGCGCGTTCCAATCCCCGTCTTTGAGCCGAGCCCTATCGACTCGGTTCATTGCAAGCAAGTTACCGAGATAGGCCGGATCAGATTTCATTAAGATTTTGTTGTCTTCAAGTTTCGCCGCAATGAACGTTACGGATTTCGGTTGAATCTCGTCGCCGTTTCCAAACTGCGCGTGAATCTCTCCCTTGGTGTCAGCCCAATGAATCGCGTCGTTTATGCGAATGAACCAACGCAGCTTGCCCGAGCGATCAGCGCGAGGAAAACGCCCCTCATCGTCCAGCCACCATAGAATGAACTTCTTAACCCACGAATCCGGGTCGGGGTTACAGGTCGCTCGAATACGCGCCCGAACGCCTGATGTCGATCGGTTACGACTCAACATATAAAAGAATTGATTCTCAGTGAAATGCGTAAGCTCGTCGAACCCAATCCAGGGAATTTGAGCGCCTTGATAATTAAGAACGTCCTTTTCGTATTCGAGGTTTCCGAATGACATCGACATGCCGCTCGGAAATCTCCATTCATGAACGTGGGCGCGAGGCTTGGCATGGAATAGCGGATAGAGCGTCATGGACGTATCCCATAAACCACCTTCGTTCGTAACCTGTACCATCGTCCGACGAAATATAGTTCCACCAAAGGCGGAAACATTACGATGAGCGAGCGGGTCGAGGAGTAGTCCAAACGTCTTGCCGCCGCCCGCAGCGCCGCCATAAATTACTATGTCGGCGTCGGATTCTATGAAGTCGGTTTGCGGCCCCTCTTGGGGCTCAATGACGATGACGTTCTTTTTCACGCGTTACCTTCGTCAACGCGTTTCTTTACTCCGGCGGGCAGACGGTAGACGACCTGTACCGGGTCGCCGTCTTTACCCGTCAGCTCTTGAACGTCGGTAAACTGTCTGAAGTGCTTACCGATTAGCTCACATGCCTTGAGTACGTCCGTATATTTCGCTCGCGGCGCGTGATACGCAATTTCAGCGATACGAGAGAGATTTCGCTCAGCGGAAATATCGAGTTTTGCCTCAAGACGAGCAAGGTTCTTTGCGACGGCCTCGGACACCTTAGTTATTCTAAGTAACTTGGCGGCGGACTGATCCGAGCCTTTTACTTGGCCGTAAATCGCACGATATGCGCGACCGCCGTTGCGATCTTTCACGTACTCTCGGACGAAAAGCCGATGTTTTGCACTGAGCGCCATGAGCCCAACGATGGGAGAACGCACCGCAGAATGTCAAGAGAATTTTACCGGCAGAAATTTCCGAGCCGCCTTTACCGAACAATCAAAGTCTTTACTGGCTTGAAGTGCAGCCCCGCAAAACGTAACCAAGCCGACAAGTTACCGCCCGCGTACTTCTCGGCGGCAGCGAGCAAAGCGCGGCGGTCTTTGCCGTTGACTTTGATGTTGATGAGGCGCATCGGCTTTTGTGATTTTCGTTTCATTGTGGCCCCCGACTCTTAAAATCCTCAATGACATATCGAACGCGAAGCATGTGTTGAGAGAGTTCAATTAACTCCGCTTGAAAACTATCGTTGAATAACAGCTCCTCGGGTATCTGATTCGTGCCCAACAACACGAATAGGTGCCCGGCTTTCTCGGCTGCGTCCGCAACAACGACTTTCGCAAGTGTTCGGTTTGTCGTCATGACTTTTTACCTCCCGGTAACGAATTCGCCGGTTTACGGCCTGGCCAAGTATTGAGCAACCGCGTTGAGCGAAACCCGAAATCATGAAACCGTTTGGTCACGTCGCACTTATAACAGTACACTCGCCAAATCCGCCCGACCCGTCCGAGAACTTCCAACGTGCGTGTGGCATGATTACATCGCTTCATTTCGTAACTCTCTCAAGCAAACGACGAGCAAGAGTCTTGGCACCCGGAAACTTGAAAGCCATAAGCGCCGCCACGATTAACGTAATCTCCGCGCCCGTCATCCGTACCGTGTAGAATTTCGTTACTGTATTTTTCGATTTCATAAATACAGTATGACACAATCCGGTAAAGACTTCAACTAAAATCGTTAGGGTAAAGACGTGGTAAAGACTAAAGAAAACTAAGTTCTTTCTTAAATTTCTTTAATGCGTGATTATGCCCGCCCGAAATAATGAGCGTATGATTTTGTATGTCATACAGGGGCCAGTATTTGATAACGGCGTCGCAACAAAGAAGTACCGCAAGTCGATCGCCAGTTGATTTATACTCCCGCTTCACAAAATCGAATTCAATCTTTGCCGTTCGTTTCACGTCGTCGTACCAAACTTTAAATGCCCTAATCGTAACGCCGCCTTGCTGAACAAGCACCGCATTTTCAAAAATACTCATAAGAAACTACCTTTCGACAAAACTTTCTTTTCGACTTTTTCTAGTTGCGCATTTTCTTTCTTCGTCTTCGCCGCGCGTTCTTGTCGTGTCTTCGCGTCGTGGCATCGCTTACACCAACACTGCAACATGCGCGAGGGGACAAACATGCGTTGAATATATTTTGGCCCGCCAACCTCACCAACAGGATGAATGTGGTCAACCGCAACGTGCGGGACGGGTTTGCCCTTTTGTTTGCATTTAGGATTCTCGCAACGGTAAAAGCCGTCCGAATGCAAAGCTCGCTTTTTCGCCAACCGCCATGTGTGCGACCAAGACCATACTTGCCGAACCGCTTTATGCAATCGGGCCAAATCGCGCGGCCCTAAACCGTCAATTTGCGGTAATTTTGCTATTTGTGACTTTTTACTCATATGTTTCTACCCCCGAACCTTGCGCGACCCCTAGCCGCACCTTAGAAACTTTTTTTGCGGTTCGTGCTTTTCGGGGCCTTTTTTCAGTGTTTTTCTCTCTCAAAAGTGACTCGGCGAACCTTTGAACCTTTAAAACCCTTATACCTTTCTAATATACGTCTTGAAGGGGGTAACCCCCCTACCCCCATACCCCTATACCCTTAATACCCTGTTTTAGTCTCATAATAGTTTAAGGTTCTAAGGTTCCAAAACGACATTTCGTTCATAAAAAACTCATTTTTAATGGTGTTTTTTGACGAACCTTAGAATCAATATTCTGCGGTTCCGCTAAGGTTCCGCTAAGGTTCCGCGATGCTTTTTTACGCCATAGCTTGCGGCGCGCGCCGCCTCTTTCTTGGAACTTTTCGTACCCCATCGTCCTCAAGCATTTCGCAATCCTCTTTTGATCCCACGGTGATAATTGATGCGCGTTTGAGAACTGATCCATACATTTTGAAACCTCTCTCATTTCAAACGAGTGACGCGGGAACATGGGGCCGTCAACGATATCGACAACCGCGCCGTACCATTCGTCAACCTCTGCGCGCTTCTCTTGTTCCATTTGCGCTACGGCATTCAGCTCCGTACCTTCAAGGTAAAGCGTTTCACCAAGCAAATAATATTGGTACGCTTCGGCAAAGAGTTGACTGCGCCATTTTTTGACGGCTTTAAAATCAATTGAGTCGCCGCACTTCACGGGCCAAAAGCGGCGATTGCCGGTTTCGTCCCGTAAATATTCGTCCAAGTTCGTCGAGCCAATGAAAATACATTGACGTGGAAACTCTTCAACACGCTTACCGTATGGCGCGCGAATGCGATCGGTACGCCTTGTGATAAACGCTTTCATGTCATTAATCTCCGAACGGCTCAAAGCGGATAGCTCACCAAGTTCGATGAGCCATTTGGATTGCATCGTGAGTACCGCGTCTTTATCGCCGATGTTCAATGCCTCGTCGCTAAACCATTCCGTACCGGCGAGGTTGGCAAGTAGTGTTGACTTGCCTGAGCCTTGTATCCCTTCCAAGATTAGGACGTGATCGAACTTACAGCCTGGCTCGAATACACGTTTAACCATCGCAACCAATACTTTCCGGGACACGGCCTCTAGGTAATCGGCGGGGCCAACGGCTCCCGCGAAATCCCTAATCCAAGTTTCTAAGCGATGCACGCCGTCCCATCGCAGTGACTTAATCCATGTTCGCACCGGATGAAAGCGGTTGATGTCCGCCACCTTCATAAGTGATTGATTAATCGTATTGTCGTTGAACTCGACGCCAAAAGTCTCGGCGCAATAATCCTTGATACGAATGATGTCGATATCGGTTACGGCGTCCCCTTTCTTCGAGCCCCACGGGACGCCGCAAAGATAATAGTCGTTAGCCGCGAATTCGTTACGCCCGACAAAATCGGGTGATTCGCAAACATGCGTGAGTATGGTTTTACAGTTGTTAAATGAAGCGACGAACCGGCCCTTGTCCGTCTGTTCGAGGTCGGCGGTCCATTTGTGGTCTTTCATTATGCGTTTCGTCTGTGCTTCGATTTCGTCCGCATTGAGCACGCTGTCGCGTTTCACGGGTAAGTCACTAAACACGGCGGTTGGATTGTGTTCGCTCATGATTTTCTTTAGCGTATAATTCCAGACCCATTGCGCCGCCCGTTTACGGGAATCGGTTTGTGCGTGGTCATACGCGCATTCACCTAGAAACGTCGAACGATCGGTAAGCATGGTTAAGACCTGATTTTTGTCGAGTCCCGCGCACACTAACGCCCGAGCTGCCGGAAGCAAGAACGCCGAGCGGTCATTAACCTCTCTGTCCCTGTACTTTCCTTTCGTGATGAGAGTCGCCATACGGCGGCTGAGACTCTTCACGTTGAACGCGGTAAGACCGGGCGCGACCTCAAAGTCTTCAACCGTTTCTTGCGGACCGCGCGTCCTGCCCGGCGCGTGCATGAAACTTATTGCGTCGCTTGCCGCACTCGTTGCACCCGCAAAATTAATGACGGGCACAGTGCTGATGTCGCTAAGCGGACGTTCCCAATAGTACGGTTTACGAGTGTCCGGGTGAATGGACGGCGGCAACACGACTTGACGACCGTCCGAATATAATGAAATTTCCCACGCCGGGCCAAGTCTCAAGCCTGCCTTGATTTCTTTCGCGCTTAGTTCTGCGAGTTCTTTCTTGCTTGGTGATTTTGAGGGCGAGAGATATTTTATGCGTTCGTCACTACGCTTAGGCGTGAACGTCTTGAACGGTTCGGGCGTAACGCAGTAAAGGTGTTTCGAGCCGCCGCCTCGTCCGCTATGGACCTCCGGGCAACGCTGAGCGTTCTTTTTGCCGATGAGTTCGGTAAGCGCGGCCTTTGCTTCGCGTCGATGGCGTTTTTCGCTTCCCTTTACGTCAACGTCGATGACGGCGAGATAACCGCGCCCTTTAATCTTACTTGGCGTTCCAAGGCGCACACCGACATTATAGTTGTCTTGATGTTCTTTTTTAAGCATATCCCACTTTTTGCGCGGGCCGCTTGTCCATTCGTTCCCGATGGGACGTTTTTGGCCGGGGTGCAGCCAATGCAGACCAAACCCGAAATCATACAGACGTTTCAACTCTTTGAGCGAAGTAACTGACATGGAGCCACCGCCTTAATTATTTTTACCCGTCGTTTTCCAATGATTCGGCCCGTTCTCTTTCGAGTGAGTGCGTTCGATCATTTCATCATAGGTAACAGCCCCGCGTGACAGTTTCTTAATTAAGATTTTGACTTCGTCCCTTGGTGAGCAATATCCTCGGTGCCAATGACCGACCGAAGAAATGTTAACGCCGAGAAGTTTTGCGACTCGTTCAGGTCCGGTTTTTTCAATCCATTCTTTTAGGGTGAGTTTGGTCAAGGTCTTTGCCATAATTAATTTCTCCTTTAAAAAATTGTTGTTGACTGCCGCATTCTCTTGTACTAACCGTATTAGCGCAACCTAAAAATTTGCAAAAACGAAATTCGGAAAAACGGAAACTCGAAAACGGAAAAGCGGATTGCAGGGGGTATTGGCGCAATGTGGTTAACGTGGGAGGGCGGCAAGTTCGTTTTAGAAAACGACTTGCGGCTCGCATTAGGCATTGACGTTTGGGAAGTGATGTCCGACGGTCGGTGTGCTACAAATGATTTTAAGGCAGCGGCGAAGTTTAGGGCATTCGCATCGAGCAAAGCGCAAAAAATCTTAAATAGAGCCTTTGTCAAGCGTTATCCTGCCCCCGCTTCCCCGCTGCCCCCTTTTCTTGACCCCCACCAAATAGACGGCGTGCGTTGGGTTTTGACCCGCTCGCGCTCGTACCTCGCCCACGCGCCGGGAGCTGGCAAGACGTGGGAAGCGGTTATAGCGGCGATCTTGACCGAGGCCGGGGGCCAAGCCCTATTTGTCGTCCCGCCGTCGCTTACGGTCAATTGGGCGAGGGAAGTAACCTATATTGCCGCGCTCATGCGGCCTCGTTCGTTCCCGATGGTGGCCGTAATACCCGACTCAGCGAATCAAGATTATGCCGGATGGGGCGCCGAGTTCGTCATTGTGCCCGATTCCATGCTGACGAGGGATTGGGTCTTGACCCGCCTGATCGAGATGCCGAAACGGTTTGTCGCGGTCGATGAGGCATCGCGTTTCAAAGAGGCGACGGCTCAACGGACGCTCGCACTCTTTGGCGGTGAGCTTAGTGACGGGCGCGTTTCACCCGGACTCATTCACGATGAGCATTGCCGTCACGCGGTCTTGCTCGATGGCTCGCCAATGCCGAATCGTCCAATGGAGCTTTGGGCGCCGACTTACGCTATGTGCCCCGAATCCATTGACTTCATGAACCAACAGGAATTCGGGATGCAGTTTTGCGGTGCGAGGTTGAACGACTTCGGGCGTTGGGAGTTTCGGCACGACTCGAATGCCGACGAACTCAAACGGCGATTACAAAAAGATTTCATGCACGTCGTACCCGAAGAGGCATTGAAGCATCCCGAGCGGCGGCGGTCTTTACTGCTTATGAGTGATGATGTCCGCACTCTCGCAATGCAAAAGTGGGAGCGCACGAATCTGAGTAAAATCAGTTTTGACGATATTTCGGAAGGGATGAGCAAGGGCGACATTGCCCACCATAGAAAAGAACTCGGGCTTAAAAAAGTTCCATGGACGGTGAATTACGTCAAGCAACGATGCGAGGACAAGAACGAGGCCATACTCGTATTTGCGTGGCACCGCGAGGTTTGTCATGAGCTTGAGAGGCAACTAGGCGGTATCGGATTCCGCCTCATCATGGGCGGCACGCCGAAAGACGAGCGCACTACCATTATAGAGCGGTTTCAAGAGGGGACTATTAGGGGAATCATCGGCAACATCGCGGCAATGGGACGCGGTAACAATCTACAAGCGGGCGACCGCGCCGTTTTCCATGAGTGGTCGTGGTCGGACGAGGACAACAAACAGTGCGAGAAACGTATCAGTCGGCGCGGGAATAACAAAGCGTTCATGCGGAGCGATTACATTGCGTGTCCGAACAGTTTGGACGAAATTACCCTTGGTGCGGTTTTCCGCAAGGCCGATCGAGTGAAACGGATTGTCGGATGACAGAGTGCAGATGCGTTCGATGCGTGAATGCTTGTCGAATTACGCCTGGATGGTTCGCACCGGGCGAGGCGGAAAGAGCTGCCGAATATATGAAGTTGCATTTTGAAGAGTTCAAAACGCGTTTCTTGATTCTTGATTCTTGCGATAATCCTGACGCACCCGATGCGCCGTATGTTTGGTCACCAAGAAAAAGTTGTGATGGCATGGGTAATTTGATCCGGCTTCCGTTCGATCAAAGACGGCGCGGAATCTGTGTTTTCTTTTCAGACGATCGGTGCGTAATACATCCCACGAAACCATATGAATGCCGAGAGACAAACGCGTGCAATTTCAAATATGGTGCTCGCGATAAGATCGAACAACTTTACATTGCGGCAGGCGCACCGCTTGGGATGAGGCCGGAATGACACTTACAAAACTAACAGGCAGCGAGCGAGAGAAAGCGATTGCGTTCACAATTCGCGAGATTGAGGAAAACATGTCAAGCCGGGATTATCAGCGCGAATTCTTTGAAAGCGTAAGCAATCAGTTCGAGCGAACGCATTCCATCAGTGATAAGCAGCTTATGGCACTACAGAAAATTTACAATAGAGTAACTGACGCACGGGTGACCTGGCGTTAACAAGTTTGTTCGGTATGTCGCCGGACAAAAACCGTCCGAGAGTTCGGGCAAAGGAGAAAAGCACATGGCAAAGAAAAAGGTCGAATTGAAAGAAGCGGTTGCGGATTTCATCGACGAGGTAAACGAACAGCTTGAGGCATTGGCCGCGCTTGTCAACGGCAAAAAGTCCAAGGTAAAGAACGAAGAGGAAGAGGAAGAGGAAGAGGAAGAGGAAGAGGAAGAGGAAGAGGAAGAGGAAGAGGAAGAGGAA
>Ga0182027_10001486_pt1 | contig 39192 bp, 20 predicted proteins | sample 712E1DmetaG_FD_121300 | JGI IMG/M metagenome (GOLD analysis project Ga0182027, IMG submission 121300) | Permafrost microbial communities from Stordalen Mire, Sweden - 712E1D metaG (Illumina Assembly) | ecosystem: Environmental > Terrestrial > Soil > Wetlands > Permafrost | place: Sweden...
CCGGCTAGACACCATGACGGGAAATGCACCTGTAATATTCTGGCTAATGAGATCGACGGGCATACCCCGCCAGTTCCATACTCCATCCTGCCCCTCCGCCAACCCATAGAGTGCTTCATCAGGTGGGGAAAGAAACTCCTGCTGTAGATGGTAAGTCTCCTCCTGATTCACCGTTGCCGTCTGCATCGCTTTCCCGCCATTTTGCGGCTCTGCCAGAATCTTGTTGCCGGTTGGAGTCAGAAACGTCAGCGCTCCTGTGCTTCGATCAACGAGCACTGATAACTTGTCTCCGGAAAGTCTAATATCTTTCGCGGTCTCAACAAGCTTTAGCGGGGGATCGTATTGCTCCTGACATCCGATTACAGCGAGACTTTTGTCCGTAGGAGGTTCATCGCCTGGAGCGAAGGACACGTGGACAATGCTGTCACTACAAAAGTGAACTGTCATCACTCCCGGCCGCATCGTAAAGGTGGCCCCTCCGGCGATCTTGTGAAACGACAAGACCGCAATCGGAGTTGCCGGCGTCATTGGTATAAGATTGGTCTCTTTGTAGTCTTTATCTTCCTGCTCCTCTGGATTGTTCGTCCCAGCAGTATTTGCAGGCGGCAATTGAGACGACCCGGCGGAGGTTTGCCCTTCGCTTCTTAATCCGAGCCAGTGAGCGCAGAAAAGCGCTATGGCTAACGCAAAGCAAAGTTTCCGCAGTCGCGCTGAAGTTGGTGCATTTATGGTCTTGCATTCGATACCAGTTGTGGACATCGTGACTCCTGAAAAGTGAAGAGGGAAATGCTTCGTGAATCTCAGTCAAAATGTGAGCCTGTCGCAGAATCCGTCGAAAACCCGCACGAGGGTTTGCGACAATACTTGCGCGACTAACGCTCCATAATCCGGCGCTTCGGCAATACTCGAAAACCGGAGCTGCTCCTTGCGTTTGACCGTGAAAAAGCACTAATCCCTCCGAACTGAGCCACGCGGGCCTCAGCTTGGAGGGATTAAATGGTCTACTTTAGCGCTTCCCCAAGGACGATCGCGTTCACTTGTGAATCCGTGAACGCGATCGCCAGTCAGAGAGCAAGTACGGTCCTCTGCATCGATGGGGACGCTAATACGTTATCTTCAGAACCCCCTGCATCTGTCTCGCCCCCTGCGTGGAGTTGGCCTCACCCATGGTCGAGTCGCCCGTGGTGGAGTCCGGTATGCCGAAATTGGGGTGATTGAACGCGTTGAACATCTGGAAAGCGAATTGGAAGCGAAGTCTCTCCGGCAAAGTGAACCACTTGCCGAACGTCAAATCTTGATCCACGTATCCGGGCGCCCGCAGATTGGAATAGTAGCGAGGGCCAGTGCCGAAGGTGTATGCGTCTGGCGGTTTAAAGGCCGCCGGGTTGAAGAAGCAATACTTCGTTCCCACCGGGATGCTCGGGTTAACGGTGGTGCCCTTGCCGCAGGTGCCGGACCTGAAAGGTTGCCCGGTCAGGTTTGCATGCTGGCTTCCGCCAAAAACGGTTGAGCTGTTCCCGTTGGGTCCGATTGACATCGGGAACCCGCTCTGGACGGTAGTAATTCCATTCACCTGCCAGCCGCCCACAATGGCATCCTCAAGCCGGTTCATGCCGCCGCCGAACTTTTTCCCGTGGCCAAACGGCAGTTCATACACATAGTTCAAAACCAGGGAGTGAGGAATATCCTCGCCGTCGACCGTCCAATCCGCTTTCAGGTCGTAGTAATTGCGGATGCCGGAGCCGCCGGTATCGCCATTGATGGAACCCCATTCCTCCGGTCCGGCCACATCGGAGAGGAACTTCGAGAAGGTGTAGGAGGCCGTGAAGATCAAGCCCGCGCTGAAACGATGCTTGAAGTTGGCCTGCAAGGCGTTGTAGTTGTTGATTCCGACGGGTTCGGATGAGGCTGAGACGCCTCCGCAGAACTCGGGGTACGGCATCAGGGATTGCGCGACCGTCCACGGGCAAGCCATAGGGGTAAGTTTCAGGGAACTCAACGCGCCGGCAAACGGATTGGTGCCCGCCGGGCCGTTCAACGCACTACCCATGGAAAGATAACTCGGGTCCAGTTGGCCGTAGTTCATGCCGCCGAGGGTAATACGCGATCCCCGGCCCCCGACGTAGGCGACATCCAGCACGTCATTGGGAGTGAAGGCGTATTGGAACCCAAAGCTGAATTCCTTGGCTAGTGGGTCGGGACGGATTGGATTCACTCCGCCGCCCCCCTGGCCAACGCCGGTCAGGCCGCCCAGCTTGTTCCCCGTCACCGGCACAAGACCCGTTTGGAATGCCTGCGCAAGGGGCGTTGTAACCGTGACCCCGTCGGGCGAAGAAGTCCATGACGTTGAGGTCGAGTATCCAGGGTCCGGTGCGGTGCCGCCATAGAAGTTTCTCGCGTAATACCAGCCGTAGCCGCCGCGCATCACCAGCTTCGGCATCAGGGCGTACGCGAAGCCGATGCGGGGCGCCAGGTCCTTCAGGTTGCTTTTATTGAGGCCGCGGTTCCCTGGAGTGTTAAAAACGATCGCACCATAAGCCGGAATCCCCGCCGCCACGCTGATCGGATTGAGCGCGTGGAAATCGAAGTACGCCTGCTGGTTATGCCGTGCCGTCTCCGGCATCTGGATTTCATAGCGGACGCCGAGGTTCAACGTCAACTTCCGGTTGGCTTTCCAATCGTCTTCCACGTACATCCCGTGCAGGTAATTGGTCGACGCCGGAAATGCGGCGAAGCCAGTGGAGCCGGCCGAGCCCACCCCGGAGTTGCCGGCGCCCGCCATGAAAGAAGCAAGCCCGTCTCCGTTTGTGCTTGACGCCGGGTTGAGCGGGTCGGGACCTGCCGTCATGCCAACTGAGAAGTTGAATACTGTTGGGGTCAGCCTGCCGCCGTCGGTGGTTTGCCAAATACCCAAATATCCGACCGAGATAGACTGGGTTTTGTGACTTTTGTTCACGTCCACGGTCAGGCTGCCATTATTCTCAGGCCACCCGGCTTCGCCGGAGTTTTGCGTAGCTCCCAGCGGAGCATAGGAACTCCCGGCAAAGGTGTTTCCAAATTGAATCTGCGGAAACTGCGGCGTCCACGAATCGAGTTGACCCGGCAGCCCAAGGGTGGAAGGTTTGAACGGGAAGCCCTGGACAATTTGCCCCGCGGCAAAGCGAGTGAAGAACAAGTCGCTGGTCAGGACAAGAGTTGGCGTGAAGACGTGAGAATAGCCCAAAACCCCAAACATGCGGTTGTTCGGATTATTTGCGAAGGGTCCCGCCACATCGTTTCCGTAGAAGGCCGACGTTTGGACTTTTGACTCGTGCTTATTCGAGAATTGCCCGTAGATCTTGTTATTCGCGTTGATGTTGTGGTCGATGCGAATTCCCCATTCGTTGGAGGAGGTCGGCGCGGTCGCCGTGGTGTTGAAGTTGTAGCCGCCGCCCGGGTTCTTTGGCGCGGGCCAATAGTTTCCGGTGGCGAGCTTATTGGCCAGAGCGTCGATTGCCCCGACTCCGGTCGTGGGGATTTTGTTTCCCGGATAGGGATCGCGGATGGAAACGGTTTGTCCGACGCTGTTATGGGCCGTAGCGCAGGTAGCCGTAACCGATCTCGACGTATAAGGGTTGTAGATCGCCCCCTGGTAGATGGGCCTGCACAGTGCGTCGCTTCCGACCTGAGTGGTGGTGAGCTCCGACGAGAAGTCGCCCCCTAACTGGGCAGTAGTAGGCACATCCGCGCTGTAGGCGCTGGAGCCGTTGAGCCGCAACCCCTCATAGTTGGCGAAAAAGAAGGTCTTGTCCCGTTGCTTATAGATGCCTGGGATATACAACGGGCCGCCGCCGGCGACTCCGAATTGGTTGCGATGGTCGTTAATCTTTGGGAGGCCGTGCAGATTGTTGAAGTAAAGGTTGGCGTCCAAGTCCGGGTTGCGGATGTATTCGTCGGCAAGGAGATGGTAGTCGTGCGTGCCGGCCTTGGTGGTAATGATGATCGCATTGCCGGTGCTGAACCCGTATTCGGCTGAAAACTCGTAGCTGACTACCTTGACTTGTTCCGTGTCCTCCGGGGCGGGAATATACTGGCTACCGCCCCAGCCTGTGGCCACATCGTATCCGCCTTCAAGAAGGAACAGGTTGGTCCCGAAATAGCCGCCTCCGAAATTCAGGAAAGAGTAATCCTGGTCGGCCGTATCTTCACTGCCGCCAGCGCCCAACAACTGCCGGTACCCCTGGATGTTTACAGCGGAGTTCAATGCCGCAAAGGCGAGGTCATTGCGGAGGTTGAGCGGAAGCTCCTGGAGTTGCTGGCTCGTGAGCTCGGTGCTCATGTTCGAGTCCTCTGTTTGAAGCAGCGGCCCAGTCGTATTGACGGTCACCTGCTCGGTCGCGCCGATCGTCAGGCTGATCCCGATGCTCACCGAATCTCCCGGGGTAAGGACGATGCCCTCCTGCCGGGTGGTCTTGAACCCCGGGGCGCTGACCGCAAGGACGTAGGTGCCGGCCGGCAGAAAAGCGAAGGTAAACTCCCCGGTCTGGCTAGAACTGTCGGCTCGGATGATTCCACTTTGTGGATCGGTTAGCTTAAGCGCCGCTTTCGGGATTCTGGCCCCGGTCGGATCGGAAACAGTGCCCGACAGCGAGGCTGTAATACTCTTTCCCTGCGCGTTGAGTTTCGAAAGGAACGTCAGTCCGATGGCAGCCATCAAGACCGCCAAAACCACGAAACGTAACCTTGTCATTCTGCCTCCTAAGATCCTTCTCTGTTGAGTTCGCTTCTGATTGGCTCCGGGTCCTTCAGGAAAGACCCAGAGCCTCCGCAGACCGATTGAGCTGGTGATCTGACCCGGATAGACCTCCGAGTACGCACCCTTTTCGAGCACGCAGGAAGTAAGCGCTAACTTTATGGTTATTGGCAAGGTACAGTACGGTACTGTTCGAGAGCGTTCTCCAACGAAATGTGGACTTTGTCATCACCCATCCGTTGGAATGCCGCACCGCGCTGATGGAACTACAGCCCGGGTTTCAGATGGGGCACGCCGCTGAACCCAATGATTCCCGGCTCATGTCGGGCAGAAATGAGCCCAGCATCACCCCGCAGGCGTGCAGAAATTTGCGGCGGCTGATGATGCCATTCTCAAATCTGATTGAACTTACAATTGTCTTCTTGAATTACATAGAATGCCCGAAAGCAATCGCTAACTTTAGCTTTATCGTGCAGCGTATAATCGGGATGGCCCGGATGTCAAGAACACAGAAAACAGGACTTTCAAGTGCCGAACTCTGCCTGACCAGGCGTAATCGGCTCCAGGTTGCGAGATTGGAGGCAGCGCTCGCAACATCAACAGACAGGTCATTGTGTAAGCGTTCGCCGCAGGTCGTCACCGGACCTGCTAAGGTGTTCGCGTCCTCCCCATGGCGTGGATGGATTCTGTGATGAGTAGAAGGCGCGAGCCGGTGGATTCAAAGACGATGCGCTTCTGCGTTACGGTAAGGGTGTTCGAGAGGATCCATCTGATCCTTCTTCTTGTCGTTCTCGTCTTGATAGCGGCATCCGGATTATGCGCACAAGAATTGCCGCCCGCGGACAAGGCGACCTCGCAATCGAGCGCGGGAAACGCCGAGAACCCGGCGCAACGATCCCAAGGCGGAATGGCGACTGCAGGTCCGCAAGAGGCCATTTTCGACAGTCAGCACCGTCCCATTACCGCCGGTGGGTTCGTCAAGAGTGGTCCAATCGTATTCCAGAATGTCGCGGCAGCGGCTGGGCTCACGCGGTGGCATCATACGGCCGGCACTCTCGAGAAGCGATTGATCGTGGAGGCCAAGGGCCCCGGTGTTTGCCTCCTGGATTATGACAACGATGGCTGGCTCGACATCTATCTTGTGAATGGCTCGACCTACGACGCTCTCGCTGGGAAGGCCACTCCTTCGCATGCTGCTCTCTTTCACAACAATCATGACGGAACCTTTACCGACGTGACCCAAAAGGCGGGTGTGGCCAATGATCGCTGGGGATACGGGTGCGCGGTTGCGGACTACGACAACGATGGCTGGCCCGATCTCTACGTGACCAACTACGGAAAGAACCGACTTTACCGCAACAATCACGATGGAACGTTTACCGATGTTGCCGAGCAGGCGGGGGTGGCACTCGGAACATGGTCAACAGGTGCAACCTTCGGTGACTACGACGGAGACGGTCGTCTTGACCTGTTTGTAGCCGGCTACCTGCAACTCGATCTTGCCAATTCACCCGAATCAGGCGGGAGGGCTGGCACTTTGGTCTGCCAATTTCGCGGTGTGCCTGTGATGTGCGGCCCGCGCGGGCTGAATGGCGAGCATGATCATTTGTTTCACAACAATGGCGACGGTACTTTTAGCGACGTAAGCAAGAAGCTGGGCGTCGACGATCCCAATGGCTATTACGGGCTGGGCGCCCTCTTCGCGGACGTCAACAACGACGGCAAGCCGGACTTGCTGGTAGCCAATGACTCCACACCAAACTATCTCTACATCAACAAGGGCAATGGAACATTCGAAGACGACGGTTACATGAACGGCTATGCGCTGAATGGGGACGGACGGGAAGTCGCCAATATGGGTATCGCGGTTGGAGACTATGAAAACACCGGGCACCTGTCGGTGGTGAATACAACCTTTGCCGACGACTTCGACGTGCTCTTCCAGAATGATGGAACCGGTCATTTTGACGATGTCAGCTATCAGGCCGGAATCGCTGAGCCAAGCATTCCGTTTGTCGGATTCGGAGATGGATTTCTCGATTACGACAACGACGGATGGAAAGATCTGCTCATCATAAACGGTCACGTTTATCCGCAGGTGGATCAGCACCCTGATTGGGGTCAAAGCTATGCCCAGCGCCCCCTGCTTTATCACAACCTGAAGAACGGCAAATTCGAGCTGGTCCCAGCAGTGGAGGGTACCGGCCTCGCGGAGTTAATGGTGGGCCGCGGTGCAGCGTTCGGCGATATCTTCAATGACGGCAGGATCGACGTAATCGTCAACAATATGGACGGAGTCCCGGTGCTGCTGCGCAACGTGAGCCCCGATCACCACCACTGGGTCGAGCTGAGGCTGATTGGGGGACCGAAGAGCCCACGCGATGCGGTCGGAGCGACCGTGTACCTCAAAGCTGACGGAATCCGCCAGCGCGGTGACGTTCTGAGCGGCGGCAGCTATCTTTCTTCGAACGACATGCGTGTACACTTCGGTCTTGGAGATGCGACGGACGCAGGGACGGCAGAGATTCACTGGCCGTCAGGTGCTAAAGAAAGTATCAAGCTGCCCGCCGTTGATCGCATCTTCACGGTCGAGGAAGGCAAGGGGATCACTGGGGAACTCTGCACCGCGTGTGGCGCTGCAGGTAAGTAGAAAGCTGCACGATTCATGCACACCGGTAACGGAGCGTAGCGTTGTCTGGCACCGCAGATGTTTGAAGAGCAATAGAAAATGAGGCGAAATGAGTGCGCAATTTCCGAGAACGATGATCTGGCTCATCTTGGCGTTGGCTCCCTGTCTGTGGGCTCAACAGACAAACTCCTGTGCCAATCTTCTGAATTTCAAAGCTCCAGGTGTCGAAATCACCAAAGCCGCTCCCATTGCCGCAGAAAGCACTGAGCCAATTCCTTTCGCCCCAGCGGGACAGTCCCTTGTGCTCCCTGCATACTGCCGCGTCGAGGGAGTCATCAATCGGCGCGCAGGAGTTGGTGGAGAAGAATTTGGAATCAACTTCGCGCTGGCCATGCCGGACCAGTGGAACGGTGATTTCCTGATGCAGGGCGGCGGAGGTGGAAACGGAATCGTGTATCCGCCGCTTGGCCTCACCGCGTCGGGAGATACACCCGCACTCATGCGCGGTTATGCCGTTGTCAGCACAGACACCGGCCACAAAAGCCATGGCGGCGCATTCGATTTCGGCTTCATGAAAGACCAGCAGGCTTATTTGGACTTCGCCTATCAGGCCAACGTCCAAGTCGCCGCGGTCTCCAAAAAGATCCTTGCGCAGCACTACGGCAAGTCTCCGGCCTTTTCGTATTTCGCCGGGTGCTCAACGGGCGGCCGCGAGGGAATGGTTCTCTCACAGCGGTACCCCACGGAATTCGACGGAATCATCGTCGGTGACCCGGCAATGCGCACCGGTCTTTCCAATCTTGCCATCGGCAAATGGATACCTGCGGCATTCAACCAGATTGCGCCGAAAGATGCCAACGGGAAACCGATGATTGAGGAGGCCATCACAGACAGTGATCGCAAGCTGGTCATGGATGCCCTCATGAAGCAGTGCGACGCGAAAGATGGGGTGGCAGATGGCATGATTTTTGATCCTCTTGCATGCGATTTCGATCCCCAGGTTTTAGCATGCAGGGACGGCGAGAACGAATCCTGCTTCGCCCCGAACAAAGTCGCCGCCATCAAGAAGGCCTTCGGCGGCCCAAGAACGTCGCGGGGAATCCAGGTCTATCCGGGATTCCTCTACGATTCCGGCATTGCAGCGACCACTGGGATCAAGGGAATCTTGGTTCCCGGCCCGGGCATCTTCGGTCCGCCGCCCACTGCCACTGAAGTCGATGTCGACACGGAAGCGATCAAGGACACTCAGCCGCTTGTCGACTCGATGTCCACAAACCTGTCAACCTTCGCCGGTCATGGAGGAAAACTGATCTTCTTCCACGGTGACAGCGATCCGTGGTTCTCGCCGCTCGATACGTTCAACTACTACAAGGGCATGGCGGCCGCTAATGGCGGGCTCGATGCCGTTTCAAACTGGAGCCAGTTCTATTTCGTTCCGGGGATGAGTCATTGCGGTGGAGGCCCCGCGCTCGATCAGTTTGATCTCTTGAGCGCTTTGTCCAACTGGGTGGAGAAGGGGATCGCGCCCAAGTCGGTGATCGCTACCGGTAAGGCATTTCCAGGTCGGAGCCGTCCACTCTGTCCGTATCCGAAACATACGCAATACAAAGGACAAGGCAACACAGAGGACGCGAACAACTTCGAATGCCGCTGATTTGAGCAGGCCTTCGGGATCTCTCGTGGGCCCGATTCCTCGAGATACTGACGGGTTGGGAAGCTCTTCCGGAGGTGATGCGTTGAGCCGCAGGGATTTGCCGCGCGCAATTTGAGTAGCAAAATTCAGCGAACGGCGAGTGTGCCAATTTCAAACTGTCTCAACCGGGGGGTTCACCCCGGTTTGAGTCATTTGCGATTCCAATGCTTAACATTGCAAGCTGAGCTGCCCACTTCGGTTCGGAGCTGTTCTTCAGATGCCTTTGGCGCTGTCCTGTCCCCAACAAAGCTAGTGAATGCCTCAATATCAAATGTGAGGCAGCTATTCAGGCAACACGACAGAGCCCACCACCTTGAATGTTCCTTCGACCGCTGGAGCACCGGTATTCGGCTGTCCGCCGCCGATCGACACAGCGTATTTGCCCTCCGCGATGATCGGCTCGCCCGCTTCGGTCACCATGCTCAGGTCGCGCGGCTTCAGGTCGAAGCGCACTCTTTTCGACTGGCCAGGATCGAGGTGCAGACGCTGGAAGCCGCGAAGTGCGCGGATCGGCGCGCCCGCGAGATCAGGGAAGCTGAGATAGAGTTGCGCCACCTCGTCGCCGGCGCGCAGGCCGGTGTTCGTCACCGTAACTTCAGCAGTCATCGGTTGCCCGGCAGCAATCGGACCGGCTGGTAGTGCGAGATCGCTGTAAGAAAACGTGGTGTAACTTAGGCCATAGCCAAAGAGGTACAGAGGCTTGCCGCGGAAATAGCGATAGGTGCGGTTCTGCATCGAGTAGTCTTCGAAGGGCGGCAACTGATCAATGCCCGTGTAGAAGGTTACCGGCAGACGGCCAGCAGGGTCATTCTGCCCGGAGAGGGTTTCGGCAATCGCTGCGCCTCCCTCTTCGCCGGCATACCAGGACTCTAGAATCGCGTTCACATGTTTGCTGGCCCAGTTCACCGCAAGCGGACTTCCGTTCGCGAGCACAAGGATCACGGGCTTTCCTACCGCCGTCACGGCTTCCAGCAATTCCTCTTCCGGTTTCGGAAGATCAATGCTGGTACGGTCGCCGCCCTTGAATCCGTCCTCATTGACCGGCATCTGCTCCCCTTCGAGGTCGCTGGTAATGCCGAGGACCGCAATGACTACATCTGCGTTCTTCGCTGCGATGGCGGCCTCAGGGCTGGGTCTGGGATCGTATTTGGACCAGATCATTTGGGCCTCGACAGGCCCGGCTTTCGCCAGCCGATACCTGAACACGACAGCCACTTTCTTCCCGTGCTCAAGGTGTACGTGCCCGATCTTTGCCTGCGATTGCTCGCTGTCAAGGTATTGCATCGCGAGTGGTTTACCGTCGATCAGGATCATGGCGAAGTTACCCTTGCCGCGCACACCAATGCTGTATTCTCCGGTTTCGTTTGCGGTAAGAAAACCGTTCCATTCGACCGACAGCGGATATTTCGCTGAGGCCTCTTGAGGAATCTCCTCCGATTTCAAATCGACGTTGCTCACTTGCCGCGTCGCTAGCACGGTGCCCTTGTCCGGGAACCCATTTCCTAAGGAGAACTGGACTGTCAGACCCGGCTGTCCCTCCGGCGTGGTCAGCACGGACGCCGGAACCGGGTCTCCATCGGTCCGCAGAAACTGCGTTCCTGGCACGAACGTGATCTGCGCATGAGGGAACTCCGCCTTGAGTCCATCGAGCACAGATACCGTGTGCGTCGGAGTGCCGTGGTAGTTGCCGAGCAAATATTTTGTCTGGTCGGCCAGCGGACCAATTACTGCGATCTTCATTGCGCCCGATTTGAGCGGCAGAACGCCGTCGTTCTTGAGCAGCACCATCGACTCGTTCGCCAGGCTACGCGCCAGCGCCCGATGCTCAGCGCTATCAAGCTCCTTCTCATCGATCTTTGAATACGGCACCATCTCGGGTGGATCGAACATGCCCAGTTTCATCCGCGCCGTGAACAGCCGGATTAATGCCGTATCGATCTCGTTTTCCTTCAAGAGGCCTTGCCTATAGGCATCGAGGTACGCCTTGTAATCGTGATCATCGCCTACCTTGGCGAAGTCGATGCACTCGTTGTCCATGCCGCGCTGAATAGCCAATGCGGAAGCTTCAGGCTGCGTCTTGGTGAAATGATGATCGCGATAAATGTTGACCACAGCATCGCAATCCGAAACCACGTAGCCCTGAAATTTCCATTTGCCCCGCAGCTGATCCTGGAGCAGGAACTCGTTTGCACAGGCAGGCTGCCCATTGATGCTGTTATATGCGCACATCACAGAGGCCGCCTTGCCCTCGGTTACCGCTGCCCGGAATGCGGGAAGGTAGGTGTCCAGTTCGTCATGCTTGCTCACATTTACGTCCGCCGTATGGCGCGTTGGCTCAGGTCCGCTATGCACCGCGAAATGTTTCGGAGTCGAAATCGCGCGATAGTATTTCGGATCGTCCCCCTGCATGCCCGTGACGAACGCAACAGCCATACGGCCGGTGAGGAACGGATCCTCTCCGTAAGTCTCCTGTCCACGCCCCCATCGCGGATCGCGAAAGATGTTGACGTTTGGCGCCCAGAAATCAAGACCTTCGAATACATTGCTATGCCCTTCGCGCATCGCCTGGACGTGTTTGATCCGCCCTTCGATCCCAATTTCGGTAGCCATCCGATGAATGGAATCCGGATCGAAGGTCGCGGCCAGCCCGATCGGTTCGGGGTACTCGGTGGCTCCGGGCCTTTGCACGCCATGCAGGGCTTCGCTCCACCAGTCGTATGCCGGAATGTTCAAGCGCGGCACCGCGCGCGACTGATTTACGAGTTGCGAGACCTTCTCTTCCACGGTCATGCGATGAACAAGATCCGCAGCACGCTGTTCCGCGGATAGCGCGGGGTTCAAATACGCAGGATGGTCAGAGCTTTGGGACCACAGCCCGTTTGCACACAAGAGAGCAATGATCGCAACCAAAATTCGGATGTTCGCTATTCGCATGCCTCTCCTACGAAGGCCAGATGAATATGTTTCAGCTCCGGTGAAAAATCACACTTCCAATGCAGTTGGTGGGCTCCGGCTTCGAGGGCTGACGATTTTAGCGCTTGGAGGAACTTACCTGAAAGAGCCGCGGCGCAGAGTCCTTAAGATCCCTGCGCCAAGTCTGCCAATCATGCGCGGTGCCCGCTGATTCATAGAATACGTGTTTGATGTTCGCATCGACCAGCGATGTATGCAGCCGTTCGATACCCGCCTGCATCATGGCAGGCTCGTCGGTGCCGCGCGGTCAAACACCCGAATCTTAGGTTCCAGGGACATCGATCGAAAAGCAACATTCTTCCGCGCCAATACATCGATTTATTCGATATATTTGCCGAGGATGAAGACGCCTCTGGACGAATGGGAAATCCTGCATACTGTCGTTCAGTTGGGCGGTTTCGCAGCGCCGCCGAACAGCTCAATCGCTGAGCAGCGAGCTCGCTCACTCGCGTCGCGTGGACAATCGGAGACTCGACTGCCGGTGGATATCATTTTCCGTAGTGAGCGGCTCCTTGCAGCTCTCGCGAGGTTCGCTCGGCGTTTTCCATCTGTTCATCAAGAAATTCCACGAGAGCACCTTTCTATCTGCCGGCTCCGAGGTCAAAGCCCTGGCCGAGTTGCCGGGCATGAACCGCGAACAGGAATTGATTTGAGCAAACGTGCTGCGGGAACCGAATTCAGAGCGATTCCGGTGCGGGCGAAGACCCATCGACAGAATCGATAGACTTAAAGCGATTGATTCGATTTGCTCAGAGTCTTTGCGCTTCTGTATAGTTCAACTCCCAGAGAACGTTTTCGCGATTCGATCGTCTGGCCCCGCGGCTAGCCATCCGTGCAACCGGGGTCGCTCACGGTCGATCCGCGGCAATCTCCCTTGGAGTCGTCATGAATTCCGGCGGTGTTCGCGTCGTACTTTGCATGTCTCTTCTTTTGGCTTCGACCGTGCCGCTTTTGGCCGCGGAGAATGCTCATTTATCCATCGACGCATCCAAGGCCGGAGCGAAGATCGACCGCAACCTCTTCGGCCAGTTTGCGGAGAATCTCGGACACGGACTCTACGGGGGCATCTGGGTTGGACCGGATTCTCCGATCCCGAATACGCGCGGGATCCGCAATGACGTTGTTGCCGCTCTTCGGGCGTTGAAGGTGCCCGATGTCCGCTGGCCGGGCGGCTGCTTTGCCGATCAATACCATTGGCGCAAAGGAATCGGCCCAGCCGGGCAGCGGCCGTCAACACTCAACTCCGCATGGGGCAACGTGGTCGACACCAACAGCTTCGGCACTGACGAATTTATGGATTTTATCCAGCAGATCGGCAGCCAGGCCTACGTCTCAGTCAACGTCGGATCCGGGATTCCGCAGGAAGCGGCCGAGTGGCTGGAGTACATGACAGCGGCCGCTCCTACGGCGCTGGCCAGGGAACGGGCCGCCAATGGTCACCCCGACCCTTACCAGGTCGGTTTCATGGGCATCGGGAATGAGAGCTGGAGCTGTGGCGGCGACATGACGGCGGACTACTATCTGAGCCAGCTGAAGATCTACAGCCGCTTCGTCAGCAATGACAACCCTTCCCAGCAGGGCCCAAACCAGATGCTCAAGATTGCCGTCGGTCCGGGCTTTCCCGAGACCGACTGGACCGAAGCCGTCATGAAGGCCTGGCAGCGCCACGACTGGAGCTGGAATATCGATGGCCTTTCGGTGCACTGGTACACAGTGCCCAATGGATGGCCGCCCTCGACGCCCTCGACAGGCTTCGGCGTTGACGATTACGCCAAGACGCTGAAATCTACATTGTTCATGGACGAGTTCCTGCGCAAGCAGGAGAGCGTTATGGACAAGTACGACCCGCAGAAGAAGATCGCGCTGGTGGTGGACGAGTGGGGCGCGTGGCATGCGCCGCTGACCGGTACGAATCCGAGCTTCCTGGTTCAGCAAAACAGCCTGAGAGACGCGATTCTGGCGTCGCTGAACCTGAACATCTTCGCGCGGCATGCGGACCGCGTGCGTATGGCGAACATCGCCCAGATGATCAACGTGCTGCAATCGATGATCCTGACGGACAACGAGAAAATGGTTCTCACTCCGACCTACTACGTCTTCAAGATGTATGTGCCGTTCCAGGACGCGACCTATGTTCCAGTCGCCTTTGACGCCGGCACATATACACAGGGCAGCACGAGCCTGCCGCGAGTAGATGCTCTTGCAGCCAGGGACGCGGCGGGCAGGCTCTGGCTCGAAATCACGAACCTTGACCCCGAAAAGCCAGTCAAGATCGATGCGGAAATCACCGGCATGACAGTGGAGTCGGCAAAGGGAGAGACGCTGACTGCCCCTGCCGTCGACAGCGTGAACGCATTTACAGCGCCCGACACCGTTGTGCCGAAAGCTGTCTCCACAAGTGTGATTGGCGGCAAGCTCGTATTGACAGTTGAGCCGAAGTCGGTGACGGTGATCTCGTTGGCGCCATGACAGCAACCGCGCTCAGCGAAGATCGCAAGACGCTCACGTTCGCAGTATTGAATCCCTCGGATTCGAGGCAGACGATGAATCTGGCGGTCAATGTCGTTAAGCTCGCAAGCCAGGGGCGTCTGTGGCAAGCGGCGCCTTCGCCGGTGGATGCAGTCGCCGCGGCCGGCAAGAAACCGGAAGTCGTGGTTGAAGAACATACGCTTGGTGCGGTTCCGGACACGATCGATGTGCCGCCGTTCAGCGTCAACATCTACTCGTATCCGCTGCAGTAGTTTCTCTTGCCGCGGGATCCATGCCGCCTGTGGGATCAGCATCGTCCTCATTGGATGAGAGCAAGCCTCAGGCAAACCGTTGGCCGGCAATCCGCACCAAGGATCGGCGAACAATGCTCGGCGTTAAGATGAACAAGGCAACCGAGAAAGGGAGATCGAATGTCAAAATCGAGTTCTGAGAATCGCATCCTTTTGAACCGTCGTGAGGCGATGCTGCTGTCGGCGACAGCGGGCATGGGCTTGGCCGTGAGTACGCAGGCCCACGCTTCCGACAGCACGAAGACCGGCGCTCATCAGGAACCCGGAAATTGCTCCACGCCGCGCTCAGCGATCGCGAACACGCAGTACGGCAAGGTCCGCGGTTTTCTGGATGGCGGGGTGTTCACGTTCAAAGGCATTCCTTACGGCCAGGACACGGGCGGCGAGAACCGCTGGCTTCCGGCCAAACCGCCGGTCCCCTGGAAGGACGAATACCCGGCATTGATCTACGGTGCGAACTGCCCGCAAAACCTCCATCCCTGGACGGCGATCGAACAGACCTTCATTCAGGATTGGGACGACGGCTATCAGAACGAAGACATGCTCAAGCTGAACGTATGGACGCCCAGCCTCACAGGCAAGAGGGCCGTAATGGTGTATTTCCACGGCGGAGGATACAGCTTCGGGTCGTCCTATGAGCTGCCTTCGCAAGAAGGCGCGCAAATGGCGCGCTACCACGACATCGTGTCGGTAACAGTGAATCACCGCCTGAACATTCTTGGCTTCTTCGACGTTTCCGAGATCGGCGGCTCCGCCTACGAGGATTCCGTCAACGTGGGCATGACCGACCTTGTCGCGTCGCTGCAATGGGTTCGTGACAACATTGCGAACTTCGGCGGCGATCCCGACCGGGTGATGATCTACGGCCAGTCCGGCGGCGGATCGAAGGTGACCACACTGATGGGCATGCCGTCGGCCGCGGGACTTTTCCATCGCGCCAGCGTGCAATCGGGCGGCGGCGGCAACGCCCCCATCAAAGAGCAGCAGAGAGAAGTAGCCCGGCAAATGATGAAGGATTTGGGCCTGACGCCGAATGACATTGCGTCTCTGCAGAAGATGGAGTGGTCAAAGCTGGCGGCTGCTGGAAACGCGGCCATCGCCAAGATCAATCCGCCGATTCGGGGTATGGGTGGACCGTTTGCGCCAGGGCCGCCGCGCGCGGGCTGGTCGCCGTGCCTTGATGGCAAGATCATCAACGTTCGGTCGTTCTTCGAGGCTGCTCCCGAAATATCGAAGAATGTACCGATGTTGCTCGGCTCAGTGAGCGAGGAGGGCAACCAGATGCACTCCCGCCCCACCGAGGAAGAGTGGCATGCCAGCCTCGCGAAGGCTTATGGCGAAGACAAGGCGACCGCCCTGGTCGCCGGATTGAAGAAGGCGCATCCCGAGAAGAGCATTCGCACGCTGTCGTATATGTGCAGCGGCACTTTCGGGCTGAACGGCCTTGCGATGCGCAACAACATTGTGAAAATGGCCAAGCTGAAGTATGAACAGAAGGCTGCGCCTGCGTATGCGTACTACTTCACCTGGCAATCGCCGATGCTGGAAGATGCGGGCGCATGGCACACCGCCGAGCTCCAATTCTGCTTCGACAACACCAAGCGCTGCGAGCAGGGCACCGGCAACACGGTGGAGGCGCTGGCGCTGGCGAAGAAGATGGCCACTGCATGGACAAACTTTGCTGCTACCGGCAATCCCAGCCAGCCAGGCCTGACCTGGACGCCGACAGACCCGGATAGTAACAAGACCATGGTCTGGGACAACGAATGTCGCGTGGTCGATGATCCTGAAAGCGAGGTACGGAAGATTTTGCTGAGTTGAGGTGAGTTCACAAAAACCTAAAAACATTTGAGCGGAATCCAGGAAGATCCGCCGCCGGCACTCAAAGTATTTCCACCTCGCGGTCCGCTCCCAGAAGAGCCGCGAGGTAATTTCTTTCAGCGCTGGCCGAATCTACGTCTTTACAAATCAGGAAGAACCGCACTAACCTTTCGCCTCCCATCGTGAGCCGCAGGCTCGTCAATTCTCCCGAGTCGATGTAGGGCGCAATTCTGTAAATCGGTAGCCAGCCAAAGCAGATTCCGCTGCGCACGGCTTCAATTGCAGCATCAATGGTGTTCACCGCCAGATACCGCTGCAAGGGGCTGTGCGGCTGCTTCTTCGGTGTTGGTCCGACTGTGCCCTCGATGATCACCGCAAGACGCTGAATCAGATCCAGGCGCGTGAGCTGCCTGGTTCCCGTGTTCAGGGGATGATCCGCGCGGGCAACTGCACGCATTCTGATATCGAGAATCGGCTTGGCAAAATACTCACGCGTGGGTAGTCCCGAGATACACAAATCGGCACCAGACGATGCGAACTCGTGAACGGACGAAAGAAACATGGTCTGGCGCAGTTGCAGACGGACATGGGGGTACAAACGGGTCAGGTCCGCAAGAGCCGCGAACAGCCTGCTATCCGGGAAAATGCTGTCGACCGAAAGGCGTATCTCTGTTTCGCCGCCGGCGCCCAGCGCCGAAGCTCTCTGCTCAAGTGCACGGAACCCGGTAAGAATAGGCTCCACATCTGCCAGCAACGCCTTTCCTGCCTCGGTAAGCTGCGCCTTGCGGCCTTTCAATTCAAGAAGTGGAATCTTGAATTGCTCCTGAAGGCGCGAAACTGCGTAACTGATTGTTGATTGCGAGCGATTCATCTTCGCTGCGGCAGCCGCAAAGCTCCCCGCCTGAATAACAGCTTCCAGCACTTCCCATTGGTCAAGCGTCGTATTCATCCTTCACCCCTTGAGCGCCGACTTGTCTCCACATTCGACAGTACCCCACAGCCCGCATCGAACGAATGAACTTAGAGGTCAACGTAGTATCCAGTTCTCCACTTCTGCGTGGTGCTCTAAAAGCAGTCAAGGCGAGATGGCACCCAGTTGCTGTCACGACCTCGATTCCGTGTTTGACCCGATTCCCTGTTCTGGCTAACCGGCAAGCGGGTCACTCATGTTCGCCTGCTACCGCAGCACCGCGAATTCCTACACGCTGATGCTCGTCGCGGGCGGTGTGATCGTACACGGCGCCTGCGCGCGGCTCGAGTTGCGGTTTTGAGTTGATCTCGTTAAAGAATCTCCGCTCAGTCAACTTCATAATTTGCCCCATTGCGTTTCCGTGAAGTGGTACTTCATCGAATGAAGCCGGGCGGTCGCGACCGCCGTGGATCGCCAGGAGGAAGCTGGTACGGCTCAAGGATTGAGGTGAACTTCTCAAGCAGTGCGCGCAAGGCGGCCATGTCCGGTTGACCATTGCGCAGAAGGATCACCTGCCTGGAAGGGAGAATGTGCATGGGCGCCAATTGGGCTGCCTCGAGAAGATTCGCCGAGACTTCGGCCAGGTCCAATCCAGTCTCCCAATCCGGGTTTGGGTCTGCCAGCCACGTCTTGTTTTTCGTCACTGCCTCTGTGAGATGGTTCTCGCGGTCAGGAACATCTTCCACAACATTGTCTCCACGGTTGCGGAAGAAGCCGAGGAGCGCGGCGACGATGGAAGGATCGCGAACTGTGCCATCCGGATAGAACACGCCGTGCACCGTGCCCCAGTTGCCGGTGATCATCAGCTCCCAGATGTACCATCCGACGTGGGCTTGCATGTGCTCTAGCAGCGTGACGTCATACGGATTGGCACGCGCGATGCATCCGATCTCGCTGTTGATCAGCGGCTTGTGCACTTGTTCCGCGTACTCTTTCGCCTTCGCGATGCCGGCGCGAATCTGGGCGCGCGTCGGGCTGTAGTTGTGGAACGAGAGTACATCCACAGCATCGCCCATGGCGATCATGTTTTCCGCAAACGTCGCGCCGATCGTTACCGGTGTCACGGGATCGAGTTCGTGGAACACCTTGGCCATGTACACCGCATGTTCCATGTGCAACCGATTGTCCGGAGTGGGAGGTAAGGAACAACACTCGGGCTCATTCTCCACGTCCCAAATGGCAAGGCCGGGCTCCTTGCCGATAGTGGCCACCAGGTCGGCTACAAACTCCCGGGAATTGGGCCACGCGGTCTTATCTCGCCATTCGCCGAACTTGTACTGCATGGTCGGCATCACGCCGATTCCGTGCTCGTGCGCAGCCCGCACAAAATCGAGAAGATTCTTTCTGAGACCTACTTTGTCTTTTTCCCAGGCCGCGTATGGGACGAAGACTCGCACCTGATTCAGTTGCAGCCGTTTGGCGTAGTCCAGGTCGCGTTTCGTGACCGCGGGGTTGTATTGAAGCCAGAATTCAACGTGGCCGATGGTTTCGGCAGACTGGTAATTGAATCCTCTGGTGCCGCTCAGGTCCTTGGGTACGCGGCGCTGGGCAGCCATTGGCAGGGCGAGAGTGGCAATGAGCACTGCTATTGCACAGCGATGAGTTCGCATGGGTCCTCCGGATCGTTCTAAAACTGCGTTCATCGGATGGGTTCTCTGTTCGATCCGACCTTTGACAGTTGGCATTTTGTTTCCCCATCAATACGGCCTCACGTTCTGTGTAACGCAGGGCCAGGTGTCCGTCCGGAAGGGAGCGGCCGGCAGTCCAGCACCATTGAACAGTGTCGCCGCGGGATTGGATTGCCAGGCGTAGCGGACCTCTTTAGGATGGGGCACCGATGGCGATGAAACGACGACCGTATTGCCTTCGATGCGGGCGTCGGCCCAATACCACTTCCGGTCTTCCCCGGTGATGGAGAACTCCTCGAGCTTCTGCCCTTTCACGACCAGCCCGCCGTCGGTATGCGCGAAGTGCAACCGGATGGAGCCTGGGAGCCGGTCGGCGGACTTAAGAGTTGGCCCCGAATACACAACATGCTTGTGGTAGTACTTGGCCAGCGCGCAATACGCAAGTCGCTCGCCTACGGGGAGCTTGTCCTTTGCATGAATGTTGTCAGGATCGCCTGTATCAATCGTGACCGCCAGGCACGTGTTGGGAACACTCGCGGCCGTGATTGCCTGCGACTCTCGCGTCTCGGCCCACTCGTCGCCGTCGACCGGCGTCGCGTTGCGCTTCTTAAACCTGGGCAGGCTGACAATGTAAAACGGAAAATCGCCCTGCCCGAAGAGGTTGCGCCAGTCGGCGATCATAGCAGGAAGAACCTTGCGGTACTCGTAGGCGCGCGTCGAATTCTCTTCGCCCTGGTACCAAAGAACGCCCGCGATCGAAAGCGGCGCGACGGGCTTCAGCATCCCCTCGTAGAGAACCGTCGGCATCACTGGCCAGTTCTGATAAGCGATGGGCAGCGGCTGCGGCGGGCGGGCATCAAGGCTCAGCTGGCCCTTCCAGGCGCCGGCCAGCGGAATGTTGGTATTGTCACCAAGCACCAGGTGCAGGCCTTCAGGCTTGCTCATGAATCCGCCATCGGGCTTGGTCTTCATAATGCGAATGGCGATGATGTTGCGTCCGGGCTTGAGCACACCGGGGCGCATGAAATAGACGCGCGGGTTCTCAACCCAGGCGCTGCCGCCGGCTTCCTTCCCGTTGACCCAAACGGTGTCCATGCGTTCGATGATTCCGAGGAACATCATGGCGCGGCCCGCCGGTAGTGGATCCGGCAGATCGATCTCTTTTCGGAACCAAGCCAGGGCAGGCGTGTCCGGCACACCCAGTTCGGCGAAGCCGCCGGGAAGAGTTACCGGCTTCCAGGCGGAATCGTCGAAGTCCGGTGCAGCCCAGTTCCCCTTGAGTCCAATGTCGTACTGATCGTACCAATGCTGGATGTAGTTGCCATATTCCGGCGCGCCTTCGGCGGCCAGGCGGTCAACTAAATCGAGCGGAACATCGAAGTCCTTGAGCGGATGGAGTGCGGCGGCGCTGGTCCAGGCCTCCGCCGGCGTTCCGCCGACAGCATCCACCATCAGGCCGATCGGAATGTGGACATCCTTTTGGACCTTGCGCGCAAAGTAATACGCGACCGCCGAAACTCGTGCTGCCGTCTCCGGCGAGACGACCTTCCAGCTTCCCGCAATCCAGCCGGTGTGATTGTAAGCAGAATGCCCAAACACGTCGAAGAAGCGAATATCAGGGTAATTCGCCGCCTTTACTTCATCGGCGCCGTTGAGCGCACCGCCGAGAGGGACCAGCATATTGGACTGACCGGCGCACAGCCAAATGTCGCCCACCATGACGTTGTGCAGTTTCACTGTTTCAGGGCCGCTGATGCGTACGGTGTACGGGCCGCCGGCCGCAGGCGGCTTGATCTTCACTTCCCAGCGGTGGTCCGCGTCTGCAACACCGGATGCAGTCTTGTTTCCGATTTGTACTTGCACACGGTCCCCGGGTTTCGACCAACCCCAGATGGTATCCACTTTGCCGCGTTGCAGAACCATGTCATCGCCAAAGAGCGGGCTGACGAACGGGAAGGGCGTGAGAACGGGAGGTGCAGGGAATGACCCCTGCGCAAAAGCGCTGCAATCCTGCCAAAACAGGAGACCCGCGGCAGCGGCTACGAGAAGACCTTGTCTGGAATTCATGGGTTCGAACCTCCTTTGATCAGCCAGCCACCAGGAGCTATGCGCCAGGCATCAACGCGAACTCACTCAAGAGAATTTGAGCGGGTGTAATGAGCCGTGAATGTGTCCTGCTGCAGGTTCTGCGGCCGAAACGCGTGAGAAAACGCTTGCCAATCAGGCAGCTTATCTCGTGCAATCGACCTTGTAAAGCAATTCATTGAAGAAGAAATGTCATCATCGATGATCACAAAAGCACCTGGAATCGGTCCAGGTCCGGAGCAGCTCGCGGGAGCTCTATTGCAATAGTCTGCAATCTTCCTGTCCCTGCTGCCGACGAAAGGACGAGAGCGAGAGAGCGCTACAATTGGGCGTCGTCTACGAGGAATTCTCATCATGATCCGTTGCGCAACCTTCGTGGTTCGATCCGTAATCATCGGCGCGCTCATGTGTTTCCTGATCGCGCCTCTAACGCCGGCGCAGCAAAAGCAGGCGGCCGCGAACACGGCAAATCGCATGGAACTCGGCCGGCTCAAAAACGGCGCAGTGGTAGCATTTGTTCGTTCCGGCTCCGGCGGCTGGGGCATCGAAATCTCCGGCGACACCGTGCCGCGCCTGACGCAACCGAAGCCCGCGCAGATCGAGGTCTATCGCGGCGGCGACGACGTGCGTCAAATTGCCGCCGCCTATCTGTCCGCACGAAAGGAAGCCGGCGTAGTTGTCGCGAGGGCGAAGGTGGAAGGTGAGGGCGGGGCCTCATTTGCCGTCGACGACCGGTGGAAGATTTCGGGCAACGTGGTGTCGCTTGACCGAAAAGTGCGCGTGACCGGCACGGAGGACAACGCCGGGTTCTATTCGGCGATCCGACTCGCAACCACGTCTGAGATCACCTGGTCGGACGCGGATTATTTTGCTCCGGGCGTTCTCTACGGTGATCCAACTTACGACGGCGACAACTCTCCCGGAGGTGTTTTGAATTACCGCGCCAGACGCTTTGCGCTGCGCGAAGACGAATTATCCGCACCGCTCTTCGCCCTCTCATTTCGCGATGGGCGGTGGGCGGCGGTGATGGATCTGGCGCCGCGTGGTGACACCACATGGGCGGAGACCACCGCTCTTGCTACTGCACCCGTGATCGACGAGCGCATTCAGTTTGGAGCTCTTGGCGCGCGTGAAGCTCCCGATGGCGGCGTCGAGTTCGGCTTCTGGTTCCCAGGCACGACCAGCGAATTCACTCGTGGGTTTCAAACCCCGCCCGCTCCGGTTGTGCGGCGCCGATATCATCCTGTGAAGGCGGGGTTCTCGCAGAGTTACCAAGTGGGGTTCCGCTTCGGGCAGGGCGCATCTTTCCTGGGCATGGAACGCGATACGTGGCGCTGGGCGTGGGAGACGCTGAAGCCGCCGGCGATGCCCCTGGACCTCGAAGTCGTTCGCCGCGTGCTGACCGACCATCTTGACGCCCATATCCTCACCGTAGCTGACCGCGCCGGCGTTCCTTTCCTCTTCGACGCAGTCACGGGGAATCCCGGTTCCTACCGCAATTGGAGCCGCTATCGCAATTCCTTCCCGACGCCACCCCGCCTCCCGGCCAATATGCCGGTTACGGCCCATGAGCTGAACCCGGAGAAGAGCGCGGAGTTAGCGGCGTGGGCCCGCACCGTGGGCATCGATGTTGACCCCAACGCAAACGAATTGGAGCAATGGCCGAAGGTGATCATGGGTTTCGTTTCCAAGGGCATCGAGGTGGCCGATCAATTGCTGATTGAGGCTGATCGCGATCCAAGTCCACGCGGTCAGAAGATGCGGAAGGATGGGCTGGCAATCATCGACAGTTTCATTCGTTTGGTGCCGATGTCGCCTCCCGCCGGGGAAGGCTTCAACCTCTGGACGGGCAAGGCAGACTCCTGGGCCGGCGACACCATGACTCTCAGAGGACCATCGGAGGGCATGCGCACTCTTCTGGACGCGTATCGCCGCGAGAAGAAGGAAGGGCGCGAACACCCGGACTGGCTGCTCCGGTGCCGGCAATTTGCTGATTGGCTGCTGACGCAGCAGCGGGAAGATGGCTCCTTCCCAAGAAGTTGGCACGGAGGCACAGGAAAGGTGCTTGAGGTCTCCGGGACCAGCAGTTACAATCCCGTGCCAATGTTGGTGAAATTGAGCCAGGAGACCGGGCAAGAATGCTACCTCGAAGCGGCGATCAGAGCCGCGGACTACGTCTGGGACAATTACGGAAGCCGCGGCGTATTCGTCGGTGGCACCACCGACAATCCGAACATCACCGACAAGGAAGCCGGCATGTTGTCCCTCGAGGCTTTCCTGGATCTCTACGACGCCACCAGGGATCCTAAGTGGCTGGAACGCGCCAAGGCGGCAGGCAATTACACCGAAAGCTGGATTTGGATCTGGAATGTGCCCATGCCGCTGGGCGCCATCGACTCCGATCTGAACTGGAAACGCGGCGCGCCCACCGTAGGCGTGCAGGGAATTACAGCGCGTGGGCCTGGCGGCGTGGATGAGTACCTGGATTGGGCCGCACCCGCCTATGCTCGGTTGTATGAGGACACGAAGGACCCGCACTACCTGGATGTCGCGCGGATCCTTCTGCTCGACACCAAGAGCATGCTGGCTCTGCCGGGACGCATGTACGACCTGCTGGGGCCTGGCTGGCAACAGGAACACTGGGGGATGGCGATGAATAGAGGTTTTGGAACCCACCGCAGCTGGCTGCCATGGGTTTCAGTTAACCATCTGTACAGCATCACCGGTCTGGAAGAGTTCGATCCCGCCCTCTATCAACGGCTGGCCAAAGGGGATTGATGTTCGTCGCGACCCTGCGCCGTACCGATGTTCTGTCTCATTCTCAAAGCACCGGCATTGCCTTGAGAAGCGGCAGTTCAACCGGATGAAACAGCCAACGCGTGTGTCGTTTCCGGGGCCAACATGCTCGGCTGCGAGGTTTCTGCGGAACATATGCCGCCGGTCTTCGGTCACCCGTTGACACTGGCAAAGAAATGCTGTAAAAGTTCCGCATCGAGAAAGCGTTTGCTGAAGAACTCACTGTAAATCCAACTTCGCGCGAGAAGCCCTCACATAAAAGGAGATCCATGAAAAAGACCGCGATCGTTTTGGCATTTTTGGCCGCAGGAGTTTGCTGGGCACAACCCCCAGCCGACTGCAAGCCGTCCGAGCTGAATATTCCAGGAGCTCCGTACCCCTGTGTTTTTCCTGATCATCGCGCCATGTTCCGAGTGGCGGCGCCCGATGCCCAGAAAGTGCGGGTCCGCGTCGGTACCGGATTCGATATGGCGAAAGAAGCGGACGGACTCTGGTACGTCACGACCACGCCGCTGGTCGAGGGGTTTCATTACTACATGATCAACATCGATGGGGCCTCTGTGTCTGATCCGGCGACTCAGACATTCTTCGGCAGCGGTGAATGGAGCAGCGCGATTGAGATTCCCGCAGCCGATGCCGATTTCTACAACCACAAAAACGTTCCCCACGGTGTCGTACGGACTCAGTGGTACTTCTCCACGGTGACGCAACAGTGGCGTCGCTGCCTCATCTACACCCCTCCCGATTACGAGACGAATACGACGGCAAAGTACCCGATTCTTTTCTTGTTGCACGGTTGGGGAGAAAACGAACTGGGCTGGACCTTGCAGGGACACGTTGACCAGATCATGGACAATCTGATCGCCGCGGGCAAGGCCAAGCCGATGCTGATCGTCATGGACAATTTGAACGCGGTGAAGCCAGGCGAGGATGGGACGATTTACAACGCGCGTGGTGTCCTGACGCAGGCGGTGCCTCAGCCTCAGGCACCGCCGGGCGGAACTCCGGGAGCGCCCGGAGCGGGTCCAGGCGGACAGCGGCCTGCCGGAGGCGCGCCGCCGGCTCGTCCGCCGTTTCGGCTGAGCACCACGTTCACTGAGATGATGTTCACCGATCTGATTCCTATGGTCGAGAAAAACTACCGGGTTGCGCCGGGTCGCGAAAACCGGGCAATGGCCGGTCTTTCCATGGGCGGAATGCAGACCTTCACAACGGGTCTACAAAATCTCGATGAGTTTGCCTATCTGGGCGGGCTTAGCGGCAATTGCGGTTCCTTCGGCGGCCCGTTCGACCCGAAGACGAGCTGCGGTGGCGCTTTTGCTGATTCTGCGGCCTTCAACAAGAAGGTCAAGGTACTGTTTTTGTCCACCGGCTCAGTGGAGGGGCCGCGCGTAAAACAATTCAGCGATGAACTGACTCAGGCCGGCATCAACAACGTATACTTTGAGTCGCCCGGAACCGCCCATGAGTGGCTGTCGTGGCGGCGAGCCCTAGCTGACTTTGCTCCAAGACTTTTCAAATAGTATTGCTGCATCGAAGTGCCGAATGCCCGGCACCGAAAAAACAGGATTCAGCATTAATTTGTTTACTTACGCAAGTACCTCGACTTTATGTGACCGGTATGAAATCAGAGCAAACGCCTTTCGTCTCGTATCACGATGCGTCAAAGAATGAATTTCCCAGCCAACCCATCGATCGCCGGAGCTTTCTCCAGTGTGCGGCAGGCGTGGGTGCGATGGTTGCTATCGGCGGAAGCGTCTTCGGCCAGACTCGGAATGATGCCGCCACTGGTACAGCCCAACCCGGTCCCAAGGCTGCGTCGACGGACGCGCGCATGCCCGACGGCACCGAGTTTATCTCCTGGGAACAGCCGCTGAAATTTTCGAAGACCTACTACGTGGACAATAATTCCGCCAAAGCCGATGACAACGGACCCGGCACCAGTGCCCGGCCCTTCCGCACCATCAACAAGGCCGCCCAGGTTCTGCAGCCCGGCGAACGCGTTGTCATTGCCTCCGGCACCTACCGCGAGTGCGTGCGCCCGGTGCGCGGTGGCGCAGGTCCGGCTCAAATGATCAGTTACGAGGCTGCCCCGGGTGCAAAAGTCTTCGTCAAAGGCTCTGAAGTCCTGAAAGACGGCTGGCAGCAGGAGTCGGTTTCGATGTTTCGTTTCGGCCCAGCTGGCCAAGGTGCTAGCGAAATCATCGCATGGCGCCACGAGCTCACCGGCACAATGTTCCCCGATGCCTACAACCCCTTCGCACTCGACAGTGCTCCGGGCGATCGGGCTTGGCTCGACACCAAGACGGTCGACATGGGTCCGTATTTCCGCCGCCGTGGATTGATCTTCGTGGACGGCAAGCCCCTGGAGCCGATGGAGCAGCTTCGCGAGATGGCAAGCGCGCGCCTGCCTGGCCCCCCGCCTCCCGGTATACCGGTGCCTCTCACCGGCCTGCCCCCTCGCACGCGCGGCGGACCGATTATGCAGGAGATCGGCGGCTCGCCGGATGGCAGGTTCTGGGTGGAAAACTCGGGAGAGGTCATTCACATCCGTCTGCCCGAAGGCACTCCCGCCGAGCACGTAATCGAAGTGACTACCCATGAGCAGGCCTTCGCACCCTTCCCGAAGGGTCTTGCCTACATCCGGGTCAAGGGAATCACCTTCCAGCACGCCGGCAATGGTTACCCGGTCCCGCAGCGCGGCCTGGTTTCTACCGCCGGCGGCAATCACTGGATCATCGAAGGTAACACCATCGAATGGGCCAACGGCATCGGTCTCGACATCGCCAACGGCGACTGGAATGCCGCTCCCACCCCGCAGGCCGGAACATCGCAGATCATCCGCGGAAATACCATTCGCTACTGCGGCGTCGAAGGCATCGGCGGCATGCGAACCCAGGATGCCCTCATCGAGGGCAATCTCATTGAGTGGTGCGGCTGGGCCAATGCCGAGCGTGCCTGGGAAGCCGCCGCAGCCAAGTTCCACGGCGCCCGCAACCTGCTCTTCTGCCGCAACGTGGTCCGCCATATCCGCCACGCCAACGGGGTCTGGCTCGACAGCGGCAACGTCAACTGCCGCATCGCCTGCAACGTGTTCGCCGACGTCCTCACCGTCAGTGCCGCGATTCACATGGAAATGAACCTGCAACAGAACCAGATCGACAACAATGTCATCTGGAATGTCCGCAACGCCGAGCCGGGCACTCCCGGCCAAAGAGGATGCGCGGGATCGGGCGTGTTCATCAATGCCAGCGATCGCTTGATCATCGCCCAGAATCTGATCGGCCGCTGCGACAACTCCGGCGTTTTTGCCATCACGCGCCCGGATCGTGCCGGCAGCGGAACCGCCACGATAAACAATATCTCGAACAACATCTTCACCAGTTGCGGCAAGTCAGCCATCGTGTTCCTCGACCAAAACAATCAGGCAGACGGCAACCTTTATGTCTCCATGCCGAAAGGGTTTCTGGGGTTTTTCACGGGTGACTCGCAGCAGTGGCTCGACTTGCCGGCCTGGCGCCAGACGTACGGCTGGGACAAGAACGGAGCTTTGGGCGACATGAGGATGGATTTCGATCCTGACCGCCTGCAGCTGACAATCAGCAGCAGCCAGCCGTTCCCACAGGTGAGTGTAGTCAATCACATTGAGAACGATATCCTCGGCAAGGCCACCGGAGAAATCAGAGCTCCGGGCCCCTTGGCCGACCCCGCTGCCAGGCGCATCTGGCAGGTTGATCCTCGATTGGCGCCCTAACAGAAAACCAGGCTCGATGAATAACCGGCAAAATAAACACCTCTGTCACGGTAGAGGTTGCGGTGCCCACCGGGATTGGTAATCGGGCTTCGGACCATGAAGGCGGAAATGGGCAAGGGATGCATGTGAATTCGAACCGCCGTTATCGGACTCTTCCACCCATACGCTACTTGCTGGTGCTCTGGCTATTTGTCATGAGCGCGGTGGCATTTCTTGACCGAACGAATATCTCCATTGCAGGCGTTCACATCAGCCGCGAGTATGCCGTTGACAACACGCATCTGGGTTGGGTCTTCAGCGCATTCCTCATAGGTTACGCCATCTTTCAAGTCCCCGCGGGCCTGCTCGCCAGGGGGATTGGCCCGCGCCGCGTCCTGAGTCTCGGCATCGCGTGGTGCAGCGTCTTCGCTGCCTTAACGGCGCTCGTTCCTCCAACGCTGCGCGGCGCGTTGCTTGTATTGGCGCTGGTCCGCTTTGGCCTGGGTGTTGGCGAGGCCACCATGTACCCTGCTGCCAGTCAATTTGTCGAGCGCTGGTTTCCTGTGGGCGAGCGCGGCAAGGCCAATGGATTCATCTTCGCCGGGGTGGGCATTGGTGCAGGACTCACGCCTCCGCTCGTCACTGCGATCATACTGCGCCACGGATGGCGAGCAGCCTTCTGGTTTAGCGCCGTGATCGATGTAGCGGTCAGCCTGGTGTGGTACCTTGCGGCTCGCGATAACCCCGCGGAACACCCGTTTGTCGGGGAAGCGGAAAAGACCCGGATCGGCGGAGAACAGAATCAGTCCAGTCCCTCCATCGTTCGAGTCGAACCAACGCGCGACGCCAAACGATCCATTCCCTGGACGAAGATCTTCACGAGCAAGGAAGTCTTCACTTTGACCTTGAGCTATTTTGCGTTCGTCTATGTTGCCTGGATATTCTTCGCATGGTTTTACATCTATATGGCGCAAGTGCGCGGGCTCAACCTCAAGGCCAGCGCCGTCTTCTCCATGTTGCCATTCATCGCCATGACGATCGGTTGCTTCGGGGGAGGCACTGTGAGCGATTGGATCGCGGCCCGATTTGGCCTGCGTGCGGGCCGATGCCTATTGCCTGCACTATCGCTCGGACTTACGGCGATTCTTCTGGTGACGGGATCGCGCGCTCACACCGCGGTTTCGGCCGGAATAACTCTTGCCTGCGGCGCGGGCGTCTTGTACATCTCGCAAAGCGGCTTCTGGGCTGTCTCGGCTGATATCGCCGGAGAAAACGTCGGCGTGGTTTCGGCAATCATGAATATGGGCGGTCAGCTAGGCGGAGCTTGCTCGGCCTCTCTCACTCCGCTGATTGCCGCCCACGTTGGCTGGGAGATGTCGTTCGTCACCGCTGCCTCCATCGCGGCGCTCGGTGCTGCGGGATGGTTGATCATCGATCCTATGAAGGCCTGCGGCGAAGGCGGCACAAACTCGATGATGACGCATTCAGGAATTCGGTGATTTCGCCAGTCCTCCGATCCAAGTCCGCTCGCGTGCCGGGCGACACAATTCCCTTACGCCGCGCCAGGAAATGCTTGTTTCCTGACCTCAAGCACTCCAAGTAAGAACGCTTCCGGAGAGGGGACAAATCCGCTCCTCTGATCCTATGTGCTAATTTCTTTGTTGCAAATGTTCTTGTCTAAATCGAATCCTTCTGGTCGTTCGGATCAAGCCAGACACAGGGAGATGTGAAATGCCCATGAATCGACGTGAGTTTTTGGCGGCATCGGTTGCAAGCGCCGCTGCGTTGCAGCAGGGGATGACGGCCTTCGCCGCTCCGGCTGGAGATCTCCAAGTCGCAATCGACGCATCCAAAAGCGGCGGGCCGGTGAACCCGATGATTTTCGGAGGCTACATGGAGCCGGCGACCACACAAGTGTGGGCCGAGATGCTGACCGACAGGAAGTTCGCCAGCCCGATTACCAGCGCAGTCGCGGCGGCACCGACGAATTCCTTTTTCCGCCGCTTTCCAGGCGAGCCATTCAAGCCAGTGGGGCCGGAAGGGACTGTCGAAATGGACACCGTGCTGCCGTTTGTCGGCAAGCACAGCCCGCGCGTTAAGCTTGACGGCTCCGAGCTCCGCGGCATTCGGCAGTCCAAATTGCGGCTGGGCAGCGGCAAGTCTTACGAAGGCCACATTTATCTTGCCGGTGATTCCAGCGCTAAAGTTGTGGTTCGTCTGGCCTGGGGGCCTGGCGAAAGCGACTCTCAAACCATCACGATCCCCATGCTGTCGCGCGTGTACCTGAAATTCCCGTTGAATTTCACTCCGACGGCCGACACTGACGATGCGCGCCTGGAAATCCTGGGTACCGGCAGCGGCACGTTTCACATCGGGACCGCTTCGCTCATGCCTGCCGATAACGTGCAGGGATTTCACGCCGGCATGATACGGCTCTACAAGGAGGCAGGATTCAAGATGTTCAAGTGGCCCGGCGGCAACTTCGTCTCCGCTTACGACTGGCGTGACGGTGTTGGCGATCGGGATAAGCGCCCGCCGCGCCAGCAACCGATGTGGTCCGACAGGGTAGAGTCGAACGATATCGGCCTCCATGACTTCGTCGCCCTCTGCCGGCTGGTCGAAGCCGAGCCCGATTTAACGATCGACAGCGGATTCGGTTCGGCACGCGAGGCGGCCAAGGAAGTGGAGTATTGCAATGGCTCCGTCCAGACGCGCATGGGCAAAATGCGGGCGGAGAACGGCCATCCCGAGCCTCTCAATGTCCGCTACTGGACCATCGGCAACGAGATGTACGGTCCCTGGCAGTACGGCCACATGTCGCTGGACCAGTACTGGGTGAAGCACAACTACATCGTCGAAGCCATGAAGAAAGTGGACCCGAGCATCAAGGTGACTGTGTCCGGGGCGAGCATCTGCGAGAAATCCATAGGCGGCGCGGAGAAGAAAAACAATTTCTTCCCGAGCATCTGGGAGCCGCCAATTACAGAAACGCTACCCTATGAGTTCGCCAGTGTGTATGACTGGGACGGCTGGCTGCTGGAAAAGTGCGCCGACAACATCGATTTTCTCTCCGAGCATACCTACGCCTATCCTGACCTGGCATTCGACGCTGAGAAGCAGCTCTTTGTGGATGTCCACGATCCGCTGCACTTCAGAGCCCGGAGGCTGGCCAACCGCATCGGCGAAGCCTTTGAGGCATGGGACAAGTATGTCGAGAAGATGCCGTGGTTGAAAGAAAGAAGCATCAAATTCATCTTCGATGAATGGGGCAATCGTCTCCGGTCGGCGTCGGGCAATGGAGGTGGAGGCTTCATGCAGCAATCCGGAATGCTGATGCCACTCTCGTACGCACTTTGCCTGCACGAAATGTTTCGTCACTCCGATATGATTGCGGCCAGCTGTGCGACGGGAGGATTGCGCTTGTTGACCGACCACACCGGCGAGGCTGTGGGCTTTGCGGCTGAGGGAGTGGTGATGAAGCTGATGCAGACTCACTATATCAACGCTCTTCCAGTTGCGGTCGACGGGGATTCGCCCCAGCAGTTGGTGCCCGGCACACCGTTTGTCGACAGGGGTACGAAGCCCACTGGAAGCCCAACCTGTCCTCTGGATGTTCTCGCGGCGTTCTCCAGCGATCGCAAGAAGTTCCTCATTTCCGTGGTCAACCCCACGGAAGAGGGCCACAGCCTTACGCCGAAGATCAGCGGCGTCAAGCTGCGCGGTCAGGCCAAGCTTTATCAGATTGCGCCGCCCAGTGTTAGCTCAACCAATGAAGCGGGCAAAGAGCCCGCCGTCAAAGTCGTTGAGACTGCGCAAGATGGACTTTCGGAGACCGTGCAGGTTCCGCCGGTTAGCGTCAGCCTTTACGAATTTGATATTGCGTGAGGATGAGTCACCGTCGTTGTTCTTCCAATTGCGACTCCGTTTAGGACGGGAACTATCGCCGTTTATCTCCAGGACGTGAACGTGATGGGTAAGCCGGTCGAGCCTTTCAGTTAACGCAAACGAAATCGACCGAGACTCTGTGAGACGTTTATCTCGATTCCGGCATTGCAGGGCCACGCCACTGATCCGTTCGATCGATTATGAGACTTCCTTGCCGAGACCCGGAGGGATTCGTGGGTCTGATCAATACGTTAAAGATCATGGCGCAAGTGAAAGGGAATCTCGGAATTCCTGGGTGTCCCGGTGCAGAAAGACTGACTCAAATCAAAGAACTTATTGCAGGTGGTCACTGGAAACCGTCTCAATGACGCTAGTGCAAATGAACCTTACCCCTTGACAGAGAGTAAATCGGTTTCGTAGGCTTTGCGGTCACCACGACTTTCGTCTGAAGTTCAGCGCGTCTGAAGATCGTCGCCAATCATCGGAAAGCAGGCGTTTGACAAGTCATCGCTGGCTTGTGGAACTGGGTCAAGTTCAATGAAGGAAGGATTCCCAGGGCTTATGGCTCAATTCTCAAGAAGATCAATGCTGAAGAGCGCAGCTCTTACGGCATTCGGATCACTCTCTCCTTTTTCACTTCCCGCCTTGGCGCGGGCGATTCAAACCAGCAGTACGCCTCACCAGAGGCCCAAACTCAAAATCACCGATGTGCGCACTGCGCAGGTGCTCGTGCATGGACCACAGACGCACATAAGAATCTACACGGACCAGGGGATCTACGGGCAGGGTGAGGCAACAGATGCCGCGGTCGGGGCCTCATCGCTGATCCACGGTTGGCGGCGTACGCTCATTGGACGCGATCCGCTCAATGTTGAAGCGATTTGGGAGCGAATTCGCACCACAGGAATATTCTCCGGAGCGCAAGCCGGGCAGTACGTCTGCGCCTTGTCGGGTGTGGAGATTGCATTGTGGGATCTTGCAGGCAAGGCCCTCGGATTACCGATTTACCAGCTTTTGGGCGGAAAGTTCCGCGATAACGTTCAGATCTATTGCGACTCGGATATGGACGTTCCCATCGGGCCCGAAGCGGACAGGAAACTCCCGTGGATCAAGGCGCAAGGCTTTAAGGCCATGAAGATCGACCTCGATGATGCCGAGGATCCCGCACGCTGGGATAGTTTTAACTGGACTGCAACCAACGGCGAGATCGATCGCATGGTCAAGTGGGTTTCGCACGTGCACGAGTCCATCCCTGCCGACATGGCTCTTGCCTGCGATATGCACGGCCGTTACGATGCCGCGACCGGAAAGAAAGCGGCGAAAGCGCTGGAGCCGTTTCGGCTGATGTGGCTCGAGGAGCCGGTCCCGCCCGAAGACATCGATGCGATGGCAGACATCCGGCATTCCACCTCTACCCCGATTGCCTGCGGCGAGAACCTGTACATGCGATGGGGATACAGAGAGCTGTTTGAGAAGCAGGCTGTCGACATCATCCAGCCCGACTTTGAAAAGGTCGGGGGGCTTGCCGAAGCCCAGAAGGTTGCCAACATGGCGCAGGCCTACTACATTCCGGTAGCCCCGCATTGCGTGGTTTCGCCGATTGGGGTGATGGCTACTGCTCATGCATGCGCAACGTTTCCGAATTTCCTATGCTGTGAGTGGCACTGGATCAATCACATCGATCTTTGGCAGTCGTGGGTCAAGGAGGGGGAGATCATCGTCAATGGTTACGTCACTCCGCCAGACAAGCCGGGGATCGGAGTGGAGATGGACGAGGATGTTGCAAAGAAGGCCCAGATTCCCGGAACAACGTGGTTCGCGGCTGAAAGTTAAGAACCGCAAGAAGAGCAGCAATCCAAGGGAGTTGAGAAGATGCGAAAAACTGTTGCAATTGTTCTAGTTGGTGCGGCCTTCGCGGCGCTGACTCCGGGCCTCAAGGCGCAGCAGGGACCTGTGGCGGGGGGGAACGCGATCAATTCCGCACCCGGATGGCATGGTGAATTCTTCACGCCGGAGGATGTGATCAAATACACCCCCTACTGGAATGGGGAAAGGTTTCCCGACGGCCGGCCCAAGGTGCCCGACGACATTCTGGACCGCATGAAGACTGTAACGCTCGAAGAGGCATGGGCAACCCTGCGCACGGCGGGCTTTCTGCACCAGTATGAAGATGGCTGGTATTCGATCCATCCCGATCAGGTGCTAGTGGGCAGGGCACTGACGGCCGTGTGGATGCCCGGAAGACCTGATGTTGAAAAAGAGATTGAAGATCAAGGTAAAGAGGACCATCGGCAAGGAGGGACGAACGCCTGGCCGGTCGATATGTTGCAGCCTCGCGACGTCTATGTAGGCGACCACTTCGGACTCAAGCAGGATGGACCATCCATCGGCGACAACGTAGGCAATGCGATCTATGCGAGATCGGGTAACGGCATCGTCTACGATGGCGCCGTGCGCGATATCAATGGCCTGGAAGAGCTGCCGAACTTCACATCGTTTGTTCGCTACTACGATCCTTCACATCATTTCGGAAGTCTCGCGAGCGGAAGACTGCTCAACTCAACCATGGTGAGCATCAACGGGCCGACCCGCATTGGCCAGGCGCTGGTAATGCCTGGAGATGTGGTCCTGGGACGGAATGGCGGCGTGATCTTTATCCCGCCCCAACTAGCGGAACAAGTCGTCAAGTACTCGGAACGCACTCATCTTGAGGACATGTTTGGACACCAGCGGCTGAGAGAGAAAAAATACACCGCTGGACAGATCGATGCCAGATGGACACCGGAAATCGAACAGGACTTCCACGAATGGCTGAAAGTGAATGAAGACCATCTGCCCGCGCCGAAGTCCCTGATCGAAGAGATTCTGAAAGGGGGCAATTCGCCGGATTAAGGGTTTTGGGAATCCGCCGTGGAGAGCCCCAAATCCTTGCCACAATCAACAGAGCCTAACATCGAAACTCTCGATGAATATTGTTCGAAAAATACGGCTTGTCAGTCAAATTTTCTGGGGTCTAGGATTCGTCTGTTCTTGGGTAAACCGATTCACCGACTGAAGGCAAGGTCCGGGGTTCGGTTGTTCGGAAATAGGTAAGCGTTTTCCGCAGATCGAACAATATGGGTCGAAGTGAAGTTGTACTGCATACGCGGAGTCACCCAGACCGCATCACTTTCGCGTCAGTAAGAGCGGTCCGAAACTCACGCGATTCAGCTCCCCCGGTTGAAAGGTGTGGGTTAAGTTCTTAACGAATTCGAACGAGGCTGCTCTTTGCAGCGGAGGCTAAGTCGACAATGTCGGACAATCATGTTCGTGATGTATCAGGAAATGGACGCGTCGCGCCATTTCTCATCTCAAATTCCCAGGTCACAGAGGAATCGCTCGGCCGTGCATCGATAGTCCTGAGGACCTTCAGATTGCTTGGACGATCCAGTGCTTCCATAGCCTGCTGCATCTTTGTGTTCATCCTTGCAATGTCATCGGCCGCCAGGTTGTCTGCGCAGACCTCCGGGTCAGTTTCAGGACACGTCGCCGACGCGACGGGCGCTGTGATTCCGGATGCGAACGTCACACTGACGAATGTGGGTACCGGCGCGGTACGCTCCACGGTCACCACCGGTTCAGGTGACTACCTTTTTCCCGACGTTCCGCCGGCGAATTATAAGATTCAGGCTACGCACCCGGGATTCAAGACCGCGACAAGCGAAAACGTTGAAGTGCAGGTGCAGCAATCGCTGCGCCAGGACTTTACGCTGTCGGTTGGTGAGGTCACGCAAACGGTCACGGTTGCAGCAACCGGCGCTCTTCTTCAGGTCGAAAACGCCACGCTCGGTACCGTGATCGAGAATCAGGCTGTAAACGAGCTGCCGCTGAACGGCAGAAACTACCTTTCACTGGTAGCTCTTTCGTCTAACGTCAACACGCTTTCGCCGACATCGGGTCAGGCAGGCTCCCGCCTCGGCGGCGATCGCGCCACCCAGGCGATCTCGGTCGGTGGCCAGCGAATCATGTTCGACTACTACACGCTGGATGGCCTGAACAATACCGATCCTGACTTCGTCACGTATGTCGGCCTACCCTCCCTTGACGGCATCCAGGAGTTCAAAGTGCAGACGGGTGTCTATCCGGCTGAGTTCGGTCACGAGGCAACGCAGGTCAACGTGATGAGCAAGAGCGGCACCAACACTTATCACGGCTCAATGTACGATTTCATCCGCAACAACATCGCGGATGCCAATCCGTATTATTTCCCGTACAACGCCGCCCCTCCCAAGGTATTCCCCTACAAGTGGAACGACTACGGATTCGAGCTCGATGGCGCTATCAGAATCCCCAAAATCTACGACGGACGAGACAAGTTCTTCTTCATGGTCGACGACGAGTGGAGGAAGATCCGCACCATTGGTCAGGGCTCTGCAACTGTACCCTCCCCAGCCATAGCGGGCGGCAATTTCCAGGGTTTCACTGACAAGAACGGAAATCCGGTCACCATCTACGACCCGTCAACCGGAGACGTCAACGGCCTGGGAAAGATGCCCTTTCCGAACAACACCATTCCTCCGGGGGAAATCACCTCTCAGTCCAAAGCACTGCTGAAATATCTCGGAACAAGTACAACGCCGTTCTACTCGAATGGGAAGGTGGTCGCGAACTACGCATACAGCACCTCGGGACCACAGGATCGCCAGGGCTTGGCCGTCCGCGGAGATTACATCCAGTCGCAGAAGTCGCAGTATGCCTTCCGCTACAGCTCAGGGAACGAAGACATCTTATCGACAGCATTCCTGGGAGCGGGCAGCAAGATCTTTACCCAGTACTACCAGTACATGGGTTCCAACACGTGGACCCTTTCGCCCACCGTTGTGAACGAGGCGCGGTTCGGTTATAGCCATTTCTTCAACTCTCTCGGCTTGTTGTCGGCATACACAAACGACGTGGTTGATTCGATCGGAATTCCGAACTTGACAGGCGGGCTCCCCTCAACGTGGGGCATTCCAGATATGGCATTCAGTGCGGGCCCGACAGGCACTACACCGCCCATCTGGCAGGAAATTGGGGATATCGGCGGGGATGGCCCCTACGTTGTGACCGATCCCACGTGGCAGATTGTGGACAACCTCTCATGGGTGAGGGGAAAGCATGAGCTACGCTTCGGTTTTGAATACAACCGGCAGACCTTCAACCAGCTAGGCAATCAGTTCTCGCGCGGGCAGTTCTTCGCGCAGCCCATTTCTACCTCGCTGGAAACGAAGAATCCTTCGACTGGAGTCGTTACGCTTTCTGGAGGTGATTCGCTGGCTGACTTCCTGCTCGGCGATCTTAGCCAGGCAACCGTCGCGGTGGCCGTTGCGAATGCGAATTACTTGCGCAACGTAGAGGCCTTTTACGCCGACGACACCTACAAGGTTCTGCCCAAGCTCACGATTTCAGCGGGCCTCCGGTATGAACTGACTCCTCCGTGGAACAATACATTCGGCAATGAATTCGTCGCCTATGTTCCGAATATGCCGAAGCAGGGCGACACCAGTACCACCTACACGCAGAGCCAGTGGCCGTTCTATGTCCGCCAGGGCAACTGTTCTGCCGCAAATGTGTATCAAGGCATTGCGGTCAGGTGGACAACCGCCCTCGGTCCGGCGCCGCAGTGCAGCAACGGGCTGTTGCCCAATGGTCCGCTCCTCGATACCAAATACTTCAATTTTGCTCCGCGATTCGGCATCTCGTACTCACCGACTTCGAGCATGGTGATTCGCACCGGCTACGGAATCTTCTACACCCAGGATATCGGCAACTCGTACTTCGACATGGCGCGCAACATCGCAGGGCGCGTGACGAAAGTCAATACGGACACGACCACCGGGATCTACGGCAATTCCAACCTGACCTGGGCCAACGCGTCGCCGGGCAGCGCAAGCAGCGGTGCAACCGTCAATCTTGGTCCGTCCACCGCGTACGACGTCGCTCCCTCCCACAAGACCTCCTACACTCAACAATTCCTCTTGAACATCCAGCAACAAGTGGGCCAGGACTGGTCGTTCGAGGTGGGATACCTGGGCGCAGTGCACCGTCATCTTTATGGGTTCAAAAATGCAAATCAGGCGACTCCATACGGATACATTGGCACGGGCACTTCAAGTTCTGTCGCATCCCGTACGCCCTTTGCAAACATGGGAGGGATCCAGGATGCGCATGACATGGGAACAGGCAGCTACAACGCGTTCAGCGTGAAGGCTACGCGGCGCTTCAGCAGAGGCCTCAATGTGATCGCCTCCTACACGCTGGGCAAGTCTCTTGACGATACCAGCGGAATTCGTAACCAGGGGAACGATAACTTGTATCCGCAGAACAGCGACTGCATTCCCTGCGAATATGGCCGTTCCGCATTCGATGTTCACAACCGAATTGTTGCCTCAGTCCTTTACGAACTTCCGATCGGTCCCGGCAAGATGCTGAAGACCAACAAAGCAGTCGGCGAATTTGTTGGCGGCTGGCAGATCGGCGGCATCTTTACCCATCAGACCGGTGCTGTAGGGACTCCGCTGCTTGGTATAGACAACGCCAGTATCGCGTCTCCGTTCGGCAACTTCGATCGGCCCAATCCGACCGGGCAGAGTCCCTACCTCACAGGCAGCGCGAGAACGCTGAACGACTGGGTCAATAAGGGCGCTTTCGCTACTGCGACTGCCGGAACGTTCGGCTCCCTGCAGCGCGGCAGCTTCACAGGACCCGGCTTTACGAATCTTGACGCTTCGTTACACAAGGCGTTCAACATGCCGTACAACGAGAATCACCAATTGGCGATCCGCTTCGAGGCATTCAACGCTCTCAACCACCCGAACTGGAGCAATCCTACTTTGAGCCTCAGCTCCGCGACCTTCGGCCGAATAACATCGACCACCGGGCCCGCGCCTAATGGCGGCCTGCGCCAGTTGCAACTCGCGGCGAAGTACCAGTTCTAGTTCGCCGCAGCAGTAAGGTTGTTGATTGATGAATTGAATCTGCTTTCCTCGTGCCGGAGATCCTTGCTAGCCAGAATAGTCTCAGTCTCTCGGCTAGCTTTGATCTCCGGCGCATTACCTATCGGCATAGAGCATCAACCAACGAATCAGAATCTCGGGAGTTCGAATCTTCCCGGGCGCGCAATAAATCTCTCGTGAGCTGCATCCCTCCATTTAGTCCAGCCTGAATGAGCGTTTTCCGATAATCGACCCGCCCCGTGTTTCTTACCAGCGAGTTATTTCGCGTAGCGCGTCCAAGGCTCGTATTTCTTCACGAGACACCAAACGTTCAATGAATGAGTTATAAAGGTTCGTCAACATCTGCGCCTTCGCCGTAAGCGTTCGAAGGTCCTTTCAATTACCCACAAGTTGCACTCCGATCATGATGCCCAGTTCTATGTCGGTGAGTCGTGACATACCTCTCCAGATCACAGTGTTGCCCGGTGGCGGATCGTGTGCGCGAGCGAGATAG
>Ga0182027_10001487_pt1 | contig 39184 bp, 41 predicted proteins | sample 712E1DmetaG_FD_121300 | JGI IMG/M metagenome (GOLD analysis project Ga0182027, IMG submission 121300) | Permafrost microbial communities from Stordalen Mire, Sweden - 712E1D metaG (Illumina Assembly) | ecosystem: Environmental > Terrestrial > Soil > Wetlands > Permafrost | place: Sweden...
AGCTTTCATTGAATTTAACACAATTGAGGAAGAACAATGAAAAAGGAATTGATTGTTTTTGTTTTGGTGATCTCTTACTTTCACGCTATTTCTTTGTCTCAAACAAAGAGTGCGAACGATTGGTTTGATAGTGCACAAGCAAAATATAACATTAATGACTATCAAGGCGCTATTGCCGATTACACTAAGGTAATTAGTCTCAAACCAAATTATGCAAATGCCTACAACAATAGAGGTCTTGCAAAGTATAAGCTTGAGGACAATCATGGGGCCATTGCCGATTACACCAAAGCAATCAGTCTGAAATCAGATATTGCAGAGTTTTACTTCAACAGGGGTCTCCCAGAGGTCAAGATTGAAGACTATCAAAGAGCCATTTCTGACTTCACAAAGGCAATCAAGATGAATCCGAATGATGCAGATGCCTATCACTTTAGGGGTCTCGCAAAGTCATTGCTTGAAGACTACAGAGGAGCCATTGCCGACTTTACTAAATCAATCCATCTAAATCCAGATGATGCGGAAGTTTATTTCAACAGGGGAGTTACATATTATAATTATCGGCAAAGGCGCGAAGCAATGTCGGATTTCATGAGAGCGATAGAACTGGGTTATCGCGTTCCTCAGAATTATTTGGATGCATGTAAGTAAATGTGTTAACTGAAAAACCACCTACTAACCATTATAATAGTGAGGTGAAAAAGTGACAATATCAAAGCAGGCAGAAAAATTTGTGTTGAAAATAATGAACCAAAAACGTCGAGATGAATTTATCTTTTGCCGGAAAGGTGAGATGGGTTTCGACATCAGAAATACGAAGTCTACGCACTTTATTGAAGTGAAAGGGACATTAAAACGCGACATCAAGGAGATAAACTTTCGATATTTAACGAATGAACAACATAAAAAAGCTGAGTCGTGTATTCTCGGAAAGAAAATTTATCAAGTTTTCCTAGTAATTGGTGTTAACAGTAAATTTATAAAAATCGCTAGAATATATTCTGCAAAAGAAATTATTTCTCGCTCAAAAAAAGAACTCTGGTGGAGACTGCCAATATTAAAAGTACAAAACAATGAGGCTTAACATGAATCTGCCCAATAATCCTGAATTGAGGACAATTCTATATATTGCGCTGTCTTTATGTTTATTAATTGGATGTGATCAACGAAATTCACAACCGCAGTACACCAAAGAACAAATTCGCAATATGGCTTTTGATTACAAACCTTCAGGGGCTAAACTTAGACTATATGACGTGATAAACAATGGTTTTCAATATGAATATCAGAACAATAATATTAACAATGAAGTTTGGACTGTAGAGGACATCTCTAGTGGAGTATATCGAATATACTTTTCCTTTACTCGGAATTCTGTCCCAGACAAATTAGAATTTACATTTGATTCAAGGACACGAACCGTTCAAGGAGCCAACAAGTCGGCTTGTGATTATTTACAAATTCAAAAGCCAGATTATCCCATAGACTCTCTTGGTTTGTCGTTGTCGGAATTTGTCTATCGCTGGAACCAAGCTTTATCAGAAGTCTACCCAAATGATTTTAGTTTCTTAGAAATCAATGGAAAATCCCTTGTGCAAACTGTACACCCAACTTCAATCGGCGTATATGGATTTAAATATTCGTTTGACGAAAATCTATACATTATAGGTTACTTTTACAGTGATAACTCTATGCGAGAGCTTCTCATTCAGGGATTTCCAGCAAATCAAGATATAATAATTTCAATGACTGAAGCATGGTCAATATTAATCGAGGCTGCCAGTCCTTTTCTTTCTCGCAAGCAAGCTGGTGCTGTCTTGACGAAAATTATCTCAGTAGTTAATCAGAACAATTCCAAAATCACATCAAAAAGTTATACCACACAAAATATTACATATACAATGACTGATTTATTAGAATTTGGCATTACTTTGGATATAATTCATAGTTCAAATCGGATGGAAAACAAATAATTCTTTTGTGCCGTCTAACCAGGCGCTCAAGCTGACGGAATGAGCGTGAGAGCAATTTACATTGCGCTTATAGATCAGTACAAACTTGAAAGAATCAGCATGAACTCGTTTCGTTGGGTGCATGACGACAGTTATCAGCGCCGCAGCTTAGCGCCGGTCCGTTAGGCAACAGCAAATAACAAACCAATTTCTAATTATATAAGAAAATATTTTACTTATGACTTCCAATAATAGCAAAAAAGATATTGAAGATTTCAACCGCTGGTCACGCACATATGACAACTCTTGGATTCAACGATATGCCATTCGATTGCATGCAGAAATGCTCGATATAGTTGCCAATGAAATTTCTACGCCGAAGACTGTCCTTGATATCGGATGTGGGACTGGGCAGTTGTTGCACAAAGCTCAAGCGCTTTACCCGTCGGCGCAATTATTTGGTATTGATCCAGCGGAGGGCATGGTAGAACTCGCTCGTGGCCGGATTCCATCTGCTACGGTTTATTTGGGCGCTGCAGAGTCTTTGCCACTGTCTGATTCCTCCGTCGATGTCGTGTTAAGCAGCATTTCATTTCATCATTGGAGTGACCAAATTGCAGCTCTCAGAGAGATAAGTCGTGTTCTTCGTCCAGGAGGCTGCTTCTGCTTGACCGATATATCCATGCCAGTATGGCTCGCGAAATTCATTCAACGTATCAAAGTGAAGAGCCCCGTAGCGACGAGCCAAATGTTCGAAGGAGCAGGTTTACATGTTAAGACTCAACAACGCACTTTCACACGCTTTGTTTGGTTGACTCTTGGTTTCAAATGATCGAGAAAAGTATGATTATCATCGGGCATATCCGACAAAAACATATTCGTAGTGCTGTTGCCTAACCAGGCGCTCAAGCTGACGGAATGAGCGTAGTGCAATTTACATTGCGCGCATATGTTCTGTGTTTAATTGAAAGTCGGTTTCATGAACTTGTTTCGTTTTGTGCGTTATGAAAGTTATCAGCGCCGCAGCTTAGCGCCGGTCCGTTAGGCAGCGCATAAAAAAGGAGTTGTAACATTATGGCACCCAAACTAAAAGATTTACGAAATATGTCTAATGAAAGACTCATGGAACTCTATGATACCTTTGCCTATTCTTGGGGTGAGGGTGCAGAATATTATCTTGCCGAATTGCACCGTCGAGACCAAGACAAGGAAACTAAAACTATGTTACGATATACTTTCTGGGTTACCATTATGACCGGTATCATCGCAGTTGCCACCTTTATTAATATTTATCTTGTTATCAAATTGACGCACTGAATAATTTTTAGGATCACCGGAAATCAGACTATCTAACATGACTTGCGCGACAATTGCAGAAGTAGTCCAAAATATTCCACCATTAGTTCTTAGCCATTGCTTTTGGGGAATATATAATATGCCATAATGTTTTTTTTTTAAAGATTCAATTACGCTGCCTAACCAGCGGCTCAAGCTGACCGAATGAGCGTGGGAGTAATTTACATGGCGAGTAGAGGTTTTGTGCTTAATAATTCAGTTGGTAGCGTAAACCTGTTTCCTTGAGTGCATCACGAAACTTTTTCAACGCGGTCAGCTTAGCCGCCATCCGTTAGGTGCAATTGCCATAACATCATTTCAGAAATTGGATAAGTAAATGAAAAACATTTCGCGATACTTCATTGTACTGATTTGCATATTTTGCAATATAAATATTCTTAATTCTCAATGGGTTCAAACCATTTGCCCAGATTCTTGGATTAATTCTTTCGCTGTAAGTGACGCTAATCTTTTCGCAGGAACATGGAACGGCGTCTATCTCTCGAGTGATAACGGTACAAGCTGGAATGCAGTCAATTCAGGATTAACAAGCACTGACGTTAGTTGCTTTGCTATCATGGGCAAGAATCTCTTCGCGGGAACTTACAACAACGGCATATATGTATCGACCAATAACGGTATGAACTGGACTTTTTCAGGTCTGACGAACACTTGGGTTACAGCTTTTGCTGTTTGTGGCAATAGTATATTTGCCGGGACTAATTACAATGGAGTTTTTCTCTCAACTAATAATGGTACAAACTGGACTGCAGTCAGTTCAGCAGGCATAAAGGATACTTTAAGATTTCCTACAGTCTCTGCACTTGCTGTCACTGTCAACGGATCAGGCGATACTAGTATTTTCGCTGGAATGTCAGGAATTAATGTTGGTGGCGTTTATTTATTAACTAATAACGGCACAAACTGGACTGAAGTCGATTCAGGACTGACGAATACACAGATCGCTGCATTAGCAGCATGTGGCGACAATATTTTTGCTGGGACTCGTAGCGGAGTATTTCGTTCTACAAATAATGGTATTAATTGGACTGCAATCGATTCGGGATTAACAAACAATGGACCTATTCCCACTATCTATTCTTTGTCTATCCTCCCCAATGGGAAATGTAGCACAAATCTTTTTGCAGGAACTTGGAACGGTGTCTATCAGTCAACCAACAATGGCACAAGCTGGAATGCAATCAATTCTGGATTGCCAATCAATACTCCTATTTATGCTTTAGCTATCCTCCCCAATGGGAAAGGGGACACGAATCTTTTTGCTGGGACAATCCATGGCGTTTGGCAGCATCCATTTTCCCAATGGACTCCAACTATTTCATTAAATCAATACAGCATAGAGTTCGGTTCGCCTCCGAGTACTTGGAAACAAACAAAAACAGCTACTCTCAAAATTACTTGTGGTTCTTTAGCTCAGCTTATAATTGATTCGGTTTATACTATGACGAAATGGTTTGTTGTCGCATCTGTTCAAGACACGATCGCTGAAGGTGATACAGTGAGTTTGCTTATTTCATTTACACCAGACTCATTAAGTGTTCCGCAATATTACGACACGCTTTTTATAATTAGTAATTCAATCTATTCGCTGATTAAAGTACCGTTGCGCGGGATAATTGAAATTCCAATATCGGTTTCACAAAGCGGTTCTGATATTCCTAATATTTTTGGATTATCACAGAATTACCCAAATCCTTTTAATCCAACAACAATCATCAACTATCAATTACCTGTAAGCAATTTTGTAACATTGAAGGTTTATAATATCCTTGGAAGAGAAGTTGAGATACTAGTGAATGAAAAAAAGAATGCTGGTAATTACTCAATTGCTTTTAATGCGGCTAAGTTGTCAAGCGGTGTATACTTCTATCGTCTACAGGCAGGGTCGTTCACAGAGACTAAGAAACTTATTTTACTTAGATGAAAGCAATTGCACCTAACCAGGCGCTCAAGCTGACGGAATGAGCTGGGTGCGAAATTCATGGCTAATGGTGGGTTTTCGTTTTTATTATTCGGTTTTTAGTACCTATAACTTTGATACTTATCAATATGGTTTTGTGCTTGAACTTGTTTCGTTGGTTGCATTACGAAACTTATCAGTGCCGCAGCTTAGCGCCAGTCCGTTATGCCGCAACAGCAAGTAACCGGCATATTTTGAAAAGGTCTCTGTGCTGTTGAAGCAGGGCGTCTTTCTTGTTACGTTACGAACGAAGGACGTTTGTAACGAGGTAAAATTTGGTAAAAAATAATGAAAGGTTACCATTATGGCAAAGTTAATTGGACATTTCTATTTTAAAATAACGGACAATGGAAATCTTATTGGCGAATTTTCAAATAATCAGACCGACAGTATTTATACTGAAAGTGCTGATTCAATCAATACTATAAAAAAAGATAAAAACAATTATATCGGTGAGTATTGTTCAACTTGGCGAGAAGGTGAACATTCCCATTTTGCTAATTTAAAGATTTCTCATGGAAGTAATGAACGGATTTTCATTTTGGAATGGACAAGTGAGAAGGATAATTATAAAGGCAAAGGAATGCTATGTGACAATATTTTGATTGGTGATTACCAATAATAGGTGTAATACAGAATAGTAAGCCAGAGGCTTACCAGTCCGCTACGCGTTCTGGCGGGTGAGCCTTTGGCTCATAAGTTTCACTGTGTAACAATGGAACGGACTTACTTGCCGCCGTCTTTCGCGTTTTATGCGTCCGCCATATTTTGGGCGGATTGGCGGAGCCGCCATCGTTATGTTGCAATTGCCCTTATCCAATTCAATATATAAGGAGAAACAATATGAAAACATTTTTAATGCTCTCTTTTTGTTTGTTTTCTATTTCTGTTCTCTATGCACAAAATCCTGAGTGGATAAATTATACTACTTCGGGCTTGCCTGATAACGGAATCTTGTCAATAGCGATAGACGGTTCAGGGAATAAGTGGATTGGGACTTATGGTGGACTTGCTAAATTTGACGGCTCAGCATGGACGGTTTATACTACTTTAAATTCGGGCTTGCCTTATAACGAAATCTTGTCAATAGCGATAGACGGTTCAGGGAATAAGTGGATTGGGACTGATGGAAGTGGACTTGCCAAATTTGACGGCACAACCTGGACGTCTTATGCTACTTTAAATTCGGGCTCGCTTGATAGCTATATCTTGTCAATAGCGATAGACGGTTCAGGGAATAAGTGGATTGGGACTTATGGTGGACTTGCTAAATTTGACGGCACAAACTGGACGGTTTATACTTCTTCAAATTCGGGTTTGCCTGATAATAGTGTCCGGTCAATAACGATAGACGGTTCAGGGAATAAGTGGATCGGGACTGATGGCGGACTTGCCAAATTTGACGGCACAACCTGGACGGTTTATACTACTTCAAATTCGGGCTTGCCTTATAACGGAATCTATTCAATAGCGATAGACGGTTCAGGGAATAAGTGGATCGGAACTGGTGGAGGTGGACTTGCCAAATTTGACGGCACAACCTGGACGGTTTATACTACTTCAAATTCGGGCTTGCCTTATAACGGAATCTATTCAATAGCGATAGACGGTTCAGGGAATAAGTGGATCGGGACTGTAAATGGCGGACTTGCCAAATTTGACGGCACAACCTGGACGGTTTATACTACTTCAAATTCGGGCTTGCCTGTTAACTATGTCTATTCAATAGCGATAGACGGTTCAGGGAATAAGTGGATTGGGACTGATGGAGGTGGACTTGCCAAATTTGACGGCACAACCTGGACGGTTTATAATACTTCCAATTTGCGCTTACCTAATAATGGTGTCTTGTCAATAACGATAGATGGTTCGGGGAATAAGTGGATTGGGACTCAAGGTGGACTTGCTAAATTTGATGGCACAAACTGGACGGTTTATACAACTTCCAATTCGGGCTTGCCGAATAACATGGTCGCTTCAATAGCGATAGATGGTTCAGGGAATAAGTGGATTGGGACTTATGGTGGACTTGCTAAATTTTACGGCACAAACTGGACGGTTTATACTACTTCAAATTCGGGCTTGCCTTATAATGACTATGTCTCTTCAATAGCGATAGACGGTTCAGGGAATAAGTGGATTGGGACTATAAATGGTGGACTTGCTAAATTTGACGGCACAAACTGGACGGTTTATACTTCTTCAAATTCGGGCTTGCCGAATAACAGGGTCACTTCAATAGCGATAGACAGTTCAGGGAATAAGTGGATCGGGACTGGTGGAGGTGGACTTGCCAAATTTTACGGCACAACTTGGAAGGTTTATACTACTTTAAATTCGTTCTTGCCTAATAATGGTGTCTTGTCAATAGCGATAGACGGTTCAGGTAATAAGTGGATTGGGACTGGTAATGTACTTGCCAAATTTGACGGCACAACTTGGACGGTTTATAATACTTCCAATTCGGGCTTGCCTCCTAATAACTATGTCTCTTCAATAGCGATAGACGGTTCAGGGAATAAGTGGATTGGGACTGATGGTGGTGGACTTGCCAAATTTGACGGCACAACCTGGACGGTTTATACTACTTCAAATTCGGGCTTGCCTGATAACAGGGTCGCTTCAATAACGATAGACGGTTCAGGGAATAAGTGGATTGGGACTGATGGTGGCTTAGCGGTTTATAAAGAAGGTGGTGTAGTTTCGGTTAAAGAAATATCAAACAAAATAATTCCAAAAGCATTTACGTTATTGCAGAATTATCCGAATCCCTTCAATCCTTCCACAAATATTATATTTAACCTTCCGACAAAATCATTTGTATCACTCAAAGTATTCGATCTACTGGGACGCGATGTAGCAACACTTATGAGTCAGGAAAAGTCGGCGGGTACATATAATGTTACGTTTGATGCGAGAAAGTTACCCAGCGGTGTTTATTTTTATCGCATTCAAACAAAGGAATTTACTCAGACAAAGAAACTTATTTTAATGCAATGATAAATTGTGTGCAAGTCAGTTCGCTATGCTCACTCACTTTGCACACAATAGGGTTTGCAACCATCCCTGTAAAACGGGAAGGTTGCTTGCATTCGTTGTTGAATTTAGCTGCGTAAAAATATTTGGGGTTGCGGCATAACCAGCGGCTCAAGCTGACCGGATGAGCGTTGGTACGTTAGGCATGGCGTGCAGAGGTTTCGGTTCTTAATAATAAACTTTTCAGCATGAACTTGTTTCGTTTTGTGTATTTTGAAAGTTTACAGTGCGGCAGCTTAGCCACCAACCGTTAGGCAACAAGCCAAGAAAGGAATTGTAATTCCGATGAAGAATAAACCAGAATTATTTGTTTATATAACAATATTCCTCGTGCTCGTCTTGATTATTGTTTTTGCTGGTTCTTGTTTTGTTCAACGGATAAATGGTGTATCAAATGTTTTATTGTCTGTATTAACCGCAGGTTATGTATTCTTGACATATTGGATTCTTAAGTCTACGCGTCAATCAATTCTTGAGCAGAATAGACCATACGTAATCGCAAATCTTCCATATGAAAATCAGCAAGTTTGGCTTTCTGTAAAGAACATAGGAAATCGACCTGCATTAGATGTTAAGGTGACATTCACCCCTTCATTAGAAGTTCTTGGAGGAAAATCCGAAATGTGGGCTCCATTGCTTACCCAAGCTTTTCTAGCTCCTAATGATGAAAAGCGAAATCCGGCTGGGCTTGCATATGACATAATTAAACTAGATCCGACAAATAAAGTTTTTCAAGTTGAAGTCACATATTTCGATTCAGAACTTTCATCTTATTCGACAAAACCCTACAAGATTAATTTGAGCAATTATGTTTTTAATAAATTGGTAATCAACACAGAAACAAAAAAAGGTTAACGGCTTGTTGCCTAACCAGGCGCTCAAGCTGACGGAATGAGCTGAGTGCAATTTACATGGCTAATGGTGGGTTTTTGTTTTTATTATTAACTTTTCAGTACCTCGTTGGTTGGGAGAAATTAATTTGGTTTTCAGCATGAACTTGTTTCGTTGGTTGCAATACGAAAATTTTCAGTGCCGCAGCTTAGCGCCCAACCGTTAGGTGGCGGCAACAAGGATACCGAACATCATGAATTATAATTTGCGTACTGCATCCAACGAAGACAGAAATGAAATTGAGCAGTTAGTTTACGGCGTTCTTGGTGAATATGGGCTTAAATCCGATCCCGGCAAAACAGACTCAGATTTGTCCGATATTCAACACGAGTATTTGGATAAAGGGGGAACGTTTGAAGTTCTCATAGATGAGGATAAGAAAATTGTTGGTTCGGTAGGACTTTATCGGATCAATCCAACCACCTGTGAACTTCGAAAAATGTACCTCGCGGCAGATTTGCGTGGTCAAGGATTGGGTCGTCGGTTGCTCAGCCATGCGCTTTCTAAAGCAAAGGAACTTGGATATTCGAGAGTTGAACTTGAAACGGCTTCTGTCTTGAAAGAAGCGATTGCACTTTATGAACGTTATGGTTTTCGCCGTTTCGATCATAATCATCTATCGTCAAGGTGTGATGCCGGTTATTATTTGGAGATATAAGAGCCGCCACCTAACCAGGCGCTCAAGCTGACGGAATGAGCTGGGTGCGAAATTCATGGCTGGCATAGGTCGAGTACAAAATTGAAAGATATCAGCATGAACTCGTTTCGTTCTCAACATTTTGAAAATTATCAGTGCCGCAGCTTAGCGCCGGTCCGTTATGCCGCACGGGCGGCGAGCAAGCAAAGATAAGCACAAACATTTGAAAAGCGTTTTGCGGCACGGCTTATAGTGGCTGACAGGTAAAACAAAAGGTAGAGTTAGTATATTCATATACTTTCTAAAAACTCTTTAAGAAGTAATATCGAATTCTTTCTTGATGTTTTTTCCATTTATGATCGCATCGATACTATCATTCAGTCTGTTTCGTATTTCCTTTGCTGTTTTGTCTAAATTGTAAATACCCGCCGTTTTATTGTATTCATTATCAATTTCAAGAAAGTCGTCTGGTGATAAAGGTCGGCGACTATATATAGAGTTTTGATTATAATATAGTTTGGCGACCTTTTCTTGAATATTATCCGGGAATTCTGGAAAATTAATGTCATCAGATTGATATTGGGTTAGACTATTTGCTCCAGATCCAGTAATTGCAACGGAATAAATGTGCTTGTTCCATCGTAAGTTATTAAGAAACATTGCAATAAATATGCTTCTTGATAGTTTTGGTTGTTTGCTTTGAATGACCAAGCTATCAATATTGGTAATTGTGTTTGCAATGCTTTCAGGAAAAACAATAACCCTTCCGAATTGCGCTCCCCTTGCTGAGAATACAATGTCCCCCTTCTGAATTTTTTTTAAATCGTTCTTGTTGCCCAAATACGTCAACTTATCAATTATAGAATACTCGGAAAAATTAGAAGAAATGGCTAGATTGTAGAAACCTTTTTGGAAAACGTCAGAATAGTAACTTTGCCCTATATTGGAAATCTGTAAATTTTGTCCTCTCTTTACTTTATAGCCATAATCTGATAATTTGAAAAAGCCATGCCTATAATTCTTAATAAAAAACTCATAAGACTTATATCTTTGCGAGTACCTTGCAGTATCCAACCTTCCGATTTCTTCTATTTCAGATATTTTCGGCAATTCATAGGTGAAGTTATTGTTTTTTTGGTTAGACTTTAATTCAACATCGATAATCGACAATATTTCCTTGTGTCGTTTCTTAATTAGAGACAATTTGTTGAGATAGGATTTTACAAGCAATGTTATGTATTGTAAATCATCTGTCGATTTGGGAATCGGAATATAGATACATTTCATTGCCTCTTTTTCAATCCGTGGATACATGCCTCTGTTTTGAAATCCAAGAATTTGTTCAATAAAAAAATCAGTACGCAATACGGCAAAAAGGTACTCTTTCGTAATTGAGCCATCAACTTGTCTTAAAATCATTATCGCAGGAGAACAAACATGATTCTCTATGCGTTCATTAACAAAACCAATGCCTCCGCGATATGTTCTTACTGTTGATATTAATATATCACCAACTTGCACTTGCTTTGGCGTGTCACTAGGGACATTAACACCAAAACATTTATCCGACTCAACGTAGCCGGATGAAACATCGATATTTCCGATCTCAGTATAATTATAAGTTCCTTCCTTCTTAATCTTTTCCTTATTTGTCGATTCTTTGCATAAGGTGTCTAGTGTCTTAAAGGAAACACTGGGTTTAGGCGAGAATCCGATATGCTTCGATGGTGCAAGGCAATAATTATTAGAGATACAGTCTTCAACAGAAATATTTTCTGGTACATTTACATATTTAAAAGCCACGCTATTTACCCTTTATAAACAAATCTTGAAGTGTTTTTTCTTGGCTCTTACACCATTCTTTAAATTGTTTAATGGTGTCAGTGAATTCTTCATCAAGAACTACGCTACCATCAGAATCAATCACAGTTTCAAATGTCTCATAATTTATTTTATAGATTGGCTCATAGAATTTAACTCTCTTTTTTGTCTTTACTTCATAACCAATTTTTTGAATATCCTTTGCAAATATCTGATAGCCCTGGTCTTTTAACTTGATTTGTTCTTTTTCTTCTGGTTTATAAGCAATAATGAGAGTTGTAGTAACCCCCGTTTCTGCAAATACATTTGCAGGGAGGTCGAAAATAGCTACAATACGCATCTTACTGATAAGCCATTTACGTGCTTCTTTATGAGCCTCTATAGAGGCAATTGAATTAGACAAAACAATACCTATTCGACCATTCTTTCCCAATAGTCGATATGCGTTTTCAAGGAATACGACACCCAAATCTATCTTTTTGCCACCATAAACATGCCACAGTTCATAGCATTCAATGATTTCTTTGTCTCTATTATCCTTTGGTTCATAAGCTCGGTCATCGCCAAACGGTGGATTGGTTAGTACCACATCAAATTTTTTCAGTTTTGTCTGATCTTTCCAATTATCCCAATCCCCAGCGGTGTGAAGTTTTGGATTAATTTCTACTAGACCGTCCCTATCGTCAAACTTCCATGCAATAGATCCCTTGTCGGGTTTAAACCTTAATATTGCATTTCCATCGCCATTCAATAACATATTTAATTGAGCAAGCATTACCATTTGCTCATCATTATCAATGCCATAGATATTTTTATCTTGCAATGTTGAATCGGAATTAACATACGACATTGAAAGAAAATCTGCGATCCCAGCCGTTGGATCAATTATTTTCTCTTCGTTGCGCGGATTAACAATTTGGACTAAAAAATCAATTAGTGGGATAGGGGTAAGGAATTGTCCTTTTTCTGCTTTGGAAAATTCGCTTGCAAACTTATGAAATACAATTTGATATAAATCTGTTTTGTGTGATTTGACGAAACTGTAATCCTGAAATTGCTCCACAACCTCAGATATTATTCTAATATGCTCTTCCTTTTGCCAATTTATGGTTTCAGTATCGATTCTTTTAAGTATAAATTGGTACTCTTGGGATGCGTCATTATAGAGCGTTCTCATTCTCTTAATAAATGTTTGCACACTATCATCAGACAGGTTGACATAATTCTTTTCTTCAGGTGTTACATAAAACAATAAATCCAAACGCTCTTTTTCATTGTCTGTCTTATACCAATCCAAAAATGACTGTATTCGAGCGCTTCGTTTCTCATCGTAAATTTTTAGAGCAACTATTTGGATTAAAATTTCATACCCTCTTTGATTCTTTAAACTAACCTTATCCATCGTTCGCAGAATATTAGATATTCCTTCTGCTAACTGAACACTATAAACGCCGCTAATCACCTCTAAGTCATCAATTTTTCTTTTTGTTCTGTCAATTTTAGAGTGGTATATTTTATGGATTAGCTGTTCATAGGTTGGTATTTTATAATAGGCATCTGTCAGGTGCAGTTGCAAGTCTTTTGTTGCGCTGTGTTCTTTTTTTAAATTATAGCCTTCATCGAGTCGTAAAAAACAATTATTATGTTTTTTAAATAAATAGAGCCGCTCCGTATCATACAGCATACCTAGACAAAAATCATTTTCGCTTTCCTTTAATGCAGGCTTAAGTTGTTGATTCCAAATTGTTTCAGTATCCTTACTATTTTCTTTCTTAAATTCAATAACCGATATTAAATGTTTCCGAAGCCAATCTAATGCCGACTGATCTTTCTTGATATGAAATTATTTGTAGTAATCAAACCATTCGATGTCATCAAAAATTGCAGCATCAAACTTTATCGGTGCTGATGACTTGTTGCCTTTGGGGAAATGTATCTCGGTTCCAATATAATCTTTAGCGTACATACCAGAATTAACAAGCGCATATAAAAACTGCCATTTATAATATTCTTCATTATTCTTGCCAGCTTTATTTTTTACATTGGTTTTTTTCCCTAATGTCAGATGTTCTGACAAAAAACAATCAAATTCTGCTTGATTGCAATATTTATCATCATATTTTTGTTTTAGTTTTGTAAAACTTTTCATTTTTATAATAGCTCCATTATATTCTTCGCTGTACGATGCCACCCCTCATATAGCACAAATATATGGATTAATAACTGCATAACTAACACATTTGAGTCGTTTTTCCATTCCCATCTTCTTGATATTGACTTGAGATTTTAGCACTTTTACAGCGAATAATCAAAACTTTTTCAAGACTTTCCTTGCCGTGTTTAAAAGACTGTGCCGCAAAACGCAAAAGAATAGAATGTGCAAGACAATAAACTACAAATATTCGTTTTCGCCGCCCGCGCAACAAGTAATGAGCGGTAGATTATTGTTAAAGTTTTGTGAATTACTGTTACCATTTGTGCATTTTGAAAATTATTTGGCATAACCAGCGGCTCAAGCTGACCGGATGAGCGTGGGTGCAAAATTCTTTTCATAGTTGTCTCTGGAAGTTGCACCACATACATTTGATAGGAACGTTTCGCAACGTCCACATCAATTTAACTCTGATAGAATGTGCACGTTGCTCAACTGGACTTTGGTTATGTCGTGCAACTTGTCTCAGTTTTTCTGATTTCGTTTAGTATATTATGAAAGTTTTCAGCGCGGCAGCTTAGCCGCCATCCGTTAGCCCGCTTGCAAAAAACATGAATAATAACAGTATTCCAGAGATTGATATTTTGATTGAGACTTCCATCTGGTTGTTTTCAAATGGTTGGACTCTCGATACAGTGTCCTTGGCGCGTGGGCAAGGAATTGATGGCAAAGAGCATAAGAAGAAATTGTACATTCGATTGCTCGAATCCAAAGTTGAATTTCCCAATCATAATTCAAATGGTCCTGATATTATTGCCAAGAAAGATGGGTTAATTTGGAAAATCGAGTGTAAAGGATTGGGCGAAGGTGTATCGCAAACATTGCGAAACAATTTTGATAGAGCACTCTCAAGTACGGTTTCATATTATGATCAACGTAATAATCTTCAGATTGGATTAGCAATGCCAAGAGATTCAACTTATCTTGGCTTAATCAGAAGTCGTATTCCTCAAGCTTTGCGGGAAGCAATAAATCTCTGGGTCATTCTTTGGAATGTCGAAAAAAAAGTGATTGAGGCATACAGTCCGAATCAAAATATTTAAATTAATGCAAGCGGGCTAACCAGGCGCTCAAGCTGACGGTTGCCAGCTGGGTACGTTAAGCATTGCTGGTGGTGGGTTTTCGTTTTCATTATTCAGTTTATAGTACCTATAACTTTTGTTTTTATTAATTTAGTTTTGTGCATGAACTTGTTTCGTTGGTTGCATTACGAAAGTTATCAACGCCGCAGCTTAGCGCCGGTCCGTTAGGTTGCGCAACGTACATTATCAATTTCAGAAAAGTAAATAGAAAGGTTTTTCAAACTCATGAGTAAACATTATCTCCTATTTGCATTATTTGCCCTTGTAATAATTGGTTGTCGATCCACTATAGTTGACGACCCTACCACTACCATCAACTTCAATGTTAGTGTGGCATCTAATGTCAAGGTAGAGGTGGAAAACAGTTACAATACTGTCGTAGCGGTGCCGGTCGACGGTTATAGATCTCCAGGAAATTATAGTGTTTCTATTAATGACTCGTTCTGGCGAGAAGGTATATATTATTATACTATCGAATGCAGAGGAGTCGATTCTAATTACTATTACAAATCCACTAAAACAATGCTATTAATCAAATGAAAAATTTCTTTCTGCTGTCGTTGTTTTTATGCCTTTGTTCTCCTCTTTACGCGCAGAACAAAATATTTCTTTCCTACAATCCGGGAATAAGTCTATATAATTCAGAAAATTCAGGGAAAACCATCGGTGATAAACATCTTGGTTGGTTTCCTGGTTTTAGTATCGCTTATGAATCAGAGAACATATGGGGACTAAATTTGCTCCTCGAATACAACTGGACCCAAAAAAGAATATATGATGTACAAACTTTTGCGATGACAACATCCACTGGTTCAGGTACACTTGGATATTTTAATGCCGATCTAATATTAGCTTGTCATAACTTGGATATCTCAGTGTCCTATAAAGTAAAAGATTGGTTATACTTTGCCGCTGGGCCTACAGTATCATTGGTTGATAGGTCGATTGTTATGGATAACCTACCGAATTATATCCAGGAAAAGGTAGGTAGTTCTTTTGATGATAGGCTTATATCACTTTGTCTTGGTGTTAATGGTTCTGTAAACATTGAGATTCCATTTCAAACTAGCTCTCAATATGTATTTTTCTTTTCTAGTATCAAGCTTCGATATTTGCAATCTGTTTGGTTCGATGATAGAGGCAGAAATCTTGACAACTATTCTCAATCTTTTATATTTACTCAATTAAACATTGGATTGGGATACAATTTCTAAAATAAACTAAAAAGTACTGCGCAACCTAACCAGGCGCTCAAGCTGACGGGATGAGCGTGAGTACGATAAGCAAGGCTGGTGGTGGGTTTACGTTTGTAAAGTTTGTTTTAAGTTTCTCGTTGGTTTAGTATTCATTAATTTGGTTTGTCGCATGAACTTGTTTCGTTTTCAGTATTTTGAAAATTATCAGCGCCGCAGCTTAGCGCCGGTCCGTTAGGGCGCAATCCTAACGAAGAAGCAACATGGGTAAATTGAAAGGAAAAATTATGAAATATTTTTACTTACATAGAAACAATGATCCTATTTGTAGCTATTCTGCTATTTATTTTTTGATTTGCATATTGTTATTTTCTGGATGTGTTCCATTATCCGTTCCAATTATATTTGAACCAAAAGAAACAGAACACATCAAGTGTATCTATTCAAAAGGGCAAGCGATAGCAGCTGTGAAGACAGACGAATTTTCCTTTTTATGTTTTCTTGACAAAGCTGACATAGGCGGCGTGTCATATCTTCGCATGTGGGTTCTTTGTAATAACAGGTCAGATTCCCTGTTCTTGTTGGAACCAACAAAAATGTTCCAGCTCGAAGTAAACAATGGTTATGGAGCAACTAAAGAGGAAACTAAAAAGCAGCTTGAATTATCTAAATTGATAAAATCATCTGTTGATTTAAAGGATCAAAAATATCTTTACCCAGTAGAGAATCGGAAAACTGTTGATTTTTACAAAAGCCTTTATTCACAACGTGGTTATTCCTTATTGCTGATTGGAGAAACGCCAACGGATTATATAATAGTACCTTTGAATGAATATCCTAAAAGTATAAAGTATGTAAGTAAAGAAAAAGTTGGTAGAGTGGTTGAAATAGTCGACAGTCAAACACCACAAAGAAATTCCACCCTTTCACCTGAAAAACCATCAATAATATTGAATCATATCGAGAACCAAAAATTAATTGCAAATATATCCACTGCAATTGGCGGCTGGGCGAAAGAACTATCGACAAAGCCCACGACTATCACTACGGAAACAGAATCTGGCAAGACTATCAGGTCAACTGTGAATGATGCAAAAGAAAAGAGGGCTGCTGTAAGAGATGAGACTGACCAATCAATATCTTCAACATCTTACTGGTATGATACATATAATAATAGCGTCAGTCAGGGTTTGCTACGAAAGAATACAATATTCCCAAATCAAAGCGTTAATGGGTACATCTGTTTTCCGGCTGATGGAATCCAATCCGGATTGGAAACAGAATATCAATTCTTAATTAATATACCAAAGAATATTTGTATAATTAAATTCTCAATTATGCAGGGAGAATAACTCATCCAACAAGTGTCCATTTATTTTGCTGCAATAAAGCAATTGCGCCCTAACCAGGCGCTCAAGCTGACGGAATGAGCTCACTGCAAAATTCATGGCGAGCATAGGTTTGGTACAAAATTGAAAGTTATCAGAATGAACTTGTTTCGTTCTCAACATATTGAAAGTTTACAGTGCCGCAGCTTAGCGCCGGTCCGTTAGGCAGCACAAATCTTTACCGAAAATTATTCGGAGAATTGATGCTTACCAAAATTATTTTATTGTTTTTCGTTTCTTGTATATTCATTATTATCGTCGTGAGCAAAATGTTTAAAGCACGTCGAATGATAAGATGGTCTAAGAATCCTGATCCTTCGATCAAATATTTTGTTCCAGTAAAAGGGTTTAATGCCTTCTTGGGTCTCCGTAAAGATGCCATCTTAAGTGAAGGAACGTGGTATCGAGGATATTCTGGAATCATTCCTTTTGAAAAAGTATTGCAAATGGAATTCGAGATAGGAAAAGAAAATAGTAAAGCACCACGAATGGCTGTTACATTCATTGGCGAAGATGGTTCAACACATTTTGTCAAATATACTGCAATAACTCCGTATCTCTACCTTGTCGCAGATGATTATCGTAGAACATTTATATTGTTATGCGAGACAGCCATTGCTTATTGGAGACTATCAAAGAAATAATATGTGCTGCCTAACCAGGCGCTCAAGCTGACGGAATGAGCTCACTGCAAGTGGCATGGCTAATGGTGGGTTGACGTTTTTATAATTAACTTTTCAGTACCTCGTTGGTTGGGAGGAAATCAATTTGGTCATCAGCGTAAACTTATTTCGTTGGGTGCATGTTGCACATTTGCAGTGCCGCAGCTTAGCGCCCATCCGTTAGGCAGCACAACAGGATTGATAATGGCAAATAGAATAATTATAACCTTTTTATGTTTGCTCCTAATATTTCCTTGTATTATGTTTGCCCAATATCGTTCTGATTCAATCTTCTACAAAAGTAATTGGAAAGTCGTTCGAGATGACACGCTCATAATTATTAAGAACGAAATTACAAAGAAGATAGATACACTTTTTAAAAATGTTTATGAAGATGAAGATAACAACGATCCAATTGGTCATTCGTTTGTTAGTGAATATCAAATTATAGCAATAGTTGGATCTTTATTGTCATATCAATATCACAGTAATACAACTGGATTTGATATTCCTCACCCTACAGGTGAAAACTGGTATAGGACTATCGATATTAATACGAAAGAGGAAGTATCCTTATATAACCTTTTTTCTGGTGAATCAATTCTCCAAGCCTTGCGGAAAGATAAATTTATTATGGAACATGTAGCTACATCTCATCCTAACGATTTGGATAGTTTAACTTCATCTTTAATAGGTGATTGCAGTGTAAGTTTCAAAGATATTTTTATTTCATATGCAATCACTTCTATTAAGAAAAATTCCGTTAATATCGAATTTGGATTGACACATAACTGTGAATTATTCGCCGGAAATATAACTATAATCGATATTAGTTTACCTAAATCTGCTATGCGATATAAATTTTTCGATGAATAAAATGTGCTGCCTAACCATGCGCTCAAGCTGACGGAATGAGCGTGGGAGCAATTTACATGGCTAATGGTAGGTTTTCATTTTTGTTATTCAGTTTTTAGTACCTATAACTTTGATGCTTATCAATTTGGTTATCAACATGAACTTGTTTCGTTGGTTGCATGACGAAAATTATTAACGCCGCAGCTTAGCGCCGATCCGTTAGGTGGCAACTCAAGGAGAAAAGATGAAAACAATAACATTTCTAATTAGTCTTACATTAATATCAATGATCTCATTCGGTCAGTATAAATGGGATAAAACCAAAGAATTGAGCATTACTGGCAGCTATCAAAATTATTCAAGTGGCAATAGTTCTGGAAGCACAAGTGCGTTCCTTATAAGTCCTCGTTTAGGATTTTTCGTTCTTGATGGTCTTGAACTTGAACCAGAACTTCTCTGTATGCTTTCTTCAGGATCTGATCCGATCTATGTTATCAATGGTCTGGTCAGCTATAATTTTATATCAGACAGACGAAGTATTCCGTTCATCTTACTCGGATATGGAATTGCAAATACAGTCCCCTTTTTTAATGTTCCAATGCTAAGTACCAATTTCCGAGTTAATGTTTTAAATTTAGGGTTTGGATTAAAGACTCGCCTCAGTGACGACATTAGACTTCGAATAGAGTATCGTTACCAAAAATATTCGGGTTCAGGTTCTGTTAATCCATATTCTGGATATTATTATACACAAACAACGGACACCAGAATTAATAGCATACAATTTGGGCTCAGCTATCTTTATTAATAAAGAAAAAATAGTTGCCACCTAACCAGGCGCTCAAGCTGACGGAATGAGCCCGCCAAAAAGACGGCGGGCAGGCATAGTGCGTTAAGCTTGGCGAATGGTGGGTTGAGGTTATTGTTATTCGGTTTTTAGTACCCATTACTTTGATACTTATCAAATTGGTTTTTAGCATGAACCTGTTTCGTTTTGTGTATATTGAAAGTTATCAGCGCCGCAGCTTAGCGCCGGTCCGTTAGGCGGCACGAATAAAAAGAAAGAGAAAATCTTTTGGCACTCTTAGCAGAAGAACTTGTTGAGGAATGGTTAAACCGAAATGGTTACTTTACCATTCGCGGGATTAAGCTTGGTGTCCACGAGATAGATATTCTAGCGATCAAACTTGTGGGCTCTAAAGTTGAAGCTCGACATATCGAAGTCCAAGCTTCCTCAAATCCAATTAGCTATTTGTGCCCACTGTCGAAAAGATTGCAAAAGAAATCAGGACGCAAACCTCAAAGCACCAAACCTCGGTCTACGAAAGAAGTATTAGAGTCAGTCAAAGAATGGGTTGACAAGAAGTATCACTTAAAACGGAAACAAGAATTACGGAAATCTTTGTATCCGGGAGAGTGGAAATATGAATTGGTTCTTCACAAAGTGAAATATGCTGATGAAATAGAGATCGTGAAAAAGGAAGGTATAACTATTTATTCTTTGAGTGATATAGTTAAATCTATGTTAAACTCAAAAGATACTGTCGTCCAGTGTGCAGTGGGCACATCGCTAATGGAATTAATAAGAATGGGCGATGGTAAATAGAAAAATATACTAATTCGTGCCGCCTAACCAGGCGCTCAAGCTGACGGAATGAGCTGAGTGCAAATTAACATTGCGCGTATAGGTCACTACGAAATTGAATAAACCAGCATGAACTTGTTTCGCTTTCAGCAATATGAAAGTTATCAGTGCCGCAGCTTAGCGCCGGTCCGTTAGGCCGCAATAATAAATATTATAAATGAGGTGTCACATGAAAATAATTGCATATATATTTGTCTTTGTTTTAAACACAACCACAATGTTTCCACAGACCAATATAACAACTGCAAGTCTTAGAGGAGTAAGCTTTACTGACGCTAACACTGGAACGGTGGTAGGCGACAATGGTACGATCCTCCACACATCCAATGGCGGATCTACTTGGGAAATTCAACAAAGTGGAACCACACAATTATTAACTGCTGTTTGCTTCACTGACGCCAATACAGGAACTGTTGTAGGATGGAACGGTATAATTCTCCGAACGACTGATGATGGTGTGAATTGGACAAGTCAAATAAGTGGAACAACAAATTTTTTTGAGAGTGTGTCTTTCATCGATGTAAATATTGGCTATGCTGTAGGATATAATGGCACGATTTCTAAGACGACAACCGGTGGAGCAACTTGGACAACTCAAAATATCCTTGATCCATTATATAACTCATATCCGTGGCTAATGGGCGTCTGCTTCACGAATGCGAATAATGGTATTGTAGTGGGAATGGGTGGTATCGTTCTCCGAACAACCAATGGCGGTTCAAATTGGTCTATCCTCGAGAATATATTTGGTAACGCATATGGTGATCTTTATAGTGTTTCTTTCTGGGATGCGAGCCATGGAATGGCGGTGGGAGAGATGGGAAGACCTTCAATTAGTCGTACGACTAATGGTGGGGGAAATTGGACAACTCAGAAATTCAATGCAATTATGGGCGAGTTCAAAGCTGCCTCTTTCACGAATCCAGACACAGGAACAGCCGTAGGATGGAATTATTCAGCTCAAAATGGGCTTATCGTTCGCACAACAGATGGTGGCACAACATGGAATAGCCAAATAAGTGGAATTGCACAATGGCTCAATGGAGTGACGTTCATAGATGCAAATACTGGAACAGCTGTTGGAGATTACGGAACAATTCTTCGGACAACGAATGGGGGGACAACGTGGATATTGCAGTCCGAAGGGACAACAGGAATAAAGGGCAATAATTATAATAACCTCCAAAATATATTTGAGTTAGATCAGAACTATCCAAATCCGTTCAACCCCAATACAACAATTACATTTCAAATCCCAAGCACCACTTATGTAACATTAAAAGTTTATGACTTGCTCGGTAAAGAAGTAGGAACGTTGGTGAATGAAGAATTACATAAGGGAAATTATAAAAAAGTATTTGATGGAAGCGCGTTGTCAAGTGGTATGTATTTGTACAAATTGCAGGCAAATGATTTTGTCCAAACAAAAAAGTTTCTATTAGTAAAATGATATATTGCGGCCTAACCAGCGGCTCAAGCTGACCGTATAAGCGTGAGTGCATTTTGCATTGCGCGTAGAGGTTTTCTTTTGATTGAGAGTATTCAGAGTAAACGCAGTTCGTTTTGTACAATTTGAAAGTTATCAGTGCGGCAGCTTAGCCGCCATCCGTTAGGCAGCACCGCGAATGGAGAAATGAACATGAACAACTGTGTAATTCGACGATTTACTATTGTTCTTTGGATACTCTTCCAAGGATTCATCATTTTACCAGCACAGCGAGCAATACCAGAGGACAATCTGGCTTACCCTGTTTTAATTGAGATCTCAGGGAGAATTCCAGCATCTGGTGTTTTTATAAATGATACTACCAAAACTTTCCTTGTTACAGCTAAACATGTTTTCTTGGACAGTCTTGATAAACCTTGGGCACCAACTGCTTTATTGACTGCATATCCACCTGATACTAAATCATATGAACGCACCAAGATGATTATTGATCTTAACTTTGCAATAAAAACTCATGCTCTTCTCATCCATCCTAAACAAGATATAGTCGCTGTTCAAATAGGAACAGCTGATTCATCATATATATACTACTCTCCTCATATAAAACTTATTGAAAATGCCGCGAAAGGAATCGTCGGAGCTAGAAAGAAGACAACAAAAACATATGAAGAAACTTTGATAGGAAATGAAATCTTCATTATGGGCTATCCATCAGCCCTTGGAATCAATCAAGAGAAAAAACAATTCGATTATACGCGACCGCTACTCCGTAAAGGAATTGTTGCTGGTAAGTACGATTCCCTTAAGACGATAATACTTGATTGTCCTGTTTATTACGGTAATAGTGGTAGCCCCGTAATACAGGTCGATCGTAGCATTTTAGAAACAAAATACGCCCTTGTGGGTATTGTTATAGAGTTCGTTCCATTTGACGAGCGATTTGCCAATGAAAAATTTGGGCTTGGATTACCGTTCTGGTCTAATTCTGGATACTCGGTTGCTGTACCTATTGAGAGCGCGCTTGAATTAATTTCTAAAAAACCATAGGTGCTGCCTAACCAGGTGCTCAAGCTGACGGTTGCCAGCCGGGTGCAATTAACATGGCTAAGCATAGGTCTGGTGCAAATGATAAAACTTTCGTTGTGGGACTTGTTTCGTTGGTTGTATGGCGATAGTTATCAACGCCGCAGCTTAGCGCCGGTCCGTTAGGGCGCAATAAAAACAATATAACTTCAGGTGTAATATGAAAATTATTGCCTATACATTTATATTTTCTTTAATGACAGCAACAATGATTGCACAAACAAATGGAATAACTGCAAATCTTAGAGGAGTGTACTTATCTAACGCAAACACAGGAACGGTGATAGGCGATAATGGTACGATCCTCCACACATCCGATGGTGGGGTAACTTGGGAGACTCAACAAAGTGGTACCACAGAATATTTGCAAGCTGTTTGCTTTACTGACATCAACACAGGTACTATTGTAGGATCGAATGGCATAGTTCTTCGTACAACAAATGGTGGCATGACTTGGGCAAGTCAAATCAGTGGGACAACGGAGATTTTTGAGAGTGTATCTTTCATCAATGAAAACATCGGTACCGCTGTAGGATACCATAACACGATTGCTCATACGACAAATGGCGGGGCAATTTGGATTCTTCAAACAAGTGGAACAACTGAATGGTTAACGGGCGTCTGCTTAGTAGATGCGAATGTTGGTATAGTTGTAGGAACGGATGGTATTGTTCTTCGAACAACTGACGGTGGCTCAACTTGGGCTGTCCTCGAGAATATATTTGGAAATACATACGGTGATCTTTACAGTGTTTCTTTTTGGGATAAGAACCATGGAATGGCAGTAGGATATCTTGGAAGACCTTCAATAAGCCGGACAACTAATGGCGGAGTAACGTGGACAACTCAGAAATTTAATTCGATCATGGGAATCTTCAGTGCAGCCTCTTTTACGAATCCTGACACAGGAACAGCAGTGGGATATTTGTATGGTTCTGGTTCACTCATTGTTCGCACGACAGATGGTGGAACAACATGGGATAGCCAAATAAGTGGATCCACTAGATGGCTCAATGGAGTTTTTTTTATCGATGCCAATACTGGAATAGCAGTTGGGGATTACGGAACCATTCTTCGCACGACGAATGGAGGTGTGACGTGGATATGGCAATCTGGAAGCCCAACAGGGATAAAAAATAATAATCATATTAGCGCCCAAAATATATTTGAATTAGACCAGAGCTATCCCAATCCTTTCAACCCAACTACAACAATTACATTTCAAATTCCAAGCACCACTTATGTAACATTAAAAGTTTATGACTTACTCGGTAAAGAAGTAGGAACATTGGTGAATGAAGAATTGCATAAGGGAAATTATAAAAAGGTATTTAATGGAAGTACATTGTCGAGTGGTATGTATTTGTACAGATTGCAGGCAAAAGATTTTGTACAAACAAATAAATTTCTATTGCTCAAATGATATATTGCGCCCTAACCAGGCGCTCAAGCTGACGGTTGGGAGCCGAGTGCAATTTACATGGCGTGCATAGGTTTTGTGTTTAATTGAAAGTTGGTAGCATGAACTTGTTTCGTTATGTGAATATTGAAAATTATCAGCGCCGCAGCTTAGCGCCGTTCCGTTAGGGCGCATTTAAAACGAGATGAAAAATATTTTTACCATATATACTTTATTTGTCATCCTTCCTTTATTGAACAGTTGTTATACTGTTATTAAAGAAGACAAGAACCCTTCCATTCAAAAAAAACCTGCCGTTGGTCATTTGATATACAATGATTATGCTTATAGTTTAAATCAATTTGAAGAGCTACTAGCAAACGGAGTTTCTCGAGATAAAGCGTTGCAAGTATTTAAGCAACTATCACATATAGATGATCAAGGTCGATTAGATGTAGATATTGAGTTCTCAGGATATTGTTCGGACTTAGGAGATACAGTTCTTGCGTATGGGGGAACATTTGATTTCGATTCAGAAAGAGTTCCGCTCAAAGAAAGTTATAAACTTCCACCAGAAGCTATTCGCGCAATATCATTAATTGATTGTGTAATAAAAATTAGACACCGAACTTATGGAATTACAAGATAAATGCGCCCTAACCAGGCGCTCAAGCTGACGGAATGAGCTCACTGCAATTAGCATGGCTGGTGGTGGGTTTAGGTTCTTATTATTAACTTTTCAGTACCTCGTTGGTTGGGGACATTTAATTTAGTTATCAGCGTAAACTTGTTTCGTTGGGTGCATGTTGTAAATTTGCAGTGCCGCAGCTTAGCGCCCATCCGTTAGGCAGCGTGCGAAAAACATTTGTTGCCACCATCTAAATATTAAATAGGAGTCTCTCATGCCTAAAAAATCTCCAAGAGGCACAATGTTCAATGTGATATTAACAGAAGAGGCAGGTAATCTTTTTAGTAATGGTAGCATTATGTCTCTCTATCTCCGCAAGGCGATTGGTGTTTGGTGGCTTGATTGTTATTCTGTTGATCCTGACGGTGCATATCTTCATGTCCTTGCGAGGCCGCAGCCAGATCCCCATATTAATGTTGAGACGGCAGATTTATTAATACATCACCATCATATCCTATTCGTTGCTTCAGCACATGAGAACAAAAGTCTAGGTTTTGAGAAAATTCTACTAAACGCTGATAATAATAGCAAGGGACACCATTAGCAATTAAAAGTCGTGCCCACAAATCATCTTGTGTTTGCTTAATATTCATGTTTGTTATCTAAAAGGAATTAATATTGAATCGATTCGAGATTGATACAACCGATCAAACCTTTGTGGATTCCTTGCAGAAAGATACGCCAGAAGGTATAAAAGTTTATTCAATTCGTCGTCTCCTTGCTGCTGCTGTTCCTCCAGGAAGTGGTGATATTGGAGGAGAGCTTCTTGGTGTTGCCATCGAAATTGTTACGCATCCTCTTGTTAAAGATGTTTTTGTTGGTATTATTTCCGCATGGCTTTATGATAAATTCGTAAAGTCCGGCTCAAATAAAATAACAATAAACCGTATAGAGACAGATATTACTAAAGGGAACATTACCAAGATCATCGAAGAAACAATACAAATTGAGGAGTGATGAAGGCAAAGATATTTCTAATAGAATAATTCCGTTCATAACTACGTTTCAAGTTATTCTATAATGTTCTCTAAAATATTTTACAAAATTTATGGTGGTAATAAAAACTAATGGGTACGTTAAGCATGGCAAACATAGGTTTTATTCTTAATAAGAACTTTTTTAGCATGAACTCATTTCGTTTAGTGTATTTTGAAAAATATCAGCGCCCCATCCCGATTTATCGGGAGCCGATCCGTTAGACAGCATGCCCACATACGAGTTTTAAATAATGCCACAATAAATGTGGAGGGTGAAAATGATAGATGATTTTCTATTTTTCAAAGCAAGCTGGATTATGAGAATTATCACATTATTCTTATTGTTCCTTTTCGGTTGTTCGCATTTCTCTACTGATGAGCAATTGATCATTGCGACTGCTTCGAGTATTCGATTAGAAATATATCTCAATGAAATACCTCAATCGGCAAAGGCGAAGTGGCTTGACAAAATTCAAAAGAGTGGAATATCATTAGAAAAACTTCGCAAACTTCTAAGTGAAGATTGGCAAATTAAATATGAAAGATATGGTAAAGCGGATGCTTCTGATCATAAAGCCGCAGGATGTATGCATGTTTATGGTAAATGTGTCTTGAAGGAAGAGCAAGAAATGGCGTGGGAAACTTTACAGTTCTACTTTCCTTCAAAGTAAGAGGGTTGAATATATTCAAGATAGTAGAGAAAATGTTAAATCGTTGGTTTAGATTGCTGGCGGGCACGCTGCCTAACCAAGCGCTCAAGCTGACGGAATGAGCTGGGTGCGTTAAGCATTGCTGGTGGTGGTTTTTCGTTTTTGTTATTCAGTTTTTAGTAACTATAACTTTGATACTTATTAATTTGGTTATCAGCATGAACTCGTTTCGTTTTCAGCAAATTGAAAATTATCAGTGCCGCAGCTTAGCGCCGACCCGTTAGGTTGCCACACAAAATTATTCAATAACATAGGAGTCAATAATGGAATCAATTCCAGACATGTTAAAATACTTATTGTTTAGCGCTGGTGCGACTGTGAGCGGAATTCTCTATTGGATGTCTATTGAGAATATGAAAAGTAGTTCACATAAATTGTTCTATGTTTTTCTTTTATCACTTTTCTTGACTCCTGCTGGAGCGTGGGTTGTTACAACGATTCTTCGTATAACAAAGATTTCTACTAGCACATAATTCTACTTAATAGAAAAGTGGCAACCTAACCAGGCGCTCAAGCTGACGGAATGAGCTGGGTGCGAAATTCATGGCGGGCATAGGTCTGGTGCAAATGATAAAGCTTCCGTTGTGGGACTTGTTTTGTTGGGTGCATTACGAAATTATTCAACGCCGCAGCTTAGCGCCGGTCCGTTAGACCGTTAAAGAGGAAAAGAAATGAATATTTCTGTTCCAGAAAATTGGGGTAGCGATAAGATTTCTGATTTTATCGAATGTTGCCGAAACCATTCCTTTGAAATGTTTATCGGGGCTCAACAAGAATATGCCCAACTTGTTGCAATTGATGAGCAATTCAGAGTTGTTCAAAGCAATCTTGATAATACTAAGGATTGGTTTTCCGCACTTTTCTTTCTCCGTTCCCATTCTTCTTTTTTGGCTTCGGTATCGCTGGCTATGAATGGTCAACTACCGGAAGCTTACATGGTTCTTCGTGGTTCAATCGAAAATGCAGTCTATGGTTTTTATTTAAGCAAGAACCCCAAAAGCGCTGAAATATGGCTTCAGAGGAATGATGGTCCCGAAATGAAAAAGAAAGCGAAAACCGAATTCATGTTTACTAAACTTCTTCAATCTCTAAAATTACAGGATATAAAAATTGGAGAAATTGTAAATAAATTATATGAGCAGACAATTGAATTTGGTGCACACCCTAACAACATCTCTATTACCGGATCGGTTCGATATTCTGAAACTAAGGATAAGAGACGATATGACATTGCCTATATATCTGGAGATCAACTTTCAAATCAGGTATGCATAAGAACTTGTGCGCAAGTAGGTGTGACTGTCCTTTTTGTTTTTCGCAATGTGTTCAAGGAACGCTTTGACATACTCGGTGTAACTCAAAAATTAGATCAATTAAAAATAAATCTTTAACGGCCTAACCAGGCGCTCAAGCTGACGGAATGAGCTCACTGCGAAATTCATGGCTAACAGAGGTTTCGATTCTTAATAATAAACTTATCAGCATGAACTCAGTTCGTTTAGTGAATTATGAAAGTTGTCAGCGCCGCAGCTTAGCGCCGGTCCGTTAGGCGGCAAAAAGTGAAAGATAATTTATGAATTGGCAAATAATTTCGCTTCCACTAATTATTATTGGTGTTTTGTTGTATAGTGTATGCCAGAAAAGCATTCCTAAAAATGCTAATGCATTGCTCGTCATAGCTTCAGCATATTTGATCGCGTTTATTATAAGTATTGTACTTTTTCTATCGAAAGGAGATCTAAAAAAGGAAATATCAATATTCAGCGATCAGAAATGGTTACCGATCATATTGTTAGGTTTATCTTTGCCAATGGTTGAATTGGGATTTCTCTATGCTTATCGATTAGGTTGGAAAATAAGTACAACTTCCATTATTACCGGCTCATTTACAACGATTGCTTTAGCATTAATTGGAATTCTTTGGTACAGAGAAGAACTAACATTAATCAATGTTGTTGGTATTGTACTAAGTTCGCTTGGCGTAATTCTTATAAATTATAAATAATATTTTTGCCGCCTAACCAGGCGCTCAAGCTGACGGAATGAGCTGGGTGCGAAATTCATGGCTAATGGTGGGTTTGAGTTTTTATTATTCAGTTATTAGTACCTATAACTTTGATACTTATCAATTTGGTTATCAGCATGAACTTGTTTCGTTTTCAGCAACTTGAAAATTATCAGCGCCGCAGCTTAGCGCCGGTCCGTTAGGCAGCCCAAAAAGGTAAATCATGAATCTTTGGCATGCGAGAACCCAATCACAAGAATGGTTGAGTTCAGACCTGATTTCAGAGAATAAGCATTTGGCAGATGGCTATGCGCTTATTGATGAGTGCATTGGCTTCTTTAACCAAGTGAGCGAGAAGGAGCAAGCAAGTCTGATTGGTCGCTTTGCAAGAGTTTGCGCGTTGACAACTGCAAAGGGGCGCAATCTTCTTCTTGGCTGTCAAAGTCTTTCCTTGGATGCGTTAGCTCAGGAGTCGGGTGCATTACTTCGTCCACTTCTTGAAACTATAGAACTTCTAAATTATTTCAGACTTGATTACAACCGAGTGGATTTGGCTCTTGATGGAAAGTTGCCAAGTCCAGGGAATATTGCAAAATCTATAGACGGACAATTCCAGTTCTTGCGCGATCATCTCAATGAGCAAGCCTCACATTTTTCTCTCGGTTATCATTCTGTGTATCATTTGCTCGACAAACAAACTATGACGATCAAGCCAGTTGATAGTCATTCAATGGAAATCTTACGAACTAATCTTGTTACTTTGTCGGCATTTATGTCGTTTCTACTCTTAGAATCTGTGGGCTGTCTCTTTATTACAGGATTGGATGCCAACGAAATAGCCGACAGAGCTGAACAATGGAAAAAGATTTGCGTCGATATTTTCAAGATGAAAGTAAAGAATAATAAATAGCGGTTTGGGCTGCCTAACCAGCAACTCAAGCTGACGGAATGAGCGTTGGTACGTTAAGCATGGCGTGCAGAGGCTTTGTGTTTATTTGGAAGTTGGTATCATGAACTCGTTTCGTTTTGTGTATATTGAAAATTATCAGTGCCGCAGCTTAGCGCCGGTCCGTTAGCGCGCACAGAATTTAATCTAGGATAATATTATGAATGAATTTCTTTCGATTCTAATAGGTATTGTCGTAATTGCCAATTTGGCGTTCACAATATGGTCATATATATCCTTAAGAAGAATTGTAAAAAGTAGTCAGGATAACAAAATTAAGGATACTGTATTGTTAGAACATATTGTTCATACACGTTCAAGCATTAATCTGATTTACGCTAGTATAGCTACCATCACTTTTGTTCTCGCTTTCTTGGGTTTCAATCTTAAAGACAAGATTGCACAGGAAGTGACCAAAGAAATATCAGCTTCTGCAAGGGTCGATCTAGATTTATTAAAATCTAAATCTAATGAAATATCAATGTTAGATTCCATCGCTGTATCCAAGAGTAAAGAACTCAATTTATTAAGTGATAAGGCTCGAACTATAATTGTCGAATTAAGTAAAAAACCTCAGCAGATTTATGTCATACAAAGGTTACAAGTTTCACCCCAAAAGCATTATTATACTTTTTCAGAGTTACGAACAATCAACAACGAAATAATTCCCGCTTTTTCACAACCACCTGTCATTATTAGTAGCGGATGTTATATTGATGATGGTGGCATTGCTTGGACAAATATATCGGTAACAAAGGAAGGAATTGATTTCCTTGAAACTACAACAAATTATAAAATCGACTTATGTATTTATCCACGTAAATAATAATGTCCTGTGCGCGCTAACCAGGCGCTCAAGCTGACGGAATGAGCTGAGTGCAATTTACATGGCTAAAGGTGGGCTAACGTTTTTATTATTCAGTTTATAGTACCAATAACTATGATACTTACCAATTTGGTTATCAGCATGAACTTGTTTCGTTGGTTGCATTACGAAACTTATCAACGCCGCAGCTTAGCGCCGTTCCGTTAGGCGGCAATAACAAGGAAAGGAATATATATAATGAGCGAAAATATTAGCATTGAACCACAAGAGACAACTAAACTGGCATCTTTGAGTGACAGATTATTTGCGTCATTAGTAGATGGGTTTATAATGGCTTTGATCATTCTTGTACCACTTATAATAATTTATGGAATAGATGGTTGGCTTGAGCTACCGTCACAATATGGCATTTTATATACTGTCATTATGTTTGCGATTGGTCAAGTCGTATTTCTAATAGTGCAAGGTCGATTGCTCTTTAAGTATGGTCAGACAATTGGAAAGAGGTACTTGGAAATAAAAATAACTGATCTAAATGGTAATCTACCACCGTTTGGCATAATATATGGACTTCGATATATATCTATGTCAATATTTCCTATGATACCTTTGCTTGGAGGTCTTCTTAGTCTTGCAGACATATTATGTATTTTTAGAAAAGACCGAAGATGCGTTCATGATCTAATTGCCGGAACAAAAGTTATTGCCGCCTAACCAGGCGCTCAAGCTGACGGAATGAGCGTGGTGCAATATTCATGGCGAGCATAGGTTTAGTGTTTAATTGAAAGTTGCTAGCATGAACTTGTTTCGTTGGGTGCATCTTGAAAGTTATCAGCGCCGCAGCTTAGCGCCGGTCCGTTAGCTGGCATAATTCAAAAGATATGACACAAGAAGAAAAACTTAATCAGGAACTTGAACGGCAGGCTTTTAGTAAGAAAACTAAACAAATCTATACTGTTTGGTATAAGCAGCTTTGTGCATACTATAAAGATATTAAACCTGAGGATTTAACAGAATTCCAAATAAGAGAATTCTTGACATTCTTATTAACTCGAAAACGTCTTTCGATCTCAGCAGTTCACCAAGCACGTTATGCTTTGCATTTCATATATAATTCATTTTTCAAGAAATCTTACGATATAAAATCCTATCCTCTTTTCCCTCGTCAACGAGTAGTTCCTGAAATATTATCTCAAGAAGAGATATTTATTCTATTTTCAAGTATTGGAGATCTCAGGGATCGTGCAATAATTGGTCTCATTTACTCTGCTGGGCTTGATATTGGTGAGGCTGTTAAATTAAAAATTAGCGATATAGATTTTTCTGCTAAGTTCGTGAATGCGCGCAAAACACAGAACCGACTAGCCAGAAGATCAATCCTCTCCGATTATGTTGCTAGAGACCTTAAACAACATATTGTTCTCGCAAAACCAAAGAAATATCTATTTGAGGGAAAAACAAAATCTGCCCATATTTCCACTGACTGTGTTAGAAAAAAATTCAATCGCGCAATCCTTGCGGCTGGCATACAGAAAAAGATTACCATTCGCTGTCTTCGCTACTCCTTTATAAAACATCTGGAATTCCAAGGAATTCCTCTTCGTAACATTCTTTTGGAACAATTCTGTTTACGCCCAAGAATATTGCATCTTTTTAGCGAAATTGAACCTAGCACCATCATGGTTGATCATAGTCCGCTTGATCCAATAATGCGAGGTTCACTAAAACCAGCTGAAGATGATTATCCATCTAGTCCTTATGTTTCTTTAACGAGGTTAGAGGAATTAAAAAGTTTTAAACTTGATGATTATGATTTAGTCAAATTGATTCAATTGTGCACGGAGCTAAACTCTGCTCTTTCTCAAAAATCTCCTATCTCAATCGCTTTATTGGTAAGAGCAATCATTGACCATGTTCCACCATTATTTGGCAAGAAATACTTTTCCGAAGTAGCCAACAATTCTTCTATTGGTAAGTCTTTCTCTGAATCTATGAAACATTTGGACAAGTCATTGCGCAATGTAGCAGACGCGCACATTCATGTGCAAATACGTCAGAATGAAGTTTTACCTACATTTAATCAAGTTGACTTCCGTGCAGACCTCGACGTATTGCTTGGTGAAATAGTCCGTCTATTAAAAGAATTATGCCAGCTAACCAGCGGCTCAAGCTGACCGGATGAGCGTTGGTGCATTTTGCATGGCGAGCATAGGTTTTGGTTCTTAATAATAAACTTTTCAGCATGAACTTGTTTCGTTTAGTGTATTTTGAAAGTTATTAGTGCGGCAGCTTAGCCGCCATCCGTTAGAACGCACGAATTACTTATAATCTAATTGTACAATACATGAACAATTTAACTCAGTGCAAGATAATTGTTTTTTACAAAATCATATTTATACGTTACAACTAAATTGGAAACAACTGCAACTAACGATAAGAGCGAAACGTATGGTATATGAAATCATGTATTAATGAATTTCTACAAAGGGCACACAATATGAAGTGCAAGCATATAGCAGTAATTGTCATAATGGTGGTTTTCCAGTTGCTTTCACCACTAACTATTGCCCAAGAAACAAAACAATTCACCGTCATCAAAGAAAATTGGGCCTCACCATATAAATCGCAAGGAGAAACCGGACTTTGTGCTATTTATAGTGATATATCATTCTTAGAATCAGAACTACATCGGTTGGAGAAAGGAGATTTAGAACTTTCAACAATGTATGTTGCATATAATTTTTACATAGAAAAGGCTCTTCGACGTATTAGATTACGCGGAAAAAAAGATTTTGGATTTAATGGGGGTTTTAATTATGATGCATTTGAAATAATTAAAAAATATGGGATTGTACAGTTATCCGATTATACAGGTTTGCTCCCCGGGCAGACAGAGCCTCATCATTTTGAATTTATTAATCAAATGCACAGTTATTTAGACAATGTTGAAAAAGAAGGAAAGGAAGGAAAACTAAATAGCCAATGGAAAAATGGTAAATTTTACTGCCCATGGTTGGATAGCATAAAGCAAATACTTAATCAGAATATGGGAGTATTACCAACAGCAATTAATTATAATAAGAAAAAGATAAGCCCAATACAATTTTCGGAAGAAGTGCTTTCAATACCCTATGATAATTATATTAAAATTACTTCATACTCGTATTTGGGATTTGACCAGAAAGGCGAGTTGCTAGTTGACGGTAACTGGCTTCATAAAAAAGATTTTTATAATGTTAGGATAGATGATTTTATTAATCTTATTGATTATGCTCTTGAAAATGGGTTTACATTAACTGGTGATTTCGATATAACAAAAGAATTATATGAAAACAAACTGGGAGTAGAGTATGGCGATTTTCAATTAGACAGCAGTAATACAAAAATTAATCAAGATATTCGCGACAACCTTTATGAAAACTGGAAGACAAACGATGTTCATAATGTACATATCATTGGTATAGCACGAGATGAAAAAGGGAATAAATATTATAAAATTAAAGATTCAGTTCCCCAAAAGGATATTCCTAATTCTCCAAAATATTTTTCAGAGAATTTTTTCCGTGCTAAAGTCTTATCGGTTATGTTAAACAAGGATGGCATACCTTCAGAAATTAGAAAAGGATTGAACATTAATTGAAAGTGCCTGTCAGCCTGAACCGGCGAAAAATTAATTCGTTAATCGCTTATTCTACCAGGTGCGTTCTAACCAGGCGCTCAAGCTGACGGTTGCCAGCTGGGTACGTTAAGCATGGCTTGTGGTGGGTTTAAGTTTTTATTATTAACTTTTCAGTACCTCGTTGGTTGGGGAATATTTAATTTGGTTATCAGCATAAACTTGTTTCGTTGGGTGCATGTTGCAAATTATCAGCGCCGCAGCTTAGCGCCGATCCGTTAGGGCGCAATTATTCCTTGCAGTAATAATAAATATCTAATTATGAATCGTTTACTTTCTATCGCTTCCATTATTCTTTTCGTGTTGGTAAGCCTCCGAGCTCAACGATTTCAGGATGTGGATCATTATAAAAAAACTTATTTATTGGCAAACCAAGAAACAGATTCTAGCACAGCTTGGGAAAAAACGGGATTAACTGATGCTCGAGTATTGTCGCTAATTTGTAACCACAGCGGACATATTTTCGCTGGTGCCTATCAGGGTGGCATATATCGATCTACAAACAACGGGAAAGACTGGGACACCATTAATAATGGAATCTCAAACCTTCTAGTATGGGCACTTGCGATTAGTCCTAATCAAGCAATATTTGCTGGGCCACTTGGCAGCGTATTCCGTTCGACCGATAATGGAGACAGTTGGGTAACTGTAAATAGTGGTTTCCCATATAGTATCATTCTTTCACTCGCCTGTAACTCCAAAAACTATGTCTTCGCTGGAACATACTACCATGGTTTAGGGCGCTCTATGGATAACGGTGACCACTGGAGTGGATTGACTAATGGATTAACAAGTACGGACGTCTATTCACTCGCAATAGATTCTAGCAACAATATTTATGCGGGGACCGACGAATACATCTTCCGTTCTTCAGATGATGGTAATTCTTGGATCGAACTTTCAAATGGACTAACTCAACCAGTCATTCGTTCTCTGGCGGTTAGCCCTAACGGATCAATCTTTGCAGGTACTGGCGCAAATGGCATTCACCGTTCTACTAATGGTGGCAATAACTGGTCACAGGTTGGGTTGAGTGGTATGTTCGTTGGATCAATTGCGATCAATTCCCAAGGTCACATTTTTGCAGGAACCTTCAGCGACGGAGTATTTAAATCCACAGATAATGGTCAAACATGGAATGATTTTAGCTCCGGTTTAACAACCCGAAGGGTAGACGCGTTGGTAATAGATGGCGCTGGATTTATCTATGCTGGCTCATATGAGGGTGGAGTATTTAAAAGCCTAGAGATAACAACTTCTGTGAAAGATTTAAAATCAAACCATCTTCTATCTTTTGCTTTATATCAGAACTATCCGAATCCATTTAACCCAATAACATTGATTTCTTTTACTCTTCCATCAGCATCAGTTGTCTCGCTAAACATATTTGATATATTAGGAAGAGAAGTAGCAACTGTTGTCTCTGAAAAACTCTCAGCAGGAAGCTATTCACGACAATGGAACGCAGCAAATATGCCGAGCGGAATCTATTTTTGTCGACTACAGGCCGGCTCCTTAACTCAAACAAAGAAACTTATTTTGATGAAATAATTGCGCCCTAACCAGGCGCTCAAGCTGACGGAATGAGCTGGGTGCAATTTGCATGGCGAATGATGGGTTTAGGTTTTCATTAGTAGCTTTTCAGTCTCTCGTTGGTTAAGTATTAATTAATTTGGTTCTCAGCATGAACTCGTTTCGTTCAGTACATATTGAAAGTATTCAGCGCCGCAGCTTAGCGCCGGTCCGTTAGGGCGCAAACTAATGTATAATGAGTTATCGAGGAAATTATGATAAGACAAGTGAAAGATTCCGATGCTGATGCTCTATGTCGTCTCTATAATAAATATATTATAGAGACAAGAATTACTTTTGAGGAAACACCGTTACAAGCAGATGAAATGGTATCTCGTATTAATAATATCGCACAGAATTTACCATGGCTGGTCTATGAAGAAAACGGAAGAGTAGTTGGCTATACCTACGCGAGTAAATGGAAGGAAAGAGCAGCGTATCGCCATTCAGTCGAAATTGCTATTTATCTCGATTCCAACTATCTCGGTAAAGGAATAGGTACATTACTTATTGGGGAGTTATTGACAGCGTTGAAAGCATTGAAAGAAAAATCAATTCATGGTGTAATATATGGAGTTGCACTGCCAAATCAGGCAAGTATAGCACTGTGTGAAAAATACGGATTCGAAAAAATTGCTCATTTTAAAGAAGTGGGATAAAAATTGGGCGAATGGGTAGATGTTGGCTATTGGGAACTGATACTATAAAATATTTATTTCGTTTGCACTTATCCGTTGGGCGCACAAACCGGAAATGTGCTTACAGGATTTGAAGATGTTTGATGATAGGAGAAGTAAGAAAGTCCTTCTGATTGCTCACTGCATCTTGAATCAGAATGCTAAAATCGACTGTTGTGCCCATTATCCAGGAGCGATCAAGGAAGTCACACAAATCCTGATAGATGCCGATGTCGGCATACTACAAATGCCTTGTCCTGAACTTCTTTGTCTCGGATTAGATCGCCAAGTGGAGACAGGAATACATACTACAGTCGAATCAGAAGATTCCAGAGTTGCTCGACGAATGGCCGAAGATCAAGCCAAAGCTCTTTGTCGCAAGTTGGTCAGCGACCTCGTTTATCAGGTCGAGGAATACCAGAGGAACGGGTTTCAGCTTGTTGGTGTTGTCGGAATAAATGGCTCTCCCACTTGTGGTGTAGAAACCACTTGGTCCAATAACCAAGAAGAGCAAGGCTCCGGGGTCTTTATTAAAATGCTAAATGAAGAATGTCGCATGAGAAATATTTCTTTTCTGATGCGAGGTATAAAAGCGTATGAGCCTGAGCAGGCAATTGTTGTTGTAGTGGATTTGCTTGAGAACGCCATCTACTGATGAGTTGTGACTCATCTGCAAACAGTAAACGTGCGCCCTAACCAAGCGTTCAAGCTGACGGAATGAGCGTCGGTACATTTTACATTGCGCGTATAGGTCAGTACAAAATTGAAAGAACCAGCGTGAACTTGTTTCGTTTTGTGTATATTGAAAATTATCAACGCCGCAACTTAGCGCCGGTCCGTTAGTCAGCAAATTATGAGGATAATATGACGGTTGAATATCAGCCAACGATAGACGATGCGATAGGTTTTAACTTATATCATTGTGCTCATTCTCCTAATCTTAAAAGAATTAAGATGTTTCGATGGTTTATGTTTCCAACAATTTAGATCTTAATTTTCATCTTTTTTGTCGCACGGCACTCCAATTGGAGTGCAGGATTGGGACGGGGTATGGCGGGCGGTAGATTTTTGTAAGTAAATTCTATCTATAGTACATCATAAGTTTAGTATTTATTATTTATACGGAGGGGAAAAAAAGGATGAGAATGTTTGTTTTTTATTTTCACCTTTGATTATTGCTATTACTTCTTTTCTCATTCGTTCAATGTCAATAGTAGATTTTTCTATTAAGTATTTGTTATTACACTTTGGCCAATAACGGGTAGGATTGGTTGGCTTTAACATACCAGTTATTATAGATGAATAATCAAGCAGCTTATTAGTATCTTCATAAATTAATAATGGAGTTCTGTCTATTGGACAAAGAGTTTCTTTGTTAAGTATGCCGGTTGTCTTATCGTATTCCCACAAAACACCCGCGTGCTCAATGTATTTATTTTTATCATCTCGTGTAAAGTTAATAATTTCATTTAGTTTTTTCTTAGTTTCGCTTTTAATTATTGCGGGAATAGCAGATAACGCTTTTTCGTATGCGCTATCAAGAGGTAAAGAAGTATGACAAACACACATCTCCATTGGGCAATCGTATATGATAAGACCAAACTTTCCTTTTGATGGAAGCAATTATGCTTCGTGAAAAAAACAATAATAGGCTTTTTCTATTTCGCCGTTTACTACACGCCATTTTACATCTAAATATTTTATAAATATTTCAGATTGATATTCAAACCGTTTATTCTCTGATGTTGCTTTTACTCGCATTGGCAATTCTTTCGGTAATTCTGGTAAAAGGAATGGTTTATTCAGCTGAAACAATATTAGGAGATTTATTTCTTCTTGGAATATATTTTGACGCACTCCAAATAATGATTACCTGAATAGATATTGCTATAAGAAATGTTTGAAATGACCAATCAACAAGTGGTTTCTGCCACAGAGGATATAAGAAAGGAAGGAACAAATTCCATAAAGGAGTTAACCATTTAAAAGTGAAATTGTCAATGATAAAATAAGCGAAAGTAATAAATTTTATCCAAGTTTCATGCTTAAGATATGTCTGTTTGATATTATGAAATAGTTTATTCAAACAATGGATCCTCTGATAAAGATTATTTCAATTTAAAGATATTGAAGTATAAAAGCTATAATAACAAATAGTGTAAAAACAGTTCATTAATCATGGCACTTCAGCTGACCATTTGCTACGTCATAAAACTGTCGTATATTTGATTAGTCAAAGTTCTTTGAAAAAATGGTTGGTACAGAATAGCAATATTGATAGTAGCGCTGTTGAAATTAATTGTAAATGTCTGTATATTACTTCAGTACAGAACATGCTCGCATTGTGCGAGTAAGATTTGAAATATGCGAGCGTGTAGCTCAGGGGTAGAGCATTTGCCTTTTAAGCAAAGGGTCGGTGGTTCGAGCCCACCCACGCTCACATTTCTTTGCCCGGTTGGTGGAACTGGCAGACACACCATCTTGAGGG